>Ga0180009_10006893_pt1 | contig 11780 bp, 19 predicted proteins | sample OS_PC_MetaG_FD_123537 | JGI IMG/M metagenome (GOLD analysis project Ga0180009, IMG submission 123537) | Groundwater microbial communities from the Aspo Hard Rock Laboratory (HRL) deep subsurface site, Sweden - OS_PC_MetaG | ecosystem: Environmental > Aquatic > Deep subsurface > Groundwater...
CTGTCCAAGTTGTTCTTATAATTTTATTTTTAATATGCTTAATCGCTTCTTGTCTTAGTTCCCATTCCCAAAATTGTGCTTCTTTCCCCTGATATGTTTTATATAAATCCTTCAAAGTTTTAAGTTCGCTCATTGTATAAACACCTGATACCATTTAATAATAATTGCGAATGTTCCGCCTATGCACAGATATAATAATAATCCCTCAGTTAGAGTTATCATTTTAGTTTCTTCTTACATAGTTTAATTACTTCTTTGTTGTATTTCATTAGTGCAGGGATTGATTTTAGCGCTTCTTCCATCTCTTTCAGCTGCCTCTCACTCTCTTCTTTCTTAAGAAACCATATTCTTTCTTCTGGATTTTCTGCAATTATTAGTTTTAGTTTTTTATCTTTAATCATTTTCTACCTCACTATTAACTATTACCCAAGAAACAAATCTGTCGAAGTATTCAGCGACGCTCTCGCCTCTTTCAGCAGGAAATAAGTGCCTTAGTTCTTTATATGTTTTATAGTATATCCGAATGTATTTCTCTTTCATTATGATACATTATGGAGTGTAACGAAGTATATAAATGTTTCTATTTACGAAGCTGCTGTTATAATTCCGCCTACTATTGTAAAATTAGTATAAGCCCCAGTGCCAGTAAATCCCCCGCTTGAATATACTGCTGACCCCGAGAGAGTTCCAACAACATCTAATTTAGTTGTAGGGCTTGTCGTCCCGATGCCGACGTTGCCGTTTTTTAGCGTTACATCAACCGTCTTAGTAGACCCGCTCCAACGACCAAAGTCTAGGCGTGGTGCACTCCCTAAGCCAGTTCCATATAAAATTTGAGAATCTCCACCACCGCCAGAGGGATTCCAACCAAAAGTCAATCCCGCATTCATTACTGCTGGGGGTGTACCTCCACCCGTCCCTACATTGTTATATATGTTAACCCAATTACCTGTACTACTTGCACTTTTAGCAATATGAAATACTCCCGCTGGCCCCGTCGTCCCGATGCCGACCCTGTGATTTGTAGAATCTATTTTTAAAGTTGAAGTATCAAAAGTATAATTCCCCGTCGCTGTGTCGCCTGTGTTTAATAAGAATTTATCTCCACTTCCCCCGTCTGAGTAAGCTTTTGTTACATAATCTTGAGCGGCAGTTGGGTTAGCCATGCTTTGAGCTTTATAAGTATTAGAGCCGCTTATATTTCCCAAAAGTGTAAAGCCAGAGTGGTCTTCTACCATGGCTTACACACTTCCCCATCCGCTTTCCATAGCTTTTGTTTCAGCTTCTAAGTGAGGAGAATCTGTTTTTTGTTTTGTAGTTTCTGCAATAATGCCTTCTTCAACAGGCCAGTCATTCCTTATCTCTTTCTCTCCAATAGTTGCCATAGAAAAATATTAACACCCTTTAGTTAAGAACGCAGCGTTAGGGTCTGTGAATATTACTTCTCCATCTTCCCATATTCTAACCTTAACTCCAATACCCGGTTCTGCTTTAGTTACTGCAGTGATAGGTGTAAAAGACTTCCATGTAGCAGCTTGTTGAGGCACAATTTGTAATACTAAACCTTCCGTAGCGTTGTTAGATACAACTATTCTCTGACCTAAGATACTTACTATTGTTCCATCTTTAACTTTTTCAGTAGCAAAACCAGTAATACTTGCTCCAGCTGTATTTATAACATAATCCAGTAATTCTTGTTTTTGTTGTGGGTGCATGAATACTACAAGATTAGAAGTGTTATAGCTGTTCTTTTCTATTTGTGTACTTCCACTTAATAAATCTCTTACAGGATTAGCTGTTGCACTTGACCAACTTGCCCCAGCAGCACTTCCAGATAATAAACAAGTTCCACTTAATGCGTCAAATATTCTATAATCTATTTGGTTTTGGACTGACCTTGTTAATTGTTTAATGTTTTGAGCTAGCATATCTGGGTCTGAATCTTTAATATCTGCGTAAGTAAACCATGGACTTTCTACGAAATAATGTCTTACATAGCTTGTCTTTCTTGTTACTGATTCTTCAACAACTGGTGGTAGAGCTCCGAAGGCAACACCTGCAATCTGAGATTTTGTTATTCCTGTAGTGTTTGTGCTATTTAATACTCCCCCAGCTTTTGAAAACCATCTAATCTCTCTTGCATTTGTCGATGTTTTTGTTAAGAAATTCTTAAATATAAAAGGTTCGTCTGCAAAACCTTTAACTAACTTATCAACATTCAGTCCTCTTAAGTCAGCTTGTCCTAATGTGTCTGCCATTATTTAACTCCTATACTTAGAATATATTTAAATGTCTCACCTGCAGAAGCATTTTCTTTTGAGTATCCAATAGTAGATGAGCCTGAAATAGCACCAGCAGATAAATAGTTGTTTGTTGGACCAACAGCAGTTACTAATGGGTTTCCAATACTAATTGAACCAGAAGCAATACCCTTTAATTCATCTCCGGGACCAGTTAAAACTGCAATTTGAGTATTACCGTCGTTAGCAATCTTTTCAGTATAAGCAATTCCTGCAACAGGATCATCAGCAGCAATAGAAAGAGCTGCAGTATTCGGGTCAGCTAGTGCAAGAACAGAGCCTTTTTCAATACCAGTACCATTAGCGCAAGTCATAGAAATAGGGAAAGTCTTTTGCAACATAAGAACATGTTCATTTGCCATGTAATCGCTATACCGAATAACTATTTAAACTTTTGCCTTTTTTTAGATTCCTTCGTGTTCTCCTAAAGGTGTCTTAATTTCTCCATCTGGTCTCCAACCAATACCTAAAACATTTATATTTCTCCTGTATATTGGGTTATGCCATGTTCCTTTAGTTGCATCAAATTTAGGTAATTTTTCAGCACCCAGTCCAAGCCGCATAGCTTCTAAAAAACCTTTAGCTCCAAAACCTGACATAAAAGAAGTTCCCCCTTTTTCTGGTTTTTGGTCAAACCATTTCTCTTCTGTTGGTATTCCTAAGTTATTACACATAGGTTGTACGAACTCTTCTGGGCATACAAATCCCCAAAGCTGATAAGGCCTTAATTGTCCATCTATATTTTCTACAACTTCAACGTCCATTTCTCTCCCAGTTTCATCCTTCATCTTTCTTTTAAACTTCATAGGAAAATACTGACTACGCATATTATTAACAAACTTATCTACGTGGTCGGCATGTCCTCTTGTTACAAAGAATATTTCAGCCATTTTATGCCTCTGGGGTTTCTCCACTCATTACTTTGTCTGCATACTCCTTAGGAGTTTCTTCTTTTGGTTTTTCTTTCTCTTGTCCAGCTTCTGCAACGCCAGCTTCTCTTGCTTCTGCCGTTGCTCTCTCTAACCTTTCAGCTGCTTTATTAATTTCTTCTGCTTTATCTTCCATTTTTTACCTCCTTACAATCCCATTTTAATTCTTTGAACATTAACTGTATCTTCTGCTGTTTGTATTGCTTGCATTAATATAGCTCTTGATGGCCATAGTTTAGGATTATACATAGTTGTAGTATCTACATATTTTCTTGCTTCATTTATATTTCTTTGTGCTAAGTTTATTAAATCTAATGCTTCTTCGTCTGTTATTAAACCTTGTGAATGTCCATAAGATATTTGGTTTATTTGGAATGATGTTGCGCTTGCTATGTTATCTACTGCTGCCCATGTTGCCAACTCGCTTGGCTCTAATACAAAAGTGTTTGCAGCGAATACAGTTGCCACAGTTCCAATTAACCCCCCTTTAGTTAAATAACCTAATGCTGCTATTGCACTTCCTGCACTCCAGATGTTAGCAATTATTGCCCCAGCTGTTCCTAATCCTAATGCTTTACCAAACCATGTTTGAGCCATTTCTGCTGCATCAGCTTTCTTAAAAATCCCTGTTACATCTCCCCCGACCATACTTCCTATTATAATTTCATACCCTGCCAGTATTGAATTTCCTATAACTGCCGCAGGTGTTAATCCTAATACTGCTATATGTTCTACGAAAGATACATCTTTTAAATCTCCAGAAATATTTTTAATATCTGTCTTTCCAATATTCTTTGGCTGTGTTACAATAGTTTCTCCTTCTGGCATATCAGGGCCTCCTACTCCATTATAAATATAATTTAAATATTTCTTTAATCCAGCTTCTCTACTATTCCCTTTTACAAAATTTAATGCTTCTTGGTAATCTACATTTTCAAATAGTTCATCCATGTCCCTTATATTTTTAGCAGAAATACCAAAGTGTTTTTCTATAATATCTCTTACTTCATCTCTTGATAATTCTTTAGTTTCTATGCTTCCTGCTGTAAATGGAGTTGTTCCTTCTGTTTTTGCTCTTTCTAAACTCTGTGCTTCTATTGCAGATTTTAATAACACACTTGCTTGAGCTTTAGTTATTGCTGGGTCATGAGCTATTTTTAAACCTTTTAAATAAGCCAGTTGCGCACTTGTTGCTGGGTCTCCCCCTGTTTTCCATGCGTAAGGGTCTCCATAATCTCCTGTAGTTGCAGGCGAAGTTGCAGGCGTAGTTCCCCCTTCCACTTCTGCATCAGCGATTGCTTTAGTTAATAAAGCGCTTGCTTCCCATTTAGATATGCCTTCAGAGTATGCTACTCCTAATCCTTTCAAGTATTTTATTTGTTTAGCTGTTACAGCATTTGGGTCTGCACTTACTGGTTTTGTAGTTCCCGATGTTAGGCTTTCAGCATAAGAATTAATTACTGATATGTCATTATCTGTTATCGTTCCTTGCATATCTTTTTCAAAAAATGCATTAGCTGTTGCAGAGCTTATTAATCCTGCTTTTTCAGCATCTTTTATTGCTTGTATTTCTCCCCCTTTTAGTTTTATTCCAGTGACCTTTCCTGCTTCTGGGGTTGTTGGTTTTGCTGGGGGTATAGGTTCCATAGTTGGCGGAATTAATGGAGCTGTTGAAGGTATATTAACTTTTGGCAGTTCTGGGATTAATAAAGGTGGTTGTGTAGGAGCTGGTTCTGGTTCTTCTGGTCTTATTCCAGTTGTAGCTCTTTCTTCTTTTGGGATATATCCTACTTTAACTATCGCTTCAAATGTATCTTTCTTTTTTACTTTTGCCATTTTCTATTTACTTTATTTTTAATTGTGGAGCTGTCCAACCTGCTAATCCTGCGATAGCAGCCAGAGCTATTGTTAAAATAGTTCCGTTAAAACCCATAGCTAATGCTATGCCTTCTAAAACTACAATACCCGCAATAGCTGCGCTTACGATTCTCCAATTCACTTTTTCTTTTTTTGTCATTATTGTCCGCTCCCGGCGGTTGTTTCGCTTGGGTCTATATTTTGTGCCCCATCTTTCTTTTTATCAGATAATAATTCATTCTCTAATGATGCAGGGAATTCTAATTCTATTTCTATTCCCAGCTGCATACCTACTTGTTCTTCTATAAATAATTGTTCTTCTTCGATAGTTTGTTGGAATGCTAAATAAGCTATCTTAACTGCTGCTTCTGTAAATCCACCACTTCCCCCTACTATGATTTTAGGAACTTGTGCCGCTTCATAAAATTTAGCATCTAAACTTTCAATCCATGATAACGGATTTAATGTAGCATTTGGAGATATAGCCATTAATTCTGGCACTACTACATCTTTGGGAATATACATATTTTCTCCTGCATTATTAGCAGCATCCATTTTAGATTTAAAGTTAGCTACTTCTACTGGGTCATCTGTATCTAAATGAAATATCCATCTTGGCTTTACAAACCAGTGCATTATTTGTTTGTAGTCCGTCATGGCTTCATTCTTCATTAAAATTATAGGCGCTAATCTATCTATCATTCCCTGCCCGTGAACTTCATCAGCTACTCTATTACGAGCTAAGTAAAATATTTTATCTGGGCTAAATTTCTTAGGTGATTTATTTACTTTGGATACTTGCTCAAATCTTTTAATAATTCCTTTTGGGTTAGTAATATGAGCAATAGTTTCTGGATCTAATGGTTTTAGATTAATTAATTGCTTTTTCTTATCTCTTACAATTTCACAATAAGCGTTACCACTTATGCAGTAAGTTCTTATCATATTTTCTAAGATAGTGTTAAAAGTATCATAACCAAATCCTTTAATGCTGTTTAAGATAACTGAATTATTAGGCTTGGATTTAAAGCCCTTACCTACTGTCCATGTAGCTTTAGCATCTATAACTCCTGCTAATTCTGGGATTGATTTATAATAACCAAAGTTTTGTGTCCAGTTTTGGTCTTGCCATTTTGTTTCTGGCTGTTCGAATATTCCGTCAGTGCTTGCAGTATCCACTGAATAGTCAGTCATAGCGGTTGTTAAATCGCTTGCCGATGCTGCACTTATTCTTGTTTCTGCCATTTTATGATGCTATATTGTGTCCTATTTGAGTATTAGTTCCTTGGTTTATTAAATCTGTTGTATTATTTTTTAAGAGATTGTTTGTTATTATATTTTCTAAAGGAGCATTTCCATCATTATAAATATATATTCCTGTTTCATTAGCTCCTGCATTATCTCTTACAGAATTACTTGATATAATATTTTGAAAAGAAATTCCTACGATTAAAATTCCCCCTTCTCTTACGCTTGCACTCCCGCAGTTATGAATATTATTACCTACAACAGTGTTATAATATGCTGGGTTAAATTTTATACCGTTATCATCACAAGTAGTTATATCATTATTAGTAATAGCTCCTAAAGTTACTGGGGCAAAATAAATTCCATTTATATTGCAATTTGAAATTCTGCATCCATCTACAATAAATCCTGTGCTTCCTGAAGCAACAATTCCATTACCCCCCATGTCTTGTATCCATACATTCCTAACTGTGATGTTATTTCCGCCGCCAGATATTCCACTTTGTCCAGTGCCAGTTACATTTCCATCTAATCTTAAATCATAAACTCCTGTATTATCTCCCGACGCTGTTACTAAGGCAGCATCCATAGTTGTTGTTATTAAAGTTCCATAACCGCTCCCTCTTAATTCTTGGCTATTTTGTAAAGTGATTGTTGCAGTTATTGTATAACTTCCTGCCTTTATATAAACTACCCCGGGACTTGTTCCTAAGAAAGTAAATGCTTCAGCTATTGTTAAATAATCTCCTTGCCCCGATGCATCTACTACAACCTCAACAGCGTTATATAAATCCCCGGGAATTCCTTTATAACCTTGTGATTTGAATACTTGATTATCTTCTGGTGAAGCCTTAAAGATACTTGGAATTGGGCTTATGTTTAACATTATAACTCACTGAATGGAATAGAGAAGCCCATGTCCATACTCATTTGATTTAAATTAATACCCATAAAAGTAACGACGCCAATAATTCTTCCCCATTTTTCTACTCGATTGAATGGGTTTATTAGTATATCCACTGTTTCCCCTAATATTTGGTCTTCTAACCACGACTGGCTTTCTTTTCCGCCCTTTTCTTTTATTTCTGGGGCTGCTATGTAAGCAAATCTTACTGGAAAGTTGAAATCTCGCTCTCGCCATAAAACCCTTATTGTATCTCCATCAGTTACTTTAACTACCTTAGCAGTGAAATCTTCTGTAATTTGTTTATGCGGACTATCGAAATAATAAATTTGCATTTGGTTATTAGTCAGTTCTGGGAATTTCTTAAAATCATGCGCCATTTATGAAAGTTACTTCCTTTTGACCTCTTAAGAGCGATACATTTCTTAGTAGTCCATCTCTTAGAATATTAACCATATCTTCTGCTTCAATTCTTGTAGTGTATCCACTCATATCGTAATTAATTGCTTTTATAGCAACATCTCTTGCTACTGTGTCCGCTATTACATATCTAACATCATCATTTAAAGTTGCAAAAGCATCACTCCAATTATATCTCGACACAAGATTAACAAAACTCTCTGAACCACTAATCCATGATGTCCATGTTGATTCTGGCATTCCTGTCGCAACATTCTTTCCTGCGAGAATAACTGCCGAGCCAGATAAAATTATATTTCCCATGCTTTTTTCAGTAAATGTATATATTTAAACGTTTGTCTTTTACAGCCCATGCAGCACGGATTAGTCCATCTGTGATGTGTGCGTAACTTCCCCATATCTTAGCTTTTCCATTTTCATCGTATTCAAACTGAATTGACCTTAAAGATAAAATTACCTCATCATCATCTAATAATTTTATCTCTCCACGCTCCATGAGTGCCAGTAGATTATTAAAAATGTCTGTCTTAATAACTCTTTTCTTCTTTTTCTCATCTCGAGTTAGTGGTCTGGCTGCATTATTAATAGCTATTGTTTTTCTGCGTGTTCTTTCATCATCTAAGAGTTGGTCAAAGACTCCTACACCCATCCCCCCATCATCTACGAAGATTTGTTTAAAGTTATATTGTTCTTCTAACTGCAGAATTTTCTTAGTTGTATCAGTTAATAAAGTGTGTTTTGTTACTATGCTTTCTACATGAATTAAGTTTTTCCTATCTGTCCTATCGATTACTTGAAAGGTGCTTTCATCTTCGCCCATTCGTGCTATATCAACGCCTAGAAAGTAGGTGTGACCCCTTATTTTAGAACTTCTCTTTAAAATGCAGCATTTCTTAATTAATTTCTCTGAAAAGAACTGCGTTAAGTCATCCATAAACTCTCCTAGATATTCTTGTCCATATTGCGCTTTAGTCATCCATGATTTTTCGTGGTCTAAGAAATCTTGATCTTTTCTCGGGCAATCTTCCGAAGAAATATGAAAAGAAGTGTATTTTTCATCATTAAAGCATCTATAATAAAATCCCGCTCTCCCATGTGGTGTAGATAGCAGCCAAATATCCCCTTTTGTAATTGTTAGCATGGGTGTAACAGCTACCCATACTTCTTCTGGGATAAAAGCGGCTTCGTCTGCTATTAATAAGTCGATTGTAAAACCTCTTATTCCGTAGCCGCTATCTCCTGTTGGGAGACAATGAATTACTGAGCCATTCTTTAAGACTAATTTATGCTTTGTTGGCCTATCTTTGCCTAATTTTATTGAAATCTTACTTGTGGCGTAGATATAACTCAAGACCTTTTCGAAAAGAAGTTGTGCCTGCCTTTCTACGCTTGCGATTATCATAATATTCTTGTGTCCATTTTGGATGGCATACTCTCCTGCCTTTATTGAAATTATAGTGCTTTTTCCTACCTGTCGCCCACTCCTTAAACAGATATGCCCTTTTGTATTTAGAATAGTTTTCTGCCAGTCGTCTAAAGTATTCCATGGCTTAATCAAGTCGTATTGCATTTAAATCTTTCCTATCCAAATTTAATTGATACAAAGCCAGATTAACATATTCTTTAGCTGTTCTATCAGACAGATTTAAATTAGCCATAGTTGCATAAACAATTCCTTTATAATTAATTTCCTTCCCCTGTTCCCGAGCATCAGTTATGCTTTTCATTATCATATCAATTTTATTTCTTCTTATTGCTTGCCTTTCTGCTATGATATCCATTCTTAAATTAAATAATTAAACTATATAAATGTGTGCCTTCTCTGTATCAGAAGATTATTAAGAGACTATCGAAAAGTATTTATTTTTTAAAAGAATTTAATGAAAACAAAGATAACAATAGAATTCCGAATATAGAAGTCTATGATTGTTACCGGTGGCCCGCTTGATAAAGCTCAAGATGTAAGCTATAGGTAAGGCACCTGTATGTGTAGAGAGCACATACAATCAACCATTCAGCAAACCTTCTCTGGTCCTTTTATCACTGATTATTTTCTTTAATAATTCCCTCTGCTTATTAGTAGAATATTTGTAATTCTTAGACATAAACTTAAGAAATAATAATTCTCTTCTAAGACTCATAGTTATTTTAATATCATAAAGTATAAATACTTTTATGTGTTCCAGTTATTATCCTCTGGTAAGGGGACTGGGAGTAGGGTAAATATTTTTCACTAAACACCATAAAATCCCTACTCTCTTAATAATTATTTCTTAGAATATTTTAAAAAATTTTTGGCTGTAATCTGAATAACAACAAAACAAAACAAACCAATAATCGCTAACAAAACAACAAACACATAACCACACAATAAACACATAACCACACTAACACATAATACATATCCATACATAAACACATAACCACATTAACACATAACCACATACTATAACACTACTACACCAACAACACCCTAACACTAATAACACCCTAACATTAACAACATCCACACTAACAATAACTACCCAGCGGAGCGAGGCGGAGCCGAGCGAAGCGGGGCGAACGGAGTGAGCCCCATATCATACTGCGAACGGAGTGAGCCACACATTCCCCCCAGAGGGGGGCTAGGGGGGGATACGAATAACCAAACACAAACAAAAGACTTACATATCCAGCGGAGCGGTCATGCAAAGCATGAGGATTGATATGTCTTTTTGTTTGTTTTTGCTCCTTTTGGCCTGAGGCAACCCACAGGTCAAAAGACAATATGTCCCCCTCGAACAACCAAAAGGTTCGTACAATCATGTTCAGAAAGAGCAACTTTCTGAAGAAATCAAAGTTTATAAGAGTTTTGTTTGTTCGAGAGAATGAAGTATCCTTTTCAATCTACCCTCAACCCTATTCAATTCAGCCAGTTCGCACAATCCTTTCATATCAAGTTCCACTGATTTCCTTTGTTCAAAGTTCAAAACAAGCATCTCATCACGCATGAAGCCGTTTTCATCTTTTATTATTGTTGTCATGTGCGCGGTTGTAATTAGGGATAGATAAACTTTTAATTTAAATAACAAACAACAGTTTACTTAGCCCTAATTTCTCTTAGTTAGACAACAATTATGATGAAAACTCAGCCATAGCTTGTTTAACCAAATCTATGCTCATCTCCATCACCTCTGGGCCTGCAATCTCTTTCTTCACGGCTTCTGGCAGCATAGCACAGAATATATCTTTAGCATAGCTAACATACATAGCGCTTTGCCCGTTAGTTTTAACATTCACAGCCACAGCTCCTTCTTCGCCAGTAACAGCTTTCAAAAACTTAGCAATATTCTTATAATTCCCACTCTGCGATACTTCAACGTCAGCTGAGCCATTTACACACTTATTAACAGCTTCGTAGGTTGGCTTATCAAAGCAGCTCATCCATCCCTGCGAGGTTGCAAATCTCATAAACGGCACACCCGCCTTAGTAACCTTATGCTCACTATCAATTATATTTATTATCATTTACGCCTTACCCCCTTTCAGTGTTTTAATCACACCCAATTCAATACTTAATTCACTTATTCTTTTAACTCCACTATACATATCTAATATTGTATGTCCATCAATTACACATCCCTCTTGGTACGGTAATCTTCCTTTCATAGCCCAATTTTTCATATTCTCAAAATAACCTATTAATTTCTTTATTTCTTTCTCTAATTCTTTTTCCTTTTTCATCTCAACTTCTCCCCTGCAAGTTTATCTATTCTTTTAACAACACTTAATCCCTCTAAATTTTTTAAACCTTCAATAATTTCTCCTTTCAATCTCCTAATAAATTCTTTGTCTTGTTTTTTAACCTCTATAAAAACATCTTCTAGTGTAATTGCATTAATACTAAACGCTTCTATTGTATTTTTAAGTAACAACTTTCTCTTCTTCTTTAAATTAAATTCCTCGCTCATTTCAAATCCTCCTCTGTGATGTTGAAGAAATATTCAATAAATTCTTCTGCTGTCCAAGTTGTTCTTATAATTTTATTTTTAATATGCTTAATCGCTTCTTGTCTTAGTTCCCATTCCCAAAATTGTGCTTCTTTCCCCTGATATGTTTTATATAAATCCTTCAAAGTTTTAA
>Ga0180009_10006894_pt1 | contig 11780 bp, 13 predicted proteins | sample OS_PC_MetaG_FD_123537 | JGI IMG/M metagenome (GOLD analysis project Ga0180009, IMG submission 123537) | Groundwater microbial communities from the Aspo Hard Rock Laboratory (HRL) deep subsurface site, Sweden - OS_PC_MetaG | ecosystem: Environmental > Aquatic > Deep subsurface > Groundwater...
AAGGAGAAGAAGCACCGCGTGGAGGACGCCCTGAGCGCCACCCGCGCCGCGGTCGAGGAAGGCATCGTGATCGGCGGCGGCGTCGCCCTGCTGCGCTGCGCCAAGGCCATCCGGGCCCTGGACCTCGAAGGAGAGGAGGCGGTGGGCCGCGACATCGTCGCCCGCGCCGTGGAAGAGCCCCTGCGCATGATCGCCGAGAACGCTGGGATCGAAGGCTCCCTCGTCGTCGCCCACATGCGGGACGAGAAGAAGGGCAACGTGGGCTTCAACGCGGTCACCCGGACCTACGAGGACCTCATGGAGCAGGGCATCATCGACCCCGCCAAGGTGACCCGCAGCGCCATCCAGAACGCCGCTTCCATCGCGGCCATGCTGCTGACCACCGAGGCCTGCGTCACCGACGAGCCCGAGAAGGAATCCTCGGGCATGCCCGACATGGGCGGCATGGGCGGCATGGGCGGGATGGGCGGCATGGGCGGGATGATGTAATCCCCCCTGTCGGCACCACGCACGACAGACCCCCTCCGGTCCCGGACCGGAGGGGGTTTTTCCATCGGGGAAGCCGGGGCCCTCGGATCGGTGACCCTCAGCCACCGGCCGCAGCGGCGATTCCCGGGTCCTGGGGCTTGATCATGGCCAGGAGGGAAAGCTCGGTCATCTGCTCGATGCTCATGCGGTCCGCGTTGAGGACCAGGTCGAAGTCCTCGGGCCGGCCGGGTTCGACCTTGAAGATGCTGCGGATGAACTCGGACCGTCGCCTGTCGTTCTCCTCCATGAGCGCCCGGGCTTCGGCCCTGCTCAGCCCGGTCCGGTCCTGGAGATTGGCGAGCCGCACGTGGCGGGAGGCCACCAGGCGGATGCGGAGATCGGCGTTGTCCTTGAGGATCAGCTCGGCTCCGCGGCCGAGGAAGACCACGCCGCCGCGGGCGGCCAGCCTCGAGATGGCCTTGACCAGCGCCACGTGGTATTCGTCCTTGAGGAAGATCCGCCGCTTCATGACCCCCTCCACCCAGAGGGCCGCCTGGTCGATCACCTGCTCGTCGAGCCTGGCCACCATCTCCGTCTCGAGGTTCCGGTCGCGGGCGATCCTGTCCACCAGGGACTGGTCCTGGAGCTCGATGCCGAGCCGGGAGGCGAGGGCGCCGGCGAGAAGGCGGCCGCCGCTTCCGGCCTGGCGGGAGATGGTGATGACCGGGCCGCGCCTCCGGGGGACGGCGGGTTCCTCGGCTTTCAGCAGTTCGCGCAGGCGATTCCAGTGATTGATCTGACGGAGGATGAGCTTCTCGGAAATGGGCATGGGCATGGCGACCCCCTTGTTCCCGCCCCGGCTGCATCCGGCCCGCGACCCACCACGATCGCCAGGGATGGCCCGGACCGAGGGCGCCGGGGAGAAGATGTTAACAGGCTAACAAGGCAGGGCGCTCCCGGCAAGACATAGTCGCGCCCGACATCCTTGTAATCCGGGCCGATTGATTTACTATCCGGGCATGAGGGTCCTCCACCTGGGCAAATATTACCCTCCCTCGCCGGGGGGGATGGAAACCGTCCTGGCCAACCTGGCCGAGGGCCTGGTCGCAGCCGGGGACGACGTCACCGTCCTGGTCGCGGGCGGGAACGGGGCGCCCCCGCTTCAGGCGGTCGAGGGTCCCGGCCGCCCTGCCGGGGGCAGGGTGATTCGCCTGCCGGTCCAGGGCCTCCTGAATTCCCAGCCCCTGGTCCTGGATCTTCCCGCCGCCCTGCGGAGGGTGCTCGCCGCCTACCGGCCCGAACTGGTTCACCTTCACCTGCCCAATCCGCTTGCGGCGGCCGGCTGGATGCTGCTGCGGGCTGGAGGGGTTGCCCTGCCGCCCCTGGTGGTGTGGCACCATGCGGACATGACCCGGCAGCGGGTGGGTCGCTTCCTGGTCGGGCCCGTGGTCCAGGGTTGCTTGGCCGCTGCGGCGGGAATCTGCGTCTCCTCGGGTGCCCTGCGGGAGGGGTCCCGCGAGCTGAGGCGCTGGCGGGACAAGGTCGAGGTCATCCCCTTCGGCATCGTTCCGGAACCCTGGTGCTCGATCGAACCCTCGCGGGGGCCGCGGTTCCTCTTCGTCGGGCGGCTCGTCGCTTACAAGGGACTCGATTCCCTGCTGGAGGCCCTGCAACTCACGCCCGACCTGGAAGTGGACATCGTGGGGGACGGTCCCCTGGGACCTCGCCTGCGCCGGACGGTCGCGGCAGGGGATCTCCGGGACAGGGTGGCGGTTCACGGGTGGGTGCCCGAGAGCGAACTCGTCCGGCTGATGGGGCGGAGCAGGGCGCTGGTCCTGCCCAGCCTGGACGCCGGTGAGACCTTCGGCCTGGTCCAGCTGGAAGCCATGGCCTCGGGGCTGCCGGTCATCGCTTCCGACCTGCCGACCGGTGTGGCGGAGGTCGGGATCCGGGACCGGACCACCATCCTCTGCCCCCCGGGGGACGGCGCGGCGCTGGCGGCGGCGATGGCGGGACTGCTGGCGGACGGGGAACGGGCCGCCGCCATGGGAATCGCAGGCCGCCGGTTGTTCCGGGAGCGTTACCACCGCGACTCGATGGTGTCCGGCCTGCGCCGCTGGTACGCAGGGATCCTCGCGGCCGGCTGAAAGGAGTGGGGTTTGGATTTCGCCTTTCTCGATCCATGGTCCGATTTCCTGCCGCGGGAGGGAGGACACCTCATCGGCATCAGCGGTTCGGGAGGCAAGACCTCCCTCCTGAAGGCGCTCGCCGCCCACTACGGGAAGGATGGGGTTCCGGTCCTGCTGACCTGCACGACCCGCACCGAACCCGTGGACGGGGTCCCCGCCTGGGCTCTGGACGAGGCTCCCGCGCCGGCGGACCTGCCGCCTGCGGCCTATCTCCACGGGGGACCGGGAACCGGCGGGAAGTGGGCGGGGCTGGACCCCGGCGTGGTCGACGACCTCCTCGCACGCCATCCGGATCGGATCGTCATCGCCGAGGTGGACGGTTCGGCCAAGACCCCCCTGAAGCTCTACAAGCCGGGCGAACCCTGCTGGCCGGCCGCGACCTCCCTGGCCGTGGTCATGATGGGCGCCCAGGCGGTGGGCTCTTCCGCCGGGGGCAACCTGCACCGGCTGGGACGAGAGGGCGTCACCCCTGCCATCCTGAGGGACCTGCCTCCCTTCACCGTGATCGAGTGGACCCATCTGCAGACCCTGCTCACCGGCGAGGACGGATACCTTGCCCGGACCCCGCCCGGGGTCCCGGTGGTGCTGGGACTCTCGGGTCTCGACCAGGTGGCCGACAGCATCGGGCTGTTCGAGTTCGCGGGATTCGCCATGAACTCCGGCGTCCCTCTGGCCCTCTTCTGCAGCGGCGGTGAAGAGGGTTACACGTTCCGGACCGCCTACCGGACCGCCTGGCCCGACGGGGGTGGGCCCGATGCGGCGGGATGACCTGGCGGTGATCATGGCCAGGGGGCGGAGCCTGCGCATGGGACGGCCCAAGGGCTTGCTGAGGGTCCCGGGAACCGATGAGTCTTTCGTCGCCCGGATCGCCGACCTGTACGCAGGGTGGGCCGACGTCCTCGTGGTCGCCCTGGCCGGATCGGCGGAGGATTACCGGGCCGCGCTGGCCGGCCGCAGCCCCGTCCAGGTTCTGGGGGAAGCCGGGGGTGACGATACGGCCCGCACCCTGTGCCTGGCCTGGGCCGGCCGCAGGGGCGATCCGGCACGGGTGTGGGCCCATCCGGTGGACCTTCCCCTGGTCCGGCCCGTGACCCTCGAACGCCTGAGCGAAGCCGCGGCACAGGCTCCGGATCGGGCGCATCGTCCGGTCTGGAACGGGGTCCCCGGCCATCCGGTGGTCATCCCCGCCGCGCTCGTGGCGACCCTGGCCGGGGAGGGCGATTACCACCGGGGCCCCGCGGGGGTGTTCCTCGGCGGGCGGTGCGGACTGGTGGAGGTGGACGACCCCGGGGTTGCCAGGGACTTCGACTCCCCGGGGGATCTGGACGGGGAAAGTTTTCCGAATGAACGTGGCTGAACGACAGGTCAGGAGCGAATCATGAGCAAGGTGATCGGCGGGGGGGGAGAGGTGGTGTTCCCGCGCCTGGCGGCGATGGTGGACCAGGGCGAAGACGGGGTTCTCGCCACCGTGATCCGGACCCGGAAGTCCACTCCCCGCGAAGCAGGGAGCAAGATGATCGTCCACGTGGACGGTTCGGTGACCGGCAGCATCGGGGGCGGGGCAGCCGAAGCGAGGGTGATCGAGGCCGCGGGCGAGGTCATGGCGACCGGAGTCTGCCGGATGCTGGACCTGGACCTGGCCGGGGGACTGGGTGTGTGCGGCGGGGTCATGGAGGTGTTCCTCGAACCCGTGCTTCAGTCCAGCCCCTTCTGGGTCATCGGGGCCGGGCACGTGGGGCGGGCCCTGGTCGAGCTGGGCCGGACCCTGCCCTTCCGCTTCACCCTGGTCGACGACCGGCCGGAGTTCCTGCAGGATCTGAGGCCCCGACCGGATCTGCACATCCTGCAGGCGGATCCGACGGCCTTCGCCGACGCGGTGAGGGTGGATCCCCGCGGGGCCCTGCTTGTGGCCAGCCGGTCCCATGAGCTCGACGGGGACTACTGGGCGGCCGTTCTCGAGGCGGAGCGCCGGGCCGGGCAGACCTTCGGTTTTCTCGGCGGTCTGGGCAGCGACGCCAAGGTGGCAGTCCTGCGTCGGCGGTTCGCCGACGATGCCGTTGCGGCCTTGCGTCTGGAGGGGGCGCAGCTTCCCGTGGGTCTGGACATCGGCGCCGAGACGCCGGCCGAGATCGCCCTCAGCGTTCTGGCCGAGGCGTCGGCCGTCCTCAGGGGCCGTCCTCTGCTCCTGGACGACCAGGGCAGGCCGCTGGGCGTGAGGCTGCACCGGAGGCGGCAGGGATGATAGCCGGCGGCCTGATCATCCTGGGAGCAGGGGAACTGGCTTCCGGGGTCGCCGTCCGCCTGGTCCGCTGCGGGTACCGGGTCGTCATGACGGAACTCCCGGATCCCCTGGCGGTCAGACGCCTGGTTTCCTTCAGCAGCGCCGTCCATGACGGAGAGGCGACCGTGGAGGGCGTACGGGGCGTCCTGGTCCCCCTGGACAGGGCGGGGTTCGTTGCCGGCAGGGTGACCGTCTGCATCGACCCGGGGAGAGAGGCGCCGGGGCTGCTGGATCCGGCTGCGGTGATCGACGGCCGGATGCTCAAGCGGGCCCCGGGACCCATCCCCGGCTGGCGGGGGACGATCATCGGCCTCGGCCCAGGATTCACCGTCCCCGACGACGCCGCCTTCGTCGTCGAGACCCATCGGGGGGCGAGGTTGGGCGAGGTGATCACCAGGGGGAGCGCCGCTCCCGATACCGGAGTTCCGGGCCTGGTCGGTGGGGAGGCCGCGCGGCGTGTGGTCTATTCCCCGGGTGCCGGTCGCCTGGAGCCTCATGCCGCCATCGGAGACCTGGTGCGGGAAGGTCAGGTCCTGGGAACCGTCGCGGGCGCCCCCGTGATCTCGCCTCTGACGGGATTGCTGAGGGGCCTGGTGGACGGGCGCGCCGTTCTCCAGGCGGGCGTCAAGGTCGCCGACGTCGATCCCCGGGGACAGGCGGTCGATCCGGCCAGGATCACGGACAAGGCGCTGGCCATCGGCGGCGGGGTCCTGGAGTGCCTGCTGCGTGCGGGGATCCTGCCCGAGGATTCGGGAACCTGGACGGGGTGAACGGGGTTGGATTGACAGCGCATGGGGATCGGGTTTATCTTCAGCTGTGGTCCCGGGCTACCTGGGATTCTTCTGTTGTACCCATCCGTTCCGAACTTCAGCCCCATTGCCTGGAGGTACCCAGTGCTCCCGACGAGGATTTTCCGTTGTTCCAGCCAGGTGGTCCTGGTAACCCTGACCATCCTGGCGTTTGCGGCCGCCGGTCCCGCCCTGGCCGAGTGCATGCCCGGGCAGATGCAGGAAGCCAATCTCGCCTACCAGTCCGCCGTCGAGTTCCTCAACGCCCAGCAGTGGGACCAGGCCATCGCCCGCATGCAGTCCATCGTCCAGGTCTGCCCCGAGCACGTCGAGGCCAACCGGGGGCTGGGGACCGCTTACGCCGGCAAGGGTGATTTCGAGACCGCGGCGACGCACTTCCAGACCGTCATCGAACTGCGCGGAGATGACGTCGAGGCCGGCGACTTCGGGAACCTCGGCAAGACCTACGCGAAGCTCAAGATGTACAAGGAAGCCCGGGCCGAGTACATGAAGGCCGCCCTGCTGGCTCCCGACGATTGCAACCTCCTGTTCAACCTGGGCGTTCTGCACAGCGCCGCCGGGTATCACACCCTTTCGGTGGACGTCTTCGAGCACGCTCTGGACGTGTGCCCCCAGATCGAGCAGAACATCATGCCCCAGCTGGCGAAAGCGGCCACCAAGGCCGAGGAGCAGCAGCGCAAGGCCGGCAACAACAGCCAGGCCCAGCATTATCATGCCCTGGCCGTCAAGTACGGCAGCCAGGCCGGCGGGTCGACCACCTATCAGCTCGCCGTCCAGAAGTTCAACGAGCGCAACTACCCCGAAGTCGTGAACATCCTGACCCAGTTGCTGGCCCAGACTCCCGATCACACGGGCGCCCTGCTGACCATGGCCCGCGCCCAGGATCAGCTGGGCAACAAGAGCGCCGCCATCGAGGCGTACCAGAGGTACGTCGCGTTGAAGCCCAACGACTCCAACAACCTGGGCGAGATGCTGCGGGTCATGGTGGAAAGCGGCCAGTGCGCCCAGGCCAAGGCCGAGGCGGCGGTGGCCGCCCAGCGGTTCGAGAGCCAGGGTCGCGAGAGCATGGCTCCGATCTGGTACCACTGGGGGACCGCCCTGGAATGCTCCGGCGAGTATGACGCCGCCAAGGGCAAGTTCGAACAGTGCGCCTCCAGCGGGAACCTCCGCTATGCCGGTCCGGCCAGGACGATGATCCAGCGCATGGACGACCTGACGGCCCAGGCCGAGTACCAGAGGAAAAAAGCCGCCCAGGGTGGATGAGCGGGGTGGATGATCCCGTCCCCGTGTGCGATATTGGTCCCGCGGGCCCCTGTGGTCCGCGGGATTTTTCATGTCCTGAATCGGAGGTCCAGCCAGACTTGAGCCGCCTGCAATCGCTTCCTCCTTACCTTTTCTCGTCCCTGGACGCCGCCAAGGCCAAGGCCCGGGCGGCGGGCGTGGATGTCGTGGATCTGGGCATCGGGGACCCCGACCTGCCCACGCCTCCCTCCCTGCTCGACGCCATGGCCGCTGCGGTGCGGAATCCCTCCCACCATCGCTACCCTGCCCAGCGGGGCGGCGCCCTCCTGAGGTCGGCCATCGCCGATTACATGGCCAGGCGTCACGGGGTGACGGTGGATCCCTCCGGCGAGGTCCTGGTCCTCCTGGGGAGCAAGGAGGGCCTCGGCCATCTGCCCCTGGCCTTGCTGGAGGAGGGTGACGTCGCCCTGGTGCCGGATCTGGGCTACCCTGTCTACGCCCAGGGCACTCTTCTGGCCGGAGGTGAACCCAGGACGTTCGGGCTGAAGCCCGAAAACGGGTTCCTGCCCGATCTCTCGACTTTGCCCGGCCTCTTCGACGAGCGGGTGCGGCTGGTGTTCATGAATTATCCCAACAACCCCACCGGGGCCGTGGCGACCCCGGCGTTCTGGTCAGCCGCCGCGGAGCTTTGCGGCGAGGCCGGAGCCGTCCTGGTCAACGACGCCGCCTACCTGGAGGTCACCCTCGACGGCAGTCGGCCGGTCAGCATGCTGGCCAGCGCCGACCACCGGACCCGGCGCGTCATCGAACTCCACAGCCTGTCGAAGATGTTCAACATGACGGGCTGGCGGGTCGCTTTCGCCGTCGGGAACGCCGGCGTGATCGCGGATCTGGGCCGCGTCAAGGAGAGCATGGACAGCGGGGTTTTCGGCGCCATCCAGGAAACGGCCGCCCTGGCCCTGGGGCCGGATTGCGAATCCCTGCTGGCCGGGGTGATGGCCCCCTATGCCGTCCGCCGGGACGTGATCCTCGCAGCGCTGGCGGACGCCGGCTTCGAGGTGTTTCCTTCGCCGGCGACCTTCTACGTCTGGGTGCGGGTGCCCGCCGGCGAGGGCTCGGTCGCCTTCTGCAGCCGGGCGCTCGAGGAGATCGGGCTTGTCATCACTCCCGGCGTCGGATTCGGGCCCGGGGGAGAGGGCTGGTTCCGGATCAGCCTGACCGCCCCCGACGAGCGGATCGCCGAAGGAGCCCGGCGCCTGAAGGAGTGGCGGTGATGGACCGGATCAGCCTGCACGGCATCGACGTCTACGCCCATCACGGGGTCCATCCCGCCGAGCGTGAACTGGGGCAGCGCTTCGTGATCGACGCCGACCTGTGGATCGATTGCGCCGAAGCCGCCGAATCGGACAGTCTGGGGTCGGCTCTCGATTACACCGCTGTGCACCGGGTCCTGACCCGGGCGACGGCCGACACCTCGTTCTACCTGCTGGAGGCCCTGGCCGGGCACCTTTGCGCCGCCTTGCTGGGAGCCTTTCCGGTGCAACGGGTGAGGCTGCGGGTCGAGAAGCCCAATCCGCCCATCCCCAACTTCCTGGGACGGGCCTCGGTGACCTTCGAACGCGACCGGGACTGGTTCGACCGGCGGGAAGGCGCATGATGGTACGCTTCCCTGCGGCAACCTTCCGTCCGGCGGAGGCCGTGACCGTCCTGGTGGGGCTGGGCAGCAACCAGGGGGACCGCCTGCGCGAGCTGAGGCGGGCGGTGCAGGCCCTCGACCTGCATCCCGAGATCGAGGTGACGGCCTGGAGCAGCATCTACGAGACGACCTACGTCGGTCCCGGCCGCCAGGACGACTACCTGAACGCCTGCCTGGAAGTGGCGACGGCCCTGGCCCCCGGGGTGTTGCTCGCGGTTCTCAAGGGAATCGAGTCGCGGCACGGCAGGATGCCCGGGGGGCACATGAAGCCCCGTCCCATCGATCTGGACCTCCTGTTCTACGGGGACAACACGCTTTCCGGCAATGACTTGACCATTCCGCACCCGAGGATCCGGGACCGGGCCTTCGTTCTGGAGCCCCTGGCCGAAGTGGCCCCCGCTTGGGTTTTTCCGGATTCGGGGGAGACAATCGGCGAGGCCTGTGCGAAAATAAGGCGTAAATCGGGGGCCGGAGTGAGGCTTCAGGCCGGCCTGTCCCTGGCGCCGGCGGTGATTCCGGGCGATGGCCTGACCAAGGAGGAATGGCGTGCTGCCCTGGCCGTATATTGTCGTTGAGGGAGTGATCGGCGTCGGCAAGACCAGCTTGACGAAGCTGCTGGCCACCCGGCTGGACGGGCGGCTGAATCTCGAGGTCGTCGAGGAGAATCCTTTTCTCGCCAAGTTCTACCAGGACCGCTCGGCCTACGCCTTCCAGACCCAGATCTTCTTCCTGTTGAGCCGGTTCCGCCAGCAGCAGGGCCTGCACCAGGACGACCTCTTCGCGACCAACCTGGTGTCTGACTACCTGTTCGCCAAGGACAAGATCTTCGCCACCTTGAACCTGAGCGACGACGAACTCGCCCTTTACAACCAGCTGGCCGTGATCCTGGAGCAGCGGGTGCGCAGGCCCGACCTGGTCGTCTACCTTCAGGCCGGGACCGAGGTCCTGCTGCAACGCATCCAGTGGCGCGGGCGGTCCTACGAGCAGGACATGGACCGGCGGTATCTCGATGCGCTCAACGGCGCCTATAGCTATTTTTTCCATCACTACAAGGAAACGCCCCTGCTGGTGGTCAACACCGACCACCTGGATTTCGTGAACGTGCCCGGCGATTTCGAACTGCTGTTCGAACATCTGCAGGAACGGTTCTCGGGGGTGCGGTACTTCGCTCCGGACGGGCGGACGGAATGACCCCCTCCGGGCAGGCAGGAAGGCCAGGACGATGACAGCCAAGGGCAGGAGTACCACGCTGGATGTTTTTCCGCGCGCCAAGGCCTCGGGCCGCAAGCTGGCCGTTCTGACCGCCTACGACCTGACGAGCGCCCGGATCGCGGCCGCCGGCGGGGTGGACGCCATCCTGGTGGGGGATTCGGTGGGCATGGTCGTCCTCGGCTACGAGACCACCTTGCCGGTGACCATGTCCGAGATGATCCACCACTGCAAGGCGGTCATGCGGTCCGACCCCGGCGTGCCTGTCATCGCCGACATGCCCTACGGGAGTTTCCACGTCTCGCCCGAAGAGACGGTGCGGCAGGCCCTCGACGTGGTCAAGCAGACGGGGGTCAACGCCGTGAAGATCGAGGGCGGGCGGAACCGTACGGAGGCCATCTCGGCCCTGCTGGCTGCGGAGATCCCCGTGATGGGACACCTCGGTCTCACGCCGCAGTCGATCAACCGCTTCGGGGGGTACAAGATCCAGGGGCGCGGCGCCGAGGCCGCGGCGCAGCTTGAGGACGAGGCCTTGCACCTGGCGGATCTCGGTTGTTTCGCCCTGGTGCTGGAATGCGTTCCCGCCGAACTCGCCCGCCGCATCAGCGCGCGGATCGGCATCCCGACCATCGGGATCGGCGCGGGGGCCGGCTGCGACGGGCAGGTCCTGGTCTTTCACGACCTGCTGGGCCTCTTCGAGGGGCTGAAGCCCAGGTTCGTCAAGCGCTATGCCGAGCTGGGCAGGATCGCCGCCGAGGCCGTGGGACGTTACGTGGAGGAGGTCAGGTCCGGGGAGTTTCCCGGCTCGGAGCACGAATTCGGGGATGCCAGGGAGAAGGCCCCTGGTGAGGAAGGCCCCGCGAGCGGGCAGGTCTACCCGGGCGCCATGGACGGGGGCGGGGATTGACCGTGGACGTCTTGAAGACCACCGGCGACCTGCACCGCCTGGACCGCCTGCGTGGGGATCGCCCCCTGGTGCTGGTTCCCACCATGGGAGCTCTTCACGAGGGGCATCTCAGGTTGGTGCGCCGTGGTTCCGAACTGGGACCGGTGGTGGTTTCGATCTTCGTCAACCCGACGCAGTTCGGTCCCCGGGAGGATTTCGCAGCCTATCCGCGTGATCTGGCCGGGGATCTTGCCCTGCTCGATCCCCTGGGCGTGGAGGCGGTCTTCGCGCCCGCCGTATCGGATATGTACGGGGGGCCCGGGGAGGTCACGGTCCAGCCCGGGCGAAGGGCCGCGGGCCTTTGCGGGGCGGGACGGCCCGGCCACTTCGCCGGGGTCCTGACGGTGGTCGCCAAGCTGTTCGGAATGGTCCGTCCCGACGTCGCGGTCTTCGGCCGGAAGGACGCTCAGCAATGCCTGGTCATCGCCCAGATGGTCGAGGACCTGCGCATGCCCGTGCGGTTGGTCGATGCGGAGACGGTGCGGGAGCCGGACGGATTGGCCATGTCCTCGCGCAATCGCTACCTGGGGCCCGTCGATCGCCTCCGCGCCCTGTGTCTGCAGGGTGCCCTCGCCGCGGGCCGGACGGCGATCGAGGCGGGAGAACGTGATCCCGCGCCGGTGACCGCCCTCATGGCGGAGGCCCTCGAGGCCGGGGGCCGTCCCGATTACGCCGAGGTCCGGACCGTTCCCGAACTTGAACGTCCGGCGGTCATCGGCGGCCGGATCCTGCTTGCGGTCGCGGCCAGGGTGGGCCCCGCCCGGCTCATCGACAACGTGGTGCTGGACATCGACGGCGCCGCCGTGCGGGAAACCGCGCTGCTGGCGACCCGACCTGCGGAGCGCAGGGAGGAAGGACGACGGGAATGAGCAAGATCGAAGCGGTCATCCTCGCGGCCGGCAAGGGCACGCGCATGAAGTCGGACCTGCCGAAGGTGCTG
>Ga0180009_10006895_pt1 | contig 11779 bp, 14 predicted proteins | sample OS_PC_MetaG_FD_123537 | JGI IMG/M metagenome (GOLD analysis project Ga0180009, IMG submission 123537) | Groundwater microbial communities from the Aspo Hard Rock Laboratory (HRL) deep subsurface site, Sweden - OS_PC_MetaG | ecosystem: Environmental > Aquatic > Deep subsurface > Groundwater...
AGCTTTGGAAATCAGTCCCCCTTTTTCGGATTCTTTAGCCTTTGAAATATCCGAGGATATGTTATTTCGAAGATTTCTTAAAGTCTCAACCTTCTTTAAAACATCGATGTATTTCTCGTGAATCTCCAGTAACTTCTCGACATCAACACCTTTAGCCTTCCTGCTTACGATCACTTTTTTTACTTCGTCCCTGTTTTGTTTAATATAGTTTATGTCTAGCATCCTATTCATTAAAGCGTGTTTTTATTGCTTTTTCAACAAGTGATGGTAATATAAATCCATATATTTCCAAGGAATTGGCTGTATTACCAAGGTTTTGGGATAAAGTTCCAGGAATAAATCTCCCGGACACATTTTTTGTAAGTTCGGGTTTTTACTGCCAAATGGGACTTATTGACCTTGTAGCTTTGCTCTGATACAATCAAGCGCGTCGTTTAAACGATGGGTACAAAAGAAGTAATAACAAAAGAAGGAAAAGTAATAGAGACCCTCATGAGCGGTATGTTTAAGATTCAATTTGCTGACGAAACGACAGCTTTGGCTATGATTTCCGGCAAAATGAGAAAACAACACATAAGGGTTTTGGTTGGAGACGGCGTGAGAGTGGAATTTTCGCCTCACGATCTGACCAGAGGAAGAGTTACTTTCCGACTTAAATAAATAAAATATGAAAGTAAGATCGTCAGTAAAACCAATTTGCAGAGAATGCAAAATAGTAAAAAGACAGGGAGTTGTTAGGGTTATTTGTAAAAGAAACCCCAAACACAAGCAAAGACAGGGATAATCTATGCCAAGAATTAAGGGTGTTGATATACCAAACGAAAAAAGAATAGAAATTGCCTTAACCTATATTGAAGGTATAGGTTTGACACAGTCTAAAAAGATATTGGAACTGGCAAAAATAAACCCCGATACCAGAGCAAAAGACTTGACTGATGAAAACATCGCCCATATAAACACTGCTGTATCTGAAGTTGGAATACCAATTGAGGGAGAACTTAGAAGAATTGTTGCCTCAAACATAAGAAGACTAAAAGAAATTAAAAGCTACAGAGGCTTAAGACACTACCACGGACTACCTACCAGAGGACAAAGAACAAGAACAAACGCCAGAACAAGAAAAGGAAAAAGAAAGACAGTTGGCGGTATGAAGAAAAAGTTAGAGAAGAAATAATAAATAATCTATGCCAAAGAAAAAGAAAGAAAAAATTATTACACAAAGCGGAAAAGCCTTCGTAACTGCCGGTATGAATAACACCATCATTACTATAACTGATGATAAAGGTAACGCTCTTTTTTCAGGCAGCTCCGGTAAATCAGGGTTTAAGGGTTCTAGAAAATCAACACCTTATGCGGCTACAAAGGCAGCTGAACAGGCGGGAATTCAAGCTTACGCCGCAGGGGTAAGAGAAGTTGCAGTATTTGTTAAAGGACCCGGAATGGGAAGAATATCCTCAATTAAAGCCCTAAGATCCGCAGGACTTAATGTCGTGTCAATTTCGGATCAAACTCCCATCCCCCACAACGGATGCCGACCGAAGAATAAAAGAAGGATCTAATAATGGCTAGGTATACTGATGCAAAATGCAGATTGTGCAGAAGAGAAGGAGTAAAACTCAATCTTAAGGGTATTAAATGCGACGGAGACAAATGTCCTTTTAATAAAAAACCCCAAGCTCCTGGGCAACACGGATTAAGCAGAAAACCCCTCTCGCAATACGGGAGGCAATTAAGAGAAAAGCAAAAAGCAAAAAGAATCTATGGGATATTGGAAAGACAATTTAGCAATTATGTCAAAGAGTCTTTGAAAACAAAAGGCGTTTCAGGAAATATTTTAATTCAAAAACTTGAATCAAGACTTGATAATATCGTTTATAGAAGTGGCTTTGCCGTTTCGCGCGCACAGGCAAGACAGAATGTCAGAAGGAATCTTTATATGATAAACGATAAGGTTGCAACGATTCCGGCAATGCAAGTCAAAATTGGTGATATAATCAAGCCCATCAGCTTTGAAAAGATACATTTAAGAGAAGGTTTTGTAATGCCAGAGTGGCTTTCAGCTGATTTGAAAGAAAAATGCGTAAAGTACGTTAGATTTCCATCTACGGATGACCTTCAGGAAGTTATAAATGTCCAGTCAATTATTGAATTTTATTCTAGGTAATTTTTTAAAAGGAGGAAACTTATGATAGTTACGAAAGAAAATTTAAAGATAAACACCGTAAAAGAAGAGGGAAATCTTGGTGTTTTCTCATTTGAGCCGCTCCCTACCGGCTTTGGCTATACACTGGCCAATGCTTTAAGAAGGGTCTTAATGACCTCGATAGCAGGCGCTGCTGTAACTCAGGTAAAAGTTTCCGGGGCAACTCATCAATTCACAACAATCCCGGGAGTAAAAGAGGATATTGTTGAAATAACACTTAATTTGAAGAGACTAAGATTCAAAGTTTTCACTGACCAGCCAGTAATCGCAACCATAAGTAAAAAAGGTGCCGGAAAGGTTACCGGAAAAGATATCGAAACTTCATCTGATGTTGAGGTTATGAATAAAGATCAACACATAGCAACTCTTGCCGATGCAAAGTCAAAACTTGAAATGGAATTAACAGTCGAACCGGGAACAGGATACTCACCGATGGAAGAAAGACAAACTTCAAAAATAGGAGTTATAGTTCTTGATGCTTTGTTCTCCCCTATTGTCAGTGCCAACTATGAAATTGAACCCGCTAGATTTGGTGGAAGAACAGATTTAGATAAAATAATCTTCACAATCGAAACAGACGGCAGTATTTCTCCAAAGGAAGCATTGGTTGAAGCCTCAAAAATCCTCAGAGACTACTATGTGACCTTCGAAGAATGGAAAATCGAAACTTCAGAACCAGAAGAAGTTAAGAAAAGCACAAAACTTGCCGAGGATGTTTCGGTTGAGGAGCTTCCCCTTCAGACAAGAACTATCAACGCTTTAAGAAAAAGCAAGATAATAACTCTTCATGAATTGGCCAAAAAAACCAACGAGGAGCTTGAAGATATCAAAAATATCGGTGAGAAATCATTACAGGAAATAAAGGACTTACTGGTAAAGGAAGGTTTCAGAAAGTAAGAAATTAATAAGGTATCATGAGACATCGAGTTAACAAGAAAACACTAAACAGAACGTACGATCAAAGAAGAGCCTTATTTACGGGGATGGCGGCTGATTTGATTCAAAACGGAAAGATAAATACAACACTTGCCAAAGCAAAAGTCATAAGACCGTACGTTGAAAAACTTGTCACCAGGGCAGTAAAGGCTAGTAAATCCAGCGATAAAATCGTAAAGTTCAACACCTTGAAGCTTATCAGAAAACACCTTCGATCTGAGCTTGCAATAAGAAAACTTTTAGTTGATGTGGCTCCTAAATTCGAAAACAGAGCCGGAGGATACACAAGAATTGTAAAAATAGGAAACAGGGATGGGGACAATGCATCTCTAGCCAGAATAGAATTTGTTGAAAATACATCAGCAAAAGTAGAAGCAAAAACCGAGAAAAAAACTACCAAAAAGAAAATTGTAAAAGAAGAAAAGAAAGATGAAAAGAACACCAAATAAAACAACTGTTTTAAACCTTCAGAAAAAAGAAACTAACTGGCATTTGATAGATGCTAAAGATCAGATATTGGGAAAGATTGCTGTTAAGATAACGGATGTTTTGGTGGGAAAGGACAAAGCCGAGTATCTTCCAAATCAAAACTGGGGAGATAAAGTTGTTGTTATAAATGCAGAGCAAATAGATGTGACCGGGAAAAAAATGACAGATAAAATCTATTATCACAACACACTATTCCCAAAAGGATTAAGGAGTGAAAATTTACAAACATTACTTAAAAGAAAACCAGAGGAAGTTTTGAAAAAAGCAATTTATGGAATGCTTCCAAAAAACAAACTTAGAAAAGAAAGGATGGCCAATTTATATATTTATGTAGGAGATAAACATCCTCACCAAGCGCAACTTGTAAAATAACATGCCGCAAACAAAGAAAGAAACCACAAAAAAAGAGAAAAAGAAAGTAACAAAGAAGGTAAAAACTCCTATTAAAAAAGTTGTTAAAAAAGAAGTTAAGAAAAAACAACCCGTAAAAGAGGTGGTTGTTGAGGAAGTAAAAGTAGAAACTCCTGTAGTTGAAGAGACAAAAGAGGAAGTAAAGAAAGTAAAACCATTAAAGAAAAACTTTATCGCTGGAAATGGAAGAAGAAAAACTGCAACAGCAAGAGTGTTTTTATGGGAAGAAAAAGGCGATTTCACGGTTAATGGTCTTAAGATCGAAAAGTATTTTCCATCCATAATAGATCAATCCAAATGGGTCAGACCGTTTCACATAATAGGTGTCTCTCATCCGGATTCAAAATATTCAGCAAGCATTAAGGTTTCGGGTTCCGGTAAACCATCTCAGATGGATGCCATTGTTTTGGCTATAGCTAAAGCATTGTGCAAAATAAATCCGGAATTTGATAAAGCCTTAAGAAAGCAAGGTTTATTAACTAGAGACTCAAGAATGGTTGAAAGAAAGAAACCATACCTTCACAAGGCAAGAAAAAGACCTCAGTACTCAAAGAGATAATCTTTCACTTAAGAATTATATTTTCAAAATCTATCAATATGTCTTTGAGTTCCTGTATTTTCTTTCCCAGATCCAATACCCTACTTTGTTTTACACTCATAAAAGTAGCGTCATAAACTTGAGATATCTCTTCAAGAACCCTCAGGGGAGGAACGCATCTCCCTCTTTCGTAGGCACATATTGTTTTACCGGTTTTTCCAATTTTCTTACCAAACCTATCTTGAGACAGGTTTTTTTGTTCCCTTATACCCCTAATCCTTTTTCCAATGTCTACTGTATTACTCATATTCTAAATTAAATAGAACAACCTGCATTGCTCTTAACTTGAAACTAACTAATATCATACTCAGCGAATATGATATGAAGATTAAAGATTTACAAAAAGAAGAAAAACCAAGAGAGAAGCTGGTAGATAAAGGTCCGGAGGCCCTCACTAATACCGAACTTCTATCAATAATTTTAAGGTCCGGGGGAGTAGATTGCACATCAACTGACTTAGCACGAAATTTAATAAATAAGTTTTCAGGTTTGGATAAGCTTGTTTACACAGATATTACTCAACTTATGGATATACCAAATATCGGAATTGCCAAGGCTACCGGAATACTGGCGTTGGGTGAACTAGCAAAGAGACTGACCATAGAAAATAATATTAAAGGAAGTGTCATTAAAAAACCTCAGGACGTTTTTGATTCAGTAAAAAAGGAGTTTTCAGGAAAACAGGAAGAGCATCTTTATCTAATCTCCCTAGATAGAAAAAACAAAATTCTTTCAAAGGACTTGATCTCAAAAGGTACTTTAACGGAGACTTTAATACACCCAAGAGAAATATTTAAAAAAGCGTTAACGAAAAACGCATCCTCGATAATTCTCGTGCACAATCATCCATCAGAAGAGTCTTGCCCCAGCCTTGAAGATGTTAAGGTGACAAAAAGAATTGCAAAAACAGGAATCGAAATAGGAATTCCATTAATGGACCATCTTGTAGTTACTAAAACCGAATTTACCAGCATGAAAGCACAAAATCTACTTAATTAAAAACGAAGGGAGGTGAAAAAAATGATTAAAAAAATACTCAGTAAAATTCTAAGAAACAAAGGGCTTCTCACATTGTATGGGTCCCTTATTATCTTCTCGGGCGTAGTTGTAGGAGTCACTTACGCAGCTTTTTCCGACAAGTCCAATGTTCTTGGGGCAACCTTTACGGTAGGAAGTGCAGACCTAAAGTTTTTGAGTAATCTTGCAAACGAGACCGACCCCACCACCTATGTAGATGAGCTTCCAGGGCCAAATTTCCAAAACGTAAGTCCTATTTGGCAAGAAAACTACACACTCAAGCTAATAAACCGTGGGACCTCAAAGCTAGCCATAACGACCAACTCTGCTTATGAAACTGCAAAAGATCCTAAAGATTTAAGAAGTGACATCCTAGTTGAGATAATAAAATGGAACGATCTTGATAAAGACGGGGAAATAGATTCTGGTGAAGAAACCCTAAGTTTAGGAAAGAAAACTATAATAAAATGGAAAACGGAGGGGTTTAGCCTAGGAGAATTAGAAGCCGGACAGATAATACCGATAATATTAAGATTCACTGCCCCCACCTTAACAGATACTCAACAAGGCGCAACCGGAATATTTGATTTTGAGTTTAAGTCGATACAAATGTAATAAAGGTCAACCTGCCCTCCCTGCTGGGCAGGTTTTGTTAAATGAAATTTATCGTAGCAACATGTCTAATACTGATTTTGATCATTTCTATGTATAAATATAGGGTATTCACCGTAGTTTCGGGGTCAATGGAACCAATTATTAAAAATGGATCGGTCGTCATCGTTAAAAAAACTTCAACATACAAAACAAACGATTTAGTCACCTTTAAAAATATAGAAGGAACAGGCACTGTGACTCATCGGATTGTAAAAATAGAACAATCACAAGGAAAATACCTAATATTCACAAAAGGAGACGGGAACGCAAATGTCGATCAAGTTGCAATAAAACCGGAGGATATTATCGGCAAGGTTGTATTCACATTGCCTCTTGCCGGAAAGTTCTTCTTACTTGTTTCTTCACAAAAACTTTTACCTATAACTTTCTACATTCCCGCAGGGCTTTTGTTTGGAACTTTACTTGGAAAACATAAACGAGACATTTAAATAAATAGGCGGTTTTTAAGGATACTAAGGGATTTTTAATATATAATCACACCATGGAAGAACAAAAAAATAGATTGGAACAGTTAAAAATAACTTTGCAGATTGACGAAAAAAGGAAACGAATATCTGAAATAAAAGAACAGCTTAAAGATGAAAAAACCTGGAGCAACTGGGAGGACGGGCAAGAGTTATCTAAAGAACTATCATCGCTCGAAAATGAGGCCGAAGATTACGGAATGCTTGAGCTTTATCTTGAAACCGGAGAACTTGATGAGTTTGATGAGGAAATAAAAAAACTTGAGTTCAAAACATACCTCTCAGGTAAACATGATAAGAAAAACGCACTGGTATCTATTCATGCTGGACAGGGTGGTACCGAAGCAAATGATTGGTCAGAAATGCTTTTCAGAATGTACTTAAGATACGCAGAGAGAAAGGGTTGGAAATCCGAGGTAATTTCACAAACCCCCGGGGAAGAAGCAGGGATAAAAACAGGTGTAATCGAAATCTCAGGTGAATATGCTTATGGATTTTTGAAAATGGAGTCCGGAGTTCATAGATTGGTAAGGCTGTCCCCTTATAATGCTGATCAACTAAGACAGACTTCTTTTGCTTTGATAGAGGTAATTCCGGAAATTGAAGAAAACGACATGAATATTGTAGTTAAAGAAGAAGATGTAGAATGGGAATTTTTCAGATCCGGGGGCAAGGGTGGACAAAACGTAAATAAAGTATCAACCGCGGTTAGATTAAAACACAAACCTTCTGGAATTATCGTTGAATGCCAAGAAGAAAGATATCAAGGTAAAAACAGAGAGAAAGCCTTGAAAATTTTGAGATCAAAATTAGCCCTAATTGAAGAAGCAAAAGCTGACGCTGAAAAGAAAAAGCTAAAGGGGGAATACAAAACCCCCGGCTGGGGGAACCAAATAAGAAACTATATTTTACACCCGTATAAATTAGTCAAAGATTTAAGAACGGATGTGGAAAGTGCAAATCCAGAGGCGGTATTAGACGGAGATTTAGACAAATTTGTTGAAGCTGAAATCAAACTTTAAATCTAAGATGGATTGTTTTTCTGAGGAAAATTCTCACCAGTAAAATCTTCGGGATCAAAATCCAAATCCGAATCAAAACCATCGCTCATAGGTTTAGCCTGAAAATCGTTTTGAAGTACTTCCCTTCCCCTACTTCCAGTAACCTCCGCTCCTATCAACCCATTTTCTTCCATCATATCAATAATCCTAGCTGCTCTGTTATAACCTATCGCAAGTTTTCTCTGAAGAAGCGACGCGGAAGCTTTTCCCGCTGATTTAACAATATCAAGCGCCTTTTCATACAACTCATCACCCTCCCTGTCTACACCACCCCCACCCTTTTTCATAGAATCAGTTGGTGTGGCTAAAACTTCTTCTCTATAATCAGGTTCCATTCCCTGAGACTTTAAAAACTCAACTAAATCACTGGTCTCTTTTTCGGATATGTATGCCCCCTGAAGCCTTATTGGCTTCATAACCTCCGGGGGTACGAAAAGCATGTCTCCCCTACCAAGAAGCTTTTCAGCCCCGGGTTGGTCAATAATAACTCTTGAGTCTATTTGGCTTAGAACTTGGAAGGCTATTCTGCAGGGAATGTTGGCTTTTATTAGACCTGTAATAATATCGGTAGATGGTCTTTGAACTGCTAAAACAAGATGGATACCAGTTGCCCTTGCAAGCTGGGCAATTCTAATAATGCTTTTCTCAATTCCGGCAGGATCCCTTATCATGATATCTCCGAGCTCATCAACAACTAAAACAATGTAAGGCATCACCTGAATACCTGACTTCTCGTTATAAGACTCAATATTTTTCACTCTTGCTTGCTCAAACAGCTTGTATCTTTTTTCCATTTCATCAACCAACCATCTAAAAACCGACGGGGCTTTATCCATATCGGTAACTACGGGAGTGAGAAGGTGTGGTATTCCTTCGTAGTGTATTAGCTCAACTCTTTTTGGATCTACCAAAATAAACTTCACCTCCTGCGGAGTTGCTCTAAATAAAATTGAGAACAAAAGATTATGAATAAATATTGATTTACCAGAACCAGTGGTTCCGGCAATCAAAAGGTGTGGCATTTTTCCAATGTCACAAGTCAAAACTCTTCCGGCCACATCTTCTCCAAGAACCACCCCCAACTTTGATTTGAGATTTTTCATGGCATCTGTGTTTATCAACGATTTGAAATAAACTAGAGTCCGTTTGGTGTTTGGAACCTCAATTCCAATTAGAGATTTTCCTGGTATTGGGGCCTCGATTCTGACTGAGCCTGTGGGAGAGGCTAAGGCCAAAGCAAGATTCCCCTGGAGATTTGAAATTTTTGAAATATTCGTAACCGATTTTGGCTTTACCGCGTATTGTGTAACGGAGGAACCGACTTTAACATTCTCCGGATCTATATCAACGTCGACACCAAAATCTTTTAGTGTATCCTTAATGATTTTTACTCTTTTCTCGGCTTCAGATGTATCCAACACCCTCACTGGTGGATCAGCAAGCAAGGAATTTGACGGGTAATCCCAGATTCTATCGGAAGGTATTCTTGATAATTGAATGGGAGACGCTAAAACCAAAGAATCCACAGTATTATTAGAAACACTGTGCTGAGGTTCGGACATAGATTGAATAACTTCAAAAAGTGGGGCTTGTTCTGGCTCCCCGTCCTTTCTTTCCTTGTCTGTCTTTTCTTCTTCCTCAAAACCACCAACAGAACCAACATTCACTTCAACTTCATTTTCAGAAAATCCTTCTCTTTTCCTAAAGTGGAACATAAAACTAACCTTTGAAAAGAAATTTGAAATTTTTTCATTCTCTTTAAAAAACTTTATAACACTCTCAAATGAAATGTTTGAAATTAAAATTACCGCGGTAAGAAATATACAAATCAAAACAAACACCCCGCCGGTCTTACTTAAGCCCCCAACCAGAAGGCTAGATACTTTATAACCCAAAAGTCCCCCTCCCCCACCGGATTTTGCTAAAGATAGCCCTTCATTTAATGGTATAAAAACATGAGAAAGTCCCGAAAGGGCAATCGTGCAAAGAAAAATACCCAAAAGTATTCTAAATTCCTTGATTTTCGGGCTTAGTTTATCAGCAAAAATTATTCCAAAATCACCTAATAGGAAAGGAATAAAAAGTGCGGCCTTACCAAAAACAAGCTTCAGGAATCCTTGGATTCTAGCGTTTGCTGGGTAAGAGGGAGCAAAAAATGAAACCAGACCTATTATTGCAGCTGTAATAAAAACGATGGAAATAATTGACCTTGTTATATCTGGTCTGAGGTTACATCGAATCTTAAATTTTCTACGTCTTCCTCTTCTGGACATTAAGACTATAATATCACGAAAATATTAGGGTTTCAAAGGGAAAGAACAACCTATATTGTAATAAAATGAACGATAATCATCGGTTGCATCGATGTTTCTTTCCTCAGATAGTTTCCTATTTCGTTTTCCAGCTTCTTTTTTATGTTGGTGATATTCTGTTTGCCAGAATTGAGCTTGCCCAATCTTTTTCCAATAAACTTTTTCGATTTGTTCATTAAATCCTGGGAATCCTTAACATATATGAATCCGCGGGTTATAATTTCAACCCTATCTAGCATGGGCTGATTCTTTCTCGATACAGGAATTGCAACCACAAAAACCCCCTCTGAGCAAAGCTGATTTCTATCTCTCACGACCACCGGATTTAGTTCCTCTAACTTATTACTACCCATATAAATCGGTTTTGTCTGAACATGGTCTCCCTTAGTGGCTTTATTAAATAAAAAATTGACCGAATCTCCCTCCAAACACTCAAAGACTCTATCTTTTGCAATCCCAATGAAATTTAAGACATTGGTGTAGGCTCTCATTTTCGTAATACTTCCTCCAATCGGGATAAAATACTTGGCGTTAACCATTTTAGTTAGCTTTTCGATATCTCCCTTAACGGCATGTCCCGATACATGTAAGTTCTCTTGGATTTCTCCATAGATAACGTTAGCTCCTTTCAGAGTAAGTGCGTCCATAACCTTTTCTACCATTATGTCTGCCCCGGGAGGGTTTGGATCTCCCGAAAAAATCACGATAGCATCTTTTTCTAACGTAATACTCTCGTGCTCCCCCCTACTTAACCTGCTAAGAGAGGATCCCGACTGTCCGTAACAACCGGCTATCAAATATACAAGTTCGCCCTGATCGTATTTTTGGCATTCCTGTTCTTTAATAAAGAAATCGTCGGGGAAGGGAAGATACCCCAACCTTCTTGCTACATCAACCATCTGCTCTACAGACCTACCACTTGCTACCAACTTTCTTCCAAGTTTCTGGGCCGCATTCATAATCTGGTACATTCTGGAAATATTTGATGACATTGTCGTGACAAAAATTTGCTTTTTTCCCGCTCTGTCAAAAAGTTTAATAAATGTATCGTTTAGGGTACTTTCTGATTTTGTATGACCCTCGGATGTGATACCGAGACAATCAGACAAAAGGCACAAAACCCCTTCCTTTCCATATCTTTCTATCGAAGAAACATCGGCGGGTTTATCTAAAACCGGCGTCGCATCAAATTTGTAATCTGAAATATGAAGTATCAATCCTTCTGGAGATCTTATGGCAAAACCCATTGTTTCGGGTATTGAATGGTTCATTCTAAAAGCAGAAACTTTAAATTTTCCAAGATCCACAGTCCCAGTTGTCGGGTCCATTAGATGATAATGAAAATTCTTACCTAACTCTTTTAACGCACCATCATTAAGTTTTACTTTCAAAAACTCACCAACAAGCTTACTTGCATATACTTGGATATCGGGAAGCTCAAGAAGAAGATTTGGCACAGCTCCAACATGATCTTCATGTCCGTGAGTTATAAAAAGTCCCTTTATTTTATGTCTATTCTCAATAAGATAAGTGAAATCCGGGATCAAAACATCAACACCGGGCATATCAAAAATATCTGGAAACCCTATACCACAATCCACAATTATAATATC
>Ga0180009_10006896_pt1 | contig 11778 bp, 9 predicted proteins | sample OS_PC_MetaG_FD_123537 | JGI IMG/M metagenome (GOLD analysis project Ga0180009, IMG submission 123537) | Groundwater microbial communities from the Aspo Hard Rock Laboratory (HRL) deep subsurface site, Sweden - OS_PC_MetaG | ecosystem: Environmental > Aquatic > Deep subsurface > Groundwater...
TGCCAGATGGCTCCGTCTTGGCGGATTTACAGTCCAGCCTTCCGAATTCGCCCGTCTTGCCATGATTATTTATCTTGCTTATTCTCTGGATAAAAAAACCGGGGAGCTTAAAAACTTTTATGTTGGCTTTTTGCCGCACGTTTTTGTGCTGGGAATATTGACTGCCCTTATAGCTCTGCAGCCGGATTTTGGTTCTGTTGTGATACTGGGCGCAATAACATGGCTCATGCTTTTCGTCGCGGGTGTGCGGATACTGCATCTTGCCCCGTCTTTACTGCTGCTCGTACCGGTTGGATACATTTACATGATCAGCGCGGGATACAGGGCCAGACGGCTGATGAGTTTCTGGGATCCCTGGCAATACTCCGCAAACGAAGGATACCAGATAATCCATTCCCTGATGGCCTTCGGAACAGGGGGAATCTGGGGAACAGGCATAGGGCAAAGTTATCAGAAGCTTCATTACCTTCCCGAACCCCATACCGATTTTATATTTTCTGTTATCGGAGAAGAACTGGGGCTTCTTGGGGTAACAATCATTCTTTCACTGTATGTGCTCATATTATGGAGAGGAATCATTATCGCGAAAAACGCGGAGGATTCCTTCGGAACATTTCTGGCAACAGGGATTACATCCGCAATAGCTATTCAGGTTTGTACAAACATGGGTGTTGCCCTGGGATTGCTGCCGACAAAGGGTCTTACTCTACCCTTTTTAAGCTACGGAGGAACATCACTCCTTGTCAACATGGCGTCGATAGGAATACTCATGAACATAGGAACCCGGGCGCATAAACAGCCATATGCCTTCAGGCATCCGAGGAAAGCATGACAGAGAACCGGAAAAGCTCAAAGCATACCGCAAACTCCGCACAGGCAATAACATACGGCACCGTCGGTAAAAGCCTGCGTGTTATCATTGCCGGAGGCGGTACGGGCGGTCATCTTTTCCCCGGAATCGCCATAGCACAGGCGTTTACCGGAAAGGATTCCGGGAGCGAAATTCTTTTTGTCGGGGCAGGAAATACTTTTGAAAAAACAACGGTCGAAAAAGCCGGCTTTAATCACAAAAGCATCTCGGCAGAAGGCATAAAAGGGCGTGGTTACCTGAAACAGTTAAGATCTGTTTTAAAAATACCAAAGGGCATGTTTGAGTCATTTAAAATAATACGGGATTTCAAACCGGATCTTGTTGTCGGGGTTGGAAGTTATTCTTCCGGGCCTCTTGTTATCACGGCTCGGCTTCTGCGCGTTAAAATAGCGCTGCATGAGCAGAATATCATACCGGGCATAACAAACAGTATCCTGTCCCGGTTTGCCGACCGCGTTTACGTCTCATTTGAAGAGACAAAAAAAAGGCTTTCCCCTCAAAAGGCGATTCTTGCCGGAAACCCCTTAAGAAGAGAAATTATCGATGCAGCCGGTAAAAATGTTCCTGACGACTCATCAGGCAGCAATACGCCATTTACTGTTCTGATCCTTGGAGGAAGCCAGGGAGCTCATAGAATAAACATGGCGGTTATCGGAGCCCTGCCGTTTCTTAAGAACAGGGAAAAATATTTCTTTGTGCACCAGACAGGAGCCCAGGATGAAGAATATGTCGCCGGCGCCTATGAAAGATCGGGGATTTCATGCACGGTGAAACCATTCTTTGAAGATATGGCAGAGAGGTACAGCGGAGCAAACCTGATAATCTGCAGGGCCGGCGCTACAACTGTTGCGGAAGTCACAGCCATGGGGCTGGGAGCAATTTTTATTCCCTATCCTTATGCCGCAGATGATCATCAGGCTTTAAACGCCCGCGCCCTTTCGGATTCGGGCGCGGCAGAAATGATCCTGGAAAAAAATTTAACGGCTGAAATCCTTTCTGAAAAAATTGAATATTACGCGGGACATCCCGGAGAACTTTATAAAATGGCATCCGAGGCAAAAAAATTCGGCAGGCCTGATGCCGCAGAATTTATAGTAAACGACTGTTATAAAGTAGTGAATAGTCGTGAGGCATGAGGCGGAAGGCGTAAGGCGTAAGGAGGAAGACTGTAGACTTTTAGGCTGTCCGCCACACTGTTGGGCGGATTAGCTAACAGCCTACAGACTAACAGCCTAATCTAACTATGTATCTGAAAAAATACCATATACATTTTGTGGGAATCGGCGGAATCGGAATGAGCGGTATAGCCGAACTCCTTCTTAATCTTGGCTATGAGGTTTCAGGATCGGATTCGGCTTTAACCGATATAACCGATCGTCTGAAAAAACTTGGAGGCACCATATTCAGGGGGCACAAAGGAGAGCAGATAGAGGGGGCGGATGTGGTAGTGACATCTTCTGCAATCGGCCCCGGCAACCCCGAAGTGGTTGCCGCATCCCAAGTCTCAATCCCCGTTATACCAAGGGCTGAAATGCTGGCTGAACTGATGCGTTTAAAATACAGTATCGCCGTTGCAGGGGCCCACGGAAAAACAACGACCACTTCCATAATAGCATCGGTGCTGGCAAAAGGTGATTTGGATCCGACGGTTGTCATCGGCGGCAAATTAAAGAGCATAGGCTCAAATGCACTGCTTGGACAGGGGAATTTCATTGTTGCCGAGGCTGATGAAAGCGATGGCTCTTTCCTTAAATACTCTCCCGCAATCGCCGTAGTCACCAACATAGACAAAGAACACCTCGATTATTACAAGGATATGAATGCCATTAAAGAAGTCTTTCTCAGTTTTATAGACAGAATACCCTTCTACGGGCTTGCGGTGCTCTGCCTCGATAACGAGTCTGTTCAGGAGATAATTCCGAGAATAAAAAAACGTTACACCACTTATGGAATGAGTTCCCAGGCCGATTTTCAGGCTAAAAATGTTTTGATTGACGGTTTGACAAGCACTTACACGGTTTATCATAATGGAAAATATCTGGGTGAAATAGCCCTTAATCTGCCCGGAATTCATAATGTATATAATTCGCTGGCGAGCATCGCGGTCGGCCTTGAACTCGACATACCCTTCGATATAATCAGGGTAGCGCTCGGGACCTTGCAGGGTGTTCAGAGAAGACTTGAAATTAAAGGGGAAGCGAAGGGAATTATCGTTGTGGATGATTATGGTCACCATCCGACAGAAATTAAAACCACATTGCAGGCCGCAAAGGAGAGCTGGCCGGAAAGACGCCTTGTCGTTATTTTTCAGCCGCACCGCTATACGAGAACAAAAGCCCTGTTTGATGATTTCACCCGCGCTTTTTATCAATCCGATTACCTTGTCATTCTCCCCATCTATCCGGCGGGGGAAAAAATGATAGAGGGCGTCGATTCCAGGGTTCTGTGCGAAGCGATAGCAGCCCACGGCCATAAAGAAGCTGTTTTCATGGAGGGACACGAAAAGGCGGTTGCGTTCCTTTCAAAAAAGTTAAAGGAGAACGACATATTGTTGACTCTCGGTGCCGGAGATGTCTGGAAGGCCGGCATGAGTCTGCTGGAATATTTAAAAAAAGAGACGGTCAGGAAAAAGAAAAAACAAAATGTCCATAGATAAAGATTCAATAAACTGGCTGAATAATCTGCTGGGAAGCGGCATAAAATTCGGAGAGCCGATGGCAAGGCACACTTATTTCAGAGTCGGCGGTCCGGCTGATGCATTTATATGCCCTGACAATGTTGAAAAACTGCAGGAACTATTGTGCTGGGCAGGAGATAAAAGAATTCCACATATCGTAATAGGAGACGGATCAAACCTTCTTGTGAGAGATAAAGGAATCCCTGGAATCGTTATAGTTCTGACAGAATGTCTCAATGAAATTTCCCGTTCCGGCGGAAACGGGGAATCGGTTCTGATTAAGGCCATGGCCGGTGTCAGAACACAGACTCTTTGTCGCTATGCAATAGAAGAAGGTCTGTCGGGAATAAATTTTGCGCTCGGGATCCCCGGAACTGTCGGCGGAGCCATAATGATGAACGCCGGCACATCTTCAGCTTCAATATCGGATGTTCTGGATTCGGTTAATATCATGCTCTCAACAGGAACCACGTTGAGGATAAAACGGGAGGAGCTCGATTTTTCATATAGAAAACTCTCCTGGGATAAAAACTTTACAAAGTCGCACCGGGAAGAACCCATAATAATCGACGGCTGCTTCAGGCTCTTACAGTCTGATCCGGTCGAACTGAAAAAAGAGGCCGGGGCTGTTTTAAAAAAAAGAAAGGATAACCAGCCGACCGGAACGGCTAGCGCGGGATGTTTTTTTAAGAATCCGCCTTCAGGTAAAACGGCCGGACAGCTTATTGACATGGCCGGGCTTAAAGGAACGCGGATAGGCGGCGCGGAAGTTTCGGCAAAGCATGCCAATTTCATAGTAAACATGGGCACCGCGTCCGCTTCAGACATACTAGGGCTCATGCAACTGATACAGGAAACGGTTTTTAAAAAATTTAATATCAACCTTGAACCAGAGGTTAAAATTGTTGGAATTTAATCAGGCAAAGAAAAGGCGCTACAGAAACAGGCTTTATAGAAAAAAGGTCGCCGGAATCAAAGTTCGCGTCATCTTCTGTCTGAAGATAATGCTCGCACTTTCAGTTATTCCTGCCGTCAGCCTGATCTGTATATTCGGATACGACTGCCTTACCCAGAGCGATTATTTCAGAGCAGAAACTATCACTGTTGAAGGAAATCAGATTCTCTCTGAAGAGGAAGTAATTAAAGAGACCCTTGTAAAACCGGGTGATAATATACTTTCTGTAAATCTCTCAATGGTAAGAAAACGGCTTATGGCAAATACATGGATAGCTGAAGCCGAAGTAGTCAGAAAAATTCCTTCCGGTATCATTGTGAGGATAAAGGAACACAAACCTCTTGCCGTTCTGGATCTCGGAAAAGAATTTTTACTCAATGACCATGGAGATATTTTTAAAGAAAAAACAACGACGGATCCGGAGAACCTTCCTCTGGTAAAAGGCCTAAAATTTTCCGATTTGAGTTTAAGCGGCGCAAGAAGAAGCCCGTCGTTTAATGCAGTGATGACCGTACTTAAACTTGGCCGGAAACCCGAAAGCATTCTTCCCAATAGTTCGATTACCCTGATAAATGTGGATAGGGATATCGGGCTTACGGTTTTTGCTTTCGATAAAACCATCCAGCTCGGATACAATAATTATCCCGATAAGTATGAAAGGCTGGAAAAAGTCTTTTACCATGCAAAAAATGGCCGGGACTTCTCTGATTTTGAAACTGTCGATCTTAATAATCTGGGCCGTATAGTTATCCGCCCTGCAGCTAATCCCGCTGAAGAGCCCGAAGAATATAAGAAGGAGGTATAAAATGCCGGTACGTGAGAACATAATTGTCGGCCTTGACATCGGAACAACAAAAATCTGTGCTGTGGTTGGTGAGCTGGCCGATAATGGAATAAACATAATCGGTATCGGCACTCATCCTTCGATAGGACTCAGGAAAGGCGTAGTTGTTAATATTGAATCGACTGTTGACTCCATTAAAAAAGCGGTTGAAGAGGCTGAACTTATGGCAGGATGTGAAATATCTTCCGTTTATGCCGGAATCGCAGGGGGCCATATTACCGGATTCAACAGCCGTGGTATTGTTGCCATCAAGGGTCCGGAGATAACCCAGCAGGATGTGGAGCATGTTATTGATGCCGCCAGAGCAGTAGCAATACCGATGGACCGCGAAGTAATACATGTTCTTCCTCAGGAATATATGGTTGACGACCAGGCCGGGATACAAAATCCCATAGGCATGTCCGGGGTCAGGCTTGAAGCAAAAATTCATATTGTAACAGGTGCTGTAACATCCGCTCACAACATAGTCAAATGTGCGAACCGTTCAGGTCTTGACGTATGCGACATAGTGCTCGAGGCCCTTGCTTCCGGAGAAGCAGTGCTGACCGAAGAAGAAAAGGAGCTTGGCACAGTGCTTCTTGATCTTGGAGGAGGTACGACGGATCTTGCAGTTTTTTCGGGGAAAAATATAAAACACACTTTTGTTCTTGCTCTCGGAGGGAATAATCTTACCAATGACATCGCGGTCGGATTACGCGCTCCGCTTCCTGAGGCGGAAAAAATCAAAATAAAATACGGGAGCTGTATCGCAAGGAATATACATAGCGATGAAATGATTGAAGTCCCGGGAATGGGAGGGCGCACACCGCGAAAACTCCCCCGCCAGATACTGGGTGAAATTCTTGAGCCCCGAATGGAAGAGATTTTCACGCTTATCAACAGAGAAATTTACAGGGCCGGACAGGAAAACTCAATACCGTCGGGTGTTGTTCTTACAGGAGGCTCAGCCCTGCTGACAGATGTGACAGAAATAGCGGAATCGGTTTTTAATCTTCCAACCCGTCTTGGAAAACCTATGGGAATCGGCGGCCTTGTGGACGTAGTTAACAACCCTATGTACGCAACAGGGGTTGGTCTTGTTTTATATGGAGCAAAAAACCAGACTCAGAAGAAATTCCGGATTCGCGACGGAAACATATTCAACAGAGTCACGAACAGAATGAAAAAATGGTTTAATGATGTGATATGAGAAACAGGGCGCAAGGCTGCAGACTGTTAGCTAACAGCCTACAGCCTAAAAGCCTATAACCTAATTTAACACTAAAAATTAATAACTGGGACCGGAGTCTTAAACAATTATTTAATGGGGGGGGGTCAAACATGTTTACCATTGTAGAAAATGAAAACCAGGCAAAAATCAAAGTAATTGGTGTCGGTGGCGCCGGAGGAAATGCCATTAACAACATGATTACCTCGAACCTGGCGGGTGTCAAGTTCATTACGGTAAATACCGATGCCCAGGCTCTTGATAAATCAATGGCTTCGGTCAAAATTCAGATCGGCGAAAAACTTACCCAGGGACTTGGAGCAGGCGCCATGCCCCAAATTGGCCGGGATGCCGCATTTGAAACTGAAGAAACTATCAGAAAAGCCCTTGAAGGCAGTCACATGGTCTTTATAACCGCCGGTTTCGGCGGGGGAACAGGAACAGGCGCCGCTCCTGTCATAGCCAAGCTCTGCAAGGAGATGGGGGCGCTTACCGTGGCAGTGGTTACAAAGCCGTTCTCCTTTGAGGGTAAAAAACGAATGAAGCAGGCCGAAGAGGGAATAAATGAACTCAAGAAATTCGCAGATACGGTAATTACTATTCCTAATGACAGGATGAGAGGGCTTGCCTCAAAAAATGCCAAGATGACAGAGATGTTCAGAAAGACTGATGAAGTTCTGCTCCATTCCGTAAAAGGCATAACAGACCTTATAATGGTGCCCGGCCTTGTTAACCTCGATTTTGCGGATGTAAAGACCACGATGTCGAAGGCCGGCCTGGCCATTATGGGTATTGGTGTGGGAAGCGGTGAGAACAGGGCGATTGAAGCGGCCGAACGCGCCATATCACATCCGCTGCTTGAAGATATTTCAATCAAGGGCGCAAAAGGTGTGTTAATGAACATAACATGCGGCAGCGATATCACCATGGAAGAAATGACCGAGGCTTCGGATCGGATTTTCAATGAAGTCGGAGAAGATGCCGATATAATATGGGGCACAGCCGTTGATGACAGCCTCGGCGAAGAGTTGAGGGTAACAGTTATTGCGACAGGCATAGGCTCTCCTCACGTGGAAAGCAAAAACGAAGCAAAAGAGGAAAGATTCCAGGCAAGAGGGAAAGTCCGGAGTCTTACAATCGAAGACATGAAGACAGCCGTAAACTATGACATCCCAACCATCATACGCCAGAAAGAAGCTGCCGGTGAATCGGGAGGCGCAACATACAGGGGTTATAAAGGGCTGGTTATTGACAACAGCGATCTTGATGTCCCGACATTTTTAAGGAAAAAAGCGGATTAAGCGAGAGACGGAAGGCTGTAGGCTATTAGGCTATAGACTATTAGCTGACAGCCTAACAGGCTATATCCTGATAGCCTATAACTTAACACTTTTTATGACCGGTCAAACAATCAATGCCATGGAGAAAAGACAAAAAACCGAAGAATTTTTCAAGATCCGAAACAGGGGCTGTCCGCAAAGACTGGAGAGGACGCATAAGGGTAGCCCTCGTCTATCCCAATACCTATGAAGTCGGGATGTCAAATCTTGGTTTTCAGACGGTTTATGAAATTTTAAACGGGCTTGATCATCTTTTGTGTGAAAGGGCTTTTCTCCCTGAAAGCAATACAGATCCGGTAAAAACAATTGAAACATCAAGGCGGCTGGCCGATTTTGACATAATCGCGTTTTCAGTATCCTTTGAAAATGATTTTTCAAACATTCTTTCGATTCTCGAAAGAGCAGGACTCCCCCTTAAAGCCATTGAAAGAGGAACCCCCCATCCTCTTATTATGGCGGGGGGGGTTGCCTGTTTTATAAATCCTGAACCTGTTTCCCAGTATATCGACTGTTTCATAATAGGCGAAGCAGAAGGAACCATCGAAAGTTTCTTCGACTATTATGAGCCGGGAACAGAAAAAATGAATGTTCTACAGAAAATCGCAAAGCATATGCCGGGCATATATGTCCCGGCGTTTTATGAAACATCCTATAACAAAGACGGAACCCTTCGCTCTTTTTACCCCATTGCAGATGTGCCGGAAAAAATCAAACGGATTTATTGTGAAGATATTTCCCGAAAACATACCTGCAGTAAAATCATATCTGAAGAGACAACCTTTGACAGGACTTTTTTAATCGAAGTATCGAGGGGATGCCCTCACGGGTGCAGATTTTGCGCCGCGGGTTACATTTACAGACCTCCAAGATTCAGAGATATTTCATCCCTCATAAAGTGCCTTGATATTGGAATAGCCGAAACAGACAAAATAGGATTTATCGGAGCTGCTGTTTCGGATCTTCCTTATATTGCCGAACTTTGTAACATGGCTCAGGAAAAGGGCGCTAAAATATCTTTCAGTTCTCTCAGAGCCGATGCTCTCTCCGGAGAGCTTGTCACCGCTCTTGAAAAAAGCGGGGTCAAGACGGCAACTATAGCTCCCGATGCCGGTTCACAGCGCATGCGCGACGTTATCAATAAGGGAATAAACGAAGACCAGATCTTAGCCGCCGCGGAAACCATAGTAGAAGGAGGTATTCCGAACATTAAACTATATTTCATGATCGGACTTCCTTCCGAAACCATGGATGATGTTGAAGCGATATTAACCCTTTGCAGGAAAATAAAAAAAAGTTTTCTTGCTTCAAGCAGAAAGAAAAAACGGATAGGACAAATTACGGTAAGCGTCAATCCGTTTGTCCCAAAACCCTTCACTCCTTTTCAATGGGTTGCGATGGATGAATCGTCTTCCCTGAAAAACAAGATTTTACACATCAAGGCCGGTCTCAAAAAGGAAGCAAATGTCAGGGTAGATGCGGAATCTCCGAAAAGAAGCTATATCCAGGCACTGATTTCAAGAGGTGACCGCAGAGTAGCCGGAATTTTATCACTAGCAAATTCAAATGGAGGAAACTGGTCTAAAGCATTTAAGTCATTGCCTTTCAATTCCGATTTTTATGTTTACAGGGAAAGACTTTTTGATGAAATGCTCCCCTGGGATTTTATAGACCACGGGATTAAAAAATCTTTTTTAATAAAAGAATACAAAAAAGCCCTGTTGCAAAAAACATCCCCGCCCTGCTCCATGAATTCATGCAAAAAATGTGGTGTCTGCGAATAAAAATATATTGAAAGCTGTTTATTAATGTGCTAGGGAAAGCATGCTCAATAATTGATGGCCTCGTAAAAAGTCGAGATTCAGACAGCAAAGTAAAAAGCTCATTATGCAAGGCGCACGAATCTTGAGGAATGAAGCGTACTTTTCGTACGCTGCAATGACGAAAGATGAAGTGCAACACAGCAGAATGACTTTTTACAAAGCCGTCATAATTGAGAGGTGTTTTTTTGATATATATCTCGGAAGGATATTAAAAAAAATGAGTTCAAATAAGGAACTTAGACTGGCTTTGTATATGGCTGCTGTTCTGTTTATTGTTGGTACCGTTTGTTATGCAGCCTTTCCGGCCAAAACAGATAAACAGCCGGTCAGGATCATGTTTAAAACTCTTGCCGGAAAAGTCCTTTTCGATCATAAAGCACATACCTCGGAAAAAGGCTATTCTCTTTCATGCGGAGACTGCCACCATCATCCTGAAGGAGATGATGCCTCTGCCAGTGCCTGCGGTGAATGCCACATCAATTCGGAAGAGAACGCGCCGGCTCCGGAAAAATGCCTTGAATGCCACGATTCCGGAGATTTTGAAGGCGTTAGTTTGACAAAAAAAACCGACGCATTTCATCAGCAGTGCGACAGTTGTCATGAAAAAATTGATGCAGGTCCCAGGGAAAAAGAGAAAAGATGTAACTGGTGTCATAATATGTAAGCCGGAAAACAGACTTTACACGCGGTCATGAATCCGAGCGCACAATTGCGCTAACTAAAGGTAATAAATACATGAAAAAACGACCATTCATATGCCTCAGCGAGCCACATCTTGAATATGACGTTATCGAACCGGGCTGCAAACCGAATGTCATTCCCGTTCCGCGAAAAGCAGTTCTTTTTTTCGATAAGACCTATGACAAAAAAGGGGCTCCTTTATTTAAAGAAGGCGACAGGGTGAAAACAGGGCAAAAACTGATTCTTTATGCCGACTCTGAAGAGTATATTATTTCCACAGTTACAGGCACTATATCTTCTGTATCTCCATATGCCGGAGATTTCGGGAAATTCTACACATCTGTTCAGATTGACGTTTCTGAGGATGAGGCTGATGATGCTTTCGAAAAGGTATCTGCGGAACAGAGCATTGAAACAGTCAGGAACTATCTTTCATACCTGCCGGGCAACCTGCCAATAAAATCCTTTTTAGATCCGGGCAATAAAATTGACACAATAGTTATTACCGGCGTTGATTCTGATTTACTGGTAGTAACCAGTCAGTATATTGTTAACTCAAAAATGGAACATATAATAAAAGGTATAAAAATATTAAGATCGATCCCTGGAATTAACAATATAGTCCTTGCGGTCAGAAGAGACTCGCTTCATGGGTATGGCAATATCGGAGCAGAAGTAAAAAATATCAGCACAAGATATCCCTCAGCTTTTCGGCAACTTGTTATAAAAGAATCTCTCGGCAGGGAAGTTCCGGCAGGGAAAAAGCCCGAAGATATAGGAACCTGCGTTATTAATGCGGAAGCGGTTGCGTCTTTAGGAGCTGCCTTCCTGAATAACAGAATTCCCACAGATAAAATTATCACATTAATAAATAAAGACGGCGCCGGAAAACTCGTTTCAGCAAGAATGGGAACTCCTATTGGCGATATTCTTAAAGCCCTCAATATTACGCTAAATCATGGGGACCGATTGATCCTCGGAGGGCCGATGGCCGGTTCTCCAGTATATTCGGAGGATTATCCGGTTTTGCCTGATACCGATGCAATAATGGTTCAGGATAAAAATTACATACAGCCTTTTTCAGATTATCCATGCATAAACTGCGGTGACTGTATAAGAATATGCCCGGCCAATATTCCTGTGAATATGCTTATAAGATATCTTGAAGCAAAAATGTACCAGCAGGCCGCAGATGAATATGATCTTTATTCCTGCATAGAATGCGGCCTTTGCAGTTATGTTTGCGTATCAAGAATGCCGATATCACAATATATCAGGCTTGCCAAATACGAACTTGCCGGAATAAACACAGCGGAGGCGGCAAATGCCTAACCAGAAAAAATTAATTGTTTCTCACGCACCTTTCTGTCACGACGGGAGTAA
>Ga0180009_10006897_pt1 | contig 11778 bp, 13 predicted proteins | sample OS_PC_MetaG_FD_123537 | JGI IMG/M metagenome (GOLD analysis project Ga0180009, IMG submission 123537) | Groundwater microbial communities from the Aspo Hard Rock Laboratory (HRL) deep subsurface site, Sweden - OS_PC_MetaG | ecosystem: Environmental > Aquatic > Deep subsurface > Groundwater...
ATAGGCGGAGTTGGCTATGCCGATAATGCGTGCGGCCAGTCCCGGATCCTGTTCGATCAGGGCTGCGAGATCAGCGATGTTGGTGTCTTCCTGCTCCACCAGCTCCAGCAATTTGTAAGCAATGCTGGGCAAGGGTGGCAACATCAGGATGTCTTGTACGCTGGCATGCGGCGCGGGCGGCAATTCATTATTATCAGACATTGATCTTTGTTGATCCCTGGCGCATTCAGCGCGGGTGATACATGCCGCTACGCGCGCCCTGGTGGCTGATCGCGGCTCCCGGTTAATGATCGGTCCGAGAAGTAAAATCTTGAGTTGGCAGGATGTTATGTAATTACGCCGCGGCTGTCACCTGCTTCAGTCGAGCCGGGACTCTGCGCTAGTGTGGCTTTGCGTAAAAACTGTGAAGCTATTAGGGTAGAAGCAAAGGAGGGACGTTATGCAGATACGGTTTTTAGGTGCGGCACGCGAGGTTACGGGCTCCTGTTTCCTGCTGGAGACCAGTCAGGCGCGGGTTCTGATCGATTGCGGACTGATCCAGGGCAGTTGGAAGGACGAGGCGCGCAATCGGGATCCGTTCGCCTTTGCGCCGGGTGATATCGATGCCGTGGTCCTGACCCATGCCCATCTCGATCATTCCGGGCGATTGCCTCTGCTCATCAAGGCCGGTTACCGGGGGGCGATTTACACCCAGCGCGCCACCCGCGACCTGTGCCGCATTATGATCAAGGATTCCGGCCATCTGCAGGAAAAGGATGTCCAGTGGGAGAACCGCAAGCGACAACGCAAAGGCCTGCCATTACTCGAACCACTCTACACCGTCACCGATGCCCAGGACTGCATGCAGTACTTCAAAGGTATGGACTACGACGTCGAGCGGCGCATCGCCCCGGGTGTCTGGCTGCGGTTGCGGGATGCCGGACACATCTTGGGCTCCGCGATTGCCGAACTGCGTGTACAGGATCAGGGTGCGGAACGCCGGTTGGTGTTCAGCGGTGACCTCGGTCATCACGGCGCGCCGATCCTGCGCGATCCCGTCAAGGTGGCGCAGGCCGATCTGGTGATAATGGAAAGCACCTATGGCGAGCGTTGCCACCGTGACTGGGACAGTACCTGGCAGGAATTAGGCGTGGTCATGCGGGTGGCGAGCGAGGGACGCGGCAATATCCTGATTCCCGCCTTTGCCGTGGGGCGCACGCAGGAACTGCTGTATATCTTTCAGCAGCATTATCAGGACTGGGGGCTCAACAGTTGGAACATCTTTGTCGACAGCCCCATGGCCATTGCGGCCACGGAAGTCTACGCACGCCATTGGCGGCTGCATGACATAGAAGCGGCGCAATCGCGTAAGCACAATGGCGAGCCCTTCAGTCTGCCGAATCTGCATTTCAGTCGCACGGCCAGTCAGTCGATGGCGATAAACAAAATCCGTTCCGGAGCGATGGTCATCGCCGGCAGCGGCATGTGCACGGGCGGACGCATCAAACATCATTTCAAACACAATCTCTGGCGTAACGATTGTCATGTGATCATTGTTGGCTTCCAGGCACGCGGCACGCTCGGCCGCGCGCTGGTCGACGGTGCCAAGCATGTACGGCTGTGGGGCGAGACCATTCGTGTCGGTGCGAAGATTCACACCATTGGCGGGCTCTCGGCGCATGCCGATCAGGCCGGTCTGCTCGACTGGTATAGCGGTTTTCAAGGCCGTCCACCGGTGGCGCTGGTGCACGGTGAAGAAACGTCCATCGCCACCCTGGGTGATGTCCTGCGTGAACGTCAGGTGAAAGTGACACAGCCGCGCCATGGTGAGGTATTAGAGATCGATTGAGTTGTGTAGAGCTATTTTTACAGGCCTGACTTCATGACGCCCCTGGTCCGCTGTTTCATCAAAACAGCTATTCTGTTTCTGGTCCTCGGCTTGGCGCTGGGCCTGTTCATGTTGATCCGGCGCGAGTTATTCAATGAATGGCCGCCGGCCTATGTTATTTCCGCGCATACCCATGCCGTATTCGTTGGTTTTGTCATGTTCATGATTCTGGGCGTGGCGCTGTAGCTGTTTCCTAAACCCCTCCAACATGATCGACGTAACCGGCCGGTATTTATCGAGGCGGTGTACTGGTTTTTGTTAATGGGTACGCTGGCGCGTTTCAGTGGCGAGATGGCGCGCGCTTATAGCGACATGCCATTGTTAACCGGGCTGATACTCATTGGCGGTATTGCTCAGGTAACGGCTCTGCTGCTGTACGTCTGGGTGATGTGGAAGCGTATACGACCGAGCGCGCGGCGAATGCGAGAGGGTGAGGGAGACTAAGTTGAAATTGCACTTCCGCTTATCGTAGCCGCTGATAACTCTGGATGGGATGGCATAAAAAAGGCCGCCTGAAAGGCGGCCTTTTGCATGATTAAGTGGATCTTAAAACTTCGGGTCCATAATCATTTCGGCCCAGAAAACCTTTTCGGGTTCTTTGGCCTGAAGTTCAGCGGCCTTCTTCCTGGCCTCGCCGTAGGTCATCTCGCCGTCGAGATGTGATCTCTGAAAGCCGTATTTCAGTTTCCACCCGATCTGGTAGCCCTTGTCCTCATCTTTCTTTACGAGCGAGTCTGCTCGATTGCTGTATACACCGGCCATACGTTTGAGCTCCTATGGAATTGAATTCCAGCGCTGACACGCTGTGGTTAAATGCGGTTAACGAAGTTAAAAGTGTAGTCTTCTGCAAGCCAGGTTCAAGAACAATCTGCCTAGGCAATCCCTGGGTCTGTGGGCAGGCATGTTACCCCATCACCCCCGTGCTATATACCTACAAAACGCATGGAGAGATCGATAGACAGCAGGTCCTTGGTGAGCGCGCCGGTGGAGATGAAATCCACGCCGGTTTCGGCGATGCCCCGGATATTCGCGAGGGTCACCCCGCCGGAGGCCTCCAGCTTGATACGGCCGGCATTGAGCGCCACCGCGTTGCGCAGGCCATCCAGGTCGAAATTGTCGAGCAGTAGAATGTCCGCACCGGCAGTCAAACCCTCCTGCGCCTGTTGCAGGTTTTCCACCTCGACCTCAATCGGCAGTTGCGTATTGAGTGCGCGTGCTGTGGTTATAGCGGCGGTGATCGAACCGGCCGCGGCAATGTGGTTTTCCTTGATAAGAATACCATCGTAAAGACCGTGGCGGTGATTATGGCAGCCGCCGGTGCGCACGGCATATTTCTGTTCCATGCGCAGGCCCGGCAAGGTCTTGCGGGTGTCGAGCACGCGTACCGGCAGGCCCTGCACCGCATCGGCATACTGCGCGGCGCGGGTGGCCGTGCCGGACAGTGTTTGCAAAAGATTGAGCGCGGCGCGCTCGCCGGTCAGCAGGGCGCGTGCCGGACCCGATAGGGTACATAAGACCTGATCGGGTTGTACGCGCGCGCCATCGGCTGCATTCCAGGTGACATGGATGCGTTCATCGAGTTCCGCGAATACCGCATAGAACCAGGCGCTACCGCACAGCACGGCGGCTTCACGACTGATGACCCGCGCGGTGGCGCGGGCGTCTTCAGGGATCAGCGCAGCGGTCACGTCACCGCTGCCGATATCCTCGATCAGTACCCGCCGCACAGTGGACTGAATATGCAGTCCCATGGCCTCAAGAAGCATTACTCGGAAATTTCCAGCAACTCGACTTCGAAGATAAGGGTGGCATTGGGTGGGATCACGCCGCCGGCGCCACGTTCACCATAACCCAGGTTGGACGGGATGGTGAGTTTGCGCTTGTCGCCAACCTTCATGCCCTTGACGCCTTCGTCCCAACCTTTGATGACGTAGCTGCAATCCAGCGGAAAGCTGAACGGGTCGTTGCGATCAAGACTGGAATCGAACTTGGTGCCGTCTTCCAGCCAACCCGTGTAATGCACCAGCACGGTCTGGCCGCGGCCGGTGGCCTCAGTGCCATTGCCGACGGTCAGATCTTCGTAGCGCAGCCCGCTCGCTGTGGTCTGTTCAGTCATGTCATGTCTCCGTAGATATATCTGTTAGTCGAATCGTCAGGCTGATCAACATAAAAAACTATTGAACCGCCAAGACGCCAAGGCCGCCAAGAAAATCTTTATTTGAACCGCCAAGACGCCAAGAACGCCAAGAAATCTTAATTAGGCTTTTTCGTTGTACTAGATGCCAATGCCGAAATCTTGATGTGTTGGTGAGCGATCCAGACAACGCCAATAACAATAAATTATCTTGGCGTTCTTGGCGTCTTGGCGGTTCCAAACTTTCTTACTTGGCGTCCTTGGCGTCTTGGCGGTTCAAAAAAGAATTATCTCGTCGGTATGTGCTTGCGTGAAAAATAGTCGTTCTTGAGTTTCTTGACCAGACCGGCGAGCAGTATCAGTGCGATCAGGTTCGGAACCGCCATCAGGATATTGGCCACGTCGGCGAAGTTCCAGACCAGTTGCAGCGGCACGGCGGCGCCGAATACCACCAGCAATGAGTACACCACCCGATAAGGCATCACCGCCGCTTCACCGAACAGGAAGCGCGCCGAGCGGTCGCCGTAATAGGACCAGGAGATGATGGTCGAGAAGGCGAATAAGGTCAGGCCGCCGCCGACCACCCAGGCACCGGCGGCGCCGAGTGTTTCCGAGTAGGCATGCGCCGTCAGCGCCGCGCCGACCAGATGATCCGGTCGGTCGATATAGCTGCCGGTGACGATGATCACCAGACCGGTCATGCTGCAGATCACCAGCGTATCGATGAAGGGCTCCAGCATGGCAACCAGGCCTTCGCGCACCGGTTCATTGGTGCGTGCGGCAGCGTGCGCCATCGGCGACGAACCCAATCCGGCTTCATTGGAAAACAGGCCGCGCGCCACACCCCAGCGGATGGCCTCGCCGACGGCCGCGGCGCCCACGGCTTCGACATTCAAGGCGCTGTTGATAATCGTGGATAACGCAGCCGGGATGTCGGCGGCATGATTGAACAGCACCAGCAATGAGCCGACGATATAGAAGAGCGCCATGAACGGCACCAATATCGCGGCCACGCGAGCGATACGTTTGACGCCACCGATAATGACCAGGCTGACCAGTGTGGCCATGATCAAGCCGAACAGCCAGGCGTATTCGCGCGCCTCGGGAAAGATGTAGCTGACACCATCGACGACCGAGTTGGCCTGCACCATATTGCCGATACCGAATGAGGCAATCAGCGCGAAGACGGCGAACAGCACGGCGGTACGTTTCATCTTGAGGCCGTGCAACAGGGTGTACATCGGTCCGCCGGAGATTTCGCCCGTGGGACTGACTTCGCGGAACTTGAGTGACAAGGTGCATTCGGCAAACTTGGTCGCCATACCCAGGAAGGCGGTCACCCACATCCAGAACAATGCGCCGGGACCGCCGAGCGAAATCGCCGTGGCCACGCCCGCGATATTGCCGGTACCGACGGTAGCCGAGAGGGCAGTGGACAATGCCTGGAAATGCGATACCTCTCCGACATGTTGCGGGTCGGTGTATTTGCCGCTGACCAGATGTGTCGCGTGGCGAAATCCGCGCAGCTGAACAAAACCCATGCGCAGCGTCAGATACAGACCGGTACCCAGGAGCACCATCAGCGTGATCGGGCTGCCCCACAGCAGGCCGGAGAGTGCGCCGCTTTGTTCGGTCAGCCAAGTCAGCAGTTCATTCATGTGGGCATCCAGGTTTTGTTGTGATTATTCCAGGGGAGTAAATCTCCCTCTCCCTCCGGGAGAGCAGTCCGGAGAGTGTACCGCTGTGTTCGGTCAGCCAAGTCAGCAGTTCATTCATGTGGGTGTCCAGGTTTTGTTGTGATTATTCCAGGGGGAGTAAATCACCCTCTCCCTCCGGGAGCGGGTTGGGGAGAGGGGATAATAACCGGCAAAACGCACGAATATTGATTCTCTCATCCTGGCCTTCTCCCGAGAGGGAGAAGGAATTATTTTTTAAACGCCGGCAGCGAGACAGACTATAGCGCATGGCTCGATGGTTATGGAGTAGTCACCAAGGGCCGCAACGTCAGCGTATCCCCGCGCTGAGTGAATTCCAATCGTTTGAGTACACTCATGCCGAGCAGGATATCGTCTTCCTGATAGGCGGGGTTGATGCTTGCCGGCACGTTATGCAAAACGAGATTGCCCAGCTCCAGGCGGTCGATGTGGGTGAGGAAACCGGTGATGGTGCCGTTGGCGGTCTGATAGCGCATCGGTGCGCCACGTTTCAGGCCCAGCTGCGCGGCGAGGCTGCCCGGCACCGAGACATCGCTGGCGCCGGTATCGACCATGAACTCCACGGCTTCGCCGTTGATGCGTCCGGTGGCCACATAGTGACCGAAGCGGTTGCGCTGCAAGACCACTTCGGGTGTGCCATCCGTACTGACGCGGCTCAATACCTGCCGGTTGGGATTGCGCTCACTCTCCAGCCAGTTGTCGGAAAGCAGGGTGAGCAGTCCCAGGGCGAGGATCCAGCCCAGGATGATCATGCCTCGACCGAGTCGGTGTGGAGTGTGCTGTTCGGGGTCATGGCGCATGCCGGGATTGTACACGCGGGCTCGGTAGTGGCGAAATCTGTGGGCATTTATTATGAGTATTCAATACAGAGTGGGCGTTGTTTGCCTAACTCACCAGGCATTGCGCAGCAATTCAATACCCGTAATTAACAACTATCCTGAATCACGATTAAGGAACCTCTGATTAATTTGATCAAGCGAGCAGATGCAAGGCGCAGACGGGCGAAAAAACGGAGTTTACATGCAGTAAATGAGTATTTTGAGCCCGGCTGCAACGCGGCAGATGCCGCTTCAGTGAATTAATCAGGGGTTCCTTAAAACAGTGCGGGGCAGAAGTGCATCATCGCGCTGCGGCGTTCATGTCCCGGTAACTGGGGACGGTAGATCGTCCAGGTCCGTCAGCCCTGAGCCTGTCCCTGCATTTGTCTGATCCAGGTCATCGTTGCGGAGCTGCCGGCAGGTTAATGTAACCATAAAATGCGGTTCTTCTGTGAGTTGGCGGCTTTGTGTATGGCAGGAGGCCATTTAGTAGTCTGATATAAACTAATCAGAGTTTCCTTAGCCCGCCTTCCCTATGCCGAGGTGATGTGTTGATCAAACAACTGTGGGCCTTCTGGCGCACCCTGCGTGACAGTCTGCGCGATCTTGCGCCTATCTTTATTGTCATCGGATTTTTTCAACTGGTGGTGTTGCAGCAGCCGATTCCCAATCTTGGTCAGATACTTGTCGGGAGCGTCTACGTTGTATTGGGTCTGACTTTATTTATTCGGGGTCTGGAGCTGGGCCTGTTCCCGATTGGTGAGAGCATGGCCTATGCCTTTGCGCGTAAGGGTAGTGTGGCCTGGCTGCTGCTGTTCGCGTTTGCCTTGGGGTTCGGCACCACCGTGGCGGAACCGGCGCTGATTGCCGTGGCGAATGAGGCCGCCCAAGTCGCGGCAGAGGGCGGCATGATCCAATCCGATAACGCGGCGCAGGCAGACTATGCCTTCGGTCTGCGCCTGACGGTGGCGATATCGGTCGGGTTCGCCATCGTGATCGGTGTGCTGCGCATCCTCAAAGGCTGGCCTCTGCATTATCTGATCATGGGCGGCTATCTGGGAATTGTGATTATGACCGCCTTCGCCCCTGAATCGATTATCGGCATCGCTTATGATTCCGGCGGTGTAACCACGTCGACCATCACTGTGCCACTGGTCACGGCTTTGGGTGTTGGTCTGGCCATGTCGATCAAGGGCCGCAATCCGATGATCGATGGTTTTGGATTGATTGCGCTCGCTTCGCTTACGCCGATGATTTTCGTCATGGGTTACGGGATGCTGCTGGCATGAGTGCTCCGCTGGGGTTTGTGGATGTGTTGCTCGCGACGTTGCGCGACGTACTGCCGATCGCCGGCATCCTGTTCGGCTTTCAGTTCTTCGTGCTGCGTCGCAAGGTGCCGCATCTCCGCCAGGTGTTGCTGGGGTTTGTGTATGTGTTGTTGGGTCTGGCGCTGTTCCTTGAAGGTCTTGAACAGGCGCTGTTCCCGCTCGGCCGGTTGATGGCCGAACAGCTTACTAACCCAGCCTTCATCTTCGACGGTGATCTGCAGCGCCTGCTGAGTATCAGTTGGCAGGATTATCTGTGGGTATATATTTTCGCGGCGGCTATCGGATTCGCCACCACCATTGCCGAACCGTCGCTGATTGTCGTGGCCATCAAGGCACAGGAGGTATCCGCTGGCGCGATCAGCGTCTGGGGCTTACGGATCGCCGTTGCCATCGGTGTGGCCGTGGGCATTGCGCTCGGTGCGTTCCGCATCATTACCGGCACCCCCCTGCATTACTACATCATCACCGGCTACGTCATCGTGATCATCCAGACAGCCTATGCGCCGCGCATGATAGTGCCATTGGCCTATGATTCAGGTGGTGTGACAACATCCACCGTCACCGTGCCGCTGGTGGCGGCGCTCGGGCTCGGCTTGGCCAGTACCGTGCCGGGGCGCAGCCCGATGCTGGATGGTTTCGGTCTGATCGCCTTCGCCAGCCTGTTTCCGATTATGTCCGTCATGGGCTATGCGCAATTGAGTGAGTGGCGCACGCGCCGGGCACGCGCTACAGCAACAACACCGGTTCAGAAAACACCGTCTCAAGGAGACTGATATGCACTTCAAACTCATCATTGGCCTGGTCGAAGACGACAAGACCGACAAGATCATGAACGCCGCGCGCGAGGCCGGTGCGACTGGCGCCACGGTAATTAACCATGCGCGGGGTGAAGGTCTGCAGAAGACCAAGACCTTTTTCGGTCTGACCCTGGAAACCCAGCGCGATATGCTGCTGTTCCTGGTCGAGGAACATCTATGCCGAAGGATTCTTGAGAAGATTGCCATGGTCGGAGAGTTCGACAGCAAGCCCGGCAGCGGCATAGCCTTTCAGATCGACGTGGAGGATGCTGTTGGTGTGAGCCAGCAGATCCGCAGTCTCAATGATGTGGTGGAGGAAACGCTATGAACGAGAAAAAAACCATCCGCGTGCGAGATGTCATGAAGACCAAGTTCGATCTCATTGATGGCATGACCACTGTTCAAGCCGCCTTGCAGGCCATGCAGCATGTCGAGACAAAGGCGTTGATCGTCGAAAAGCGCCACGCTGATGATGAGTACGGCATGGTGTTGATATCGGATATCGCGCGCCATGTGCTGGCCAAGGACCGTTCCCCTGAGCGCGTCAACGTTTACGAAATCATGGCCAAGCCGGTTATATCTGTAGTCCCCGACATGGATATCCGTTACTGCGCGCGGCTGTTCGAGCGTTTCGATCTTTCCCGCGCGCCTGTGATTGAAAACGGCGCGGTGATAGGCATCGTGAGCTTTACCGATATGGTGTTGCATGGTTTGGCAAAGACTATCTGAGTTTCGTAACCACTTTATGAGTTGGTATGAACAATGAAAAGCACAATCGCACATCCACGCTATAAGCGATTCATAAAAGATATTTCACTTCACACACCATTTACAGAAATGGTGCTGCTGTTGATTGTGCTGTGGCTGTTGTTTTCCGCGGGCGTATTTCTGGCGGAGCGTGATAGCGCGAGTTCGTCTATTCATGATTATGGGGATGCGCTGTATTGGGGTGTGGCCGCCTTTTCCACGGCGGGAATCGCTGATAAGCCTATATCCGGTATGGCGCAGTTGATTGGTGGTCTCTGGATAGTGGTCGGTTCGGTTTTGTTTTTCGGAGCCATAGTGGCAACGGTGACGACCTATTTTATGAGGCCGATGCAGCGCCCGCATAAAAAAATCATAGATACAATAGAGTTCAATCTTGAGCAGTTGAATGATCTGACGGTGGATGAGTTGGATTTGCTGAAAGAAACCGTTGATGCGCTGATCGTTCATGTCGAGAGTCTAAAGGAAAAACAATCGCGGCAGTCATTGCGTGTCCCGTAGTGGTGTCGATCAGAAATTGGAAATACAGAGCAGGTTCTCTCTTCCATTTAGTAGCATTATTCTGCGGCTTTATAATGTAGCTGCCCTTAGTATTGTTTAACACCATCTAAACTGTGTATCCGGAAAACTGCAACGTAGTCTTCATCTAATTGCAATATGACTCCATGAGAATGCATTTCACAGAATGGAATGCACCACTCAGGAGAATATTGCCAATGAAGCCCTCTAAATTATTCATGATCGGAACTATGGCCATGAGCATGGTTGCTTCAGCTGCACATGCCACATTTCTCGATTTCGTTATCCAACCACCCAGCGATTCAGGCAGTATTGGATTCAACGGCAGTGACCCGTTAGCCGCCAATAGCATCAAGGTGGTCAATATCATCGGCATCGATACGCCCAGTCAAAGTGGTGCTATCAGTCTATGCCAGGATTGCACTCTGTCTTTCGCTACAGGCGTATTCATTGGTTATGCGGCTAATACCTGGGATTTCGGGCCGGGTGGGAGCATCAGTGTCTACGGGGGCGTAGATCTCACGGGCGATGGTGATACTAATGATGCAGGGGATATCGCTTCTGGCTCACTGTTGCTATCCGGTAGCTTCAATGCTGCGCGGGTGCTGGGATTGAACGGTGGAAACTACAGCTTTCAGATCGCGGGTGGTGATTTTTTCGACAGTAAGCATATCGCCCTATTGGATTACTACGGACTGCCAACGACCGGCGGCTATCAAGGCAACCTGAATCTTAGTTTTCTTGCGCAGTTGAATCCTGATGGGGATTCTCAGACGGCGGATTTCATAAATGTGCCTAACGGCATCGGCTCGGGTGACATCATCAATCAGCCTATAGTGCCCGTGCCAGCCGCCGCTTGGCTGTTCGGAACTGGTTTGATCGGCATGACAGTTATTGCCCGGCGCAGCAAGCATAGTTGATTCTTTAGGCCCAGCCTCCGTCGGCCTCTCTGCCGGCATCGCCTAGTGTGATGCCGGTTTTTTTATTGCCACCCTACGTACAATCTATGACGCGAATATCCAGCTCCATGTAGAACTGTAAGGGCAACGTAATGTAATCTTCACTCAAGTTTCTAATTTCACATGCTAGCGTTGCGCGCATCATTTATCATCCAGGAAGGATAGTCATGCGCCGACCACAACCATTCATCACACCGTTCCGATTTGTATTCCTGAGTCTGTTCGTTTCCACACAGGTTAACGCCGCCCCTGTCTTCATTAACGAAATCCATTACGATAACGCCGGCACCGATGCTGGTGAGGCGATCGAAATCGCCGGTCCTGCGGGCACCGACCTGACTGGCTGGGGCCTAGCGCTGTACAACGGTGCAAACGGTAGCTTGTACGCCACGAATACACTCAGTGGCGCCATTCCTGATCTTGGCAGCGGTTTTGGCGTGGTCACGCAGAGCTATCCTGTTAATGGCATCCAGAATGGCAGTCCGGACGGAATCGCGCTGGTCGATGCCGGGAATACTGTGGTGCAGTTTCTCAGCTATGAAGGTGTGTTCGCGGCTGTTGGTGGCGCCGCCGATGGGATGACAAGCATCGATATCGGCGTCGCTGAGACCTCGAGTACACCGACCGGTTTCTCTCTGCAGCTGATCGGTGACGGAACTGAATCCCAGGACTTCACCTGGAGCACTGAGTCTGCAGCCAGCTTCGGTGCGATCAACCCTGGCCAGACGCTTGGCGGCACCACGGGTGGCGGCGGTGGAGGTGGCGGCAGTGTCATGCCCATTGCCATGGTGCAGGGCGGCGGCGCCTCTAGCCCGATGGTTGGCGCTACCGTCACTATTGAGGGCATCGTCACCGGTGATTTCCAGGACGGCGCAG
>Ga0180009_10006898_pt1 | contig 11778 bp, 21 predicted proteins | sample OS_PC_MetaG_FD_123537 | JGI IMG/M metagenome (GOLD analysis project Ga0180009, IMG submission 123537) | Groundwater microbial communities from the Aspo Hard Rock Laboratory (HRL) deep subsurface site, Sweden - OS_PC_MetaG | ecosystem: Environmental > Aquatic > Deep subsurface > Groundwater...
AGGAGGTGCGTAATGGCAAAAGAGAAGTTTGAACGGACAAAGCCGCATGTAAACATAGGTACGATTGGGCACGTTGATCATGGTAAAACGACATTGACCTCAGCCATAACCAAGGTATTGGCCAAGAAGGGGTTAGCCCAGGCCAAGAACTACGATGAAATTGATAATGCCCCGGAAGAAAAAGAAAGAGGCGTAACCATCAATGTACATCATGCTGAGTACGAGACAGAAGCACGTCACTATGCGCACGTAGACTGCCCTGGCCATGCTGATTATATCAAGAACATGATTACCGGAGCCGCCCAGATGGACGGAGCGGTATTAGTTGTATCCGCGCCTGATGGCCCGATGCCGCAGACAAGAGAGCACATTCTGCTTGCGCGTCAGGTAAACGTACCGGAAATAGTTGTTTATGTCAACAAGACCGATATGGTGGATGATCCTGAGTTATTGGAGCTGGTGGAGTTAGAGATCCGGGATTTGCTCACTAAGTACGAATTTCCCGGAGATAAAACGCCGATCATAAAGGGCTCCGCGGTAAAGGCGTTAGAAGAGATAGATGCCGGCAACATGGATGGTGATAACGTCAAGTCGATCCTGGAGTTAATGAAGGCAATTGATGAATTTATTCCCACACCGAAACGTGATGTGGAGAAGCCATTTTTGATGGCCATAGAAGATGTATTTTCGATTACCGGCCGCGGCACAGTAGGTACCGGCCGCGTAGAAAGAGGCAAGGTAAAGGTCGGCGAAGAGATGTCGATTATCGGCATGAAACCAGAGATCAAAAAGACAGTAGTTACCGGGGTTGAGATGTTCCGTAAACTGCTTGACGAAGGTATGGCTGGCGACAACGTCGGATTATTACTGCGCGGCGTTGAAAAGGATGATTTAATGCGCGGTCAGGTTGTTGCCAAGCCCGGCTCGATCACACCGCATACGAAGTTCAAGGCCCAGGTATATGTATTAACAAAAGAAGAAGGTGGACGGCATACCCCGTTTTTTAAAGGATATCGTCCACAGTTTTATTTTAGGACAACCGATGTAACCGGTGTGGTGACATTGCCGCAGGGCGTAGAGATGGTCATGCCCGGAGACAATACCCTGATGGACGTGGAATTGATTGTACCGATTGCCATGGAAAAAGAGTTACGGTTTGCGATTCGTGAAGGCGGTCGTACAGTTGGTGCCGGAGTTATATCAGAGGTTGTGGAATAGGAAGGGGTAAGGAAATGGCGCAAAAAATCAGGATAAAATTAAAAGGTTATGATCATCGTGTCTTAGACCAGTCTGCAGAAGAGATTGTTAATACGGCAAAGAGGACAGGCGCGAAGATTACAGGACCAGTGCCGCTTCCTACAAACAGATCATTATATACAGTATTACGGTCTCCGGTGATTGACAAAAAATCCCGAGAACAGTTTCAGTTCCGGATTCATAAACGTTTATTAGAGATAATCGAGCCGACAGCAAAGACGATTGACGCCCTCAAACGGCTGGATCTGCCCGCCGGCGTGGACGTAGAGCTTAAATAGTAAAGAAGGATAACCAGATGCTTGGAATTTTAGGTAAAAAAATAGGCATGAGCCAGGTGTTCAAAGACGACGGAAGATGCATTCCCGTTACAACCATTATTGCCGGTCCTTGTTTTATCGTGCAAGTCAAGGATAACAAGAAGGACGGATATCAGGCTATCCAGCTCGGTTTTGAAGAAAAGAAAAAAGATAGAACTACTAAGGCTTTATTAGGCCATTTCAAAAAAGGCAAACTAACACCTAAACGGTTTATGCAGGAAGTTCAGGTCAGTGCAAAGCACGAGTATAAGGTAGGGCAAAAAGTAGAAGTCGATATATTTAAAGAAGGTGATTTTGTTGATGTTACGGGAAAATCTATTGGGAAGGGTTTTCAGGGTGGAATGAAAAGATGGGGCTGGAGCGGTGGCCCGGAAACGCATGGCTCGATGAGCCATCGTCGTCCTGGTTCGATTGGAACAAATACTACCCCCGGACGCGTTTTAAAAGGTCATCACTTACCAGGGCATATGGGCAATAGAAAAATAACCGTACAGAGTTTGGAAGTTATAAAGGTAGATAAAGAAAATAACACTTTATTGGTTAAAGGTGCGGTACCCGGGCATGACGGCAGTTATTTATTGGTGAGAAAAGCCAAGAAAAAACAATCTAGTGGTAAATAATATGTATACTCTTTCAGTTTATAATCAAAACGGAAAATCAGTCGGCAACGTTGAGCTTGATGATAAGATTTTTGATGGCAAGGTAAATATTGCCTTGTTGCATCAAGTTGTGCTTATGTATCAGGCGAATAAACGTCAGGGCACTGCTTCTGTAAAAACACGCGCCCAGGTAAGTGGAGGTAATTCTAAGCCATGGCGTCAGAAGGGCACAGGCCGTGCACGTGCAGGCTCTAGCCGTAGTCCGCTTTGGCGTAAAGGAGGTATTGTATTCGGTCCGCACAACAGAGATTATACCTATCAGGTACCAAAAAGAATGAAAAGACAGGCGTTGATTTGCAGTTTAAATTCTCGCTTAAACGATAAACTTGTAAAAATTATTGAGGAATTAAATATTGATTCTGGCAAGACAAAAGATTTTGCTCAGATTGTAAAGGCACTTAAACTGGAAAAACGCACCTTATTTGTCTGTGATAACCCGCCCTCTTTATTGATCAGATCCGCCAGAAACATCCCGGAGGCAAGATTGGTAAGATGGGCAAGTTTAAATGCTTTAGATGTTTTAGAGTCTCAAAATTTGGTTATAACCAAAAAGGCTTTGGATGAACTCATCAATAGTTTGAAGAAAGGCAAGAACTAGGACATGCAGAATGCATTTAACGTTGTCAAACATGTATTGCGTACAGAAAAGGGTACGACTTTAGAGCCCCAGAACAAATATATTTTCTGTGTAGATAAAAGAGCGAACAAGATTCAGATTAAAAACGCCATAGAATATATTTATCGAGTAAAAGTGGATACGGTCAATACCGCGATAATAAAAGGTAAGCCGAAAAAGGTGCGGTATAAGATTGGCAAAACCGCAGCCTGGAAAAAAGCCGTGGTTACGTTAATGCAAGGACAAAAGATAAACATAACTTAATCATAAGATATAGCAGGGAGTAAGACAAAACAGTGGGTATAAAACGTTATAAACCAATAACCCCGGGATTAAGATGGCGGCGGGGTGCAGATTTTTCTGAGATTACCAAAGATACTCCGGAGAAATCCTTGACCCTAGCATTAAAGAAAACTGGCGGTCGGAATTCAGAGGGTAGAATAACTTCTCGGCATCGTGGGGGTGGACATAAACGCCGCTATAGAATTATCGATTTCAAACGGGATAAGCACGATATGGCCGCTCGCGTTATTTCGATTGAATATGATCCGAATCGTTCAAGCCGAATTGCCTTGGTTGAATATCAAGATGGAGAAAAAAGGTATATCATCGCACCGTTAGAAATTAAGGTCAATGATGAAATCATGGCCGGTGATAACGTTGAAATAAAATCTGGCAATGCCTTACCGATTGCTAATATACCACTAGGAACTTTTATTCATAACATTGAACTTATTGCTGGTCGGGGTGCAATATTAGCCAGAAGCGCGGGGACTTCCGCTCAGGTTATGGCTAAAGAAGGTGACTATGCACATATTAAGCTGCCGTCGGGAGAAATCAGGTTGGTTCGGACTACTTGTTACGCGGTAATCGGACAGGTAGGCAATCCGGATCATGAGGCAATTGCTTTAGGAAAAGCAGGCAGGTCCCGTTGGTTAGGAATAAGGCCGCGGGTAAGAGGCGTGGCCATGAATCCGGTAGATCATCCGCATGGTGGTGGGGAAGGTAAAGCGGGCCAAGGTAATCCTAATCCAGTTACACCCTGGGGCAAACCGACAAAAGGATACCGGACCCGGAAGAAGAAAAAGGCCTCTAAAAAGTTTATCATAAAGCGTCGCGTAGTAAAACGCCGGTCGAAAAAGTAAAATAGGAGTAGTACATATATGTCTCGTTCGATAAAAAAAGGTCCGTTTGTGGATGCAAAATTGCTGAAGAAGATAGAAAAAATGGCAAAAAGCCACGAGCGCAAACCAATCAAGACATGGTCGCGGCGTTCAACGGTAACGCCAGAATTTGTTGGATATACCTTTTCTGTGCACAACGGGAAATCTTTTATTCCGGTATTCGTAACCGAGAATATGGTCGGCCATAAACTTGGTGAATTTTCTCCAACCCGTATATTTAGAAAGCACAGCGGGGTTAAAGCTAAACAGGCCGAACAAAAGAAATAATATATTTAAAGAGGAAGAAATATGATTGCCAGGGCAAAAGCAAGACACATTAGAATATCGCCAAGAAAAGTAAGGCTGGTTATCTCTCTTATAAAAGGTAAATCAACCCAGAATGCATTGGCGGTTCTTTCTAACACGAGAAAACGCGCCGCGGGTGTAGTAAATAAGCTTGTGCGTTCTGCGATTGCTAATGCTAAAAATAAAGGGATCGAGGATGTAGGTTTATATATTTCCAAGATCTATGCAGATGCTGGTGTTACCTGGAAAAGATTTCAAGCTAATGCCTTTGGTCGCTCTTCTCAGATTAATAAACGCACCTGTCATATTACAGTAGAGCTGGACAAGAAAGAGGTTAAGCCTAAAATTGTCGAAGCGCCAAAGCCAAAGATAAAACCGAAGACGCGTAAAAAGGTTACTAAGAAAAACTAAGGAGGTAAAGTGGGACAAAAAGTTCATCCGTTGAGTTTCAGGCTCAATTACATTAAAGACTGGAATTCGCGTTGGTTTGCGAGAAAGAAAGATTTTTCTGCTAACCTGCTGGAAGACCTCAAGGTTAGAAAATATATAAAGAAGACTTTTGCCTCAGCCAGTGTGGCCAAGATAGAGATAGAAAGGGCAGGCAACCGGTTGAGAGTTATTGTGCATTCCGGCAGACCAGGGGTAATCATTGGAAGACGCGGTGCGGATATTGATCGTTTGCGCGATGAATTACAATCCCAAACCAATAAAGAGGTATATGTTGATATTAAAGAAGTTTCCAATCCGATGATTGATGCGCAGCTGGTGGCCGAGAACATTGCCTTTCAGCTTGAAAAACGTATTGCTTTTCGTCGGGCAATGAAGAAATCCGTAGCTCAGGCGATGAGCGGTGGGGCGGGTGGTATAAAGATAATTTGTTCTGGCCGCTTGGGTGGTGCAGAAATTGCGCGTTCTGAAAAGTATAAGGCCGGCAAGGTGCCGTTACATACATTAAGGGCAGATATAGATTATGGATTTGCCGAGGCACATACGACCTACGGCTGTATTGGAATAAAATGCTGGGTTTATAAAGGCGATGTGATTTTGGATAAAAAAGAAGAGAAAACAGAACCCACGGAAGTCTTTGATGAGGGAGATATCCAGTAATGGTGTTAATGCCAAAAAGAGTAAAATACAGAAAAAGTCACCGTGGCCGTCGTAAAGGCAGGGCGAGCGGAGAGGTGTGTGTAAACTTCGGAGAGTTTGGACTGCAGGCATTAGAGGGCAGTTGGATAAAGAATACCCAGTTAGAGGCAGCCCGGGTAGCGTTGACAAGGTCAGTAAGACGTGGCGGAAAAATTTGGATTAGAGTTTTCCCCGATAAATCGGTTACCAAGAAACCGGCAGAAACAAGAATGGGTAAAGGTAAGGGCATGCCTGAATATTGGGTAGCGGTGGTTAAACCAGGCCGGGTCATTTTTGAAATCGAAGGAATTCCTAAAGAAATGGCCAAAGCGGCAATGAGGTTAGCGGCATCAAAATTACCCTTGCGTACAAGATTTGTCAGTCGCGTACGTATTTAAATCGATAAGGAAAGATAATGACTATAAAGTCAAAAGAATATGTAGATTATACAAAACCCGAGTTAGACGATAAGCTGCGTCAACTTCAAGAAGAATTGTTTAAATTGAAGTTCCAAGCTAAGATCGCAAAGTTAGATAAGCCCCATAAGATAAAGCTAATCAGGCGCGATATTGCGCGCTTGAAAACATTTTTACGTATACTCGAATTGAAACAAAAGCCGGAGAAAGGGACTGACTAATGAGCAAGGCCAGAAACATCAGAAAACAGAAAGTAGGGATCGTAGTAAGCGATAAGATGGATAAGACTTGTGTTGTTCGCATAGAACGTACAACCCGACATGCCTTGTATAAGAAGGTCATCAAAAAATTTGTAAATTTTAAGGTCCATGATCAAAAAAACGAGGCTAAAGTGGGCGATAAAATAAGAATCACCGAAACCCGGCCTCTTTCCAGGGATAAACGTTGGAGACTCATTCAAATCATACAAGTTCATAAGGAATAGCAAGACAATGATACAAATGCGTACGATTCTAGATGTTGCCGATAATACCGGAGCCCGGAAGGTCAGCTGTATCGGCGTGCTTGAGCGTTCAAGTAAAAGTACAGCGGTTATTGGAGATATTATTACTTGTAATGTGAAAGAGTCTATGCCGGCGGCTACGGTAAAAAAGGGAGAGGTTGTCAAGGCGGTAATTGTTAGGACTAAACTTCCGATCCGACGTCGAGATGGCAGTTATTTGAGATTTGATCATAATGCGGTTGTAATTATAGATAACCAAAAGAATCCACGCGGGACAAGAATATTTGGGCCGGTAGCCAGAGAATTGAGAGATAAAAAATTCACCAAAATAGTATCATTGGCGCCGGAAGTAATATAATTTTAAAGTTTGAAAGTAAGGTTAAATCAATCATGCGTATTAAAAAAGGTGACACAATTTACGTAGTGGCAGGCAAGGAAAAGGGCAAAACAGGAAAGGTGCTAAGGTTTTCCCAAGCTACTAAGCGTGTTTTAGTTCAGGGTATTAATTTTGTCAAAAAACACAGCCGGCAGACGCGGCAAGATCAACCCGGCGGAATTTTGCAGAAGGAAAGTTCCTTGCACATATCTAACCTTGTATTTTATTGTCCGCGCTGCAATAAACCCTCAAAGTTAGAGGCAAAATTTTTGTCCGATGGTTCAAAGGTAAGAGTTTGTAAAAACTGTAAAGAGATGGTGTAAATATGATACCAAGATTATTAGAAAGATACAGAAAAACGATTGTACCGGAGATGATGAACCGGTTTAATTTAAAGAACAAGATGCAAGTGCCGCGCCTAGATAAGATTGTTATAAATATGGGGATTGGTAAGGCGCACGAAGACATAAAAATCTTAGAGGCGGCAATGGAGGACCTTGCCAAAATTACCGGACAAAAACCGGTAATTACGCGGGCCAAAAAAGCCGTTGCAAATTTTAAAATTAGAAAAGATAACCCCGTTGGTTGCAAAGTAACTTTACGTAAATTGATGATGTACGAATTTCTCGATCGCTTGGTAAACGTGGCGCTGCCGCGTATCCGAGATTTTCGCGGTGTATCACAGGATGCATTTGATCAAAGGGGCAATTATGCGCTTGGGATTACTGAACAATCTATTTTTCCGGAGATAGAAATAGATAAAATAAAAAATGTTCAAGGCATGGATGTTGTTATTGTAACTACAACAAACAATAAAGAACAGGCAAAAGAACTTTTACGCCTTTTTGGCATGCCGTTTCGGAGTTAAATTATTATGGCAAAAAAAAGTCAGATTGTAAGATCTACCCGGCCCCAGAAATTTAAGACAAGACATTATGTGCGTTGTAAAATTTGCGGTCGTTCGCGTGGGTTTATGCGGCGTTTTGGATTATGTCGCATATGCTTTAGGGAGTTGGCATCAAAAGGGTTAATCCCGGGTGTGACTAAAGCAAGTTGGTAGTAGGTTTTAAAAAATAAAATGAGGGTTCAAGGAGAATAATATATGAGTATTACTGATCCGATTTCCGATATGTTTACGGTAATCCGTAATGCACAGGGAGTCAAGAAAGAAAAGGTTGATTTGCCAGCGTCAAAAATAAAGGCCGAAATTTTAAAGATTGTAAAAGAAATCGGCTATATTACAAATTATCGTCGGATCGAAGATGGTAAGCAAGGTATTCTGCGTGTGTATCTAAGATATTCCAAGCGAAAAGATGGTATGATTTCCGGTTTAAAACGCATCTCCAAGCCCGGACGCAGGGTTTATGCTAACAAAGAAAAAATCCCGTATGTTTTTGGCGGAACCGGAGTAGCGATATTGTCTACTTCCAAAGGTGTTTTGAGTGATAAGGAAGCGAGGCGCCTAAAAATCGGCGGCGAAATATTATGTTATATATGGTGATAAATTATGTCTAGAATCGGTGTAAAACCAGTAATAATTCCTAAAAATGTCAAAGTAAATATCGGCAAGACCTCTGTAGAGGTAGAAGGCCCAAAGGGAAAACTACAGTTTACCTTGAGTTTGCGGGTTAAAGTGGCACAGGAAGATGACAAAATAAAGGTCAGCCGGGTTGGAAATAATAAGAGTGATCGCGCCTTACATGGATTAACCAGGGCCATGCTTGCTAACATGGTCAAGGGCGTAAGCGAAGGATTTTCCAAGCAATTGGAGATGATCGGGGTTGGCTACCGGGCCCAGGTTTCAGGAAAAAAATTAACGCTGCAGCTTGGTTTTTCTCATCCTGTAGAATATTCCATCCCAGAGGGTATAACTATCGAGGCCCCCAAGCCCACGCAGATTATGGTAAAGGGTATTGATAGACAAAAGGTTGGACAGACCGCAGCTAATATCCGTGCCTTCTTGCCGCCGGAGCCCTATAAAGGCAAAGGTATTCGTTATGTTGGTGAGTACGTAAGGCGTAAAGCCGGTAAGGCATTGGCAAAGTAAAAGGTAAAATAGATTATTATGAAGATAGCGAGACTGAGAAGGCATAAAAGAATTCGTAAGAAAATATCAGGGACAAAAGAAAATCCGCGTTTAAGTGTCTATCGCAGCTTAAAAAATATTTATGCCCAACTTATTAATGATGACGATAGCAATACACTTTTGACTTGTTCAACTTTGCATAAAGAAATAAAAGGCAAAAGTAAAAGCGGGAATATAAAAGCTGCAGCTTTGCTCGGTGAGCTTCTAGCGCGTAAGGCAAAAGAAAAAGGTATTGAAAGGGTGACTTTTGATCGCAGCGGATACAAATACCACGGCTGTATCAAGGCAGTAGCCGAAGCCGCACGAAAAAATGGTTTAACTTTTTAACTTTAATATGGAAGTAAGGTGGAGAAATTGGAAGAAATATTAAATAGTAGTGGACCCCAAGAAATAATAGATAAGGTAATAACAATCAATCGTGTATCCAAGGCCCATAAAGGCGGGAAAAAGATGTCATTTACAGCGTTGGTTATTGCCGGTGATGGACGCAGCCGGGTGGGTTGTGGCTTGGGCCGCGCGAACGAAGTTGCTGATGCCATCAAAAAAGGCATTAATACAGCACGCAAGAACTTAATTGACGTTCCGTTAAAGGGCACAACCATTCCGCATGAGGTGATCGGACAGTTTAGTGCAGCGCGGGTGCTATTAAAGCCAGCATCGGAAGGAACCGGTGTAATTGCAGGCAGTTCCGTACGCGCTATATGCGAGTTAGCGGGTATTAAAGATATCTTAACAAAGTCGATGTGTTCAGATAATGTGATTAATGTTGCCAAGGCAACGATTCAGGGACTGGTGAGTTTGTCTAAACATATGGAATTAAAGAAGGAAATCGAGGAAGGATCCACCAGCGAAATAAAAGAAGAGAATAAAGAAAAAGAGGAAGTAAAGGACGATGCTCAAGCTTAGCGATTTAAAATCTCCAAAGACAGCACGCAAAAAAAGAAAAATTTTTGGCCGCGGGTCTGGTTCAGGACACGGCAAGACCTCAGGCCGTGGCCATAAAGGACAGCTTTCTCGTACAGGAAAAGGACGGCGTCCTGGGTTTGAGGGTGGACAGATGCCGTTAATACGTAGAATTCCCAAGCGCGGCTTTGTTAGTAAATTTAAGCAAGATTATCAACTGGTAAATATCGGCTCGCTTAATAAATGCCGTGAGAAAAGTGTAATTACGCCCCTAGAATTTGTCCAACTCGGGTTGGTAAGAAAAAAGAATATTCCGATTAAGGTATTAGGCAACGGTAAGCTGACTAAGTGCTTGACAGTTCGGGCCAGCAAATTTTCTAAGAGCGCTAAGATCGCGATTGAAGATAAAGGTGGTAAGGCCGAGATTTTAAAAGTAGAGAAAGAGTCTACGCAAGAGTAGTTAAACAAGGATACTGATGTTTAGAACACTTAAGGCATTGTTGAATTCGTTTAAGATCCCGGATTTAAGAACACGGATTCTATTTACGCTGGGGATGATTGTAATTTACAGGCTGGGTTGTTTTGTTCCGATACCAGGAATAAACGGTGACGCATTAGCCCAGTTCTTTGCTAATGTCTCAAGCAAGCAAGGTGGAACGCTCTTTGACGTTATGGATCTTTTTACTGGTCGTGCGTTGAGCCAGATGACTGTATTTGCTTTAGGTATTATGCCCTACATTTCCAGTTCGATCATTATGCAATTACTTACAGTAGTCATTCCGCATTTTGAGAAACTGGCCAAAGAAGGCGGAGATTACGGCCGCAAGAAGATTACGCAATATACGCGTTATGGGACTGTGGCCTTAGCCTTGTTTCAATCGTTTATTATCAGTGTGTATTTAGAAGATCCTGCTCATTTTATGGGATCGGCGATTGTTGAGCATGGCGGTTTAGGATTTAGACTGCTTACCATGATCACGCTTACTTCTGGTACTGCCTTTATCATGTGGTTGGGAGAGCAGATAACCGAACGTGGTATTGGCAACGGAATGTCGGTTATAATTACCGTTGGAATTATATCGCGCTTACCCACGGCATTACGTTTTGTTATCCAACTGTTATCCCCGTTTTCACCGGAGAATAGGCAAATCGAACCCTATACGCCAGTGATAATGGTGGGGTTACTGTTATTGGTAGTTGTGTTTGTTGTTTTGATTACAGAAGGACAACGGCGTATACCCGTAGAATATGCTAAGCGGATTATCGGTCGCAAGGTCTATGGTGGTCATAGTACATATATTCCATTACGTGTAAACCAGGCTGGTGTTATTCCCATAATCTTTGCACAATCAATAATACTGTTTCCGGCAACAATTGGACAGTTTATGCCGCAACTGCAGCGGTTTGCCGAAAGTTTAATGCGGGGACATCTTTTGTACACAGTGGTCTATAGTCTTTTGATTATTTTCTTTGCTTATTTTTATACGGCAGTTACGTTTAATACACAGGATGTAGCACAGAATATGAAAAAATACGGCGGTTTTATCCCTGGTATCCGGGCTGGAAAACCTACGGCAGAATATTTAGACAATGTTTTGACACATATTACATTGCCTGGTGCTATTTTTTTAGCAGCAATAGCTGTTTTCCCGGACTGGATAATGGCCTGGTTAAAAGTGCCTTATATCGTCGCCAGCTTTTTTGGCGGTACCGGACTTTTGATTATTGTCGGTGTTATGCTGGATACAATGCGTCAGATAGAGTCGCATCTTTTGATGCGTCATTATGACGGTTTTATGAAAAAAGGTCATTTGCGTGGCCGCCGATAACAGGTTTTCTAGGAGAATATAATGCGGTTAATTTTATTGGGACCGCCAGGGGCGGGAAAAGGAACACAGGCTAATGTTCTTTGTAAGGAATATAATATTGTTCATATTTCTACCGGAGACTTATTGCGGCAGGCAATAAAGAATAATACCGCAGTTGGCAATCAAGCCAAGTCCTATATGGATAAAGGCGAGCTTGTTCCTGACGAAGTAGTGGCTAAGATCA
>Ga0180009_10006899_pt1 | contig 11775 bp, 13 predicted proteins | sample OS_PC_MetaG_FD_123537 | JGI IMG/M metagenome (GOLD analysis project Ga0180009, IMG submission 123537) | Groundwater microbial communities from the Aspo Hard Rock Laboratory (HRL) deep subsurface site, Sweden - OS_PC_MetaG | ecosystem: Environmental > Aquatic > Deep subsurface > Groundwater...
AGAGAAATATTTCGGTAATAGTCTATTTACTTCTTTTTCCTTAAGTTTCGATTTATAAACGATTTGCCTTTTTGTAAGTTCTGATATCCAATCCTGGTGTAAGGTCGCCCACATGGCCCTTGCCCTTTTTCGGTCCTTTTCACTGACTAGTAAAGAGCCTACTTTTATTTCCGACTCTTCTTTTTCTGAAGTAGGTTTTCTAACTTCTTGTTCTACCTCCTCCACTATTGAATTGATTGTTTCGGCATCCTCAGTTTCTTCTTTTGGAGTTTCTAGATCTTCTCCCATAATAAAATTCTACAACATTATGTAGAATATACGTATGAAAAAGCTTTTGCCTTTTTTTAAAATTGGATTGATTTTAGGAATTTTTTTGGTATCGACCTACTTAAAATATAGAGTTTTAGATGAAGCAGGTGGGGACCTGACGATTTTTAGGCAGGCAGTTACAGAGTTTATGAGCGGTAAAAACCCATATTCCTACACTGTGGCTTCCTTTAAAAAGAATGATCCGGGTTTAGATCACGGGTACGCTTACTTTCCAACAATGCTTTATATTTATACCCCACTTTATAGTTTTCATTTAGCCTCGGAAATTCCACTTCAAAGAGTTTGGAAAGCTTCTGTTTTTCTAGTCGAGATAGGTGTTGCCTTGATGATTATCAAAGTTCTTTATAAGAAAGATTATCTTGCGTGTTTAGCTGGAATTGCAATGTGGTTTTTAAACCCTTTTTTGATAGCAAGAAACTCTTTTGTTTATACGGAACCTTTTGGAATTTTGTTTATGTTGTTGGCCCTATACTATCTTGAGAAAAACGATCTTTGGTCAGGAGTATTTTTTGCAATTTCATTCTCTTTTAAAGTTTTTCCCATTATTCTTTTCCCCGTATTTCTACTGAAATCCGAAAAGAGATTAAAATTTATTCTGGGAGGAGCGGTTTACATGTTTGTAATGAGCGTTCCCTTTATGGGAAATTGGGAAAACTTTTGGACCTACATTCAAGGTTCCCTGCTTGTACACGGGATGAGAGACCCTCAAGGAAGGCCTCTTTTATTCTTTATTAGTAATTATTTAGGATTCCCGCCCTACTCTTTAAAACTTGCATCTTTTTATAAGTACATGGCTATATTACTTGGATGGGTAGTTACTTCTTACCTGTTACTAAAGAAAAAAGTAGTCGATAAATACGTTCTATCGGTAATTTCATTTGCGGTTTTCTATATATTTACCCCCGTACTAACCAGAACATACATGCTTTGGTTTATACCAATTTATGCAATTGGCATGTATAAGGTTTTCGAAAAAAAGAACAAAGTTTGGTACTATCTTTCGCTTGTAGCATTTTATGCCTTTTACGCAGGATACCTTGCTATTTGGACAAGGGGTATAAGAATTACGGATGGAATTATTAGCTTGTAAATAGTGTGATTTTAGGTTCCTGGGATATTATTTCCAATGCTGACCCGACTATATTTTTCATGTCGCATTTTTTTATAGCTTTAAGTTCGTAAAGGTGGTTTTGGCTTTCGTTACCGTGAAGCAAAAGGTCTGAATAAAACTCGGCAATCTGGGAAGTTTTTTCAAATCTAAATTTGAAATCAGCAATAATTCTTTTTTTCACGTGTTCGATATTTCTGACGCTTGCGATTTTTTGGATGTTGTTTAATGCGGCAAAAACTACTTTTATGACTTCTTGAACTTTTTCTTTTTCACAGGATAAGGAGATACTAAAAAGTCCATAGGTTCCTGTTGAAAAAGAATTACAGGATATACCATAAACGTACCCAAGCTTTTCCCGAATTAGGTTTTTAAGAAAAGTATCCAATACCAAAGCTAGTATTGCTGATGAGTACTTCCTATCCTCGTTTGTTTTGTATCCGTAGAAGTCTATCTTAATGTAGTTTTGTTTAATTCCATTCATCTTTATTCTTTGGGTTTCCCTTTTTTCATTTCTTTTGTGTTTCACGTGGTCGGACCTTTTACCTTTCGGTAAGCGACAAAAAAAGTTCTCAATGTAGGGGACGATGCTATTTTGACTAACATTCCCGCAAAGAACAAGAACAAAATTGTTTGGTGTGTAGCGTCTCTCCTGAAAGAAATTTATGTTTTTAGTATTAAGTTCCCTGATGCTGTTTTCATAACCCGTGTTTTTTATAGACAGTCTGTCATTTGGGAACAAAATTTTATAAGACATTGAGTTAATAAGTCTTTCAGGTATATTTTGGGATCTTTTTATTTCCTGAATAACTACTTTTTTCTGAATCAATATGTCCTCACTTGAAAAGTCGTTTTTATCAAAAATGTGAAAAAGAAACTCAAGTCCATCCAAAACGTCTTCTTTTAGTACTTTGACCATGTACAAGACGTCATCTCTGCTTGTCACACCCAGAATCTTCCCACCGTTTATAAGAATTTTATTTTTGTTTCCTTTAAGGAGGTTTAAATGCTCTAGCAAGTGAGCCGCGCCTATTTGACTTGCGTTTTCATAACTACTTCCCGCAAAACCTTTTAGGTGGATAGTAACAGAATCTACATTTGCGCGAGGAATTACGCAAATCCTCAGCCCGTTTTTTAATTTCTTGATTTTAGGTACACGCATTTTTAACTAATATATTGACTTTAGCTTAGTCTGGATTTAATCTTAGTGTAATTATGCTTCCCGAATATAAAAAATACATTAAATTTTTCACTGTTGCACTTTTCCTTGTTTTTACCTTTAAATCAACGTTTGCAGCTACTTTGACACTCACAAAAATTGGAGTTTTGGATCTTGGAGGCAAAACTTATAATGAATGGTGGTATACGGGAACCAACCCAACCTTTTACGGTACAGCCGCGAAAGATTCTACTGTTAGTTTAAAGATTGCAGAAACGACTTTTACGACGACAGCGGATGTCGCAGGTAATTGGTCTTACCTCGTTAGTATGGCAAAAGGAGACTATGCGATTGAGATTTCGTCAGGGACAGAGAAACTCTCTTTCACTTTGCACCTCGGCCAAACAATGCCCGATTCTACTTCACAAACCAGTCCCTCAGCCCCCGGCACACTGTCCACAGGATTTAACCAATTTATTGGGGTAACATTCGGAATCGGGGTAATACTACTGGCTACGTATTTATACTTTTCTACAGATAGCAAAAGAAAAACCATTTTTGAGAATAGGATGTTGAAGGAAGATTAAACCCCTCACTCTATTTTGTAATTTTCAAAGCTAACTTGTGAAGTTCCTCATGTGTTGGAGTACAGCCTTCGGCATCTAAAACCATTTTCAAAGACTCGCCTTTCCTTAGCGGATAAAGTTTCAAGTGTAGATGATTAATTTCGATTCCTTCAAAAAGTGGGGAAACTCTTTCTATAATTAGATTTTTTTCTAACAGTATCGAAACCTTTTTGGCAGCACTTATTAGGTTGTGGACATCCCTATCCTCGTTATGAAAAACGTTCGAGCTTAAATGTTGTTTTGGTATTATTAAAGTCATCCCTTCTGTTGTGGGGTGTATATCTAAAAAAGCAAGAAAATCCCTGTCCTCCCAAATTTTTTCACATGGAATTTCTCCTTTTGCAATTCTACAAAAAATACAATTGTCCATGACTAAATATTACCAAAAACTAAATAGGAATTCAGTGTCTTAATAGAGACGTTGAGGATTACAAAAAACTAGGATTACAAAAAGGGTTATTGTATTAGTATCAATACCTCTAGGTAACAATTGTAGTTGAAATCGTCTTTACACCTGGTTTTTCTTTTCGCGCAACCCGCACAGGTTCTGTCTCACCTTTATGTTTTTAGTTCTTTGGCGATTCCTGGAATTGTATGTTGCTTGGAATTACGAACATTGAGTTATCAGCGGTCCAAGGTGTACACTCGGTTGCTGGAGTAGTTTCCGTTGAAGTAGCCTCTGGATCTGTTGTATTAGGTCGAATCGGCAAATCGGTAACTTTTATTTTTGTGCCCACATCTTCTCCTGTGGCCCATGAGTATATCCACTCACCGTCAGAAATGTTGTTAAATTCCATCAGCACACCGTCAGGATTATGATTATTTGTAACTGTGTTAGATTTATCACCAGAGACATATGAAGTTCCTGAAAAAGTTCCATTTTCATCGGTCGCTGAGAAAATACACTTTTGGCCTTGGTCTGTGTTTGCAGTATTTGTTGGGTTAGTTATTACAGCCTCTTCTTTACCAGTAGTGGTTTTTGGCGTATTACTAGTTGTTGTAGTGAATTTTTTTACGAAACCAATTAACAAAATTGATGCAAATATTAAAGCCAAAAGAATTAATAAAATTAAAAGCTTTTTTTTCATATCTACCCCCCAATAATTAAAATACTACATGTGTTTAGATTATACATATTTTAGATCAGTATGTCTGACGATTATTATTTTTATTCTTATACATGTTTCGATCAGCCGTTGAGAGCATGAACCTCATTCCATTCTTATCGTTAGCTGTTGTGTAACCCATCGATACACTAAGTGGAATTTTGGATTTTTTATTTTGGCGAAGAACTTTATTATTAATAGTATCCATGATTCTAAGTGCTATTTTGTTGTCGGCTTTTGGAATTAAAATAACGAATTCATCTCCCCCCATTCTAGCCGCTACATCACTTTTTCTAATAGATTTTTTTATAATTTCCCCGGTATTTTTAATTACTTTATCACCCGCAACGTGTCCGTGTGTATCGTTAATCGTTTTTAACTTATCTATATCTAGGAAGATGACTGAAACGGGAGAGTCCCTTCCGTTTTTAAATCTTTCAAACTCAGTTTCAAGAAACCCTCTGTTATAAAGACCTGTCATGGAGTCGTGAGTTGCACGATAAGCGTAACCACTTTTATCAGATGTATCTCGCGCGAGTATTATGCAACCCTGTTCCATTTTATTTAACGGCTTAATATTAAGGTTGTAGTATAAATAATCGTCTATGAAAGTAGTTTTTCCGGTGTTTAGCTTCCGAATGTTTTTAGGTGAGATAATTAAATCCTTAAATTTTTTGGGAAAGATGTCTGGAGATATTCTACTTGCGTTCTTATTGGAATATATCAGATCCCCGTTTCCATCATAAAATGCAAAGCCAAGGGGTAGTAATTCTAGGATTTTTTTATATTCTTTTATATTCACTTTTCTATTATATCAATTGAGGTTACGCTGACAGGAGAAACCGGTTTTGACATCTCACCATTCCCACTATCTATAACTTCAGACTCTGCAATTTTATCCACAGTTTCCATCCCATTTATAACAGTTCCAAATATCACATAGTTTTTTGGCAGGTCCGTTCTGTCTTTTTGCATTATAAAAAACTGGCTTCCATTTGTGTTGGGGCCGGCATTTGCCATCGCGACGGTTCCTTTGGTGTATTCTCCATCAAAAGGCTCGTCATTAAAATGGTATCCCGGGCCGCCGCTTCCCGTTCCGGTTGGATCGCCGCCTTGTATCATGAAATCCTTTACGACTCTGTGAAATATAGTGTTGTCGTAAAATCCCGATCTTGCAAGATAAATGAAGTTCGTAGCGGTTATCGTTGCGTCCAACGTATTAATTTGGATTGTTATATCACCGTAGGTGGTGTGTAGAACAGCTTTATAATCTTTTGTTATATCAACTTTAGTCTGTGGCGGTTGCACTTGATTTTTGTTTATAATGCTTGGTGCGATCTCAGTGACCTGTTTAGGCGCTGAGTTAAATGATTTGTCGCTACCAAAAATCACAACTACGATTATCAAAAGGGGAATCCCCGCAAGTATAGCAATTTGTTTTATATTCATAAACTATTCTCCTAACTTTTATTTTAAAAATATTATAGTTTTCTTAAGTCCCGTTTCCAAGTCTACTGTAGATTCTCAAGATGATCCATTCAGTTACGACTATAGTTTTCATATTGATATCTTACACGATTGTCGTAAACTTTTTAATTAGAAGCTTTAGTGAATCTCTGCTAATATTAAATAAGTATGTATCTATCAATTGATTTAGGCAGATCTACAACAAGGGTAGCCTCAACAACAGATCTTCAAAAGATCCATAAGATAGTTAAATTTCCAACCGACACAAACTTTGAAAAACAGGTAAAACATATAACTACTGCCATATATGATGTTTCAGATAACGATCACATTCACTCTGTTGCCTTAGGTGTTCCCGGGATATTAGATAAAAATTCAAAGAAGTTTGTTTCAAGTGCAAACTACCCTGTTTTGGCGGGTCTTTCATTTAATTCACTTCTTCCGGATAGTTTAAGAAACGCAAAATTGATTGTAGAAAATGACGCATTGTTTGGTGGGCTTGGAGAAGCTTACTTTGGAGCCGGAGTGGAATTTAACACCCTTGCCTATTTGACTTTGAGTACCGGGGTTGGTGGAACAAGAATAGAAAAAAGCAAAGAAGGTAGTTACACATTTATCGAATCGGAGCCCGGACACCATATTATTTGTGAGACTGATAAGGTGGCTGATAAGACAGGGATATTTGGAACGTTTGAATCTTTTTGCTCAGGTTCGTATTTTGAGATGAGATACGGTGAAAAACCTACAAATATTAAAAAAGATAAAGTGTGGGAGGGTTATGCCAAACATCTATCAAGCGGAATTATTAATATCATTTCTTTATGGAAACCACAGGTTATAGTTCTTGGAGGCGGGGTGTCCAACAACTTCGACTGCTTCTATCCATATTTGAAAGAATACTTATCAAAGCAGACCTTTTTTACAATTCCAGATATTGTAAAGTCTCAACTTGGAGATGAGTCCGGGGTATATGGTGGGTTTGTTTTACTTCGGGAGTAAAAAATGAAATTTTGCATAATATATAAATATCAAACGACTAAAGATAAATCTCAGCTTGGAAAGGAGCTTGAGCAGCTCTCCTCTCTTATCTCTGACCTTGGCGACAACGAAACCTTTATATTTGACAGAGATGTAAAAAACTGGAGTGATGTTGACATACCGCGTGAGGAATCTTCTAAAATGATGTTTTCCAGAATAAAGCAGTCTGATGGAGTTATTGCATATGTTAGCCACAACGAACCTAGCGAGGGCATGGCAATGGAATCCGGATATGCTAAAGCTTTAGGTAAAAAAATAATATTGGCTTGCAAGAAAGGAAGTTCCGCACTAAGGGTTAGAAGTATCTGTGACGCTTATATTGAGTTTGAAGATATGGAGGATTTAAAAATCCAAATGTCAGATTACTTAAAAAGTGCCTTTGCCGTATCCCAATAATAGGAATTTCCATTAAGTTTCTGAAAATACCACCATTCTGCTCCCCACAGATAGAGATTTTTAAAACCTGATTTCTGGGCGTAACTTATCGTAGATATGAAATCAGCACGGGACATGGTTTTATCCGTCTCGTTTTGTGAGAGTTGCGAGTTAATACCGGGTCCCCAAGGTTCCCCTTGGAGTTCAGTAATATAAATCTTATCGACTGGAACCCCAACTAGATTAGCCTTGATTTTATAGGTCCAGTAGCTAAGTGGGTATTGGAAATATATGAATCTGCCGCCAAAAATGTGCCAAAAGTCATACCAGATTTTTCTATACATCGATATCCCAAGGTAGTCTCCAAGTTCATAGGTAGGTTTCCAGAAACCACCCTCTCCGCTATCTTGAACAAGAATAGGTCTTTTATCCATGCTTCTTACCAACCCTATTTCTTTTATCACCAATTCCCTTTTGATTTCAGGTTTGCTGCATGTCCCAAAAGGCCAGAAAGGCTCGTTTTCCACCTGCCACATTTTTATTGATGAGAAGTCTTTAAATTCTTTTATGGTAGCTTTTATGTAGTTAAGCAAGGCTTGTTCTCTTAAGGCATCGCTTGGTAACTCCTTCCACCAAGATGGTTCGAAGCATTCCGGATATCTTGGTACTTTTCTTCCGATAGCTAAAATCACGTTTAGATTTCTTTTTTGTGCTTCCTGTATCTGCCATTTGATGTTTGAGAAGTCGTAAACATCCGGATTTTTCTCTATCTCATCCCAATAGGCTACTAACCTTACGTTTTTTGCCTCCAGATCATCAAGGATAGTTAGGTAGGTTTCTCTCCAATTAAGCCCCATCTGTTCGGAGTATCTGTTAGAAAAAGTGATCCCGTAATTAATTTCTTTTTGAACTTTAGGTCTTAGTGCAAAAAAAAGAATCACCGGGGAAATTAAAAGAAGAATCGAAAAAACTAGAATTATCTGGATTACCTTCAGGGAAAATAACCTACGAAGCAGACTCCCTGCTTTTTCAAATTGTCTTTTCAGGGCAGATTTGTGGGCAAACATTTTATTCTCCTAATGAATTATTATGGCAGATTTCACCATAGTAATAAAAGGACTTTCTTGGCTTTCTGGCTAAAGTTTTTCTGTCTATTGCAACAAGACCAAATTTTGGCCAGTAACCTTCATGCCATTCAAAATTATCAATTAACGACCAATAGAAATATCCTTCCAATTGAACTCCCATTTGCATGGATTCGTAACAAGCAATAAGCATAGCCTTAATAAATACTTTTCTAAGTTTATCCTCGGTATCTGCAAGACCGTTTTCTGTTATGTAAATCGGTACCTTATACCTTTTCATATGTAAAAGTACTTTCTTTAAACCTTCTGGGTTAATCCACCAATTTAAGTTACTTACCATACCCGCCGGATGTATAGGTTTTAAATTTTTAATTTGGTTAGTGAAGTAGTAGTTTAGGCCAATCACATCTACATGTTTTAAAATCGGATAGATAAAAAAGTCTGAGTTGAGGAAAAACAGGAACTTTGCCATAAGTCTGTCTAAAAAGAAAGGCCTTACTTCAAAAGTTTCATACCAAACAATGTGTTTGACAATACCGACAGTGTAGTTTCCGACTGATTTTATTGCCTTCGCAGCTTCGTTATGAGCTTTCATCAAAATTAACTGGCATTTATAGGATAAAATAGGATTCACTTTATTAGGTGGCCATATACCAAGAAGGTAGCATATCATTGAGAGAACTTGAGGTTCATTGATTGTAAAAAATACATTTGTCAGTGGACCTAACTCCTGGGCGCATTTTTTCGCGTACCTGGCAAAATACCACGGCGCCTTTAAATTTACCCAGCCACGTTTTTTTGCAAACCAGATTGGATTGGTAAAGTGATGAAGGGTTACATAAGTTTTTAAGCCTTTGTCTCGGGCTGCTTTCAGGACCTTCTTATAATGATCTAATTCTTTTTGATCAAACACTCCCTCCTTAGGTTCTATTCTTGCCCATTCCACGGAGAGTCTTATTCCATTGTTGTGCATTTGTTTTGCAAGTTCAAAGTCTTCTTCGTATCGGTTGTAGGAGTCACAGGCAAGTCCCGATGGTTCTAGGGGGTATTTTTGGCCGCGTTTTTTGTTGTGTTCCCACAACCACCAGTCGGTGTTACTGTTGTTACCCTCAGTTTGATAGGCTGACACTGCTGTGCCCCAAATAAAGTCTGCTGGAAATTTCATATTTTATTTTGACTTCCAAAGATTTTTATTTTGTATTCAACAACTTTTTGCATTTCTTTGATCGGTTTTTGCATATATTTATAAGCAGCAATCTCTTTTGTGTTTTTAAGCTCTTCCTCAAGTGTCATTTTAAAAGTTATTCTTAACTCGGAATTTACGTTTATTTTCACAACCCCACATTTAATTGCCTCTTTTATATCATCTTCTATAATTCCCGACCCGCCGTGTAAAGAAAGGAAAGTATTTGGATTTTCCTTATGGATTTGTTTCAGAAGATCCAGATTGAGATGTTTGTTTTCCGAATATATCCCGTGAAGGTTTCCAACAAAGCTAGCAAACACATCTATGCCTGTTTTTTCTATAAACACCTTAGCCTTGTCGGGATCTGTATATAGATTTTGGTCTACACTTGGTTTTTCACCCGTATGGTCCGCAGAACTCCCCTCGATACTGTCTATTTCCCCCTCAATAACCACCCCATTTTTGTGTGCATAGTCTGCAAGCTCTTTGCCTACTTTTACAGCCTCTTCAAAAGGAAGTTTTCCTCCGTCAAAATGTACGTAATCAAAGCCTGAGTCTATCGCCTGTTTAATCTTTTCTGGGTCAGTTCCATGATCAAGATTCAAAATTATAGGGATGTGAAGTTGTTTCTCAAAAGTTCTTGCTAATGAGACCATTTGAGAAACACCAATGTGTTCAATTTCACCCGGAGAACATTCAATAAGTATCGGTGAGTGAAGATTTTTTGCGGCATTTGTAATTGCCTTTAGAGTTTCAATATTTGCACAATTAAAAGCGCCAATTGCAAATTTCTCTTTTCGTGCTTTTTCAAGATATTTTAATGCGTTCATTTTAGGCAGCTTTCAAAAACTCTTCTTATATATATTCTATAGATACTGAGTGTGTTTTCAAACGACTTTGATTAGAAGACTCAAAACACTTATAATTTGACGATATGTATTTCACCCACAGTTTAGTCGGAGCAGTAGCTCAAAGATTTGTAATCGATAAAGTTGATAAGAAGTTTACTGAAAAAGAAAAACGTGTTTTATGGATAGTTGGAATAACGGCATCGGTCTTACCCGATTTTGATCTTATCTACTCGGCACTCAATCACATGGCCAACCACAGGGGTTTTATTACTCACGGGCTATTTATCTATTTGTTAATGAGCCTTTTTTTATACCTTCTGAGTTTTACTAAAGATAAAAAGGAGTTCGGACAAAAGTTTTTTAAAACTCTGGTGTTGTGTTTTCTTATCGGAATATCGGTTCATTTTTTGATGGACTTTATGGTAGGAGGAATCGTTTTTCTTGCCCCCTTTAGTTATAAGGTTTATGGTCTGGAGATGTCGTTTGAAAGATACAACGGGAATTGGCTTTTTAGATACCTGGAATCCAGATACATGTTTTTGGAATTGTTTAACTTAAGCTATTTCTTAATTGTTTTAAAAAATAAAAAATATTTCTTCGGAAAGCTTGTAGCTTTTGGATACTTATTAATGGCAATCTTTGCTTTCGTTTTTATAAATATGATATTCTTCACGTAATATTGACGAAATTGATTTTAACTATATAATTTTTCTTATATGGACCGCAGATTAGTTATAAAAATCTACAGAGGTTGGCACAACGCTTAAGTTGAAGCGGGCTAACTTTTGTGATGTCAAAAGACTAATCGAATACAAGTTAACCCGCGAAAGCGGGATTTTTGTACAAATTTTTAAATAATAAGAGATAAAAAGATGAATAAAAACTTAATTAATAAATTTAAAGAGAATTTAGGGGGCATTATAAAATATAAAAGTATCTCTACAGATAAGGCGTACAAGCAAGAGATGAAAAAGACAGTCGAAGCGTTAGAAACCCTTTTTAAGAGAAATGGATTTAAAACGCAGGTATTGAAAGGAAAAACAACAAATCCATATGTTTATGCAGGTCTAAACATAGATAAAAACAAGAAAACCATACTCATATATGGTCACTACGATGAGATGCCGGTGGGAGATACTAATAAGTGGGTAGGAGACCCGTTTAAACTTACTGAGAAAAACGGAAGGTTGTATGGCCGCGGGGTTATCGATAATAAAGGACAGTTCCTAATTCACTTTACCGCAGTTACAGAACTGGCTAAGAATAATAATTTAAAATACAACGTTAAGTTCTTACTTGAAGGAAATGAGGAAACAGGAAATACGGAGATTGCGGAAGTGATAAGAGTCAATAGAAAACTTTTATCTTGCGATTTTGTTTTGATTTCTGATGGGGAGACGACAGCTAATCGGCCGACCATTGAGGCAGGTTTTAGAGGAGGGTC
>Ga0180009_10006900_pt1 | contig 11774 bp, 20 predicted proteins | sample OS_PC_MetaG_FD_123537 | JGI IMG/M metagenome (GOLD analysis project Ga0180009, IMG submission 123537) | Groundwater microbial communities from the Aspo Hard Rock Laboratory (HRL) deep subsurface site, Sweden - OS_PC_MetaG | ecosystem: Environmental > Aquatic > Deep subsurface > Groundwater...
AGATATAAAATGGGATAATAACACCACTGTCAGATTTATGAAAGATTTTAAGGTGGAAGATAGTTGTAAATTGGAAAAAGGGCATATTATTAATGTAAGCATGTTTAGTCCTGGTGAAAAAGTTCAAGTAGTTGGCACATCAAAAGGAAGAGGTTTTCAGGGTGTTGTAAAAAGACATGGATTTCATGGGTCTCCTGCCAGCCATGGACACAAGGATCAGTTGCGAATGCCAGGCTCTATTGGTGCCACAGATCCTGCCAGAGTTTTTAAGGGCACTAGAATGGGTGGTCATATGGGTGATGAACGAGTAACAATTAAGAATCTGGAAATTATTGATGTAAAATCAGAAGAAAATATTTTATTTATAAAAGGTGCTGTTCCTGGTGCTAGAGGCGGAATTTTATTGGTATCCACAAACGAAAGTAATTTTGAAATTGAAAATTTAGAAAACATGTTAAAAACAAACACGGAAAATACTGAAAAAAAGGAATACACGGAAAACATCCCGACGCAAGGTCTGGACAGGCAGGAAATGATTGAAAATGCCGATGAAGTGGTTGAAGTAATAGAAGAAGTTGTTGAGAGTGAACCAATTGATGTTAAGAGTGAAGAAATAGGAGAGGTCAAATAATTAAAATACTATGGCAAAAGTTAAGCTATACAATAAGCAAGGAAGTGAAACTGATAGCATTGATTTAGATGATAGTGTTTTTGGTGTAGTTGTTAAAGATTTAGTAGTACACCAAGTTTATACAGCTCTTATGGGTAATGCTCGTGAGCCATGGGCACACACCAAAGACAAATCAGAAGTTCGTGGTGGTGGTCGCAAACCTTGGAAACAAAAGGGTACGGGGCGAGCTCGCCACGGATCTATCCGTTCACCTTTGTGGGTTGGTGGTGGTGTGACTTTCGGACCTCTTAAAACAAGAAATTACAATCAAAAGATTAATAAAAAAATGAATAAATTGGCCGTAAAGATGTGTTTGACTGACAAGGTGTTGAATAACCTATTATTGATATTAGAAGATTTTGATATTGACGGCAAAGCTAAGGATATGGCTATTTTAAGAAAAGCCTTACCGTGTGCAGGGAAAACAACTTTATTTATATCCCCCGAACCAAATGAAAAAATAAATTTGGCTACTCGAAATATTGTGAAGCTGGATATGCAACAAGCCAAAGATGTTAATGTTGTTGATTTATTGCATCATCAATACGTCATCGCCACTAAGAAGGGTTTGGAAATTTTAGAAAATCGTTTGAAATAATAATATGGGTTTGTTAGATAAATTTAAAAATAAAAAAATAGAAAGTAATAAGATCAAAGAGACTAAAGAGACCAAAGAAAAGGAGTCTGTTGTTGAGATAGAAAAGAAAGAAGAAAAAATAACAGAAGAAATTGATAATCTTGAGCAAGAGAAAGAACAGAAAATAAAAAAAGCAAAAAATACAAAAGAGGCGGGTAAAAAAGTTAAAAATATCAGAGTTGACAAGATTTTACTCCGACCTTTAATTAGTGAAAAAGCGGCTATTGCAGAGGCAGAAGGCAAATACACCTTTATTGTTGCAAAAAATGTTAATAAAGTTGATATTAAATTGGCCGTAAAACAGGCTTATGGTGTTGAGCCAAAGACTGTGAGATTGATGAATGTGGAAGGTAAATCAAAACGTTATGGAAGAAGTCGTGGAAAAAGAAGTGATTGGAAAAAAGCTGTTATTGCCTTACCAAAAGGCAAGTCAATCAGCATTCACGAAGGCGTTTAATTGACATATTTAACAAATTTTTACAGATAAAACAAATCACAGATTAAACAGATGTAACATATGAGAAAAATATTTGTTAAATCTGTAAAATATGTGATGTGTGTAATTTGTAGTCATCTGTATAATTTGTCTTAATAAAAGTATGGCTGTAATAAAATACAAACCAACTACTCCAGGAAGACGCCAGTCAAGTGTGCAGGATTTTTCTGATATAACTAAAAAAAGTCCTGAAAAGTCTTTGCTTGCGCCAATGAAGAGTAAGGCTGGCCGTAATAATACCGGCAGAATAACAGTTAGACATCGTGGTGGTGGAGTAAAAAGAATGTATAGAGTGGTAGATTTCAAGAGAAGTGATTTTGATATTGAATTTGAAGTAAAAACAATAGAGTACGATCCCAATAGAGGATCTCGTATAATGCTAGTTGAGAGTATTGAAAAAAAAATGGCCTACTATTTGGCTCCTCAAGGCATTAAGGTTGGTGATAAGATTGTTTCCAGTTTAAAGCAAATTGAGGTAACTCTTGGTAATCGTATGCCTTTGGAATATATACCCGTTGGTTTATTTGTTTACAATGTTGAAATTACTCCAAGCAAGGGCGGTCAGATAGTACGTGGTGCTGGGAATGGTGCTCAATTTCAAGTTTTAGAAGGAAATTATGCTCAATTGAAATTACCTTCGGGAGAAATTAGACTAGTGCAGAAAAAATGTTCAGCTACTGTTGGATCGGTTAGTAATCCTGACTTTCGTTTAATTAGATGGGGGAAAGCCGGACGCAGAAGAATGTTAGGTTGGAAGCCAATTGTAAAAGGTAAAAACATGAATCCAGTAGATCACCCACATGGTGGTGGTGAGGGGCATAGTCCGATAGGCCTAAGGGGTGGTCCAAAAACTAAATGGGGTAAAAAGGCAATGGGTGTAAAAACTCGTAAGCCTGGTAAATGGAGTGATAAGTTTATTCTAAACAAAAGAAAAAGTAAAAAACGTAAATAAAGCATTGATTCCACAGATTTGAATGGATTATACTGAATATAAAATAAATCTGTGAAATCATTAATTAATCCCTGCCTGCCGGTAGGCAGGAGTGAAATTAATGTTATGTCTAGAAGTTTGAAAAAAGGACCTTATGTTGATGAGAAATTGGCAAAGAAAATTTCTGTTGCCAAAAATAATGTTGACAAAAAACCAATTAAGACTTGGGCTAGGGCATCTACTATTATTCCTGATATGGTTGGAATGACATTTTTAGTGCACAATGGCAAAGATTTTATAAGCGTGTTTGTTGAAGAGAATATGGTAGGGCACAAGTTGGGTGAATTTTCACCTACTAAAAAGTTTGTTAGCCATGGAGGTAAAATGGCAAAACAACAAACCAAAGATAAATAGTTTAGGTGGGTAATAGAACCCTTATATAAATGAATATATGGAAAAGACAAGAGCAGAGGCAAAATTGAAACATTTAAGAGTTGCTCCACGCAAGGCTCGTTTAGTAATCGGTCTTATTCGTGGTTTGAAAGTAGAAGAAGCTAAGACTCAGTTAGAATTTTCAAAGAAATCAGTTGCTCGTTCAATCCTGAAATTATTGAATTCCGCCGAAGCTAATGCTAAAAATAACCACAATCTCAAGCTAGATTCTCTTAAAATAGTTGAGGCTGCTGTAGATGAGGGGCCGACACTGCACCGCTGGATGCCAAGAGCCATGGGGCGCGCTACCCCAATCCGTAAAAGAAGCTCCCATATCAAAATTGTATTAGAGGGCGAGGTAGAAGATGAGAAGAAACGTAAAGTAAAAGATGTGGTAAAAAAAGAAGTAAAAAAAGAAGTAAAAAAAGAGGTAATTAAAAAAGATAAAAAAAGTTTATAATTTGATATTTGAATTTGTAATTTTGTAACTATGGGTCATAAAGTCCATCCTAAAATTCACAGAATGCAGGTAATTTATAGCTGGGATTCCAAGTGGTATTCTAAAAATAATTATGCTGTTTTTGCAGAGCAAGATATAAATATCCGCGAGTTTTTAATGAAAAAATTTAAAGATGCGCATATAGACGCTATAAGTGTAGAGCGGGGACCTAAGGAATTAGTTGTAACCATTTTAGCTGCTAAACCTGGTTTTATTATTGGTCGTGGTGGTAAGGGAATTGAAGATATTAGAAAAGAAATAGAAAGAAAATTTTTGAAGATGTCTTTACGGGTCAAATTGAATGTTAAAGAAGTAAAGTTTCCTGCCCTTTCTGCTGCTGTTTCTGCACAGACAATGGTATCAGAAATTGAACGTCGTATTCCTTTTCGTAGAGTAATGAAGCAAGGAATTGAAAGAGTAATGAAGGCTGGTGCCAAAGGAGTAAAAGTAATTATGGCCGGGCGTTTGAATGGTGTGGAAATTGCTCGTAGGGAAACCCTATCATCTGGTAAAGTACCACTAATAACACTAAGAAGTGATGTGGATTATGCTTTTGTAGAGGCCCAAACCATTTATGGTAAGATTGGTGTTAAGGTCTGGGTTTATCATGGAGAAACATTTGTTAGAAAAGATAAATTTGCCGTTGAAGAGAGTGGCGCATATTCTAAAAATAAAGACAATAAAGTTGTTAAGGACAATAAAAAAGACAATAAAGTTGTTAAGGAAAAGTAATTATGTTATTACCAAAGAAAGTAAAACATAGAAAATGGCATAAACCACGTCGTGCCAACAAAGGTGTTGCAACCAGACTAACCTCTTTGTCTTTTGGTAGTTTTGGATTGTTAACAGAAGATCATGGTTGGATAACTTCACGTCAGATAGAGGCTGCGCGTAGAGTTTTAACCAGATATGTAAGACGTGGTGGAAAAATATGGATTCGCATTTTTCCTGATAGGCCAGTCACTAAAAAAGCTAACGAAGTACCAATGGGTGGTGGAAAGGGAGCTCCTGATCATTATGTTGCAACAATAAAGCCGGGAACTATAATGTTTGAGATGGAAGGAATATCAGAGGAAAAGGCTAAAGAAGCATTAAAATTATGTGCTTATAAATTACCAGTCAAAGCTAAATTTATAAAAAAGTAGAAATAATATGGATTTTCTGGATTTAAAAAATAAAGGTATAAAAGAATTGCATGAATTATTGAGTCAAAAGCGTAATCAATTGCGTGAACTTAGGTTTAAAGTTAGTGAGAAGCAGTTGAAGAATGTTAAGGAAGTTAAGAAAGTTAAAATAACCATCGCTCAAATTCTTACCTTAATTAATGCAAATAATAAAAAAGAGGTAAAACAATAATTTTATAATTATGAATGAAGAAGAAACAATTGAAAAGAAAAAAGCATTAAAACGCAGTTTTGAGGGCGAGGTTGTGAGTGTGAAAGAGGATAAAACTATTCATGTTTTGGTTGCCAAAAGAAAGATGCATCCCAAATATCGCAAACAATATACTCGTACCAAGAAATATCCGGTTCATGATGAAAATGGCGTAGCGAAGCTTGGAGATAAGGTTGCTTTTGGTGAGTGTCGACCTTTGAGCAAAACAAAGCGTTGGCGTTTAATGAGGGTAATTAAATAATTTTTTCAATTAAATTTTGGTTATGATTCAGCATAGATCAATGTTAAAAGTAGCAGATAATAGTGGTGCAAAGAAACTTCAATGCATCCGAGTTTTAGGTGGCTATAAAAAAAGATATGCTAGAATTGGTGATATTATTACCTGCGCTGTAAAAGAAGCTGCTCCGCGCACTGCTATTAAAAAAGGTGATGTTATTCATGCTGTTATTGTGAGACAAAGAAAAGAGATGCGTCGTAAAGATGGCTCATATATTCGCTTTGACGAAAATGCAGCGGTTGTTATTGATCTCAAAACTAAAGAGCCTAAAGCCTCGCGTATTTTTGGACCAGTGGCCAGAGAGCTGAGAATGAAGGGGTTTCAAAAGATTATTTCTCTAGCTCCTGAAGTATTGTAATAACAGATTTTACAGATTTTTACACATTCTACAGATCACAGATAATACAGATTCAACAAATGTATCTGTACTATCTGTACTATCTGTGATCTGTGTGATCTGTACTAATAAGTATAATTCGTGATTATATATGAAAATAAAAACAGGTGACAAAGTAACAGTTTTATTGGGTAAAGATAGGGGTAAGACAGCAAAGGTTATTCAAGTTTTGCGTAATAAAAAAAATGGACAATTATATGTCGTGGTTGATGGAGTTAATGTGTTAAAAAAACACATGCGTGCCAGACGCCAAGGGGAAAAAGGCCAGATAATTGAATTGCCAGCCCCAATTCATATTAGTAATGTTATGTTAATTGATCCTAAAAGTGGAAAATCAACCAGAGTTGGTTACAAGATTGAGGGCAAGGATAAGAAACGTGTTTCTAAAAAAAGTGGTGAGTATATAGAGTAAATATACCTGATCACCTAATTACCATATCACTTAATCACAGCCATAAGTTGACTGTCGGCAGTGATAAAGCGATAAAACATATGGAATCAAGATTACAAAAACAATATAAAGAACAAGTGCTACCAATACTACGTAAGCAATTTAATTATAAGAATATAATGGAAGTGCCGAAGTTAGAAAAGGTAGTGATCAATGTTGGTTATGGTCGCAATGTAAAAGATGCTGGTTTTGTTGATAATATAGAAAAAACACTACGCAATATTTCAGGCCAGAATCCAATTCACAATAAGGCTAAAAAGTCAATCTCTAATTTTAAGATTAGAGAGGGAATGAAGGTTGGCGCGTCTGTTACTTTACGTGGTAAAAAAATGTATGATTTTGTTGATAAACTAATTTCAGTAACCCTGCCTAGAGTAAGAGATTTTCGCGGTTTAAATCGAAAAAGTTTTGACAAAAATGGAAATTATACACTAGGTCTCAAAGAACATGTTGCTTTTCCTGAGGTAAGAGGTGATTCAACAGAAAAGATCCATGGTTTGGAAATTGTTATTTGCACAACAGCACATAACAAAGAAGAGGGCGAGGCATTGTTGGAGAAAATTGGATTTCCATTTCACGAAAAGACACACGTCTAAAATAACAGGTAGTAATTTTATGAATAATTAAGTGAATTTTATACAGCAAATAAAAAATAGAATTATATATGGCAACTAAAGCACAAATAGCAAAATCCAATCATAAACCAAAGTTTAGCTCCAGAATAGTGAGACGCTGTTGGAAGTGTGGAAGGAAACGTAGCTTTTTGAGAAAGTTTGGCTTATGTCGCATCTGTTTTCGCGAATTGGCAAATGAAGGTAAGTTGCCAGGCGTTCGTAAATCAAGTTGGTAGTTTGTGTTTTTTAGTTATAAAAATTAATAGTCTAAATTTTAGAAATAATATAATAAATTAAAATAATAAATTAAAGTTATAAAGTTATGATGACAGATCCAATTGCTGACATGTTAACTCGTATTAGAAATGCCCAAATGTCAAAAAGGGGCAGAGTTGAAATACCTACTTCAAAATTAAAGAAAAACATTGCCCTTATATTAAATCGTGAGGGTTATATTGGCGCGATTGAAGAGGTGGATGCTAAACCGACTAAAAAGTTAGTATTGGAATTGAAGTATAGTAATAAAAAGCCGGCTATTAGTTCTATCAAGAGAGAAAGCAAGCCTGGTCACAGAGTTTATTGTAAATCAGATGAAATACCAAGAATCTTAAATGATTTTGGCATTGCTATATTATCAACCTCAAAAGGACTGATGACAAACAAAGAAGCACGAAAAGAAAAGCTTGGTGGAGAAATAATTTGTTCAATCTACTAACGCAGATAAACGCTGAATTTACGCAGATCTACGCAGACATTCTGCGTTAATCAGCGTTTATAATCAGCCTAAATCAGCGTAATAAAAATATATGTCACGTATAGGAAAACAAAAAATTGAAATTCCCAATGGAGTTACAGTAGAAGTTAAGGGTAAGATGATAAAAGTGGTGGGTCCTAAGGGAGAATTATTACGCAAGTTTGATGATGTTGTTAGTGTTGTCGTTGATAACAATGAAGTTAAGGTTTCTGTAGAAAAACCAGAGGAAAAAAAACAGAATTCACTTTGGGGAACGTTTGGTTCCCATATAAAGAATATGATAATCGGAGTTACTGTTGGATTTTTTAAAGATTTAGAAGTTAATGGAGTTGGATACCGCGTAAGTATGCAAGGCAAAGATTTGAAACTTGAGGTCGGATACTCTCATCCTGTTATATATTCTGTTCCAGAAGGTATTGTTGTCACAACTGAGAAGAATCAAATTAAGGTCACAGGAATTGACAAAGAATTGGTTGGCCAAGTGGCTGCTGAAATAAGAAAAGTGCGTAAACCAGAGCCATACAAAGGCAAAGGTATTAAATATATTGATGAGGTGATTAGGCGTAAAGCAGGTAAAGCTGCTAAGGCCTCAGCTTAAGTTTTGAATTATGAATAAAAAAAATACGACAAGACGAGAAACCAGAGAAAGAAGAAGAGTAAGAGTCAGATCCAAGATATCTGGTACTTTAGTTAAGCCTAGACTTAATGTTCACCGTAGTTTAATCCATATTTATGGACAGTTGATTGATGATATAGCTGGCCAGACTTTGGTAGCAGTGCACAGCAAAAGTGTTGATAAAAAAGGTGACGTTGGTAGTCGTAAAGGCAAGACAGCCGTCGCTTATCTGGTAGGTAAAGAAATTGCAAAGCAGGCTCAAGAAAAAGGCATCAAAACTATTGTTTTTGATAGAGCCGGTTACAAATATCAAGGCAGAACACAGGCTGTGGCTGACGGAGCTAGAGATGGTGGTCTTGAATTTTAATATTTCAATTTATCCCGAAATTACACGTAGTGAATGAGGGATCTTTCGAAGGGGGTAGTGATTGAATTATTATTTCGTTAAGTAAGTATAATAAATAATCAATATTAAAATGTAAAAAGGGCGTAATGTAGTGGAAATCCTCCAGAGGCGGACATGGATTTCTCGTTACGCTCGAAATTAATGAAATATATGGCATTTAAAGGAAAAGGTAAACCAAAATTTAAAAGAGAAAAACCAGAATTTGATCAACAAATTGTAGATTTAGCTCGTGTTACACGTGTTACTAAGGGTGGTAAGCAGTTGAGCTTTCGTGCTCTTGTTGTTATTGGCGATAGAAAAGGCAGGGTTGGTTATGGGGTTGATAAAGGAAAAGATGTTCAGATAGCAGTAGAAAAATCAGTTAATCAGGCCAAAAAGAACATGATTACTATTCCTCTGATTAAAGGCACTGTCCCACACCGGGTGGAGGCTAAATATAAAGCAGCAAAAGTTTTGGTTAAACCAGCTCCCAAAGGCTCTGGTATTATAGCTGGTGGTGCAGTACGTTTGGTGTTGGAATTGGGTGGAGTACCAAATGCATCTGCAAAAATTTTAGGAAAAACCAACAATAAGATGAACAATGTTAAGGCCACTTTTTTAGCATTACAATCTTTTAAATCAAAGGCAAAGAAGAAAGAGTATAAAAAAGATATCAAGACAGAGAATGCTGAAAGAGTTATTGTTAATAGTGAGGAGGAAACATTTAAAGTGGAAGACAAGAAATAATTTCTGCCTCCGCCAGAGGACGGATTAGTCCTTTGGCTAAAGAGGCGAATCAGTCTTTGGCTGAAGTAATCATGTTACAATTGGAGTTTGGTTGATAATATATATAAAAAATATTTATAAATAAGAGTGCAAGCGGTAAGAAAGATTCTTCGCTACGCTCAGAATAAGTTGAAATATGGTACTAACACCATCTACAATTAAACCCGCAAAGAATTCCAAGAGAAAGAGTAAGCGTGTTGGTCGCGGTAATTCTTCTGGTAAAGGTACTTACTCAGCCCGCGGTCTTAAGGGGCAAAAGTCTCGTTCCGGTGGTAAGAGCGGAAACCAACGCAGGGGATTTAAATCATCTTTGCAAAAGATTCCCAAGTTGCGTGGTTTTAAAAGTTTGGATCCAAAAAAAGAAACTGTGACTCTGTCTGTTTTAGAGCGCGCAGTTAAGGATGGTAATTTAGTGAATCCTGCTTTTTTGAATAAAATGGGTTTAATTAGTCGTCCACAAAATGGTGTAAAAATCGTCGCCACTGGCAAATTAACAAAAAAGATTGAAGTTAGAGGTTGCTTAGTTAGTAAAAAAGCGGTAGAATTGATAGAGAAGGTTGGTGGCAGTGTAAAATTCTAATTTTGTAAAATATATACAGATAACGGATAATGCGCCTGCCTACCGGTAGGCAGGGATCAACGGATATATATATACGGATTACGGATAATGCGGATCTACGGATACCATATCCGTTAATCCGTATTATCCGTAACATCCGTTAATCCGTATTATCCGTAATCCGTAATGCTATGTGGGAAAAGATTCAGAAAATTTGGAAGATTAAAGATTTGCGTAAAAGCGTCCTCTTTGTTTTAGGGATGCTTGTTGTTTTTAGATTGGCAGCCCACATACCAATCCCGGGTGTAAATACCGAGGCCTTGCGTCAGTTTTTAGCGGGCAATCAAATTTTGGGTTTGATGAATGTATTTTCAGGAGGTACTATGGAAAATTTTTCTGTTGTAATGTTGGGCGTGGCTCCATATATTACTGCCTCCATTATTTTCCAGCTTTTGGCTATGGTTGTACCAAGATTAGAGGAGTTGCAAAAAGAGGGTGAGGCTGGACAGCAAAAGATTAATATGTATACCCGTTTGTCAACAGTACCTTTGGCATTTTTACAAGCTTTTGGTATGATTAAATTGTTGAGCCAATCACAAAATCAAATTATTCCTGATCTTAATACTTACAAGATAATTACTATAATGCTAACAATTACTGCTGGTACTATATTTTTGATGTGGATTGGAGAACTTATTACTGAGAAGAATATTGGTAATGGTATTTCTTTGCTTATCTTTGCCGGTATTGTATCAGCCTTACCAGGCGTTGTTCAGCGGGCAATTTTGAATTACAATCCATCAGATTTATATACTTATGTATTTTTTATTGCAATCGCAATTGCAACCGTAGTTGGTGTCGTTATTATTAGTGAAGGACAAAGAAATATACCAGTCAGTTATGCCAAGCAGATCCGTGGTAATAAAACGTATGGTGGCAGTAACACCCACTTGCCTTTGCGAGTAAATATGGCTGGTGTTATTCCAATTATCTTTGCAATTTCAGTTATTTTATTTCCGCCAATGATTGCTCAATTTTTTATAAATGGAACAGGTTGGTTTGCTACACTTTCTCAGGGTGTTGTGAGCCTGTTCAATAATCAATTATTTTACGGAATGATGTATTTTGTGCTAGTGTTTGGTTTTACATATTTTTATACTGCAGTTATTTTTCATCCACAAAAGATTGCTGAGAATTTACAACGTCAGGGCGGTTTTATTCCAGGTATTCGTCCTGGCAAACAAACGGAAGAATATCTGGGTTTTACTATGAGTCGTTTGATATTTGTCGGTGCGTCATTTCTAGCTGCCATTGCTGTTTTACCACTTCTTCTTAGTGCCGTGACAGGCACCCAATCATTAGTTATTGGCGGTACTTCACTTTTGATCGTTGTATCAGTGGCTATTGAAACTGCCAAGCAGATTAATGCTCAGATTGAGGTGCATGAGTATGATCGGATGTAACGCGGGGTGTTATCCTGAGTGAGTCCGAGCTCGCGCTAGGACGAATCGAAGGATCCCTTTTGTTCACGATTTACGACTTCTATATAAAAATCTAAACACAGAGACAGCCACTGCGAGGTGGTTTTTTGATTGGCGATAACTCACCATCCTTCTAGCGATAACTCACCCCCCTGCCCCCTCTCTTCACAAGAGAGGGGTTGGGGTGAGTTATCGTCGTTATACAAAAAACACTCGCTTTAAAGCGAGTGTTTAGAGATTTTTTGAAGTAGGAACAATTATTGTAAAATACGGTTTAATAGTAAATTCGGTGGTGCTAAAAAGTGAGTTTTGTGGCATAATATAGTCAATTTTTTAACTATTTTTATTATGTCAACTAAAAAAAGATAATTTAATTTGTTTTTATTTATAAACC
>Ga0180009_10006901_pt1 | contig 11773 bp, 10 predicted proteins | sample OS_PC_MetaG_FD_123537 | JGI IMG/M metagenome (GOLD analysis project Ga0180009, IMG submission 123537) | Groundwater microbial communities from the Aspo Hard Rock Laboratory (HRL) deep subsurface site, Sweden - OS_PC_MetaG | ecosystem: Environmental > Aquatic > Deep subsurface > Groundwater...
AAGCCACCGCGCCCAACGCGCCCGCCAGCGTGCCCCGGGTGGTCATTACCGACCTCAGCCAGGCGCCGGGTAGCCACCGTGGCCGCCGGGAGTACTTCCCGCGCCAGGATCGGCGGGGCCCTCCGGGGCGCTTCGCCACTCAGCCCGGGCGCGGCGGCAAGGGTCGAAAAAGACGTCCCACCAAGACGAACCAGCTAAATACCGAGATCACCACGCCCGCCGAGCACAAGCGCCGCATCCGCATGAACGACGCCATTTCCACGTCGGACCTGGCCAAGCAGATGGGCACCAAGGCCAGCGAGGTGCTCAAGCAGCTCTGGGCCATGGGCATGACGGGGATCACCATCAACACCTCCCTGGACTTCGAAACGGCCAGCATCCTGGCGGCGGAGTTTAGCTTTGAGGTGGAGAACGTGGCCTTCCAGGAGGAGGAGGTCTTCGAGCAGACCGTCGACATCGACGAGAACCTGCAGATACGGCCGCCGGTGGTGACCATCATGGGTCATGTCGACCACGGCAAGACCTCGCTGCTGGACGCCATCCGCAAGAGCGACGTGGTGGCCACTGAGTCCGGCGGCATCACGCAGCACATTGGTGCCTACAAGGTCAAGACCCCCAACGGTGAGGTGGTTTTCATCGATACGCCGGGCCATGCGGCCTTCTCCGCCATGCGCGCTCGCGGGGCCAACTGCACCGACATCGTGGTACTGGTGGTGGCCGCTGACGACGGCGTAATGCCGCAGACCAAAGAGGCCATTCAGCACGCACAAGCGGCCAAGGTGCCGATCATTGTCGCGGTGAACAAGATTGATAAATCCGACGCCAACCCGGAGCGGGTTCGCCAGGATCTTACGGCCTACAACCTCGTGCCAGAGGACTGGGGCGGCGACACGATTTTCTGCAACGTCTCGGCGGCGACCAAAGAGGGCATCGACAATCTGCTCGAGATGCTCGTCATGCAGGCCGAGCTCTTGGAGCTCCGCGCCAATCCTGACAAGATGGCCCGGGGCGTCGTGCTCGAGGCCGAGCTGGACAAATCCCGGGGGCCCGTGGCCACCGTGATCGTCCAAGAGGGCACGCTGAAAACCGGCGACACCATCGTTGCTGGCGAGGTGGTGGCCCGCGTCCGCGCCCTGCGGGACGACCGCGGTCGGACGATCAAGGAGGCGCCTCCCTCCACGCCGGTGCAGGTCCTCGGCTTAAACGGCGTGCCCGAGGCGGGCGAGCAGTTCAACGGCGTCAAGGACGACAAGGACGCCAAGCGCGTGGCCGCCCACCGCACTGACACCCGGCGTCGCAAGGAGCTGGCCTCCGCCGGTCCCGCACCCAGCCTCTTCGAGAAGCTGGCCCGGGGCGAGCAGAAGGAGCTCAAGATCGTGCTCAAAGCCGATCAGCAGGGCACCAGCGAGGCGGTGCGCGATGCGCTCCGGAAGCTCTCCACCGGGAAAGTGGATCTCTCCGTGGTGCAGGCCAGCGTCGGCGCCATCACCGAGTCGGACATCAACCTGGCCAAAGCCGCCGAAGCCCTGGTGGTGGGGTTCCATGTGCGCCCCACCAAGCAGGCTCGGGAGCTCGCCGAACGCGAGCGCGTGGAGATCAGGCTTTACAACATCATCTACGAGATGCTCGACGACGTCAAAGACTCCATGCGGGGTCTGCTGCCCAAGGAGCGCAACGAGAAGGTCGTGGGCCGACTCGAGGTTCGCGACACCTTCACCATCCCCAAGATCGGCACCATCGCCGGTTGCATGATGACCGAAGGCAAGGTGCATCGCTCGTCGCTGGTGCGGGTCATCCGCGACAACGTGCAGACCTACGAAGGAAAGCTCTCTTCTTTGCGTCGGTTCAAGGACGATGTAAAAGAGGTGGAGAAAGGCTACGAATGTGGCCTCGGCATCGCCAACTTTAACGACCTGAAAGTGCAAGACGTGATCGAGGTGTACGAGATCGAGGAGACCACCGCCGAGCTGTAACGGCGTCCTCCCGCCTCCACGTCCGAGCCGGACCCCTATCCCCCCGACGGATCGTCGATGTTCGTTGGTATTGCCCGCATCGAGTACCACATCCCGCACGCCCGCTCCCTCAAAGAGAAGCGGCACGTGCTGCGCAAGCTCATCGACCGCACCCGGGCCAAGTTCAAGGTCACCGTTAACGAAGTGGACCACCAGGAGCTCTGGCAGCGCACCGCCATCGGGGTGGCCGTGGTGGGAGGGGATGGCGGTCACGTGGAGCACATGCTATCCCAGGTGATACAGTTTCTCGACGACATGCACCTCGCCCAACCCCTGGGGCGCAGCTCCGAGCTCATCACCTTTGGCGACGAGCCCGACTTCGAGAATGGCTTCAACGACTTCGGCGACCCCCAGGACGGCGCCTTCGGAGGTGACCATGACTGAATCCCGACGTTCCGCGCGGGTGGGTGCCACGGTGCAGACCGCCCTGGGCTCCATCTTTCGGGAAGGACTCCGGGATCCGCGCCTACAGGCCGCGGGCCTGATCACGGTCACCGGCGTAAAGGTCACCGCCGACCTGTCCATCGCCACGGTCTATGTGATGGCCACCCACGAGGCGCCCGAGGTGATCGAGGAGATGCTGCTCGGCTTCGAAAGCGCCGCTCCTTTCCTCCGCAGCGAGGTGACCCGGCGGGTCTCTCTCAAGCGCAGCCCGCAGCTCAAGTTCTTCCTGGATCCGGCCATTCGACAGGGGAGACGGATCGATGCCATTCTGCGGGACATGGAGACCGAAGAGCCGTGAGCGCATCACCGGTGCAACAGATTGTCCAGGCCTTGACCCGCGCAAAGTCGGTGCTGATCACCTGTCACCGGAAGCCCGACGGAGACGCCATGGGCTCCATGCTCGCCGTGGGACTGATCCTGCGTCGCCTGGGCAAAGACTGCACTCTGTACAGCCAGGACGGCGTTCCCAAGCAATTCGCCGACCTTGTCGGGGCCGACGACGTGGTGGACCAGGTGTCTGCCGAGGCGCGCTTCGATGTCACCGTGGCCGTGGACACGGGCGACAAGATTCTGCTCGGTGACCAGGTGCCCGGCGCCGACCGCTCGGGCACGGTTATTGTGCTCGATCACCACAGCTCGTCCACACCCTTTGGCGACCTACGCTGGCACGACGCCACGGCGGCGGCCACGGGGGTGCTGGTGGCCGAGCTCGCCGGGCGACTGGACGTCGCAATCGACGTGGCGCTGGCCGAACATCTGTGGTGCGCGTTGTACACCGACACCGGTGGGTTTCGATACTCGAGCACGGACGCCCGGGTCCTGCGCCTGGCCGCGGCGTTGGTGGATGTGGGCATCTCGCCCTGGGAAGTCACCGTCAAGCTTTACGAAAACAACCCCGTGCAGCGAGTGCGGCTCCTGGGAGAGGTGCTCAACACCCTGGAGCTGTCGGCCTCCGGTCAGATCGCGTCGCTCGCGATTACCAATTCCATGGTGGAAAGGTCTGGTGCGGACGACTCCATGCTGGACGGCTTCATCAACTACGCGCGCTCCATCCAGGGAGTAGAGGTGGCCGTCCAGGTGCTGCAGCAAGGGGAGAGCTGTCGCATCAACCTGCGCTCCAAGGGACGGATCGACGTTGGAGAGCTGGCCCAACGTCTGGGGGGCGGTGGCCACCACAACGCCGCCGGCTGCACCCTCAAGGGACCCCCCAATGAGGTGCAGCGACGGATCCTGGCCCTGCTGGAGCAAGCGCTCCTGGACCAGGACGTCCCGAAGTGAGCCCTAGGGGGCGACGCCGGTCCACATCGGGGCTCACGGGGATGCTGCTTCTGGACAAACCCTCCGGTATCACGTCCCACGACGCGGTCAGCCAGGTGCGACACCTGTCGGGCCAACGGCGGGTCGGCCACGCGGGCACCCTGGATCCCCTCGCCACGGGGCTGTTGCCCCTGCTGCTGGGCGAGGCGACCAAGCTCAGCCCCTTTGCCACCGCCGACGACAAGGCCTACGAAACAACGGCCCGCCTGGGCGTGCGTACCGACACCCTGGACGCCGAAGGTGCCATCCTATCGGACGAGCCTGTTGATCCTCACCTTGACGCCGACACCGTGGAGCGGGCCCTGGTCCCCTTGCGGGGCGTGATCCAGCAGCAGGTGCCGCGCTACTCGGCAGTGAAGATGGCGGGACGTCGCCTCCATGAGCTCGCCCGGGCGGGACAGGACGTCACCCCCCCCATCCGAGAGGTGACCATTCACCGGCTGCAGCTGCTGGAGCTCAGGCCCCCCGAGCTGCGGTTGGCGGCGATCTGCTCCAAGGGCACGTACATCCGTCAGTTGGTCTCGGATCTCGGCGACGCGCTGGGCCCGGGCGCCCACGTCATCGCCCTGCGCCGCACCCGGGTGGGCGTGCTGGACGTGTCCGAGGCCGTACGCCTCGACGACTTGAGGCAACCCGGCGCGATCGCCTCGCACTTGATCTCTCCCCGACAGTGGGCCCAACGCTCCCTGCCCTGCGTAGAGTGCTCCGAGGATCAAACCCGCCGGACCCGCCAGGGCCAAACCCTGTCCTGGAACGAGCTCAATCATCCCGGCCGTGAGCCCAACGCCCGCTTTGCCCTCGTCCGGGAAGACGAGCTCATCGCCGTCGCCCAAACCGCGGATGAGCCCGACGGCGCCTACCGACTCCTGCGGGTCTTCGTCGGCCCGACGCCAGCGCAGGGGTCCCCCGACCTGTCCGACGAATAACCCTAGTCTGCGTTTCTCACCGGCCTTTGGCGCGGTTCCAAGCGTCTCCATGCGCCCCAGAGTCCGAGCAGCAAGATCCAGAATGCCGTTGCGACTGAGCCAGCTGACCGACCGCTGGAGCAACCGCAGCCCGTGGCCACGCCGTTTCCGTCTCCGGGGTCCGCGTCCGGGGCGGGCGTCGCGCCATCGATGTCCGCGGCGTCCGGAAGATCGCCGCCGCCGTCGGTCGTCCCCGCGGCATCGGGCGCTTCCGCATCCACGCCCCCATCCGCTGTCTGACCGAAGGGCTCGTGGCAGCCGCTTTGGTGCCACTTACGACCCAGGGCGATGGCGTCGTTCATGTCCTGCACCAACGGAGCGCTGCAGCCGATGCAGAAGTCCCGGCCGCTGCCGTCGTCGTTGGAGGTCCAGCGGTAGGGCGTCACCGCCCGGATGATCTGATCGGGGTGGGCCTGGTTCCAGTTGTGCACCTCTTCATACATGGCTTCGAAATAGCCGAGGTCCTGGTCCTGATAGGGGTCACAGGGCGGATCGCAGACGCTGCCGGCTTCGGTGATGTACAGCGGCATGTTCACCAGCCCGCGCGCGGCGTACTCTCGCAGGAAGTCGCGGTAGATGCGAAAGTGCAGGTGCCACTTGTTCTCCCGGCCGGGGAACCAGTCGTCGCTGGTGATCGAGCCCACGCTGTGCTCCCGGGAATAGGCGTGGATGGAGGCGCCGTCCACCGTGCCGCCGGCGGCGAGCACGTAATCCAGCGCGCCGCCCAGACCGTCGTCCCAGTCGCCCCAGGGCGCCACCGCCGCCCAGATGGCCGGCGCCGCGAAGAGCACCTCGTGCTCAGCGCCGTTCGGCAGGGCCTTGACGGCCTGGCGCACCCGCGAATAGATCTCCCCATATTCGGCCGGCGAAAAGACGTAGCTGCCCCAGGGAATGTTCGGCTCATTGCCCACGATCCAGACCCGGATGCCGGTGGAGCCCGCGACGCAGGCGGCAAAGGAGTTGGCAAAACCGTCGTAATCCGCCGGGTTGGTGGGGAGCTGGTTGGTGCCGTTGACGTCCAGCCGCATGATGATGCCCAACCCGTTGTTTGCCATGGCCGAGTAGTCCAGGATGCCGCCGCCACAGGTGCCGTCCGTGCCGATGTAGCGCAGCTCGGTCACCCAGCCGCGCCCACAGCTGTTGGAGCCGTCGAGCAGGCTGCCGGGGTTGTCGTGCATGCCGTAGATGTACGGATTCATTCCCGTGGGCACCGCTGCTGCGGGAACGGCTGGCTGCAGTAGCCACAGCAAGGCAACAAAGACACTGGCTCGTTTCATGACTTGCTCCCCGGTGAGGTGCGTGGATTCAGCATAGGCGAGAACCCCCGAGCGAGAAACGACAATCGCCTGCAGCCAGGCGACCATGGTAAAAACAGGCGGGGTATTCATGCGTGAAAAAGACCATCTGTTAGCCATAGACAACGGGACGCAGTCCGTGCGAGCGATGCTGTTCGACCTGCGCGGCAACCTGGTGTGCAAGAGCCAGGTGACGCTGGAGCCCTACTACTCGGACCACCCCGGCTGGGCCGAGCAGGACCCGCTGTACTACTGGCGCTCCCTCTGCGAGGCCTGCCAGAAGCTCTGGGAAAAGAGCCCGGTGTCCAAGGACGCCGTGGCCGGCGTGGCCCTGACCACCCAACGGGCGACGATGATCAACGTCGACGCGGACGGCCAACCGCTGCGACCGGCCATCGTCTGGCTGGACCAGCGGCGCACGGACGGCCTCGGTCGGATCAAGGGTCCCTGGGGACTGCTGCTGCGCGTCGCGGGCATGACCCAGACCGTGAAGTTCTTCATGGCCGAGTGTGAGGCCAACTGGATCGCCAAACACCAACCTGAGATCTGGCGCGCCACCCATAAATTTCTGTTCCTGTCGGGCTTTTTGACCCACCGGCTCGTGGGTCGGTTCGTGGACTCGGTGGGCTGTCAGGTGGGCTACCTGCCCTTCGACTACAAGGGCCTCGCCTGGGCCAAGGCGTCGGACTGGAAGTGGCAGGCGGTCCCGGTGACACCGGACATGCTGCCTGACCTGGTGGAGCCGGGCCAGCCCCTCGGGGAGATCACCGCCCAGGCCGCCGAGCAGACCGGTATTCCGGTTGGATTGCCGGTCATCGCCGCCGCGGCGGACAAGGCCTGCGAAGTGCTCGGCGCCGGCTGCGTGGAGCCCGAGGTGGCCTGCCTGAGCTACGGCACCACCGCCACCATCAACACCACCCTCCGGAGATATGCCGAGGCCATCCCGTTCATCCCGCCCTACCCGTCGGCCATGGCGGGCGCCTACAGCCTGGAGGTGCAGATCTACCGGGGCTACTGGATGGTCTCCTGGTTCAAAAAGCAGTTCGGGCACCGGGAGCAACGCATCGCCCAGGAGCGGGGCATCGAGCCCGAGGCGCTCTTTGACGAGCTGGTCAACGCCGTGCCCCCGGGCTCCATGGGGCTCATGCTGCAACCTTACTGGTCCCCGGGCGTGAAGGTGCCCGGCCCCGAGGCCAAGGGCGCCATCATCGGCTTTGGGGACGTGCATACCCGCGCGCACGTCTACCGCGCAATCCTCGAAGGACTCGCCTATGGACTGCGCGAGGGCAAGGAGCGCACGGAGAAGCGGGCCAAGGTGCGCATTCGTGAGATCCGCGTGGCCGGCGGAGGATCGCAGTCCGACGCCGCCATGCAGCTCACCGCCGACATCTTCGGCCTGCCGGCGTCGCGTCCGCACGTCTACGAAGCCAGCGGCCTGGGCGCGGCCATCGACCTGGCCGTGGGCCTCGGGCTGCAACCCAGCTTCGAGGCGGCGGTGAGCGACATGACCCGGGTGGGCGACACCTTCGACCCCAACCCCGAGACCCGCCGCATCTACGATGAGCTCTACTCGCGGGTGTACCTCAAAATGTACAAACGGCTACGCCCCCTGTACGAAGAGATCCGCCTGATCACCGGCTACCCCAAGCCCCCCGATTAGAAGCCATCAGTTCAATAGCTGTTTTTTGGGGCGGCGCGGCCGAGCGGGCCCGAACGCCCGGTCCCAGTTCTGGCGGAAGCTCTCCGAGGAGATCCGGGGCGGACCGGCGTGGGCCGAGGACACCGGCGGCCGGGGCACCTCGTAGGTCACCTCCACGTCGCACACCCCGGGCATGTCCCGACGGGGCTTGAGCCGGGCGATCTCGCCCGCCACGATGGGCTGGCCCTCCTTGAGGGGGCGGATCTCGGCCAGCTCCACGCGGTCCTTTCGCGCCCGGAGGGCGTTGACCCCCTCGCCGTCGGCGGTGGGGCTGCACAGCAGGACCACGTCTGGGTCTTTTTCCTGGCCGTCAGCAGACATTGCGCTTCAGCCTATCTCGAATCACCAGCGTCGTCCAGCCGGAGGTGTCCCTCCCACCCACCGATCTCCGGTGACATCCTGGCGGCAATCCGGCGCGTATTTGTTTCCTCTGGGGCCCAGAAAATCCACGTCTGATTACATCCCGGTGACAACGCGCGGTCATGATCTGTCACAGACCTTCAGGAGATTCGACCATGAAACATACCCTCGTATTCTCCGACCTGCACCTCACCCTGGAGGCCCCGGACAAAGGCGTATGGATGCGCTTCCGCCAACGCCGATTCTTCATCGACGGCGACTTTGGCCGGCTTGTGGATCGCCTGCTCGACCAGGTGGCCGACACGCCCTTTGAGGTGGTTTTCAACGGCGACACCTTTGAGCTCGACGGCGCCAACGCCTACGCTCGCGGGGCCGACGAACGACCCGAAGATCTGGGTAACGAGCCCTCCGAGGCCCTCGGCCTGGATCGAATCCTACGGGACCACCCCGGGTTTGTGGCCGCCCTGGGTCGCCTCCTGGTCCGGGCCGAGCGCATCGTCTTTGTCACCGGCAACCATGACCTCGGCCTCCACTGGCCCACCTCACGCCACGTCCTGCGACGGCACCTGGTACGCGCGGCCCAGGACGCCGGCTCCCGCAGCGCCCCGCCCGCCCTGCGGGAGCGCCTGGTCTTCGCGCCGTGGTTCCATCGCACCCCGGACGGAGTGTACATCGAGCACGGCCAGCAATTCGACCCGGCCTCAGCGACACCGGACCCGATGATGCCCACCCGGGACGACGGTCGCGGGCTGTGGCAGTCCTTCGGCTCGGCAGGCTACCGCCACGTGCTGGGCGGCATCGGCACCATGAATCCGCACAACGGCAAGAGCTTCATCCTGGGCGGCGTCACCGGCTACGCGCACCACTTCTTCCGCTACTACTTCGGACGTCGCCGCTCCATCCTCAAACCCTGGCTCTTGGGCTCCATCCGCTGCGCCCGGCACATGCTCGCCCAGCGCGCGGACCACAGCGAGCCCGGCACGGCGGCGCGGTGGGACGGTTTGGCCCGGCTGGCGGACCAGACCGCGCTGTCTGCCCATCAGCTCCGCCGCCTACGCGGGCTGTGGGTCCGCCCCGTGTCGGACCGACCCTACGCGATCCTGCGGGAGCTCTGGCTGGATCGCGTCGCCCTCGTGACGCTGGCCCTGCTGGTGATCGGATTCACGGCCCTGTTGGCGCCGGGCTGGATCACCCTGTTGGTGCTAGCCCTGGTCGTGGGCGCGTTACTCACCTACGAGCGGCTGGCCCCGGACAACGACCTGGACGCCTACCAGGACGGCCTCTGTGGCAAGGCCGCGCAGATCGCCCGCATCACCGGTGACGAGGTGGTGGTGCTCGGCCACACCCATCGCCCCCATCGCGCCCGCCTGGCCAACGGCGGTACTCTGCTCAACACCGGCTCCTGGGCCCCCTCCTTTGCCGATCCCGAGTGCACACAACCGGTGGACTCCCACCGCACCTTCGCCTGGATCCGCACCGATGGCGGCCGACTCGTGAGCGCCAACCTACTCACCTGGCAGGACGACCGCATCTCGGCCTTCGACCCCTGCCCAACGCCCCGGGCCCGTGTGGCCGGCGCCCCAGCCGCTGCCACCGCCGCCGCCGCGCGATCCGGATTGGCCCAGACCGACGCGGCCTGAGCAGCGCCCCTCGCAAAAGTTTTCCGGAAGGGATGCACCCCTCCTGCGGTATGACCCCAACGTTCGTTGCACGTCCTCATAGGTGACTGGGAACGAGACCAGGAGTGAACCATGAAGAAGCTCATATTGCTCGGAACAGTGCTCAGCCTGGCTGGGCTGGCGGCCCCCAGAGCGGAGGCGCAGACCCTGAAAAGCGGCGTCTGGAAATACCGGACCTCAAACCACTGGGTCAAAGGCCGCTGCCCGGCGCCCCGCCCCGGAAAAGGCAAGGTGAAGCTGCATCGCACGGGCAACCGATTCACCCTGGACGTCATGACGGGAATGAAATGCAGCCCCCGGTCCATGTGCTATTTCAAGGGCAGCCGTAAGGGCAAGCTCTGGATCGCCAGCAACCACGCCACCGTGGACAAAGAAGGCGGTAAGGCCAGCAATTGGCTCAAAATCCGCGTGCGCACGAACACAAAGCTCACGGGCAACGCCAACTCCGAGTACAAGCACCCGTCGGGCTTTACCTGCCGCTGGGGTTTCAAGTTCGTGGCCATCCGGTAAAAACCGGTTACCCTCGCTGGTCATGACTCGATGCCAACGATCCGCTCTACCCCTGGGGTGTCTGCTTCCTGCGCTACTGCTGACTTTGGGAGGCTGCCGCGGCGGCTGCGGTAAACGCTTCTCCGGCGCGGATCGCGGCGACGGAAAAATACCCGAGCTCCGAGCGCCCAAGACCAAAGCCGGCGCCATCCGGATCGACGGCCGCCTGGACGAGGCGGCCTGGAAGCACGCCGGGCGCACCGGCCCCTTTGTACACCCGGGAAACGGGCGGGAGCCCCGTCACTCGAGCGTGAAAGCCACGGCCCGCGTCACCTGGGATGACCAGGCCCTGTACGTGGGGTGCACGGTGCACGACGCCAACCCCACGTCGCCCTTTGCCCGCGACGCGGTGGACCCGCACATCTGGACCCGGTCGTCGGCCGTGGAGCTGATGATCCAGCCCGGCGACCCCGGCCACAACCAACACTACTACGAGCTGCAGGTGGACGTAAAAGGCGCCGTTTGGGACACCCGTTTTGATGACTACAACCGCCCACGTCGCCGGACCCCCCGCGGGACTCACTTCGGCCACCAGTCCTGGGCGAGCGGCGTGCAGCGCGCCGTCGCGGTGGATCGCACGCGCGGCCTCTACACCGTGGAGCTAGCCCTGCCGTGGCGCTCCTTTAGATCGGGCCCCGGGCAAAAAACCGCCATCCCCCCCCGCCCCGGTGACACCTGGCGCATCAATCTCTACAGCTTCCGGGACGGCCAACGGGCCGCCCTTGCCTGGTCCCCCCTGCTGGGCCAAGGCAACTTCCACCGCTCCTCCCGCTTCGGCCGGGTGATTTTCGTACAGACCCCGGGGACAACCCAGCGGAATTGAGTTTCCAGGCGAGTGTTTTGAGGGCAGCTTACGCGGTGGGTTGCCGATCACCCAACGACCGGACGGGCCTGGGTCGCCAACGCCCCAACGCAGGCTGTCCCGGTGACGGCACCGGCCCGTGACTCTGCGCTTTTTACGTGGTAACCCCGGTGGCACATCGCTTGCACACACGACCGCTCATGACGCACACCTCGATTGCTGAAGGAGTCCTCTCATGTTGAAAAAGCTACTGATCGCTGCCTGCGCCGCCGCCACGCTGGCGGCCCTGCCGATCCCGACCGTGTCTGCTCAATCTCCTGGCCAGGCCCTGCCCCCGGTGCGGGACGAGGGTTTCCAGAGCCCCATCCACAAGCGCTTCGCCGGCAAGATCATCTTCTCGAAAAATCAAATCGCCCGGGGACCGCGGTCCACCGCCGGCTTCACGACCGAGTTCACCCTGAAAGACAAGCTCTACCTCCGACCCATGCTCGCCGAGTCCATGGGCAACACCATGCGGAAGAACGGCGTGAAGTGCCGCCAGATGCGCCGCCGCATCACCAAGGTGCAGATCGACAACGCGCCGTTCAAAGAGTGGATCTGGCTCGAGGGCAAGCCCACACACAAAAAAAACTGGAACGACTGGATGACCTA
>Ga0180009_10006902_pt1 | contig 11769 bp, 10 predicted proteins | sample OS_PC_MetaG_FD_123537 | JGI IMG/M metagenome (GOLD analysis project Ga0180009, IMG submission 123537) | Groundwater microbial communities from the Aspo Hard Rock Laboratory (HRL) deep subsurface site, Sweden - OS_PC_MetaG | ecosystem: Environmental > Aquatic > Deep subsurface > Groundwater...
CTTGCCACCGGTTATCGGCGCGAGGGGCCGGGAGGTTGCGTGCTGTCTGCTCGATATCGACAGGGGCTCAGGGGGTCCGGAACCCGCGGAAGCCCGGCCGGGGAGCACCGCGCGGCATGCGCCCGCCGCCCCCCCCGCGCTGCTGAGCCGGCCCCACGGCCGAGGGCACCGGTCTCATGTTCTTCAGCGTGCCCACCAGCCGCAGGCCGAGGAACCCATCGGGCCGCTTGGCCTGCGCCATCCCGCTCTCCAGCAGCTCGAACTTGGGATCTCGCTTCTTCAGCTCGGGGCTGATCTTGAACCTCAGGTAGGCCTGGCTGTTGGAGAAGCCGATGGGTTTTCGCAGGTGAACGTCGCCCTCGAGGACGACCTCCACATCCGGTGACTTCGCGCTGACGTTCTCCAGCGATGCCACCCCCTTCTCCACCTTGATCTCGCCTCCGAACTGTCCGAGCCGGATGCGCGGCATGGTGATCCCCTGCGCCGTCAGCGCGTTGCCCGGGATCTTCAGCTTGGCCTTCCCGTCGCCGACGGAGCAGCCCTCGCACTCGATGCTGATGGAGCCGCTTGACTCGGACCAGCGATTCTGGGGCACCACCAGCTTGACCTCGCCCGCCAGCACGCCCTTGACCGGCAGGCCGACGAACTCCTGCACCGCGGGGAGGCGCGCCAGGCTCATCCCCTCCACCTCGAGAGAGAGAGCCCATCCCTTCTTCTTCTCCGCCTCGTAGTCGCCCGACACCACGCCACCCAGGCCGCGGACCTTGAAGCTGACATCAGTCGCACCGCGCAGCAGCGCCAGCAGCCCGGCGTTGATGCTCACCTCGTCCAGCAAGATGCGGATCGACTTTGGCTTTGGTGGTGGAGGCGACGGCTCCGCGCCGACCATCGGAGGCACGGGCGGAGACGGTCTGGGCTTCATCGTCACCAGGACCCGTTCGGCCGAGACTCCCAGCAGCGGGCTCGGCCCCAGCGCGTCTATCGTGACCGTCATGTCGTCCGAGGTCGAGAGCTGCTTCTCGATGCGGTCTTTGAGCTTGTCGTAGGGGAACGTGATGTACAGAAAGACGACGAAGGTCGTCAATCCAAACAGGGGATAGCCGGTCCACTTGATCAGGCGGTTGACGAGGACGGGGCTCATCTCAGCTCCTCCCGCGCTTGCGCCGACGGCCGGGCTCCACGGCGGGCCGCTCCCTGCGCTCGAAGGTCGAGACCACCATCTCCACGTCGAGGTCGATGTGCTGGTTCCAGCGAGTGGTGACGCTGATCTGCGTGATCTGGACGATCTGCGGGCTCCCCTCGAGCTCCTTGATCAGCTGCGCTAGCTGCTCGATCTTCACCTTGCGCAGCTTGATCTCGACGCCGCGCTGCGTGTAGTGATCGACATCGACCGGCGCGATCTCGCTCGACTCGGCAATGCTCACCCCCACCGCCGAGGCCGCCGTCTCCACGAACCGATTGAGCTCGAGCGTGCGCGAAAGCCGCGCCTCCAGCTGGGCCACCCGATTGCGGTGCTCGAGGTAGCAGCCTCGATTGAGCGACAGCTCCCGCAACGCCTGGCGCGTCGCCGTGTTCTTCTCCTCGAGCTCCTCCAGCCCGGAGACGATGATGTAGCTCAGCACCACGATCACGCCCACCACAAACGCCGAGGCAAGCCCGCCTAGCATCAGTCGTTCGCGGGTCGACAGCCGCTCCAGCGAGCCCTTCAGGTCATCGAGTCTGGCTGACAGTTTCCTGGCCACGTGTCACCTCTCAGAAGCACTCGGTGTTGATCGTCAGCGAGAACTGCTTCTTCCCCTCGGAGACGTCCGATATCCTGCCGGTGGTGATCTTGGAGAAGCACTTGTGCTTCTCCAGCGACTTGACGATGTCATCCACCGCAGAGCGGGAATCCGCCGTCCCCTTGAGGTAGGTCTTGCCCGGCTTGATGTCGAGCCGGTTGATGTCCAGCTTGACCTTGTCGCCGGCCGGGATCTCCCGCGAGAGGTAGTCGAGGATGTTGAAGGCGGTGTGCTGGGGGATGGCGAACGCACGCGGCCGACAGCCGCGTTTCACCGTCCGCAACGCCGTGCGAGGGTTCTTGACCTCCTCACCCAGCACCTCCTTGGTCGCCCGCCGCAGCTGGAGGGAGAGGGTCTTCTCCTCCTTGCGCAGGGCGTTCAGGCTCATGTAGGCGCTGAGCGCCGCGAAGACGAGGATCGCCACCACGGACACCGCGATCTGGACCAGCTTCTCGGTGAAGACCGACCGGTCGGTCTTGTAGGCAAACTCGCCCTGTCGCAGATCGATCCCCCGGCGCCCCCCCTGCTCCATGGCGATCCCCATCGCAGCAGCCGCCATCGCCTCCCCCTCGACGGTCAGCGCCGTTTCCCCCGCCTCCGTGACTCCGGCCAGGTCGAGGCGGCGCGCCGGGATCTGCAGCTCCTGCGCCAGGTAGCCGTCCAGCCCCTGCAGCAGGGACGTCCCGCCGCAAAGCAGCATCTGGTCGACGGAGCGTCCGAGGCGGGAGGTCAGGAGCGCGGTCGTCAGCCGAAGCTCGCGGACCAGCGGTGAGATTGCCCCCAGCACCGCTGTCGCCAGAACCTGGCGGTCGGGCGGAAACGTCGCCACGTCGAGGGCGACGATTCCGTCCCGCTCCTTGAGTTGCTCCGCCTCCTCGTAGCTCAGCTGGTAGGCCTGGCGCAGCGCGTCCGTCACCTGGTGGCCGCCGCGGGACACAGTGCGGGCTGCCGCAACCCGACCGTTGATCACGCAGCACATGTTGGTGCTCGTGTGACCAATGTCCACCACCATCACCGCCCCCTCGGGCACCACCTGTCGGACCAGTCCCCCGTAGCACAGCGACGCCACAGCCACTCCGCGCGGCTCGATGCCGCGCTCGCCGAGCCGCTCCAGCAGCAGCCTGACATCGGCGCTCTGCGCCGCCGCCGCCAGCACCCTGCCCGGCGCATCCGCCACGGCGGAGTAGTCGAACACGACCTCCTCCAGCTCCCAGGGGATGTCGTCGGCCAGCTCGTTGCCGACCACGGCGCCGAGCTTCTTGGGCTCGGTAAAGGGGACCTCCAACAGTCTGAGCAGCACCCGCTCGCCCGGCAGACCGACCTCGACCACGTCGGTGGGGCGCGGCGCAGGCATCCCCGCCAGGGCGCCGAGGCTGCGCTGCAGCGCCGGCTCCGGCCCGCCCGGCACCGGGAAGGTGTGGACCTGGATCAGCCTGGATGCCCGGAAACCCACATCCATCACGGCGATCTTCACCGCGTATGACCCGAGGTCGATGCCAAACACTCGCTGGGCCACGCTCCTACTCCTCTCTCCAGTACAGAAAGCCGCCCGGCCCGCTCGCGTTGCGGCGGGCCTGGAAGGAGACGTACTTCATGTCCCAGACGGCGGTGATCTTGCGCTTCACCCTGCCCGCCTGGGCCGTTGCCTTGATGCGCCAGATGCGGCGCGCCCCGCCCACCACGACCGAATCCTTCAGTGTCTGCTCGTTCAGCTTGATGCCCTGCGGCATCGGCATCCCGGAGGGCACCGCGCCCTCGCCCTCGGTGTCGCCGGTGGCGAAGGCGGGCGCCACGGCTGCCGCCGGCTGCTCCACGGCGCTGAGGAACGCCTTCATGTCGGGGAATCCGCCGTAGAACTCCCGGATGTGAGACAGCAGACGTGCGAGGACGGAGAGGTTCTCCCACCTCAACGCCGGGTCGTTGGGTGCGGCTGCGTGCTGAACGATCAGCGCGGTCAACACCGGCACCGAGGCCAGGTTCACGTTGACCGTGCAGTCGCCATAGACGGTGAATGCCTCCCCGAACGCCGATATGAAGTCGTCGTCGATCCCCTTGACCAGCCGCATCTCCTCGACCGTGTCGAAGTAGTGGTTCTTGATCTCGTAGGGGTCCTCTCCGGTGTTGTAGCGGTAGTCCTCCGCTGCGGAGGTACCGAACATCACGGCGTCCTGGTCGGCCCAGTCGATGATCGCGCGCATCACCTCGAGCCGGTCGGAGTACTGCCCGTTCTCGTCCGGCTCCTCGAACAGGCGGTTGTACCGGATTGGCAGCATCAACGCCGCCATCGCCGCGGCGAAACGCATCACCGCGGGGTTCTCCGGGTTGGCGCCGCCGCCGCAGTTCAGGTTCAGCCTGCCGTCGAGGCTCTCCATCTCGAGGTCAAACTGACCCGTGTCCACCCCCAGCCCCTTGATCCCCGAGCCCTCGATGCCGAACAGCGATCCCAGCGCCTCCGCCCCCTCCTTGCTGTTGAACGCCGACATCAGCATCGGCGCATAGTCGGCTACCTGCAGATCCATGCCGCCCAGCATCTTGCGGTTCGGGTCGATGAACCGCTGCTGGACGCGGAACAGCAGCATGGAGAGGTTCACCCCCGAGCGCGCCAGGTAGTGTGCGCGCAGGTCGTCGCGCGCGTTGACCGCCGACGCCAGGTCGACGTTGGAGTTGTAGGCGAAGTCGGCAGCGGCGGTGGCGATCACGACCAGAGCCACCAGGGCGGAGAGCAGCGCCACTCCGCGCTCGCGGTCTCCCCCGCGCTTCGGGCGGGAGCCCCGACCTGGTTGTCGGCAGGGCTGCGGGCTTGCGGACGTTTGGCTCTGCATCAACTAGCCTCCGTCACTGCCCCGAGAACCAGAGCGGATCCTGCATGTAGATCCGCGTGGCTGTCCGGAACGTGACCTCCTTGCCCGTCTCGTTTCGCACCGTCAGCGCGATACGCACCTTGGTGGGCAGGCGGTCGGGCTGACCATCTGCCGATGTCGTGTTCCAGGTCTCCTTCCACTCGTTGGCCTGCTCGTCGAAGTACTCGAAGTGCAGATCCTCGATATCCTCCAGCATGATGTAGGCTGGGCCGTCCTCTCCCGGGCGCTCCACGCCGAGCCGCCGGCTCTCCCGGCGCATCAGGTTGGTGACGCTCCTGTCCTCGGGGTCGGGCGCGGCGTAGTACCGCAGCAGGCTCTGGTCGCACTCCTTCGCGTTCTCCTGCAACCGGACGTGGGCCAGCGCGGAGAACATCAGGTCATCCACCGAGCTGTTGCGCGCCCCGAAGAACTGGGTCCGCGGCTTGATCTTGCTCGGCTGGTCGTTCTTCGACAGGTAGGCCATCGAGATCTCGCGGGTCATCCGCGTCATCGCCAGGCGGATCTGGTGGTAGCGGTCCTCGATCGTCTCGACGCGGCGCTTGGCGGCCACCGTCAGCGAGAACGAGCCCCAGAGCAGGACCATCATCCCTGCGACGATGGCGATGCTGACCAGCACCTCCATCAGGGTGAAGCCGCCCTGCGACCCATCCCGTGCGTGGGGGGTCATCGGGTGCCTCCGGTGCCGGTCCGCGGTGTAGTGGTCGGCGTGGTGGTCGTTCGACCGGTGTTGGCTGCCCCGGTGGTCGACCCCGGCTGCTGCAGCCCGCCGACCCCCGGCGCCACCGTCCCGCCCGATGCGGCGTCGATCTTGCGCGGATCGGTGAAGTAGCCCACCACCGTGACCGCACGGGTCTGGGATCCCTCCTTCCAGTGCACCTTGAGCTGGACCCGCCGGATGCTCTGCTCGAGGACGTTTCGGATCATCTCGAACTGCTTGGCGAGCATCTGGCCCCCCATCGCCACCATGCTGCTCTGCTGCGTCTGTGTCCCGCTCGCGCTCTCCGAGTCGTCTCCCCCCCCGAGCGCCCCGGACAGGCTCTCGGCGTTGACGCTGGTCGGCAGCTCGATCTTGTCCACCTTGAGCTCGTATTCGAACCGGTCGAACCCCTCCTCCTTGAAGTCCCCCTTCTCCGTCTCCTCGAAGTCCGAGAAACCCTCCTCGAACAGCTTGTCCTCCACGTCCACCATCTTGTACCGCGCGAGCATCGTCGCGACCGTGATCAGCTTGGACCGGTTCGCTGCCCGCACGCTGTTCTGCTGCGAACGGGAGATGGCGGTGAGTGACATGCCGAGGATCGCCAGGGTGATCATCACCTCCAGCAGGGTGAATCCTCGCGCCATCCTGCGCAGGCGGGTCATATCCCACCCTTCTCGGCGCAGTCCGACGATCCCTTGCGGCGGCGGCGCTTGTCATCGCTCACGCCGAAATCGTCGGGGATGCGGTACATGCAGGGGTAGACCCTCGCCTGACCGGTGAGGGGGTGGAGGACCACCGAGTAGTACTCGTCATCCTTGTCGGCCAGGTGTATGACCGCGGGCTCACTGTGCCCCTGAGGGAAGAAGTAGACGTAGGCCTTCCCCTCCGTCACGGGGTCCACCGTGCGGGGCGTGACGACGGCGTCGACGCGGATCCCCCGGGCTAGCTTGATCTTCCGGGTGGCGACCCCCTTGATCGGCTTGAACTTGGCCTCGGCTCGCTTCACCGCCGATTGGTCCTGGTCCAGCTCCGACATGAACCGCTGCACGTCGATCCCGGGCGCCAGCCCCTCCTCCCCCTCGGCGCTCTCGTCGCCACCGACGACGCCGAGAAAGGGTACCGACTTGCTGCTGCTCGCCTTCTTACCCTCCTCCTCCTGCTGGCCCTCCCCCTGCTGGCCTCCCTCGGGGTCGGACCCGCGCTCGGCGAAGACGCCTGACTTCCCCACGGTGACCCGCTCGGCAGATCCCTCGAACCACGCCTCACCCTTCTCGATGTCGAACACCACCCGTATGGTCATGCCGGTCATGGTGGCCCGGTCAAACGCCAGCCGCATGGCAGCCGCGCTCTTGCTGGCCGCTGACCGCAGGTCGGAACGGATGATGTTGTGGAACGACAGCGCCGCCGCCGCGAGCAGCAGACCGACGATGGCGACCACCACCATCATCTCGATGATGGTGAACCCGCCACGTGAAAGCTTCCGGCCCGCGTCCATCGGCCGCTCAGTCCTCCCAGGACTTGATGTCGTCCTCGTTGCCTTCCTGCTTGTCAGGTCCCATGGAGGAGATATCCGCGCCCTCGGTGTCGTGCTCGCCCGGGCACTTGAAGATCAGCTCCTGGCCCCAGGGGTCCTTGGGCTCCTTGGTCAGGAACTTCTTGGCGAACAGCTCCTTGACGTCCGGCGGGCAGTCCTCGTTGGTCTCCAGCCGGAAGTGCCCCAGCGCCTGCTGGACGTTGGCGATCACCTGCTTGGCGTTGGTGATCTTGGCCTTCTGGTAGCGCCGGTAGGCAACGACCCCCACCGTCCCCATCATCAGGCCGATGATCGCCACCACCACCATGATCTCGATCAGCGTCATGCCGACCTCGACACGGCTCGGCGTACGGAGCCGGCGTCTCAGCGCAGCGACTGTCCGCTCCAACCGCCCGCCCCACCGGAGTTCATTCTGCATGGCAACTTTCATGAGTTCCTCCACCATGTCTCAGCCGACCAGCTCGTTCATCTCCAGGATCGGCATCAGGATTGAAAAGACGATGAAGCCCACCACGCCGCCCATGACCAGGATCAGCAGTGGCTCCATCAAGGTCGTCAGCCGCCCTATCTTGAGCTCGACCTCGCCCTCGTAGGCATCGGCCACGTTCTCCAGCATCCCTTCCAGCTGGCCGGAGCGCTCGCCGACAGCGATCATGCGGGTGACCATCGGCGGGAACTGGCCACTCTTGGCCAGCTGGCTCGCGATGCTCTCGCCCTCGCGGATCGCCACCCGCGCGTCCTCCACCGCCTTGATCAGCACGTCGTTCTCCAGCAGGTGCTTGACGATCTCGAGCGCCTTGAGCACCGGGACGCCGCTGGACAGCAGCGTGCCCAGCGTGCGGGCGAAGCGCCCAACGGCCACCATCCTGAGCAACGGACCGACGACCCAGACGCGCAGTGTGAACCGGTCCCAGCGCGCCTTGCCCCTCGGTGAGCGCTTCCAGCGGCGGAAGGCGTAGTAGCCCAGACCCGACAGAATGATGATCAGCCACCACCAGTCGCCGGTGATGCGGCTGACGAAGATCAGCAGCTGCGTGTTCCAGGGCAGAGACTTGCCCATGTCGTCGAAGATCTCGGTGATCTTGGGCACCACCACGACCATCAACATCCCGGTGATCGCCATCCCGACCAGCGCCATCACGATCGGATAGACCATGGCGCCCTGGACCTTGCTGCGCAGCTTGACCTGGCTGTCGAGGAACTCGGCCAGCCGTGCCAGGACCTGGTCCAGGTTGCCCGCCGTCTCGCCGGCCCGCACCATGTTCACGTACAGGTCGGTGAACACCTTGGGATGCCCGCCCATCGCATCGGCGAGCGACGTGCCCTCGTTGACCTTCCTGCGCACGTCGGCGAGGGTGCGCCTCAGCTTGGGCGATGTGGCCTGCTCAACGAGCGCGGTCAGCGTCTCGGCCAGAGGGATGCCGGCCTTGGTCAGCGTGGCCATCTGCCGCGTCAACACCGCGACGTCCTGAGGCCGGACGTGGTCGAACATCCCCTTGATGTCGACCTCGCGCTGGAGCCCCTTGCCGCTGACCACGCGCTGGGCGGCCTCGGCGACGTCGGTGACGAACACCCCCTCCTTGCGCAGCAGGCGGCGCAGCACCCTCGGGCTCTCCGCATCCCGCATTCCGGAGGTCGTCTTGCCGCGGGCGTCGAGGCCCCTGAACGAGTAAACCGGCATGGCCTAGCTCACATCCTCCTGAGTCACCCGCATCACCTCCTCGATGGTGGTCCACCCGCTGATCACCTTGCGCGCGCCGTCCATCCGCAGCGTCCGCATGCCCTTCTCCACCCCCAGCTTCTTGATCGTGTTGGAGTCGGTGTCCTTCAGCACGAGGTTGCGCACGTCGTCGTCCATCGGCAGCAGCTCGTAGATCCCGGTGCGGCCGCTGTAGCCCGTCCCCATGCAGGCCGAGCACCCGGCACAGCGGTACACCATCCCGATCGGCGGCGCCGGACGGAGGGGGTCGTTGAAACCGTAGTCCCGGCCTGCCGCGTCGCGAAACTCCTGCAGCGAGAACCCGAGTCGCGCCAGCTCCTCCTCGGTGGGTGGGCTGATCTGCTTGCACTCGGGACAGATCTTGCGCACCAGCCGCTGGGCCAGGAGCCCGATCAGCGAGGAGGCCACCAGGAAGGGCTCAACCTGCATCTCCACCAGCCGGGTGATCCCACCCGCGGCGTCGTTGGTGTGGACGGTCGAGAAGACCAGGTGGCCGGTCAGGGAGGCCTGGATCGCGATCTCGGCCGTCTCCAGGTCGCGGATCTCGCCCACCAGGATCACGTCGGGGTCGTGACGGAGAAACGAGCGCAGCCCGCTGGCGAAGGTCAGCTCGATCTTCGGGTTGACCTGGGTCTGGCTGATGCCCTCGATCTGGTACTCGACCGGGTCCTCGATGGTCAGGATGTTCTTGTCCGGGGTGTTGATGCGGGAGATGGCGGAGTAAAGCGTCGTCGTCTTGCCGCTGCCGGTGGGGCCGGTGACCAGCAGGATGCCGTGGGGGCGATGGATGATCTCCTCCATCGTCGCCAGGTGGTCCAACCCCATACCCACCTCGCTCATGTCCACCAGCACCGCCGTCTTGTCCAGCAGGCGGATCGTGATCCGCTCCCCCTTGGCGGTCGGGGCGGTGGCGACGCGCATGTCGATGTCCTTGCCGGCGATGCGCCGCCGGATGCGGCCGTCCTGCGGCAGCCGCTTCTCCGCGATGTTCAGTCCGGCCATGATCTTGACGCGGGCGGTGATGCTCGCCGCGTAGTTGCGGTTGGCTCGGCGGGCCTCGTACAGCACACCATCGATGCGGTAGCGTACGGCGACCTCCTTGTCTCCCGGCTCCACGTGGATATCGGAGGCGCGCTCCTTCACCGCCTGAAAGATCAGCGAGTTGACCCAGCGGATGATCGGCGCCTCGTCCGTGACATCGATGATGTCCACCAACTCCTCGGCCTCGCCGGCGAACTCCTCGCCCTCCTCCAGATCCACGCTGCTCGTCCGCTTGGCGTAGACCTTGTTGATCAGGTCCAGCACCTTCGCGCTCGTGGAGAGCACGGGCTGCACCTCGGCACCGAGAATCGTGCGCAGGTCGTCGGCGGCGAACACCGCGCGCGGGTCGGCCATCACCACCTTGATCGCCCCGTTCGTGCGGTGGAACGGCAGCACGAGGTGGGCCTTCACGTAGTTGATCGGCAGGTTCGCCAGCAGCTCCCCGTCCACGTCTTCCGGGTCCAGGGTGGCGAGGTACTCCACCCCCAGCTGCATCGCCACCGCGCGCAGCAGCTCCTCCTCGGACAGCGCCCGGTTCTTGAGCAGGATGTCCACCAGCATGCCGCCCTCGAGCCGCTGGGACTCGATGGCGGAATCGAGCTGATCCCGGGTCAGCGAGGTGTCCCTGAGGAGAATCGTTGCGAGTTGGGCGTCATCCATGGTGCTGCTCTCCTGCTCCCACCAAACTGCTACGGGTTGCGCTCCAGCCTGATCGTGCGGTCGGGGTTCATCGGCGGCCTGTGGATCGGCGGGCGACCGGTCGTGTCCACTGACCCACCCGTCGGCTCGACCGGGCTGATCGTCGAGGGCGTCCCGCTCGACGGGGCCAGCCCCCTGGGCATGTCCACCCCCTCCGGCGGCTCCTCGGTCTGCTTGCGGGCCTCGTCCAGCAGCTTCGCCTCCTGCTCCGCCTGGATCCCGACGTGGTTGATCTCGGACAGCAGACCCCGCTTGTGCCTGTAGTCGACGTCGGCACGGATCTCGCTATGGGTGAATGTCGTGTTGCGCTCGATGAACTCGCGCCGCTCCTCCAGCTTTCGCTTGAAGATGCGCCGCAGATCGCTCTGGTCCCGGATCACGTACGGCGTGAGCACGATGAGCAGGTTGGTCTTCTGCTTGGTCTTGGAGCTGTACTTGAAGAAGTAGCCCAGGATCGGGATGTCACCCAGCAGGGGCACCTTGCTCACCGAGTCGATCACCCGATCGCTCATCAGCCCGCCGATCACCACCGTCTGCTGGTCGCGGACCACGACGACCGTCTTCGCCGTGCGCTTCGACGTGGAGGGGCCCAGACCGTTGAAGTTCTGCGAGGCGATGTCGGACACCTCCTGCTCGAGCTCCAGCCGCACCATGTCGCTTTCGTTGACGTGGGGCGTGAGCTTGAGCTTGAGCGCCACGTCCTGCCGCTGCACGGAGACCGTGGGCAGGAAGGAGGAGAGGGCCGACTGCCCCGCGGCGCCACCGGCGAGCCCGCCGAGGCTCCCGCCGACGAAGGCGCCCTGGAACGGGATGTTCTGCCCCACGGTGATCTCCGCCTGCTCGTTGTCGGTGGTCAGGATATGCGGGGACGAGAGCACGTTGACGTTGCTGTTGTTCTGCATCGCCTGAAACATCACCCCGAACCCGGCGATGTCGGTGGGCAGCCCCAGCAGCTGCGCCGAGCCCTCGATCACCGCCCCGCGGGCACCCACGGCCAGCCCCATCAACGCCAGCGGGTTGAACACCAGGCTGCCCCAGTCGCTGTGCTGCACCCCGCCGAAGATGATCGACTCGGTGCTGCCCTCCCCGGCCAGGCCGCCGCCGTGATAGGCGAACCCCAGCTTCCGGCTCTTGTCCAGGCTGATCTCCATGATCGTCGCCTCGACGAAGACCTGCCGCCGCGGGATGTCGAGCCGCCGGATGACGTGCCGCAGGTTGAGGTAGTCCTTGGTCGTGGCGACGATCACGAGCGAGTTGGTCGCCTTGTCGGCGCTGATCTTGACGTCCCCCTCGAACAGCGTGGTCGTGCCGCCCTTCTGCTGGCCGCGAGCAGGGGCCTTCCGCCCGCCCCGCCCCCGGGTCCGCACCTGCCCACCGGTGAGCCCGGAGAGGGTGGTGGACAGGTCCTCCGAGTCCGCGTTCTCCAGGTAGTAGAC
>Ga0180009_10006903_pt1 | contig 11768 bp, 13 predicted proteins | sample OS_PC_MetaG_FD_123537 | JGI IMG/M metagenome (GOLD analysis project Ga0180009, IMG submission 123537) | Groundwater microbial communities from the Aspo Hard Rock Laboratory (HRL) deep subsurface site, Sweden - OS_PC_MetaG | ecosystem: Environmental > Aquatic > Deep subsurface > Groundwater...
AGCCGATCAGCGAGATGAAACCGTCGCCCACCAGATTCATGCTGGGCAGGATCGTTGCGTTGTCCACCTTGAACACCTTGGTGGCGACAGCACAGACCTCGTGCCTGACGCCGAGATTGTTCAGATCCTGAGCATGGCGTGCGATGGCCTTGAGGCTTTCCTCATGTTCCAGTGCCAGTTCGCCATCCGGTGCCGTGGTCAGAAATTTGACCGTAGGGCCGATATAGACGATGACGAAGTGGGGCTTGACGCCTTGCTTCACCATGCTGTTATGGGTGCCCTTGATGATGTCGAGGTAGAACGCGGTTTTCTTCGGATCGGTGAAGTCGATCAGGAACACGGCTTTGCCCTGTTTGACGCCCTGCAGGGCGCGGCTGTCGTCAATAACAGGGGTGGCTGAAGCCAGACTGCTGAAAGACAGCAGCACAAGCGTGGCAAGATGGACGAACAAGCTTTTCATGGCGAACTCACTGAAGTGAAATAAAAAAGAATTTATGAACGCGGTGTGGCGTGGAGGTTCATGGTGGCGAGGTCGACCAGGCTGCAACTTGTCTTGCGGCTGGCCGTGCAGTCGGGCGTGCCCGGGGTGTGCTCGAACGCGCAGGAACGCGTCTGAAGCATGTCCCAGTCTGAACTTGCATAGGCGTGTGCAGGAAGGTTGGGCGGGTGATAGACGCATCCGAAGCACCATTCGCGTTCCGACTGCGTGGGCGTAACAATTGACATCACGTTTCCTTTCAGTGGGTGTGGGCAGCAACCGAGCGCCAGGCACAGGTCCACACCTCGTCCATATAGGCGGGCAGGGGATGCGGCAGAATGCCATCCAGGCGTGCGGTGATCATTCGTAACGGGCCTCCGAACAGGCAGGTGGAGGCGACCATCGCATCCATTTCCCGGATCTCACCGCATGCCATGCCGCGGCTGACCATTTCGCGCATCATGGCAAAGGGGCGCGAGGAGCACACCGGCGGCTCGTCGGGCAGAAACTCCCGGTGGCGGGCATATAGCATGAAAGCCATGGTGCGCGGCTCGGTTTCGGTCATCTCGAACAAACGGGCGACCAACTCGCGTGCCTGATCGTGGCTGCTTTCCCGCTGCAGTTCGATCTCGCCGATCAAGTGTTTCATGCGTGTGGTGAGCATGTCGTACAAGGCCCGGGCCACCCCTTCCTTGTCGCCGAAATGATGGTAGATCGAGCCGATGCTCACGCGGGCCAAGCGGCTGATGTCGTGTACCGACGTGTTGAAATACCCCTTTTCGGTGAACAGGCTGAGTGCCGTGTCCAGCACGAGGGTGCGGGTATTTTCCCGTTGTTGGGCTGCGACTGCTGACATGAGGCGGTATTAGAACGAACGTTCGTTCTAATTTAGTGGCAAGAACAATCCATGTCAAGAAGCCCCGTCACGCTTGCTGGGCAGATCAAACAAAAACGCCCGCAAGAAGCGGGCGTTTTGTACTGCAGCAGGGAAACCGCTTATTCGGCAGCCGGAGCAGCCGCGCCGCCCTTGGCCTTGCGAGCCGGCAGCTTTTCCTTGATGCGTGCGGACTTGCCTGAGCGCTCGCGCAGGTAGTACAGCTTGGCGCGGCGGACGTCGCCGCGGCGCTTGACTTCGACTGCGGCGACCAGCGGCGAGTAGGTCTGGAAGGTCCGCTCGACGCCCTCGCCGGCCGAGATCTTGCGCACGGTGAAAGCCGAGTTGAGGCCGCGGTTACGCTTGGCGATGACGACGCCTTCGTAAGCCTGCAGACGCTCGCGGTTGCCTTCCTTCACTTTAACCTGGACGACGATGGTGTCGCCGGGGGCGAAATCGGGGAGGGTCTTGCCCAGACGGGCGATTTCTTCCTGTTCGAGTTGCTCGATGATGTTCATGCTATTTCCTTGCACCTGGCGGGAGAGGTATACCCAGAAGGGTGGACGTCACGCCGTTTCATATTGGCCCCGGGGTGGGTTTCAACCCCGGGGCCGCTCATTTCCGGCCTGCCTGACAAGGCAAGCCGGTCAATCCTTTTGCCGCCGCGCCTGCTCCAGCAGATCGGGTCGCAGTGCGGCAGTCAGCCGCAGGCTTTCTTCGTGCCGCCATTTGGCAATCGCCGCATGGTTGCCGCCTTTCAACACCTCCGGCACCGCCATCCCCTGCCACACGTCGGGCCGGGTGTAGTGCGGGCAGTCGAGCAGCCCGTGGCTGAACGAATCCTGCACCGCCGATTCGGCGTCGTTCAGCGCCCCCGGCAGCTGCCGGATGATTGCATCCATCAGCGCCAGCGCCGGCAGTTCGCCGCCCGACAGCACGAAGTCGCCGAGCGAAATTTCCTCGTCGACGCGGCGCTGCAACAGCCGCTCGTCGATGCCTTCGTAGCGTCCGCACAGCAGCACCAGTGCGGGCTTCTCTTTCAATTCCATCACCCGCTGCTGCGTCAGCGGGCGGCCGCGGGGGGAAAAATGCACCACCCAGGGCGTCAGATTCTCTGCGGCCAGATCCTGCTGCACCGCGTTCAGCGCGCGATCCAGCGGCTCGGCCAGCATCAGCATGCCGGGACCGCCGCCGTAAGGCCGGTCGTCCACCGTGCGGTGCGGATCGTCGGTGAAATCGCGCGGATTCCACGACTTGAACCGGTACAGTCCGCGATCCAGCGCCCGCCGGCTGATGCCGTAATCCAGTACGGCATCGAACATCTCGGGGAACAGCGTGACCGCATCGAACCGCACACGCCCTCCCTTAAAAATCTTCGCCCCAGTCCACCTCGATCGTTCCGCCTGCCAGGTCCACCTGGCCGACGAAGGCCGCGATGAACGGAATCAGGTGCTCGCGCGTGCCTTTGACCACAAGCAAATCGTTCGTGCCGCTTTCCATCAGGCTGTCGACGGTGCCCAGCTCGACCCCTTCGCGGTTGACGACCCTGAGGCCGATCAGGTCCGACCAGTAGTACTCGTTGTCCTGCGGCGGCGGCAAGGCACTTTTCGCCACCGAAATTTCCTGCCCGCGCAACGCATAGGCCGCGTCGCGGTCGTCGATGCCGGCCAGTTTGGCGACCAGGGCCTTGCCGTGCTCCTGGGCGGCTTCGACGCTGTAGTGCGAGTGCTGCGCGCCCCGGCCGACGCGCCAGGATTCGAAATCCAGCAGCGTGCCCGGGTCTTCGCTGAAGGGCTGGACCTTGACCCAGCCCTTGATGCCGAACGGGGCGGCGATGCGCCCCATCACTACCCAGTCGTCAGACTGACTCACACAGCAGCGGCAGCGGGCGGGTTCTTCTTGACCAGGCGGGCGACGGTGTCGGACAGCTGCGCGCCGTTGCTCACCCAGTAGCCGATGCGCTCCTGATCCAGGCGCAGGGCTTCGGAACCTTCGGAGGCCACCGGATTGTAGAAACCGACACGCTCGATGAAGCGGCCATCACGGCGGCAGCGCGAATCGGCCACCACCACGTTGTAGAAGGGACGGTTTTTGGCGCCGCCGCGGGAAAGACGAATAACGACCATGATTTAACCCACCGGGTAAACGGAGAAAACCGGGAATTATACCCATAATTGCCCCGTTTGCCAGCAGTTCGGGTCAGCGCATCCCCGGCAGCATGCCTTTCATGCCGCGCATCATCTTGGACAGGCCGCCCTTGCCCATCATTTTCATCATTTTCTGCGCCTGCTCGAACTGCTTCAAGAGCTTGTTGATTTCCTGTACCTGCACCCCGGCGCCGGCGGCGATGCGGCGCTTGCGGCTGGCCTTGATGATCTCGGGCTTGCGGCGTTCCAGCGGGGTCATGCTGTTGATAATGCCTTCCAGCCGGTTGACCGCCTTGTCGTCGGCGCCCGCCGGCATCGCCATCTGGCCGGCGCCGGGGAGCTTGTCCATCAGCGCCGAGAGGCCGCCCATTTTCTTCATCTGCTGGATTTGCGCCTTGAAGTCCTCGAGGTCGAAGTCCTTGCCCTTCTTGACCTTGTCGGCCAGTTTCTTGGCTTCGGCCAAGTCGACCGAGCCTTGCGCCTGTTCGATCAGCGAAAGCACGTCGCCCATGCCGAGGATGCGCTGGGCCATCCGCTCGGGATGGAAGGCCTCCAGCCCGGTGGGTTTTTCGCCGACGCCGATGAACTTGAGTGGCTTGCCGGTGATGTGGCGCACCGACAGCGCCGCGCCGCCGCGGGCATCGCCGTCGAGCTTGGTCAGCACGATGCCGGTCAAGGGCAGCGCCTCGTTGAAGGCACGGGCGACATTGATCGCATCCTGGCCCTGCATGGCGTCGACCACGAACAGGGTTTCGATGGGCTTGACCGTGGCGTGCAGGGCCTTGATCTCATTCATCATCGCCGCGTCGATCGCCAGGCGACCGGCGGTGTCGACGATCAGCACGTCGTAGAACTGCTTGCGTGCATGGTCCTGCGCAGCCTGCGCGATTTTCAGTGGGTCGCGTTCGTCGCCCGCCTCGAAGAAGCTGACGTCGAGCTGGGTCGCGAGTTGCCGCAGCTGGTCGATGGCGGCGGGACGGTAGACGTCGGCCGACGCAAGCAGAACTTTTTTCTTGCGGTTTTTCAGCAACAGCGCGAGCTTGCCGCTGGTGGTGGTCTTGCCCGAGCCCTGCAGGCCGGCCATCAGGATCGTCGCGGGCGGGGTGGCGGCGAGGTTGAGGTCGGCGTTTTCGCCGCCCATCAGGTGGGTGAGTTCTTCGTGGACGATGCCGATCAAAGCCTGGCCTGGCGACAGACTGGTGAGCACTTCCTGGCCCAGCGCACGCGCTTTGACGGCGTCGATGAAGTTCTTGACCACCGGCAGCGCGACGTCGGCTTCGAGCAGCGCGAGGCGCACCTGGCGCAGCGTGTCTTGCACGTTGGCTTCGGTGATGCGTGCCTGCCCGCGCAGATTTTTGACGACGCCGGCGAGGCGTCCGCTGAGATTATCTAACATGGCTTCCTTGTTGCCGCTGGGGACGGCATGGATAATGAGGCTCGCTGAATTCTGATTTGCATTTTAACGAATGTCTCCGCTATTGCTGGTTACTTTATGTGTGAGTGCGCTCTATGGCTGGCTGGCCTGGCGCCTGCAGCGCATGCCGACGGCCGTGTCGGTGCGCGTCCTGCTGCCGGTGGCGCTGCTGGCGCACGGGGTGCTGATCTATCAGTCGGTGCTGGGGCAGGGGGATATCCGGCTGGGTTTCGGCAGTTCGCTGTCGACGATTCTGTGGCTGACCGCGCTGACCTACTGGCTGTCCAGCCACGGTGCGCCGCTGGCGCGCCTGCAGTCCTGGGTCAGCGGGCTGGCGGCGGTGTCGGTGCTGGCCATGGCGCTTTTCACCGAGACCCACGCGATTCCCAATTCACAGGTCCTGGCCCTGCGTACGCACCTGGTGGTGTCGTTTCTCGCCTATGGCCTGCTGGCGGTGGCAGCCCTGCACGCGGTGATGATGACGCTACTGGAGCGGCAACTGCACCGCGGCGGCCAGCTGTCGGGCGGCGCGCCGCCATTGCTGACGCTGGAGGCCATGCTGTTCAGGACCATCGGCGTCGGCTTTGCGCTGCTGACGCTGGCGGTATTCAGCGGGGTGTTTTTTTCCGAAGTCGTGTTTGGCACGCCGCTGCAGTTTACCCATAAGGTCGTGCTGGCCATCCTGTCCTGGCTGGTATTCGGCGGCCTGCTGGCGGGGCGGCACTTTCGCGGCTGGCGCGGACGCACTGCGCTGGTGTGGACGATTACCGGTTTTACCTTGCTGTTACTGGCCTATCTGGGCACCCAGTTCGTACTTGAAGTGCTACTGGGGCGCTGACGTGTCCGCCGCCGGCTCGATTGAGTCGCCCTTACAGGAATAGTCCTTGGAAAACCTGTCTATCAATACCCTATTCGGCCTGCTCGCGGGCCTGCTGTTTCTGTCGGCCTGCTTTTCGGCGTCCGAAACCGCCATGATGGCGATCAACCGCTACCGGCTGCGCCATGCTGCGGAAACGGGCCATCGCGGCGCGATGCTGACGCAGTCGCTACTGAACCGGACCGACAAGCTGCTGGGCGTGATTCTGCTCGGCAACAACCTGGTCAATATCGCGGCGGCGACGCTGGCAACGATCATTTCGATCCGCCTGTTCGGCGATTCCGATCTCGCACTGTCGCTGGCGACCCTGTTGCTGACCTTTCTGATTCTGGTGTTCAGCGAAGTCACGCCCAAGGTGCTGGGGTCGTCCTACCCCGAGCGCATCGCCTACCCGGCGGCGTATGTGCTGACGCCGATGCTCAAGCTGACCTATCCGGTGATCTGGTTCGTCAACCTGTTCGTGCAGGGCATCCTGTGGCTGCTGCGGATCAAGCCGCCCGAGCCTGGGCACGGCAGCCGCCTCGGACTGGAAGAACTGCGCACCATCGTGCTGGAATCGTCCGGAATGCTGCCGCGCGAGCACCACCGGATTCTGGTGAACTTGCTGGAACTGGAAGACATTACCGTCGACGACGTGATGACGCCGCGCAACCAGATCGAGGCGATCGACATCGAAGACGACCCCGAGCGGCTGCGCCAGCAGATTTCGACCAGCCACCACACCAGGCTGGTGGTGCAGCGGGGCTCGGCCGACACCCTGCTTGGCGTGCTGCATGTGCGCCGGGTGCTGCATGCATTGACGGGCGAGGAGCTCGATCCCGACACGCTGAAGGCCAACCTGGAGGAGCCCTATTTCGTCCCGGCGGGTACGCCGCTGTTCACCCAGTTGCGCAATTTCCAGAGCAGCCGGCGGCGGCTGGCGCTGGTGGTCGATGAATACGGCGAGCTGCAGGGTCTGGTGACGCTGGAAGACCTGCTAGAGGAAATGGTCGGCGAATTCACCACCCAGGCACCGTCCGACACGGGATATCTGCGACGCGAAGCGGACGGCAGTTGGTTGGCCGAAGGCAGCGTGCTGTTGCGTCACCTGAATCGCAAGCTGGGCCTGTCGCTGCCGCTGGACGGGCCGAAGACGCTGAACGGTCTGCTGCTGGAGCAATTCGAGGATATTCCCGAGGCCGGCGTGAGCCTCAAGCTGGGCAATGTGCCAGTGGAAATCGTGCAGACGCAGGACCGCGCAGTCCGAATGGCGCGCATCTATCTGCCGGCAGAGCAGGCGGCGGCACCTGAAAACGCCTCAATTTAGTCGAAATATCGCCGTTAAGGCCTGTGATTCCCCTGTGCCGGTTGCCGCTGGCGCTGTGTAAACCCTCATCCAAGTGGAGTTGCCTGGACCGAATTTATGGCTGCTGTGACACATAACACGACGTTAACCGGATTGGCGCGTGCCATGGTCAACCATGGCTGGCTGTCCGAAGCGGATGCCGAAGGCGTGGGGCAGCGCGCTGCCCAGTCGGGCGAGTCGTTCGTGACGGAACTGGTCAAGGGCAAACGCTTCAAGGCCGACCAGGTTGCGGAATTCGCGGCCACTTCGTTCGGGTTCCCCTATCTGGACCTGGGCGCGATGGACGCAGACAGTCTGCCGCAGGGCGTGCTCGACCCGAAGCTGGTGCAAAAGCGCCGCGTGATCGCGTTGTACCAGCGCGGCAACAAGCTCTATGTGGCGACGTCCGACCCCACCCATCTGCAGGCGCTGGACGAAGTCAAGTTCCAGACCGGCCAGGCGGTGGAACCGGTCGTGGTGGAGGACGACAAGCTCGGCAAGCTGATCCAGAAAGTCGGCGAGGCAGACGACAACACGATGGCGGTGTTGAATGCCGAAGACCTCAATCTGGACTTCGCCGACGAGGAAAGTGCCGCCGCCGCGCAGCAGGATACCGGCGGCATCGAAATCGACGATGCGCCGGTGGTGCGCTACCTGCAGAAGATCATGCTGGACGCGATCAACCAGGGCGCGTCCGACATTCATTTCGAGCCCTACGAGAAGTACTACCGCATTCGCTATCGGCGAGACGGTGTGCTGGCCGAAGTGGCGCAGCCGCCGATGGCGATCAAGGACAAGGTCGCGTCGCGCATCAAGGTGCTGTCGCGGCTGGATATCTCGGAGAAGCGCGTGCCGCAGGACGGCCGCATGAAGATGGTGCTGTCGAAGAACCGCGCGATCGATTTCCGGGTCAGCACCCTGCCGACGCTGTATGGCGAAAAGATCGTCATGCGTATTCTCGATCCCACCAGCGCGCAGCTGGGGATCGAGGCGCTGGGCTACGAGCCGTGGCAGAAAGAATTGCTGCTGAATGCGGTGCAGCGCCCCTACGGCATGGTGCTGGTGACCGGCCCGACCGGCTCCGGCAAGACCGTTTCGCTCTACACCTGCCTCAACATCCTCAACAAGCCCGACGTCAACATCTCGACGGCGGAAGACCCGGCGGAAATCCAGTTGCCCGGCATCAACCAGGTCAACGTCAACGACAAGGCCGGCCTGACGTTTTCCGCGGCGTTGAAGTCCTTCCTGCGGCAGGATCCCGACGTCATCATGGTCGGCGAAATCCGCGATCTGGAAACCGCCGACATCGCGATCAAGGCCGCGCAGACCGGCCACATGGTGATGTCCACGCTGCATACCAACGACGCGCCCGGCACCTTGACCCGCTTGCTCAACATGGGGGTGGCGCCGTTCAACGTCGCCTCGTCGGTGATCCTGATTACCGCGCAGCGCCTGGCACGGCGTCTGTGTTCGTGCAAACAGCCGACCGATCTTCCGCAGGAGGCGCTGCTGGCGGCGGGCTTTAGCGAAGACCAGCTGGACGGCAGCTGGAAACCCTACAAGCCGGTGGGCTGCGATATCTGCGGCGGCACCGGCTACAAGGGGCGGGTGGGCATCTACCAGGTGATGCCGATCACCGACGCCATGACCCGCATCATCCTCAAGGGGGGCAACGAATCCGATATCGCCGACCAGGCGCGGCGGGAGGGGGTGCGTGATCTGCGTCAGGCGGGTTTGTTGAAAGTGAAAGCCGGCATGACCTCGCTGGAAGAGGTCGAGGCCGTGACCAACATATAAAGGATTTTCCTTATGGCAACAGCGGCAAGGGCAGTCAAGGACGCCACCTTCCAGTGGGAAGGCATGGACAAGCGCGGCAAGAAGGTCAAGGGCCAGATGCAGGCCGGCGGCGAAGCGGTGGTCAACTCCCTGCTGCGCAAGCAGGGCATCACCGTCACCAAGGTCAAGAAGCAGAGCTCGCTGTTCAGCAGCGGCAAGAAAATCACCGACAAGGATGTCACCCTGTTCACCCGGCAACTGGCGACCATGATGAAAGCCGGCGTGCCCTTGCTGCAATCGTTTGAAATCGTGGCGCGCGGGCACTCCAATCCCTCAATGCAGCGGCTGTTGCTGGAAATCAAGTCGGACATCGAAAAGGGCAGCAGCCTCACCCAGTCCTTCGGGCGCCATCCGCTGTACTTCGACGCGCTGTTCTGCAACCTGGTGGGGGCGGGCGAGGCCGCCGGTATTCTCGAGGGCGTGCTCGAACGCCTGGCGGTGTACAAGGAAAAAATCCTTGCCATCAAGAGCAAGATCAAATCGGCGCTGTTCTACCCGATCTCCATCATCGTGGTGGCGTTTGTGATCACCGCGATCATCATGATTTTCGTGATCCCGGCATTCAAGGATCTGTTCAGCAGCTTCGGCGCCGACCTGCCGGGGCCGACCCTGGTGGTGATGGCGATTTCAGATTTCTTCGTCGAATGGTGGTGGGCGATCTTCGGTGTGATCGGCGGCGGCATCTATGCGCTGCTGCAGGCCTGGAAGCGCTCGCGCAAGGTACAGATGTTCATGGACCGTGTCATGCTCAAGCTGCCGATTTTTGGTGCGGTGATCGAAAAAGCGACCATCGCGCGCTGGACCCGTACCCTGGCCACGATGTTCGCCGCCGGTGTGCCGCTGGTCGAGGCGCTCGACTCGGTGGGCGGCGCGTCGGGCAATCAGGTGTTCGTCGAAGCCACGCATAAAATCCGCAACGAGGTGTCGACCGGCACCGCACTGACGGTGGCGATGCAGAATTCCGGGCGTTTCCCCAACATGGTGCTGCAGATGGCGGCCATCGGCGAGGAATCCGGGTCGCTCGACTCCATGCTGGGCAAGGTCGCCGACTTCTACGAAGCCGAAGTGGATGATGCGGTGGCGGCGCTGTCGAGCCTGATGGAGCCGATCATCATGGTGGTGCTGGGCACGCTGATCGGCGGCATGGTCATCGCGATGTACCTGCCGATCTTCAAGATGGGTTCGGTCGTCTGATGGCGCTGCTGCTTGCCGAACCAGCCCTCTTTACCGGGCTGGTTTTTTTATTGGGACTGCTGATCGGCAGCTTCCTGAATGTCGTCATTCATCGCCTGCCCAGGATGATGGAAGCGGACTGGCATCATCAGTGTGCCGATCTGCGTGGCGAGACGATGCCGGAGACCCCGCGTTACAACCTGTGGGTGCCGCGCTCGGCCTGCACCCACTGCGGGCATCAGATTACCGCGCTGGAAAACATCCCCATTTTGTCCTGGCTGTGGCTGCGCGGCCGCTGCTCGGCCTGCAGCACGCCGATCAGCGCGCGCTACCCGCTGGTGGAACTGCTCACCGGGCTCCTGTCCGCAGCGGTGGCCTGGCAGTGGGGCCTGAGCGTGCAGACGCTGGGTGCATTGTTCCTGGTGTGGACGCTGATCGCGCTGGCCTTCATCGATTTCGATACCACGCTGTTGCCCGACAGCCTGACCCTGCCGCTGCTGTGGCTGGGCCTGCTGTTCAACCTGAATGGCCATTTCGCCAGTCTGCCCGATGCGGTCATCGGCGCCGTCGCCGGCTATGGCGTGTTGTGGTCGGTGTACTGGGTGTTCAAGCTGGTGACCGGCAAGGACGGCATGGGCTTTGGCGACTTCAAGCTGCTGGCGGCCATCGGCGCCTGGCTCGGCTGGCAGTTGCTGCCGGTCACGCTGCTGCTGTCCTCCGTCGTGGGCGCGGTGATCGGCATCGCGATGATCGTGCTGGTCAAGCATGACCGGCGTGTGCCGATTCCCTTCGGGCCCTATCTGGCGGGCGGCGGGTTGGTGGCGCTGTTCTTCGGCGCCGACCTGACGCAGGCTTATCTCGGCCAGTTCTGATGTTCGCGGTCGGCCTCACCGGTGGCATCGGCTCGGGCAAATCCACCGTGGCCGAACTGTTTGCCGAACGGGGTGTGCCGGTCATCGATACCGACGTCATTGCGCGCGAACTCACCGCACCGGACAGCGCAGCGCTGATCGCCATCCAGGACGCATTCGGCGACGCGGTCATGCGCGAGGATGGCAGCCTGGATCGCGCCCAGCTGCGCCGTCGCGTGTTTGCCGATCCCGCGGCGCGGCATATGCTCGAGGCCATCCTGCATCCGCGCATCCGGCAGGCGGTGGTGCAGGCGCTGGCCGAACTGCATGCGCCGTATGCGCTCATCGTGATTCCCCTGCTGGTTGAAACCGGCGCCTATGCGGGGATCCTCGACCGCGTGCTGGTGGTCGATTGTCCCGAAGACATGCAGATCGCGCGGGTCATGGCGCGCAACGACCTCACCCGCGCGGAGGTGAAAGCCATCCTCGCTGCGCAGGCAGAACGCGCCGTGCGGCTGACGGCGGCCGACGACGTGATCGACAATACCGGCTCCTCCAAGAGTTTGCGCGACCGTGTGCATGCGCTCCACGCGCAGTACATGGCGCAGGCTGCCGCCGCTTCGCCTTGATTTTCCACGCGGATCAGCGACAATCCCCCAATTGACCCCAACGCGTTGCGGCGTGATCCACTACGAATATCCCCTCAGCGAACGCATCCGCACCCTGTTGCGGCTGGAAGACATGTTCGATCGATTCGACGCCTACGCCGCATCGACCGATCATCACGCGCATCA
>Ga0180009_10006904_pt1 | contig 11767 bp, 9 predicted proteins | sample OS_PC_MetaG_FD_123537 | JGI IMG/M metagenome (GOLD analysis project Ga0180009, IMG submission 123537) | Groundwater microbial communities from the Aspo Hard Rock Laboratory (HRL) deep subsurface site, Sweden - OS_PC_MetaG | ecosystem: Environmental > Aquatic > Deep subsurface > Groundwater...
CAAATTTTATAAGACTGAACTTCTTTCTTACCATTGGGTTCACCACCTCCTTTTTTGCAGATACTCAAAAGGGGGCGTGAGCCCTTATAAATCTAAGGATGTCAGTGCAGCCCAAATTCAAAACCTTTAAATAAGAAAATTCTTAATTATTTATTATAAAGACAATACTATTTAAACTTGAAAAATTAATAAAAAAAGATGAACAAAACAATAGAATTAGTACATAAAAAGGGTTTCCAGCATATACTTTTTTTAGATCAAAACAAAAAAGTTGTTGGTGTTGTAATGTCAAGTAGTTGTTGATTTATTACAAAAATATTAATCAATTTAAAGGGTGAAATAGCAATGGAAGTATTCATAGAATTAAGCATAATTGTTGGTATAACTGTTTTAATTGCAGGAATAATGAGGTTATTAAAACAACCTTTAGTAATTGGTTATATTATTGCAGGAATAATTGTTAGTCCTTATTTTTTAAATATTGTCCAATCAACTGAAACTATAAAAGTTTTTTCTCAAATAGGTGTAGCATTGCTTCTTTTTATTGTTGGTTTAAGTTTAAGTCCTAAAGTTATCAAAGAAGTTGGAAAAATTTCTTTAATAACTGGAATTGGTCAGATTGTTTTTACATCTATATTTGGTTTTTTGATAAGCAGATTATTAGGATTTTCAGTAATTATTTCATTATATATTGCAATTGCTTTAACATTCAGTAGTACAATCATAATTATGAAGTTACTATCTGATAAAAAAGATCTAGAGAAATTATATGGAAAAATTTCAATTGGTTTTCTATTAGTTCAAGATATTTTTGTGATAATTCTTTTAATGGTAATTTCTTCTTTTTCAGGTAATCTAAGTATAGATAATTTATCTTTTGTAAATATTTTAAGCGGGATTTTGTTAATAGGGGGTTTTATTTTAATAAGTGTTTATGTTTTACCTAATTTATCAAAATTCTTTGCTAAATCGCAAGAATTTCTATTTTTATTTTCAATTGGATGGGGATTAGGCCTGGCAGCACTATTTCATTATATGGGTCTTTCAATGGAAATTGGTGCTTTAATTGCAGGTATTGCACTTTCTATGTCTCCTTTTAATTATGAGATTAGTTCAAAGATGAGGCCTCTAAGAGATTTCTTTATTATTTTATTTTTTATACTCCTTGGATCTCAAATGGTTTTTGGAAACATAAACGAACTCATTATCCCTGCGATAATTTTCTCTTTGTTTATTCTTATTGGAAATCCATTAATTGTTATGATTTTAATGGGTTTGCTTGGTTATAAGAAAAAGACAGGGTTCCAAGCAGGATTTACAGTAGCTCAAATCAGTGAATTTTCTTTAATACTAATTGCATTAGGAGTTAGTGTGGGACACCTTACAAATGAAATATTATCACTTGTTACAATTATTGGAATAATAACTATTTCAGGTTCAACATATCTCATATTATATTCTGATAAAATATATCCTTATTTATCTAAATACTTGTCTATATTTGAAAGGAAAAAAGTTAAAGAAAAGAAAGAAAGTATTAAAAAATATGATGCTATTTTGTTTGGGTATAATCGAATAGGATATGATATTTTGCAATCTTTCAAGAAATCAAAAAATAAATTTTTAGTAGTAGATTATAACCCTGAAACAATCCATGAATTATCTGAGAAAAAAATTGAATGTAGGTATGGGGATGTGGATGATGATGAATTTTTAAATGAGTTAAATTTAACTAAAATCAAAATGTTTGTCTCAACAATACCCGAATTTGAAACAAATTTATTATTGATTCATAAAATTAGACAAACAAATAAAAAAGCAATTATAATGGTTATATCTCATAACATTGAAGAAGGAAATATATTATATGATAAAGGGGCAACATATGTTATAATGCCACATTTTTTAGGGGGAACCCACGCTTCAATGATGATTCATAAATATGGATTAAACCTCAATAAATTTTTAGAAGAAAAAAAGAAACACATTAAACAGTTAAAAATAAAGAGAGAATTAGGACATGAACACCCAAAAACTGAGAAAAATAAGTAATTTAAATAAATAAAAATTAAGAAACTAACGAAAACTAAAATTAATAGATCAGAATAATTGGAAGTTATAATGAAAAATCTAAGTGGTTTGACAGAAAAAGAGGCAAGAAAAAGATTAAAAGATTATGGATTTAATGAAATAAAGGAACTTATTCATATTTCCCCTTTTCAAATTTTTTTAAGGCAAATAAAGAAAAATTTTATTATATATTTATTATTTGCTGCTGCATTATTATCTTTTTTTGTTGGTAAATCAATAACAGGATATGCTATTTTTGTGGTAATAATTATTATTACATTGATTGGGTTTTTTCAGGAATACAGGGCTGAAAAAGCAATTAAAGCTTTGAAACAAATGATTATGCCAATTTCGATTGTTATAAGAAATGGTAAAGAAGTTGAGATTCCTTCACGCGAGATTGTGCCAGGAGATATTATAGTTTTAAGAACAGGTGAAAAAATTTCGGCAGATTGTCTTATTTTAGAAGAAAAAGAATTACGGATTAATGAATCAATATTATCAGGTGAATCTCAAGAAATCAAAAAATGTGTAGCAAAAAATGAGAAAGATCACAAAAAAGAAAATCTAGTTTTTATGGGGACACATGTTGTTAATGGTAAATGCATCGCTAAAGTTTTGCATACAGGCATGAATACAGAATTTGGCAAAATAGCTGGAATGGTTTCTAAAGCAGAAAAGGAGCTCCCTTTACAGAAAAAGGTGAATCATATAGCAAAATATTTAGTATTTATAGCAATAACAGTTTCTATTTTAACTGGTTGCATAATGTTAATAAGAAATATGCCGTTTTCTTATGACCTTTTTGTAGATGTTCTCATTGTGGTTATTGCCTTGTCCGTCTCTGCATTTCCTGAAGGATTTCCTGTTGTTCTTATCTCAACTCTTGCTTCTGGAGCTTATAGAATGGCAAAGAAGAATGCAATAGTAAATAGAATGTCAATAATTGAAACTCTAGGTGAAACTACAGTTATCTGTGCCGATAAAACAGGAACAATAACAAAAGGGGAAATGACTGTAAAACAAATATTTACTGATGATAAATTTTTCGATATTGAAGGTAGTGGATATGAATCAGATGGGGACTTCTTATATAATGGTAAAAAAATAAATATAAAAGAAAATACCTCTTTAAAATTGATTCTAAAAAACGCAGTATTATGCAATGATGCAAAAATTGAAAGGAAAGGTATAGATAAAGAATATAATATAAGGGGCACGCCAACAGAAGCATCTTTGCTAATCATGTCTGCAAAGGCTGGAATTTTCAGAGAGGATTTACAATTTACAAGAAAAGAAGAAATCCCCTTCAGTTCCGAAAGAAAAATTATGTCTATACTATGTAAGGAAAAGAAAAATAATTATATTTATTCTAAGGGTGCTCCAGAGATATTAATTAATAGATGTAAATTTATACAAAAAGGGGATAAAGTTATTGAATTGGATAAAGAAGAAACTAAAAAAATCTTAGATTTTAATAAAGAACTTGCATCAAAAAAATTAAGGGTTATTGCTTTTGCTTACAAAGAAACGACTTCTTTTAAGAAATCTCATTTTGAAGAAGAACTTACATTTTTAGGTTTTGCAGCTTTAGAAGATCCTCCAAGAGAAGAAGTTAGAGAGGCCATAAAAACATGCAAGGCTGCTGGAATAAACATCAAGATGATTACAGGAGACAACAAAGAAACTGCTATCGAAATAGCAAAAGAAATAGGACTTAAGAAAGGAGGAATTCTTATTGGGGAAGAAATAGATAACCTAACTGAGAATGAACTTTCAAAGATGGTAAATAAAACTATAATATTTGCGAGAGTTAGACCTGAACACAAGTTAAAAATTGTAAAGGCACTAAAACAAAATGGCGAGATTGTTACAATGACTGGTGATGGTGTAAATGATGCTCCTGCATTAAAGGAAGCCCACATTGGAGTAGCAATGGGTAAAAATGGAACAGATGTTACAAGAGAAGTAGCTGATTTAACTTTAAAAGATGACAATTTTGCTACAATAGTTTCTGCTATTAGAGAAGGAAGGACTATTTTTAATAACATCCAGAAATTTATTACATACCAACTTTCTTGTAATTATGCTGAATTATTTATTATATTCTTCGGGATATTAATTGGATTACCTTTGCCATTACTTGCATTGCAAATTTTATTTATGAATCTTGTTACAGATAATCTACCAGCAATTTCTTTAGGGTTTAATCCTCCTTCTTCTGATGTAATGAAAACAAAACCAAGAAGAAAATCTAATATTTTAAATAGGAATCTGATCATTTTACTTATAATTTCTGGAACTATAATGGGTCTTTTAACTTTAGGAGTATTTTATTTTACTCTAAATGTTCTTAAACAAGACATTATGATAGCAAGAACTACTGCATTAGTAACTTTAATATTTTTTGAAATATTAAATGCCTTTAACTTCAGGTCTTTTAGAAAAAGAGTATTAAATCGTTCACCCTTTGTAAACAAATATTTAGTTTACGCTTCTACTATTTCCATCATAGCAACATTGGCAATAATCTATACTCCATTAAATAAAATATTTGAAACTGCTCCTATTAGTTTATTCAATTTCTTATTAGCATTTGTTACATCTTTGTGTATAGTAATCAGTTTTGATATCTTGAAATCAATAAAAGGTAATTTAAATAAGTAAGGAAAGAGTAAGTAATCTTATACAATTATTATTAAATGGCGCCACCCGGATTTGAACCGGGGATCTCTGCCTCATGAAAGCAGCGCACTAACCAAGCTATGCTATGGCGCCATAAGAATGAGATAAAAACTTATTTTAAAAAGGTTATGGTTTTCTTAGAATATATCTAATATTCCTTTTTATCAATCTCATTTCATCCAAAACCAAAATTCAAATTTCGCCTCCGAAAGTCTTTTAAACATATACAATATATTTACATTATGGTTGCTACCACTATCTTAAATTTTATAAAAGAAAATACACTTATATTTAGAACAATTGTTGTTGTAGTCATATTTATTATTCTCTTTAATTTAATATTAGGATTTATTAGAAAAAAATTACTTAAAAGAGCAAAAAAGAAGAAACAAATTTCAAACATTAAAATTTTTTCAAAACTGCTCCAAATAATTTTCACATTTTTAGTATTATTAATTGCTTTTTTTTCTTATATTGGATCTTGGACTGGGCTAGGTGTAGTTGCAGGATTGCTGACTGCAGGATTAGGGTTTGCACTCCAAAAACCAATAACAGGAATTGCAGCATGGATAATGGTTATTTTAAAGAGACCCTTTGATGTAGGTGATCGAATCTCTATCGGAGACGTTAAAGGAGAAGTTTACGATATCACTCTAACACATATTTATATAGATGAAATTGGTGGTGAAATAAAAAGTGACCAACGCTCTGGAAGAAATATAATGATACCAAACCATCTTTTATTTGAACATAATATTGTAAATTATACTTTAACAAATGATTATGTTTTAGGAGAGGTTGTTGTTGATGTTACTTATGAAAGTAATTTAAATAAAGCCATAGAAATAGCGGAAAAATCTATTTTGCGATTTGCAAAAGAATTCTCAAACGAAAATGATAGGAAATATTCAATAAGAGTAAAAATGGCAGAAAGTTCTATGATTTTGATGATCAGATTTTTTGCTCCTATAAAAATTATGCAGGAAACTTCTAGTAATATAACAAAAGAGATATATGATGAAATCAAAAAAGAAAAAGATGTTGAAATCGCATATCCACATTCAGAAATTGTTTTTAAAGATAAAAATCTTTTCTCAAAAACCTAATCCAAAATATTAAAATTTTAATTACATCAAATTTTATTTTAAAAAGCTTTCCATCTTATTTAAAAATTCTTTATTTTCCTCTTTAGTTACTTTATCATCTCTCTTCCAATTAAATTTATATCCATCATCTTTATATCTTGGAATTAAATGAAAGTGTACATGCGACACTGCTTGTCCAGCAATTTCTTTATTGTTTTGCATGACATTTAAACCATCAGCAATATTCATAATACCTTTACTAATCTTCAAAATAGCTTCACTTAACTTGTCCAATTCAACCTTATCCATTTGATCTATAGTCTCAAAATGTTTTTTAGGAATAACTAAAGTATGCCCTACATTAACAGGATCTATATCTAAAAATGCTAATGCATGTTCATCCTCATAATAAATCTCAGAGGGAATCTCCTTTTTTGTTATTTTACAAAATATGCAGTTTTTCATTTTTAACCTCTATTTAATAGACCTGCCGAGAATCGGACTCGGGTTTTCGAGACTGCCAGCCTCGCGTGATACCATTACACTACAGGCCCGTCTATCCCTTGATGCAACCAAGAGGCCTTAATCTAGCTACTTTCTTCCCAATCCCAACAGCATCAGCAACTCTAACAACCTCATCAACATCTTTGTACGCACCAGGAGCTTCTTGAACAACCCCTTTATTTGATGCAGACTTAACAATTATTTTATCTTTCTCCATACTCTTCAAAATAGATTCATAATCAAATCTTCTACTAGCTTCGTGTCTAGACATCATTCTTCCAGCACCATGGGGAGTACTTGAAAATGTTTCATTCATTGCCTTATCAGTTCCAACCAAGACATAAGAAGCAGTCCCCATACTTCCAGGCAAAATTATTGGTTGACCAACTTTTCTATAAGCCACTGGAACTTCTTTATGACCAGGACCAAAAGCTCTAGTTGCACCCTTTCGATGAACATAAACTTTTTTCTTCTTTCCATCAATAACATATTCTTCAACCTTAGCAATATTATGCGCGACATCATAAACAAGTTTCAAATCAATTTTTTTACAAAAAACTTTCTTAAAAGAATCTCTAGTATATTTAGTAATGACTTGTCTATTACACCACCCATAATTAGCAGCAGCACTCATGGCACCTAAATAATCTTTAGCTAATTTAGAATCTGTAGGAGCATATGCCAAATCTTTCTCAGGTAATTTGCCAACTATATCTGGAAACGCATCTTCAATTTTCCTTAAATAATCGCCACAAGTTTGATGACCCAATCCCCTACTACCAGTATGAACCATAACAACAATTTGATTCTCTTTATTTATCCCAAACACTTTAGCAATTTTATCATCATAAATCTTTTCAATATACTGAATTTCTAAAAAATGATTTCCAGCACCAAGAGTACCTAATTGTTTTCTACCCCTACTCTTAGCTCTTTGACTAACTTTAGAAGCATCTGCAGTTTTCATAGAACCATTCTCTTCACAATGATCCAAATCTTCTTTAGTAGCATAATTATTTTTCAAAGCCCAATTCAAACCAGTATTAAGAACTTCATCTAAATCAGAATCACTCAACCTCAAATTAGATTCACTTCCAACACCACAATGAACATTATCAAAAAGAACATTAATTAATTCAGATATTTTTGGCTGAACATCTTTTATATCTAAATCAGTAGTCAATAATCTAACTCCACAATTTGATACTACAATATTCTCTGCTATAAAATTATGTGACTCATCATTTACAGTTAAATCATAAACAAAACCTTCATAAGGAATCTCCTCAATTTTTTCTATTTGATCCCACATAAATCCATCTATACCATAAGCATTTTTTTGTAAATAATCCTGAAAAGATAAAAATTTATATGCAATTCTTGGTATTTGTCTTTGACTATAAAGGGAATGTAAAATAAAATTCTTCTCAGTATACTCATTCTCTAACCTTTCAACAATTTTATTTGCATCTATTCCAGAATTATATAAATCTCTTGCAATTTTTCTAATTTTTGTTCTTTTTCCAATTATATTTTCCTTCTGTCTTAAATAATTTGATGCTATACTTGCTAAAAATCTCCCTTTTTTATTATATTCATATCCGACAGTTTCAAAAAAAGTTATTAAATTACTAGAATTTCCAGGAATCAGAAATCTTAATCCAATACTATCTGAAATTTTGCCTTTAAAATCATTTCCAGCTACAGAGACAGGATATCTGCTTTCAACACCAAGTTCACTTAACAATAACCTAAGATCATTTAAAAAATCAATTCCATTTTGCTTTAATTTCTTAGATTTATTCATATTAAGCTGTAAATCATAAAATGTATATTTGTTTTTCTTTAAGGTTGATGATTTAGACAATTCAGCACCAAAAAAAGAAGCCAAAAATAATCTCTTCTGCCATTTGGGGGCTTTCATAATCCATTCAGGTACTCTATATCCCATCTCTGTTTTTCTTCCATAAGGAACTCCTAATGCTACAAGTAAAGAAGCAAACCCAGCAGAATTTTTTGAAATGCTACATTCTAAGATTGTAAATTTAGAGGTTCCATAATTAGCCTTAAATTCATGATTTCTAATTCTTTTGTTTATTTTAGATATTTTAATACAAATAGATTCTAAATCATCTTTAATATCTATTAAATCTTCTTCATTTGCATAAAAACTAACTCTTCCTTTCTTTTTATTAATAAAACTAATTACACCATCTCCAAAAATAAAGCCCATTAACTTTAACAATATTGGAATTTGTGGAGAATTATAATGCAAATCCATAAAATTTTTACTCCTTAAATATTTAAGAATTTGTATTCTAGCATTCCCACTGTTTGAAATATTTAATTGATCTAATGTTTTTTCTATATCTGTCTCACTTAAAATCAATTCAGAACTTGGTTTTTCATACTTAATACCAGAAAATCCATGTAGTAATACCTCCTCATTCTTCATTAGTTTGTCAGAATTTACCATTCCTTCTTTAGTAAATATAGGATGATCACCAGTAACTTTTATTTTTCTACCACACTTAGTTTTAATAACGTAAAGTTTTTTATCCTCTAAACGTTTCATATGCAATAAAATTTTCTCATTTTTTTTATACTTTGAAGTATAATCCAAAAAATCAATGTTAACATTTTTCCAATTTTTTTCTAATTCTTCTATTGTCATCCATGTACCATTATTAAGATTAATTTTAGTATCTGGGTGAAGACAATTAATGTCGAAGCCGATTCCCCCAGGGCTTATACACCCATCTTTAACATCAAAAGCTCCAACACCTCCGACTGGGAAACCATATCCGAGATGAGCGTCGGAAAGCATAATGCTTTGTTTCTGTATTCCTGGCATGCAAGCCACATTGATACCTTGTTGGATAGAATCATCTTGTTTCATCTTTTCTAACAGTTTTTCAGAAGCAAATATCTTTAAAGGAACATTCATAGATCCCTCTTTATCAACTTGATAAACATTATCTTCAATTTTCCTAATTTTTTTATCCCATTTAGTTGCCATTTTTAAATAAAGAGTAAATTTTAATCTTATATACTTTACGAATTCTAAACATCAACCACAACAATAGCTTCATAGCCCTTAGCAACTTTCTTAATCTTCATATCATTATAAGTAACAGCTTTTATATCCCCGCTCAAATCATAATTTTTATAACTATCACCGACGACAACACAATTTAGCTCAAAATCTCCACTAATTTTTATTTTTTTAACATCATGAAGAAACAAGCCCTTCACTTCTAACAAAAACAACAACTCACTAAGGAAGTCATAAAGCAAAGCTGTCAAGTTTTTTGATTTAATCTTAATTTTTTTAGATTTTTTAGATTTAACCTTGCCAGTATTTCCCAAAATATTCATCATTGCAAGCGCAGAATTTTTAAAAACCTCGTCGACATTCTTACCAAATGCTTTAAACTTAGCTTCAGATGTGTGTTTCAAGTACTTGTATTTCATGTTTTACAAAAAATCTTACAACATTATAAACTTTTTCATAAATGAATTGAAAAACAAAATGTTTATAAACAATTAAATTCAAATTTTAGTTAAATAATTTTTTTAAAATAAAAAGGGAGGTGTTCATATTGGCAAAAAAGAAAGCAACAAAAAAGAAAGCAACAAAAAAGACCACCAAAAAGAAAAAAAGATAATTAATTCTTAATCATTTTCTTTTTTTATTTTTATTTTTTGAGTTCTAAATTTTCCACCCTTTTTATATACTCTAGATTTACTCTTCATACGCTTATCTTTCTTAGATTTTCTTCTTTCATGATGTGGTTCGTTCATTCTTCATCCTCTTCATCTTTATCTTCTTCAGCATATTTAGCTTGATTATTTTTATCATTTATTATTTCCATAATAGCCTCTCTATTAAATCCTACAATAATTTCACCATCTATATCAGTTACAGGCACACCCATCTGTCCAGATTTATCTACCATTTCCTGAGCAGATTTCATATCTCTACCAACATCTACCTCTTCAAATTCAATTTTCTTTTCTTTTAACCACTCTTTAAGCAACTTACAATAATGACAAGTTTTAGTCGAATAAACTTTTATTTTCATTTTAGCCTCCTAATTTCAGTAATCACAACTCTACGAAAAACACATACATTCGGGTTCAAAATATTCTTTTGGATGTCTACATGATGGACATTCTTTTGGTGGTTCAACTCCTTCGTGTATATATCCACATTTCGAACACTTCCATCTAATTGGTTTTTCTCTCTTAAACACAGTTCCATTTTCTACCATCTCTAAAAGTTTTTTATATCTTTCACTATGCTCTTTTTCTACTTTGGCTATCTCCCTGAACAATATTGATGCTTTCTTATTTCCTTCTTTTTCAGCATCTTTAGCAAAATTTGGATACATTGTTGTAGTTTCATAATTCTCACCTTTGATAGATTCTTTAAGATTGGCTTTCGTATCTCTAATCCCATTTAGTAGTTTAAATTCTTCCTTTGCATGTTGCATCTCATTTATTGCTGTCTCCTCAAAAAATTTAGCTATATAATGATAACCTTCATTTCTTGCAACTTTTGCAAAGAAATCATATTTATTTCTTGCTTGACTTTCCCCAGCAAACGCAGTTTTTAAATTTTCTTCAGTTTTTGCCATTTTAACCCCCGTTATTTTAATTTACTAAACTTCAAATCATTACTCAACAAACTTCTAATAACATCCTTCAAATCTGAAATCTTAACTCTAATTTGTTTCATAGTAGATATTTCTCTTATCGTAACATCTTTCTTATTTAATGAATCATGATCAACAGTGATACATAAACTTGTACCCACTTCATCCATTCTTCTATATCTTCTTCCAATACTTCCACTATCATCATAAGTGCAAACAAATTCTTTATCCAAACTATCAAAAATTTCCTTAGCAATTTTATCCATTCCATCTTTTTTCATCAAAGGAAATATAGCTACATCAATAGGTGACATCCCAATAGGAAAATTCAACCATTCTCTAATTTTATCTTTCTTTAATGCAGATTCCAATAAAATATATGTTGGTCTTTCTAATCCAAAAGCTATTTCTAAGATTGAAGGATAATCATTTCCAACAGCCATTTTTATTTTGCTGTATTGGGAATGTTGTTTCAAATCATAATCCCCCCTATCATGTACACCACAAATTTCAAACCAACCAAATCTTTCTGTATTAACTTCAATATCCCATGCATCAGCCGCATAATGAGCTAATTCATTAGGATTATGCTGCCTAATTCTTATTTTTTTATCATCAAATCCCATATCTTTGATTATTTTATAAGCAACATAAAGCGTCCATGCATAAGCTTTTTTCTTAATAATATTTTTAGAAACTGCGCTTTTCAAATTAATTTTCTGTAATCTTTTTCCAAAAGCTAACAAAGGTAACTTTATATTTGGA
>Ga0180009_10006905_pt1 | contig 11763 bp, 9 predicted proteins | sample OS_PC_MetaG_FD_123537 | JGI IMG/M metagenome (GOLD analysis project Ga0180009, IMG submission 123537) | Groundwater microbial communities from the Aspo Hard Rock Laboratory (HRL) deep subsurface site, Sweden - OS_PC_MetaG | ecosystem: Environmental > Aquatic > Deep subsurface > Groundwater...
GGAATTATTCAAAATGTGACCGATTTGACAAAACATATACTTGATAAATACAGGTGTCTGGAATACGATTTAACAACAATATCAAACTAATCCAAAGATCCAACCGTCATTTGCCGGCATAGCCCTGATTGTTCCTGTTTGATTGACAAAAGTGGGTATCGCTGCACGCATAAGCCTGGCCGACACCTCCGGGTGCTGGAATTTCGTTCAGGTATGTGCTGCCGCTGCCGCAAAACACGCAGCGCTTGCCATCAAAGGTCTCGGTCCGAAACGCATAGTCGTCCAGTGAAAGTGGTTCAACCCTGGTATAGGGGGGTATGGCATAGATTTTCTTCTCTCTGCCCGCGCCGAAGAGAAACAGGTTTTCTGCATTGTCCAGTCTGGGAACGTCCCAGCGCGGGATGGGCGAGGTCGCCATGATGTGCCGATCAAAAACCAGCACCGGGTAATCGGATGACAGTGTGATTTCACCGTGATGAAGCACATCTTCGTAAAGCTGGACAAACATTTTTCCGTAGTCCTTTTCAGCATGCATCCGGACCGTTTCTTTTTCCCGGGGTTCCACTCTGCGCAACGGTTCCGGTATGGGGACCTGGAGGACCAGCACCTGGTCGGATCTGAGGGGATGTTCCGGGATACGGTGCCGTGTCTGCAGCAGTGTGGCCTCACCGGTCACACTGGTCACTGCGACACCGGTGGTCAGTTGCACGAGCCGTTTCAGGTTGACGGCGTTTACGCTGTCATCATCGCCCTGGTCAAAAATCTTCAGGATCTCTTCCCTGCCGATAAGGGACAGTGTAATCTGCAGGCCGCCGGTTCCCCAGCCAAAGAAAATGGGAAGTTCCCTTGACGCAAAAGGAACCTGAAAGCCCGGAATGGCAATGGCCTTCAACAGAGCTCTGCGAACCTCGCGTTTTGAGTTTTCATCCAGCAGGGCAAAATTATACATGGTCAACTCCGTCTGCCGTTTTTGCAGGACTAGATGTTTTTTTGCGGATACTGCGAATGCGGTCCAGCGTCGATTGGAATGAGACATAGTGAGGCAGTTTGAGATGGGAGATAAATCCCTGGGATTCCATGCTGTCGATATGAAACAGCACAAATTCCTGGTCCTCTATGGGAGATTGCGGGTCCTCCGAACAGAGTGCCCGATCGAGAATGGACATGGCGATGGCTTTACGGTCGTTGTGGCCGAAAATCAGACCATAACCCAAGGTAAAAGCGTACCTCTCCTCACCCGTTTCCTTGTCAACCGTTTTCTTGAAGCTGCAGATGGCTTCCACCTCAGTGACCATGACCCGGCCGATGGTCACTTCCGATTTCCAGTAGGGATGCCTTATTTTTACCGGCAGATATCCTACCCTGACCTCCGCCAGGGTAGGATGCACGCTGCCCCATCCCCTGAGGCTGGCATACCCCATTGCAAGCAGAGCGCCATCTTCACCCCGTGTCAGCCGCTGCAATCGGGCTGAGCGGTTCATGGGAAAAACCAGCGGCTGACGGGTAATGTCGTATGGCACCAGACCCGGTTTTTTGACGACCGGTTCCATTAACCCCTCTTTCCTCAGATAGTCAATCACCTTTTCCACGGGACCATCCAAACGGGTGAAATCCTTTTTTCTGGGCGGATCCACCTTGAACGTCTCTTCATGTTCCAGATCGAAACGGATCAGACGTTGAGAATAGTCGCGGGAGGGCCCCAGCACCTGCCCACCGGGAATGTCCTGAAACGAGGATGAGATTCGCCTCAGGCAGATCATTTCATCGCTGCTGGCGGGTATGGAAAAGACTGATCTGGGTACCGTTGAACGAAACGCCCGCACCAGGTATGCCGCTTCCATGGGATCCCCCTCTGTCTGTTTCAGGGCAATGGCGGCAACTGTCCGTGAATAGAGTGATCCCTCACTGATCACCTTGTCCACGAGCAGCCGCATCTGATTTTCGATCTGGCTGGCCTGCAGCGGAATCCCGCCATCCTTGCACCGGTAGTACTCAACCAGCTCCTCGGCATTGATAATTGCATCTTTGCCGCCTTTGACACCGACATATCCCATATTTACACCTCCTGCTCCTTAAAATTTGACTGCACGGGGAATCCCGATCAAATCGCCTGATCTGCTGGTCAGGTAAATATCAATCCCCAGAGGATAATCATTCTTCTGCTCGGCCCACGTTGATATTTCCATTTCATCCAGGCCGGAAATGAAGACATTCCGGGTCGTCCGTATTCCGGGACCTGCCAGCGATAATCGGGTGGAGCCCAAAAATTGGGCTTCTTCAATCCTGTCGACCAGATAAAAAACTGTGGCACTGTTGTCCGGTGAGGAAAGCCTACCCTTTTTCAGTTCAGGGAATCGATTATATAAGGATGTTCCCAGGCAAAGGATAAAATCTGCTTCCTGACAGGGTGCCAGCGGACAGTTTGTATTCAATTCGATATAGCGGGTGATCTCGTCCAGCATGCGTGGATCGTCAGCCACGATGGCGAAACTGGTTTCAAGGTCCAGCAACGTCAGAAACGGTTGCAGGACACAGTGGACTTCAGCAACGGAAAACGACAGCGGCAGTACCGGCAGATGAAAGATCTTACCGGGAAAGGCCAACGCCATCATTAGTGTTCTGAAGGTTTTCTGGCTGTCATGGACGAAATCGAACCGACTCTCTTTCAGTTCTGCTAGATTGATGTGCATGTTCCTCTTGAAAGTGAATTCATTCAACTTGGTTTTCGGTTTCAAATACGAGATGGGCAACCTTTATCATCCGTCTGGTTGAAAGGCTGACTCCTGCCATCCAGGACCCGGTTGCCATCCTTCTTTGAGGCGCTCTGCAGATTAAAGACCGGCCATGTTTCCGGGATCCGTGGTTCGGTGAGCCTGACAAAAGGCGCCACATCCTCAGGGACCGATATTGGTTCCTGCATGTGCACTGATGCTACACATAGTCTGCGCTGAACACCTTGGCGCCCTGTCTCCACGTAGAGGTGACCTGAAAATGATTGTCGATTTTGCGAATACTGACCAGATCAGCCACTTTGCCGACCGATATTTCCCCTCTGTCATTGAGGTTGACAGCCCTTGCCGGATTCAATGTCACCATATTAATTGCTTCAGGCAGCGGAATACAGACTTCTTCAGGCAGCATAAACACAGCGGATATCAGGGTCGAAGGGTAGTAGTCGGAACAGAGACAATCTGCCACCCGACCGGCTATCGCTTCCACGGCCCTGATCGAACCACTCTGGCTTTTGCCGCGCAGGGTGTTCGGCGCTCCAAAAACAGTTGTCACCCCCTGTTTTTTGGCTTCGCTTGCGGTTTCCATGTTGATTGGGAATTCGCTGATCGTCACACCTAATTCCATTAATTCAAAAACTCTTTGCGGGGTATCATCATCGTGACTGATCAAGCAGATGGACTGTTTTTTGGCATGATCACAGATTCGGGCGATACGCTCGGCCGAAGATCTGCGATTGTCGATCTTTATTTTCAGTTGATCGTAGATTTCGTCAGTCTCAAAGCCGATGTTCCTTCGCTGGTATTTGATGTAGTCAATCGTATCTTTAAACTGTCCCTGACCGGGGGTATGATCCATAAAGGATAGAAGGTCGATCTGGTTTTCATCAATCAGTTGGATCACACTCTCCAGTATCCTGGGTTCCGTTATTTCATAACGGCAGTGAATCCGGTTATCAACAAGCGTATTGCCCAGAGACTTGACTGCTTTTACTATCCTGGATGCCATTTTGGAGCCCCGGATACCGAAATCCCCATCGTGGAAGGAGATGGCGTTGTAAGCGGTCGTGATCCCAGCCGCAGCGTTAATCCGGTCCATCTGGGCAATACCAAAATCGATGGGGAAATAGACCTCAGCCCGGGGTTCAATGACCCTTTCGATGGCATCACAATGCAGATCTATCAGGCCGGGCAGCAGGTAAGCCCCTTTCAGGTCGTGGACACTTGTGTTCTCGGTGGATTCGGCTCCGATCGATTCGATATGGCCATCGCTGATGATGAGGGTTTCAGACTTTAATACCTGATCCTTCAGGACAATATCGGCGTTAATGATGCTCTGTTTCATAAGAGACCTTTTACAACAGGTTGTTTTTTATTAAATGAATAGAAGCCTTGCTTGTGCACAACATCCCGGGGAATATGGCCGCGTTCAGTTTGGATATCAGTCTCTTATCCCGGGCAAACATGTCTGGTCGTTCCTAAGCCGGCTTGAGCTGAGAGAAAGCCGGCTTAGCAGTACCTGGATGATGGTCAGTCGATAAGCCATAGATGGATGTAGAGGTGACCCCTTCGTTCAATTCTGCTGAGGCACCATAGATTTTGCGGACTGCTTCCGCAGTAAGCTTCGCCGGCAGGTCATCGAAAACAACACGGCCGTTCGACATGCCGATAACGCGGTCACAATAGGTCCTGGCTGTATCCAGTGTATGAAGGTTGCAGATCACGTTCAGTTGATCGCGATCCCGGATTTCGCGCAGGGCGTTCATGACAACTTCTGCACTCATGGGATCAAGCGAAGCAATAGGTTCGTCGGCCAGTACTGTTTTTGGCTGCTGCATCAGCGCGCGGGCGATGGCAACCCGCTGTTGCTGACCTCCGGATAATGTGTCAGCCCGCTGCAGGGCCTGGTCGGCGATCCCCAGGCGTGTGAGTGCCGACATGGCTTCGGAGACCAGTTGTCTGCCAAAAATACTGAAGATGCTTTTTAACGATCCGTGCCCATTCAATCTGCCCAGCAGGACATTGGTCACAACATCCAGGCGGGGGACCAGGTTGAATTGCTGGAAAATCATGGCGCAATCCTTCTGCCAGCGCCGTTTTTCCTTCCCTTTCAGCGAAAGGATCTCACGTCCGTCTACGACGATGCTGCCTTCGCTGGCCTCGGTCAGCCGATTGATCATGCGCAGCAGAGTCGACTTGCCCGCGCCGGAGGCTCCGATAATCCCGACCATTTGTGGTTGATCGACACGAAACGAAACACAGTTGACAGCGATGACCTTGCCGAATTTTTTGGTCAGATTGGAGACGATCACAGGCGTACCTCTGGATGTTTGTTAGAGAATCAGGACCGGTTCTGGACCTTTTTTGGTGCCAGCCCAGAACCGGCAGTATCGAAAACATTCGGAAACACGTGATTCAGGACTGGTCTCGGCCACCGTGGATCAAGCGATTCCTCAACTTGCTGGACAGGGCATCCATTACCATCACCAGGCAAATCGTCAGAATGATAATGTAAAGCGTGTTTTCCCAGTCGCGCTGTGTATTCATGGTCTCTACCAGCAGCAAACCTATCCCGCCGGCTCCCAATGCCCCGATGATGGTGGCTGAACGAACATTGGATTCCAGGTAGTAGAGACCTTGTGAAACAAATATGGGAATGATCTGGGGGATAACGCCGAATCGGTAAAACTGCAGTCGATTGGCTCCCGTTGCATTCACACCCTCCATCTGTTTGTTATCTGCACCTTCCAGAGCCTCGGAAAACAGTTTTCCGAGGGTTCCGGTATCGGTGAAGGCGATGGCCAGGGCTCCGGTCAATGGCCCCAGACCGAAAGCGCGGATAAAAATCAACGACCAGATCAGCATGTCAATTCCCCGGAGAAAATCAAACAACCTGCGCATGGCAAACCGTAGTGCCGGAAACGGGGTAAAATTAGTGGCTGCCAGAAAAGCCAGCGGAAGACCGACCAGGGCCGCGGTGAAAGTCCCCAGAACTGCCATGAGCAGTGTTTCCAGGAGTGCAATAAAGACATGCCGGTGCTGCCATTCCTGGTTATACCAGATTGTGCTGAAGATCAGTTTCAGGTTTGACATGTCCGGCTGCAGGCGGCGGTCTGAAAAGGCCAGCTTCAAGATGCCCCAACCGGAATAGGTACTGAGTTCAGAGCGAAACGGGAAAAAGAAGTTTTCCCACCCGAGAAAATAGCGGTGAACCTCGATACGACTTTTTGAAACCTGGACGCGACGCCCGATGGTGGGTCGTGCTTCGAATTTAACAGGTGAGAATCTAAGCCACGCCGGTATTTTTATACCTTCCGGCAACCGGGTTTCGACTCCCCTTGTGGTGACCATTACCCGTATCAAACCCACATCCGGAACGACCATTGTCAGGCTGTTTCCTTTTACTTCGACAGAATAGCCGTCTTCCAGGTCAACTGTTGTAACGTCACCGGATTGAACCACCCAATCCGGCGGGGTTTTGTAGGTGGCCGTCCGTTCCCCTTCTACGGCGATGGAGACATCGGTGTTACCCCTCAGGAATTTTGTCACATGAATCTTGTAGGCGAACGCATCGGTTGCCAGCAACAACGCCCGTTCCGGCCTGGATTTTTCGATTAATGCCCCGAAATTAAAAGAAAAAAAGATGTAAACCAAATAACCAACGACCAGCCCAGTTCCAGCCACAAACCGAAGACTGTTGCGGCGAACTGCGGTCAGGACGGACCGGTATTCAATAGGATTAATGGCAAAATCGACTGTCAGGGACGGTGTGCTCATGATTCCTTTTTTTACGCAGCCTGTTGGCCGGTAATTAAACGTCGGCGGATAGCCGATGATGTTTGATCGATTACAAAAATAGCCATAATCATCAATAGAAAGAGCGCTGCCGTCTCATCTCCGGCCCCTTTGCCCCAGCCGATGGTGCGTCGCAGTTCAATACCGACACCGCCTGCGCCGACAAACCCGAGAATAGCGGAGGCACGAACGTTGATTTCCAGGCGCAGCATGAAATAGCTTAAATAATTGGGAAGCACCTGGGGGATGACGCCGTATCGCATCCGCTGCAGCCAGTCTGCACCGCACGACTGAAGTCCTTCAACCGGCTCTACATAGATATTTTCGTTCACTTCCGAAAACAATTTTCCCAGGGCGCCGGCTGTGTGAAAAGAGACGGCGATCATTGCCGGGACTGGACTGGAACCCAGAACGTAGATCAAAAACAGGGCAATAATCAGCTCGGGAAAGGCCCGCATGCCGTCCATGATCCGCCGTACCATCGGTATGATGACCGGCGGTTTGACCCCTAAATTGCTGGACCCGAGAAAGGCCAAAACCACTGCGATCCCACAACCGATCAGAGATGCCGCTCCGGCGATGTTCAGAGTCTCCATGAGGGCCGGCAGAAACCGGACCAGCAGGCTGAGAAATCCTGTTCCGGAATCCCATGCTTCACGGACAATCTCCCAGGGATAGTCGAAGAATTGGGTCAATCCCTTGATGAAACTACCGGAATTCAGCTCGTTACTGATGCCGTATCCACCGATGAGCACTGCCAGAACTACAAAAATGACCAGTGCCGAGTACAACTGACGCTTTTTCTCCAGCGCGATAATTTCAGCTTTGAACTTCTGCTGCGGCATGGGGGGCCTTCCAGTCGGCGATCCGTGAAAAGTAAAGAGGGCAGCAGCTATCAAACACCGCTGCCGATTGAGATACCAGTGGTTTATTTATTTTGACTTCAGCTTGCGAGCCTCGATGATGCTGATGTAGTCCGTATGATCGATGGGAGCAATGGCCTTGATTTCACCGGCCATGAAACCGTAGGCACATTCGGGATCGATGGATGGCAGGCTTGCCAGCATTCCGGTGATCTTCAGTTTGACAGACTCCGGCAGGGATTTTCTGAGGACGATGGGCCCTTCAGGGATCAGCCTGGAACGCCAGATTTCGCGTATCTGGGTCATGTCCACCAGGCCTGCATCGGTTGCCTTGCGCAGGGCACCGCTGTTGAATCCGTCATTCCAGTTGCCAAGGCCATCCGCCCAGGTCACACCACCGTCGATGTCGCCATTGAATACAGCTACGATCGTTTGTTCATGTCCACCGGTGAATTTGACTTCCTTGAAATACACACCGGATTTCATGGGATAGCCACCCTGGGGAATTTCGATGGATGGGATCAGGTACCCCGAAGTGGAATTCGGATCTCCAAAGCCGAAGACTTTGCCTTTCATATCGGCGAGGCTTTTGATGCCTCTGTCAACCCGGGCGAAACCGATGGAGTAATACCCGAAGGATCCATCCTTGTTGATTTTTGTCAGGACTGGTTCAACCGCGTTGGGATTGGTCAGATAGATCTTTGCATATCCGGATGCACCCAGCCAGGCAGCGTCCAGGTTACCACCCAGCAATCCTTCAATCACGCCGTTATAGTCGGCAGGTGCGAAAATCTTGGTTGGTACACCCAGCAGCTTCTCGGCTCTTTCCCGGACACATTCATTGGATCGCAGACGATCAGAGGCATTTTCACCTCCCAGCACACCAATACGAAATTCACTGATTGACTCTGCAAAGGTCACGTTCCCGGCAATGAGTATGGCTGCCATCATTCCGATCAAAAATTTGTTAACGAATCTCATCGTATTCTCCTGTTTGGTTGCGATTGCTATCCTGTTTTTTAAAAGTCAAAAACCACTTGCACTTCGTGGCACTTACAAGAAGGACGTCTGCCTGGACTGAGAAACTGAAGTACATAAGCAGGCAAATTGCGTGTTTTTGTATGGGCAGTGTATACGGCCAATATTAGGAAAATGTGATCGAATCGTTATGAGTGTGTTCAGACTGACACTGAATCCGTGAGCGGTCCCCTATCGCAAGGCATCCGCCATATTGTGATCGGCAGTGGGGACAGCTTTGGTTTGCAGAAATTCTGAGGCGGAATGATTTGCGCTTTTAGGACTCTCTATGTATGATATCTCCACAAACAATTGCTGGGGCGGGGTCTAACCATGACAGGAGCCGTTTTTGAGGTGACTGGTGATGGGATCTACCAACCGTCTGTTTGGACGGGTGTGCTTCCACGCCCCGGGTCGGGCATACTGAAGGATGGACTGCGTTTCCGGGATACGGGAGACGTTTTGGAAGCAGTGAAGGGTATCAGTCTGATTGTAACCAAACCGGAATCTGATTGTAACCAGACCAGAAGAGGAGATGAGCATGGAAAAAGCAACCTATACCGTATACAAATACCGCTGGGTGGTACTTTTCTTTTACTCGATGATGCAGTGTGTCATGCAGATGCTCTGGATTACCTTCGCCCCCATCACCAGCGAGGCGACTGCCTTTTACGGGGTATCGGCACTGCAGATCGGATTTCTCTCCATGGTCTTCATGATCGTCTATCTGTTTGTTTCCATTCCAGCCTCCTGGGCCATCGACACGTTCGGTATTCACAAGGGGGTGGGCTTTGGTGTGGTGCTCACCGGAATTTTCGCGATGATGCGCGGGTTCAGCGGCAATAATTTCACCTGGGTGCTGGCCTCCATGATCGGGATTGCAGTGGCCCAGCCGTTTATTCTCAACTCCCTCACCGCGATGGCCGCCCGCTGGTTTCCCCTGGAAGAGCGGGCAACGGCCGCGGGGATCGCCTCACTGTTTCTCTTTATCGGCATCATGGCCGGTCTGGCACTCACACCCGTATTGACCATTGAGTATGGTATTCCGGGGATGCTGAAGATTTACGGTTTTTTCACCCTCTTCTTTGCCGTGACTTACCTGGTCTTTGTCCGGGAAAAACCCCCCACACCACCGGCTGCTGTGGATACTGAACGGACGCTGGTCTTTGACGGGCTGAAACATATCTTCAAGCAGCGGAACATGATTATCCTGCTGGTGATCTTCTTCTTCGGTCTGGGGATGTTCAACGCTGTTACCACCTGGATTGAGCAGATGATCGCTCCCCGGGGATTTTCCATAGTACAGGCGGGTACCCTGGGCGCACTCATCATGGTGGGTGGTATTGTCGGCTGTATTGTCATCCCGACCCTGTCTGACAGGATCCGGAAACGCAAGTTTTTTGTCATCCTGAGCACGGTCCTGACCCTGCCAACCCTGATCGGACTAACCTACGCCACCAGTTTCACGCTGCTGCTGATCTCCGGCTTTGTGTTCGGATTTTTCTTCCTCAGTGTCGGTCCCATTATTTACCAGTACAGTGCGGAGATCTGTTACCCGGCCCCGGAAGCCACCTCGCAGGGACTGCTGGTCCTGGCCGGTCAGATTTCAGGGATTCTCTTTATCTTCGGCATGGACATGTTCCGGGCTGAAGACGGTTCCATGACCCCCTTTTTACTGGTCATGATTGCCTTGACCGCACTGAATATTGTGTTTGCATCCAGACTGAAAGAGTCTCCAATGATCGTGGCGGGTGAAGGGAGTTAACATCCCGTCCGGGGGCATTTTTTTCCATTTTTTGATCGTATTGACTTCTGGGAGTAAGTTATGAAAATTTTACGTGTTGACATGAGCCGGCTTGAAATCACCGTCACCGATCTTCCTGCCGGTCAGGAAATCATGGGTGGTCGGGGAATGACCGCCAGAATTCTCAATGAGGAAGTCCCACCGGCAACCGATCCGTTGTCAAAAGCGGCCAAGATGGTCATTGCCACCGGTCCGCTGGCCGGCACCAACGCCTCTTCCCTGGGCCGGCTCTCCATCGGGGCCAAAAGCCCGCTGACGCTCGGTATCAAGGAGGCCAATGTGGGTGGTCCGGCCGGTCAGAAACTGGATCGGCTCGGGATCCGGGTGATTATCATTGAAGGGGAGCCCAGTGACGGCGGTCTCTACCTCCTGCATCTCAGCAAAGACAACTTCCAACTGGAGAGTGCCGACGTATACAAGGGGATGAAAACCTATGAGATTGCCGCCCGGCTGCATGAAAAAATCGATCCCAAAGCCACCATCGTCAGTATCGGCCTGGGTGGCGAGAGACGCTGGAAATCCGCCGCAATCGCGTTTACGGACAAGGATGGCCACTCCTCCCGTCACGCTGCCCGGGGGGGGCTCGGGTCCGTCATGGGAGCCAAGGGGTTGAAGGCGATCGTGATCGACGACCGCGGGACGTCCCCGGTAACACTTGTGGATAAGGAACTGTTCCGCAGGACCCAGAAACAGTTTACCGCGCTGGCCAAAACCGATGAGCAGATTGTTGGCATGAGCATGATGGGGACTCCCGGGGTCATCGGCCCGCTGCGTGAACTCGGATCCATGCCGGTGTTTAATTACGGCAGTGAGCCCCTGGCAGGAGTCGACCAGATCAGTGGCGAGGCCATCATGAAACTGGGGCAGGAGCGTGGCGGTGCCATGGATCCCTGTATGCCGGGGTGCGTGGTGGCCTGTTCGGTTGTCTTCAACGATGCACAGGGCAATCACGTCACCTCCAGTTATGAGTACGAAACCATTGCGCTGATGGGAACCAATCTGGGTATTGTGGATCCGGATGTGGTGGCCCGTTTCGATCGCATTGTCGACGAAATCGGGATCGATACCATCGAACTGGGCAGTGCCATGGGGGTGGCTGCCAGTGCCGGGAAGATGAAAATGGGAGACAGTGAAGGGGCCCTCCGGCTCCTGGAAGAGATCGAAAAGGGAACCGAATTCGGCAACGTGCTGGGCAATGGTGTGGTCGAAACCTGCAGGTACCTGGGGGTTGATCGGGTACCGGCATTCAAGGGCCAGTCCATGCCCGCCCATGACGCCCGTGCCACCAAGACCACCGGGGTTACCTATTTCACCAGCCCGATGGGGGCGGACCATACGGCCGGTCTCTCCTATGAGGACCCCCAGGGGGTTGTCGGGCAGGTGGACCGGTCCCTGAAGATGCAGATTTTCTGTGCCATGGCCGACTCCCTGGGATTGTGCATCCTGGCTGCCCCGAGCGATCCGACCCGTCTCCTGATCTATCTGCGGGGGCTCTTGAAGGGTCGTTACGGTCTCGAAATCAGTGCCAACGAGCTGTTTGCGATCGGCAAGGAAA
>Ga0180009_10006906_pt1 | contig 11763 bp, 10 predicted proteins | sample OS_PC_MetaG_FD_123537 | JGI IMG/M metagenome (GOLD analysis project Ga0180009, IMG submission 123537) | Groundwater microbial communities from the Aspo Hard Rock Laboratory (HRL) deep subsurface site, Sweden - OS_PC_MetaG | ecosystem: Environmental > Aquatic > Deep subsurface > Groundwater...
AACGAAGCCAATATTGCCTTTACGAAAGTCGGTACGGTCTTTTTCCTTCAATTTACTCACTTCTGTTCCGCCAAAAGCATACAAGCCTTCGGTGGGATTATCGAGCAGACCAATAATGTTGAGAAGTGTTGATTTTCCACAACCTGATGGGCCCATTATGGCCACAAATTCACCCTGCTTAACGTGAATATCTACATGGTGTAATGCATAAGTTTCAACCTCTTCGGTACGAAACACTTTTGCTAAATTTATTGTCTTAATCATTGTTTGATAGTTTAAATTAATATTTTATGATTTTCAATTATCTCCCCGAAATTATACTCCATTACATCAAATGCAAACCTGCACTAATTCCAAAAAATTAAGTGTTGTTTTCAATCTTCTACAAAAATCTCTTTTATCACTGAACAACAGAAACTTAATTAGCATCACCTTACATTTTTTAATTATAATAATGTCATATGTCTCTTCTTTTCAAGTCCCATGCCGCAAGTTGTATCTCGCTATAATTCAGATGCCTACAACCTAATCTTTGGATTAACACTATTACTTAGTGTAAATATATTTGACATTGGGTGTTAAATTACTTTACATTAGTTTAGTCATTCTTTTTTTACCTGATGTATAAAAATCAACCCATCATATAAACTTTGAAAGGGAACATGTCCTTCGCCTTCATATATCTTTAATTCACAAACAGTATTCTCATCCGATTCAACTAATTGGGTGAAGTTTAACAGCTGACCTTTAATCACTCCATCAGGGTCGAGAAAGTCGTTTAATCCATGTGTCAGGAAGAGTTTCTTCCTTTCATATCGTTCGTTTTTAAGCATATCAGTTATCAAATCCTTAAAGAAGTCCTCACAATCAGGAAATCCACCACTACATGCTATAAACGAATCAAACGATTCCGGACTGGTCAGGAAACAATACATCGTAAACATGGCGCTTAGCGATTGCCCACACAACACATTTTCACCAGTCGTTCGGTAGGTGCGGTTGATATGAGGTATTAACTCATTCTCAATAAATTTCTTGAAATTATCAGCTCCTGGCTGCGATTGAAAATAATTGGTTTTTGTGGGCATCATGTCTCTATTCCGATTGGTGTTTTCAATCATAACAACTATCATATCAGGAATAAGCTCTTCCACGTATACCAGGCGATTGACTACACCAACTGTTTCAATAAACAGATCTAAATCCCCATCAAGTCGATAAAGCACGGAATAAGAATTGCCTGAATTATAATAATCTTTCGGAAGACTGATCATAAACCTTCTTTTCTCATTTAGTATGGAAGATTCAATGGAATCATGAAAACCAATGTTAATTTCCTGACCAATCAGGATTGTAGTTGACGTTACCAACAAGAGGTATGATAACAACAGCTTAGTCAAGCTGAATAAATTAGGGTCTTTTTTTACTTTTATTATCATGACAATCTTTCACACAGATCTCTTTTATCGAGACGGTAGCAATAATTTACATAAGCCTATCAATAGCGTCACGAATTTCATTATCCGTGCTTCCCTTTCCATATCCATAAATGACATTTCTGATGATTCGATTCTCATCAAGGATAAAGAATACAGGAAAAGAACCAATGGAATAGCTTTTTAACACCTCTTTCGTTGATAACACAAACTTGTATTCGAAGTGATTTCTATTCATGTAGGTTTTTAACACATTGGTATTTCTACTTGTGCACTCAATGGCTACAAAATCAAAATCTTCTTTTTTATAAATGGAAGACAGCTCTTTTAAGAATGGAATGGAAGCTTTACAAGGCCCGCAGCTCACACTGGTAAATTGGATCATTGATACTTTGCTTTTCAAATCTTTCAAAGAGAATGGCAATTTATTGCTTGTTTGCAAAGTCCAGTCGGGTGCTTCTTTGCCAATTAGCTCACTTTTTATCTTTCTTTTTCCTCCCGATCCATAGGACTGGATTCTATAATCATCAGGGAAATAATCCGAGGCTTTAAAGTCTTTTATATCCATTTTATTCAGTTCATAGTTTTTACGAACTCTTACAGATATATTGTGAACCATTTCCCTTCTGGTTTTAAAGGGCAGGTTGTTCGATTTGTCTATCCAAAGTTCATAAATAGAAGTATTCTCGCCGAAAGTATATGGCGTTATTGGCATGCGGAAAGCTTTCCCAAAGAACTCAACTTGATTTTCCTCGTAAATAGTTAATTTCAAATAAACAATATCTTCCAGGTCTTTTATATCCAACGATATACTATCTTTTGTTTCAAGTGCGTATTTAAGAATGCTTTTTACATAATTGAAAAAAGGCGGCGTTAAGGCTCTGAATGGCCTGGGATTAACATTAAAACTGTCAAGCACAATTCTTTTTTCGTCGTTATACACAAGCGCTCTCATTTCACCATCATAACAAAATTCAAGAATTGAAGTATCTGAACCATTTAGTCTTACAAACTTTGAGCCTATTGTTGTATCTGATGGATTATCATACTCTTTAACAAAGGAATAATAAGTCTCAGAAGCGGCGGTATCTCCTGGTTGCCAGTTCTCAGAAATTACAATATATGTTGCAGATTCTATTGTTTCAAGATTATTTAATACTTTCTTCAGGTAATCTTTTGAGGTGTAGTTTGTTGTGCAAGCATTAAAAAGGAATACTAATCCTGTTAATGCTATGATGCGTCGTTTTTTCATCATCTTATTTTTTTAGTTCGTCAATAATCTTTGTGGACACGCAAAAGAAATCCTGTCCGGGAGTATGTCGCATGAAGAATAAGTATTTCCCATCCGGAGAAACAGTTGGAAAGCTTTCGGCCTTTTCTATGTTAACTTTCTCGCCCATATTCATTACTTATTTTCAGTCGTTATTTAAAATAAAATCAACAGAAGTATCTAAATAATAGGACCAGTTTTCAGGAAATTCATGGCCGATTTCCGGGAAGACCACAAACCGATTCCGTATTCCGTATTGATCTAGCTGATATCCAAGTTTCTTTTGTTGTTGAATGGCCCAATCATCTTCACCGCATAGGAGGGCTACTTTAAGCCCTCTTTCAGCAGAATTGATAAACAATGTACTGTCTAAATCTCTGGGATAAACAGCAAAAGAAAGAAGCAGTCCTTTGGCTGGAATTTCATTATACAAGCCGAGTATTAACGATCGATAACCGCCAGCTGAAGGGCCGGCTAGTATGACTTGAGTGGTGTCGACGGCATAGGTTGAAATGATTTGCTGATAAACATTTACCAACCGGGCATTCCAGTTTTCATGGTCATAAACTCTGGAAAATGAACCCGCATAAGTATCACCTTGGGTATAAGCCACAATAAAATCTTTCTGCAGCTTTTCTGACTGATACTTGTATTGTGAATTGGGAATATTACCAATCCCTCCATGCATAATCAGCATTATGGGATAGTGTTTATTTTTATCATAGTTTGTTGGCAACTGAACCATAAATTCGGTGGTTTTATGCTGATTTGCAGCGTCTTTAAGCTCAGCATTTTTCGCCATAAATGTTTCAAATCCATCACGTTTTTCTAATTCTTTGAGATAAGGAGGAAAAGCACGATCACCTGTAGTTGTGTAATAGAACAAACCTTCCTCCTGCCCAAGCTTTAGTATTTCAAAACAACTATCGTATAGTTTCAGACTTGCATAATGGAAGGATAATTCCCAAAATATCAGATTATTTCTGATATTCATATCCTGAAATTGACCAAGGGCCTCCGTACATAAGTCTATGGATTTCTGATAGTCGGTTTCATCCACTTCTTTAAGTGTTTTTGTGAAATCGAGAAATTCTTTATCCAAAGGTTTGTATGGCAATTCATAAATATTTTGTCCGTAGGAAGTTTGGATGCATATCAGGATGAATGCAGCGGTGAGCAGGAATGATAGTTTTCTCATTTTCATTTCGTTTTTTTATTGGGATCAAGCTATTTCCGTTATTTTTCAGCCTTATTAATTTCTTCCAGCAAATGAGTTATTTCGCTGTTTTCAGGATCTAATTGTTGGGCTTTTAATACTGTTTCTTTTGCAAGTGTTAGATCTCCATTCACTTTATAACCATAAGCTAATTCATAAAGAGGCTTCCATGAATCTGGATGCATTTCCATGTTAAACATCAACAATTGTACGGACACATTCAAATCTGAATCTCTATACATCCTACTTAGAATATTAATTTCGTTTTCTTTGCTTTTGAATACTTCCTGATTCCTATCCACGAATCTCATTGCAGAGTCAATGCTGAAGGTCAAAATGGTATTGTTCAATTGTGCAACAATGGAATTATCACAAGTATCCAGTATTATGTATTCATTGGCCTGAATATTCAATTCGGATGGGCTATTTGTTAAATACGTATTAAAAAAAGCCAGGGCAGTGCTACAGATGTAATCGTAACTCGTGCAAAATTTGCTAATGGAGTTTTTGGTTGAGCATAAATCAAAAAACCGCCAGAAAGAGACAAAGCCATTGTGATCCAGATAAGGCATGCGAAACAGCTGCTTTTCATTTGAAACAATGGAACTATAAAATGGATAAATCGAAAAATTCTCATAGTTATTTACCAACAAACAATTGGGTACATTCGTTTTGCTAAGATCAAAACCCTCAGCATTAAAGAGGGTGATGTAGGATCCATATTCCTGACTTCCATCCATACTGAATACCGCCTTCACCTTGTCGTTATTCATTTGAAAAATAGTCGTAGCCAATCCGCCGGTACTAAACCCAAACAATCCCAGTCCGGCATATTCAATTTTCAAGCTATCCTCAATATAATGGAGTATAAACTCCATATCTTCCACCTGCGCCCATATACTTTGCTGATCGTTTTTTCTGTTGATGGATTCACTTCCTGCCGACCCAACCGAAATAACCATATAACCATAACTGGCCAAATACTCACAAATCACATGGTTTTGAATGGCTGATTTACAATTGGAGGGTGCGTAAATAATCAACGGAAATTTCTGATCGGATTTGGCAAGAGGTATTCCATATTGAGCAAGTACAGGACAATCTAAAATTTGTTGGGTTGTCATGCTGCTATCAATACCCAATTGTTGCTTGGCAAAACCGGCATAGGCATTTACAAAATCAAAACTATTTGCATCAATCTCTGATTGGGGCTTATTGAAATTTTCCCGTATCGAAATTAAGTCGATGTAGTTCTTAAAATAGTAACTGTCGTTTTTATCCTGATCATCGGATGGATACCAAAAGTGCAAAAGCAATGGTCTGGAAATGGTATCATTGTTTAAAATATACCGTCTGGATTCATCATAGGTTTTGAAATACTTAAAGCCTACTGCATAAGAACCATACATAAGACTCTGACCGAGACATAAGCTACTGGATACAAGTATGAGAAGCGTGATTAAATAACCGTTTTTGAGTTTCATCATTACACCATTGATTTTACAATAAACATGACCCATTTGATGCCAAGCACCGAGTCATCTATTGATTAGTCAATCCCTATACCACAAAGCGTATACTGCTTATTATCTGATACATACATTCATAATTTTCAAAGAACAACGATGCAAAGTGTAAATATTATTTACAGTGATTGTACGTTTATTTTACATCTCATACGTATGGATGCAACACATGCAAAGTGCATTCACAATTGTTTTTATTGATCGCAATTGTTAATCAAAACTATGCACTTTTAGTGCGAAATGATTTAGTTAATTATAGAAAAAAATGAGCAGTAACAAAAATCAGTATTATTGCTATTAAACCTAAGTATGCATAAACACTTCCAAAATTAAGTGTCCAACCTAAAGAAGGAATTAATTTTGGAACAATAATCCTAGGATCATTTCTGTTGACATAAAAAACACCTTTCCAATTATCTGGATTTTTGCTCATTAAGTCAAATTTATCTTTTTTAAGTTGTCTTCCCATTTTTTAATAAGTAGAGTTTAAACAATCATCTTTGTAATTGGGTATAATCTTTATTAGCATCCTATTTATTTAATCTGTTTCAAAATCCAATTTGTTATTTCTTCTAATGCTATTGGTGAAAAGGTTTGTTCTATTGATGCATATTCACTTGGTAATCCTGTTTCACATTCTTGAAATAAATGATTTAAGTTTGACAATTCTTTTGTGCTAACATTTTTATTTCCACCCTTTTCTAAGGCTTTTTTAATAGCGTCTAAATTTACTTTTGCAGGTACTTGTAAATCTTTCTCTCCATTAATAGCCAATACTGGGCATTTAACTTTTTCTAGTATAGGTGCAGGATTATATTTTATAAAGAAATTCATCCAGGGGCTTGCTGATTGAGTTACTTGCAAGTTCACATAGTCGTCTTCACTCATTCCTGCTGGTATTTCAGATTCAGGATTATCTTTTAATGCTTGCTTAAAATAGCTTTTTAATTTTATTTTCAAGGAGTCGGTATTATTAGATCTTAATACAATATCAAAAGCACCTTCACTAATAGCTTTAGCATTTTTCAAATCAGCATCATTAATTCCAGAAGCCTTTCCTATCAATTCTTGTTGCAATAAGAGTAATTGATCGCCACGTATTCCAGTACCTGCTAGAAGAACAATAAATTTTATGTCGTTAAATTTCGCGGCTACTATTGGTGCAATTATTCCCCCTTCACTGTGCCCGATTAATCCAATTTCGTTTTGGTTTATATCTTTTCTTGTTTGCAAATATTTTATTGCAAATTCCACATCTGTTGCAAAGTCAAATGTTGTAGCATTTTCAAAGTCGCCAGTAGACTCTGCGGTTCCTCGGTCATCAAACCTTAATACTGCAATCCCACTTTTAGTTAAATGGTCTGCTAAAACAAGGAAGGGTTTATGTCCTAACAATTCTTCATCTCTGTTCTGTGGCCCACTTCCACTTATCAGAATAACAGCTGGAAATCTACCATTTTTTTCAGGTAAGCTTAAAGTTCCTGCTAATACAATTTTATCCTTTGCATTTTCAAATTTTACCTCTTCAGAATAATATGGATATGGCTTGGTTGGTTCTTGCGGTTTGAAGACTTTTTCTTTTTCAATTTTTCCTTTAGTTAAAACCAACGGAAAGGATTGATTAGCTTGAATAAATGTTCCAACAAATGCATTCTCCTTATTCAAAGTTCCTTCATACTTAATACTTGCATTTGATATTTCAAGTTTTAAAACAGAATTTTCATAACTTGTAGAAGTTACAGGAATACCTAACGCTCCCTGGTCAGGACTATCCATTGTTGAACTATACCCTTTTTCCGTTTGGGTTATATTAAAAACCAATTTCAATTGAACACCTTGTGCTTTCAATATGCCATTCCATTTACCTGAAATATCTTGTCCGTAAATTGATAAACATGTCAAAACAGAGATTAATATTAATGTCGATTTTTTCATTTTTTCCCTTCTTTATGATTCATATTATTGGCTAATTCTTTGTATGCTTATTCATTAGCCACATTCAATTCCATGATAAGCAATTTGTTCATTACCTCAACACAGAGATCTTCGGTAATACCAAAGTCCCGTGAATTGGTAGACACCACAAAAGCCCTATCCACTTGAGGTGTAACCACAACTGAGGTATACCAAATTCCGTTACTTCCACTATGAGAAAGCATGGTTCCTTTAGCCCAGTCCTTTTCGGCAACACCCCAACCTCCGGCGTAATAGTGGCTGCCAACGGGTTCAATTAATTTATTCAAATATACTTTATCCAGAATAGCATTTTCTTCCGTTAATTGAAGCGAAAGAAATTTGGCCCAGTCTTCTATGTTGCAGTGAACCCTGCCGGCAGGACCCAGTGCTTCCGGATTATCAGATTGATCAGGTTTCCATTTATTCCCATACCACACTTTTTCATGCCCCCATGGCTGATCTGTTTCATTGGGTGTATTTAGGGCTCCAAAGCCTGCTGAACTCATGCACAATGGATCGAACAAACGATTTTGCATTAAAACTTCCCAGCTTACGCCCGTTATTTGTTCCGCCATACAAGCGGCAATCATATATCCTAAGTTTGAATATTGAAATTGATCCATATCATATGAAGCTGGCGACTTCAAATTATCTTCTAAAATGGCCAGACGCCTTTTTTTGATTTCTTTTTGTTTATGCGCATTCCAATCCATTGCATTTTTTTGAAGGCCTGCCCGGTGGGTGAGAAGCTGCCACAATGTAACCTGATAATAATCAGGATGAATACTTTCTCTAAGTTCAGGAATTATATCAAGCAATTTCGATTCCCAATTAAGTTTTCCTTCAGCAACTAAAGTGGCAATCATAGTGCTTGTCATGGCTTTGGTACAGGAACCCAGATGCACCATATCATTGGTAGTAAATGCAATACCAGAACCCACTTTACGCTCTCCTGCAGAGGCTATGGCCATGACGCCTTCGCTTGAGATGATGGCAGCTATCATTCCTGGTGCTTTCCCATCAACTACCACCTGAGTAAGGATGCGCTGAATGGAATCAGATTTCTGTGATTCTGATTTTGTTTGCGAATAGTTAGCTTGATTTTCAGCCAGAGTATCTACTTCATCAGATAAACAGCCTGACAAGAATGCAAGAAAAAGCAAACTTAACAACCCCATTTTAACCCTTTTCATATTTAATCGACTACTTTTTTACAAATAACATCGTCGCCTCCATCCGGATGCATGGTCATACTTTCTACTTCTCCGGCATCATTTACATTGAAAGAAAATTCATATACGGAACCCTTTATAAAGAAAGCAGTTTGGGATTTAGGGAACAACGGAACATCTCTTTGATTAGGAATTTGTAATATCAACTGATTATCTTTATTAATTACTGTAAGAAGCATACCCGGAGATAATTCATATTTAGCCAAATAACTTTCCAGAATAGCATCAGCAACAGTTACATCTTTGTACAACTCCTCCTTTGTCGGTTCTGGAATAGCGTTTAGCAACAATCGACCTACCATGGCATAAGAGGGCGGCTCTGCGGCATTTTTAGTTACCGGGAAACCTGTTATTCCTGATTCCGATTTCTGTCCTGCTTCGGCAACAAAACCGATGTTTCCATATTTATCCGGGTAAAATCTAAATAAATGACTGGCACCAAAATAGCTTGAATAAAGGAGTTTGCTATTTTTAATATCTATAACAGATATGAATGATTTTTTGAGACCAAGAAACGAGGAATTAAAGGCCTTCTCACAAACCGGATAATCTGAATATAAGGCATTTTCAGTAAGTGGTAAATCAGCAGAATTGGTTAATCCTCCAATAATAATTGTATCTTTATTAATGAAATTTGCTGACAACACACGATCTTCGTCACTTCCTCCAAACAGGCTGGCATATTCTAAGTTCATTGTTTCAGAATTAAATACAGATACAAAGCAATCCAGCTTACCTTTCCCTTTTTTACTCATCGCATTATCCGTTACCGGGAAGCCATCTCCTGTAACGCTGCCACAAACGATCAGTCTGTTTGGCTTGGTCCACTTAATAAATGACATCCCATATGCATCGGTCGCGAAATAACTTAAATAGGAAATTTTGTGATCTGTTTCGTTTATTCTAGCAACATAATGATCTATTAAATATCCGGATTCAGGTATCATGATCTCTTTTCGAAAAGCATTTTCAGTTACGGGTAATCCTTTTGTATGGGTAGAACCTACTATATAAATATTATCATTGTCATCGAGAGTAAGTCCAGATATCCCCTCTCTTGGGCTGTTTCCAAAGAAAGTGGAAAACAGCAGTTTTTGACCATCGGGACTCAATTTAGAAAGAAAACCATGCATGTTATCATTCTTGTCAATGACACCTTGTGTTAAAGGAAAGTCATGAGAGGCGGTAGTTCCTCCAATAATAATATTGCCCTCAGAATCCACCTTAATACCTCCTGAGCCTATTGTTTCCTGAGCCTCTCCCCCAATAAATGTAGAAAAAACAATTTCAGTTCCGGTGGGGTTTAATTTAGTTACGAAAACATCGCCGCCCCAAGATCTTGCTCCGTTAAAACTGGTGTCATAGGCTCTCTCAGTTGTGGGAAAATCTGGCGATTCTGTTCCTCCGGCTATATAAATATAACCTGCATCATCAACCGTTATTCCTGAATGATGTTCTCTTTTTGAGCCCCCAAGTAATGTGGCGAATACGAGTTCGCCTTCAGGAGAATATTTTGCTACAAAGACATCTGCCAAACCATCGCCCTTTAATTTTGTTTGATAGGCTCCTTCAGTAGCCGGAAAGTTTTTATCTGTGGTATTTCCTGAAATATACATATAACCTTCGCTATCGGCACAAATATCTACACCTGACGCATATTTATCGATTTGAGAAAGATAGGTGGAGAAGCCAAGTGTATATACGGTTGTATCTATAAGTTGGTTTGTCTGTGATATTAGAATCCCTTGACTGAAAAGAATTCCAATTATAATTAAACAAAGTTTTTTTAACATGATATTTACTTTTTAAATTTATGATAGCCTTTATAAAATTTGGCATTAATCTTCTGCAAAGCAAGCAAATACCATGCATACGTATGTATGCAAATTGGGGCAGGATTAGTAGCAAATCAGGACATACTTAATATAATTGGAGGAAATAGGGGGTTAAAAATGACTGCCCAATGTGCCATGCGGAGTTATTTTATATCTCAATTTTCGAATCATTAAGAAATCAACTGGATGCTGCCCTTTCCTGGGAGCATTTTTAAAGTTCTTAATGTTGAGTCTACTCCGAAAAGTTATTTTCTGCCACTAAAGCTCGAAGACACAAAGAATGCACAAAAGGTATTATTCTGTTAATTAGCTTTTTGTGAAGCTTGGTGCTTTGGTGTCTTGGTGACAATAGCTGTTTATTTATCTTTTCGGAGTGGACTCAATGTTACGGCCTCTATAAATATGTTGAGTAAAACAAGGGCCGGAGGCCCGAAACTTCTATAAGAATCAGATATTTATTCCTGATTTTGAGCTGCGGAGTAGCGTAACATTAAAAACATATTTATCTTTGAAAGAAATGAATTATTATGGGAGATACTTATGTACAGGCATATTTCCACCTCGTATTTGCAGTTCAAAACAGAAAAGCATTAATCCAAAAAAGCTGGAAGGGAAGATTAGAAAAATATATTTCAGGAATAGTTAAAAATAACAGACACAAATTAATTGCAATAGGAGCAGAAAGAGATCATATACATATTTTTATTGGGTACAATTTAAATCAGAAAATTCCGGATCTGGTTGAAAATATAAAGACATCCAGTAATCAATTTATCAATCAGGAGCGACTATCATATGACCATTTTTCCTGGCAAAATGGTTATGGAGCTTTTACTCATTCTCATTCAAATTTAAGTGCTGTTGCAGAATATGTATTGAATCAGGAAGAGCACCATAAAAAAACGAGTTTTAGAGAAGAGTATATAAAAATGTTGGAAGATTTTGATGTTGCATATAAACCAAAATATCTCTTTGATTTCTTTGATGATTTAAGTGATGAAGAATAGTTACGGTGCTCTGCACCTAAAAGATGCTATATGGATAATTCTTTTATAGAGGTTATGCTGCTCTGCAGCAAATAATGCCATTTATTAACTGATATTTGAGCAACACCTGTTATTGATAATGACCTATATAGATTAACGCTATTTGTATTCAGAAGGTGAAACACCATGAAACTGCTTAAATGCCTGGCTAAATCGGTTGTGTCATCATAACCTACCATCAAGGCGACTTCGTTTACACGGTAGTTTTCCTGACTTTGCCACTTGGGTGTCCCGGACTATTTTAAC
>Ga0180009_10006907_pt1 | contig 11761 bp, 8 predicted proteins | sample OS_PC_MetaG_FD_123537 | JGI IMG/M metagenome (GOLD analysis project Ga0180009, IMG submission 123537) | Groundwater microbial communities from the Aspo Hard Rock Laboratory (HRL) deep subsurface site, Sweden - OS_PC_MetaG | ecosystem: Environmental > Aquatic > Deep subsurface > Groundwater...
ACTCGTTTCAGTGCCACCCCAGAGGAACGCGAGGCCAGAACGCAAAGGCCGGCGATTGCGGAGACTGACGCACCCCTGGGGCTGAACGCCACCGGGCCGATAAGCGCCTCCGCAACCACCGGTAAGCGGAAGTATATGGCCCCAGTCGGTGACGGTCAAGGGGAATCGTCGACCCGGTTCTCGGCTTCCCGCAGTGTGGCCGACTACATCCAGGAGCACATGGGGGGCAATATCCAGGTCGAGGCCTTCGGGGACGCGCAGGAAACCCTCAGCGCGATCCAGAAGCGATACTACGCCTGGACCAAGGCCCAGCCGAGCGGGTACAAAGGGCGCAACATCGACACCATGGAGGACTACATCTCGGCGAATCCCGAGGAGCGCCTCCTCTTCGATGCGGCTGCCGAGCAGGTGGGTGCCAAGGTCTACGACAAAGAGGGCCGCCTATGGGCTACTGATATCGAGCGCCGAATGCGGGACGACAGCACCGTCGCGCAGTCCGCCGCCATCCAGGCCGACCCGTTCCTCCGGGAGCACTGGATCGACCCGGAGCGATTGATGCCGGGGAAGAGCGAGAAGTTAAAGGTCAGGGTGGCCCAAGACATTCTGCGCCTGTCCCAGGCTTACGGTACTGCAAATAACCGCGCCGCCGTGAAGGCCAAGCAGGACCGCCTGGTGCGCCAGGCCGTATATGATCTGCTCGAGTCCGAGGGCGTGGAGGTCACGCAGGATATCCGCTCTATCGGGGACGCTCGAGAGCTGGCCGGCGTCGCGTCGCAGGCGCTGGGTATGGAGAGTCAGACCTTCGGCGGCTTCCACCGAACCTTCAACCAGTTCGTCATCGACCGGATGAATCCCACCGATCGGGAGGACATTCGCAAGGCCTTTTACAACGCCGTGCGACACGCCTGGGAGAATGACCGGGCTGGGGAGGTGGACTTCCTGTCGGTTGAGGCTTCTCCCAGCATCGAGCAGGGGGTGCAGAAGGTCTTCAAAATGGGCACCTGGGGCACCCCGGCCTACAAGCAGTCGCAGAAGACCGGTGCCGCGATCAACTCTACCGTGGCGTGCCCGATGTTCGTAGTGGGCAACACTGCCTGCTGGATTGACGCCTGCTACCTGACCAATATGGGTGCCTCTCCTGGGGGGCTCACGTACTACGAGCACGGCCTCTACACTGCGGAGGTGTTGCAGGAATCGAATGCCACCGTCGAGATGCTCAACCGCCAAGGGGGGATGCGTCTCAACGGCTACGGGGACATCTTGCCTGGCCAGACCGAGCAGTTCATCGACATCATCCGGGACTCCAGGGACCGGGTCAAGAAGGGCGGGGCAGTCCTCTTGAACAAGATCATCTCCAAGCAGGGGGATGCCTTCGCGGTAGTGCAGGAGGCGAAGAACGCCGGTATCGATGTGAGTCACGTTCAGGTGCAGCCCAGTATGGACTTCATGTGGATTCCCGTCGAAGTGGATATGAACACCCCCGGGAACGGCATCCTTCAGCGCCTGGGGGCAGGAGGCCGGACGCTGACCGCAGAAGAGGGCATGGCCATGGTAAAGCGGTCGCCCGATGCGGTGATCGAGTACTACAGGGAGCAGTCCGGGCGTGAGGCCAAAGTGTTCGAGGACGGGGTGATGTATCGGAAGTACGGCCTCACCACGGCCCGGGTCGAGGAGCTTCGCGCTCAATACCCGGACGTTCAGGCTCTACCCCGGTACGTAGTGGCCACTCCGCAAGAGCTGGCTGAGGCGGCACTGCAGACGCCGCTGGCAGCCGCTGAAGGGGAGATGGCCTCGCCCATTATCACGCTCATGCACGGTGTGCTGGACGAGCGCATCGTCAGCGATCTGCCTGGGGGTGGTACCTTCAACGTCGGCGACAACCGCCACAAGATGGTCAAGGGGCGTGGGATCGCGGGTGTGAAGCATGGGGGGGGCGTCAAGGACGTCGCCGCTGTCTACGATCAGATCAACAACTACATCGCCGAGAATTACACCGCCGAGCAGCAGGAGCACATCTTCAAGGTGATGGAACAGAGCGTCTGCTGCCAGGAAAACTCCTCCAAGGAGGCCTGCGCCGGCTGCGCCTCGCACTGCGCCAACCACGCCTATCTCGACGACCGCCAGCATCTACCGGCCGACATGAAGGCTTCGGCCACGCCCCTGGGCGGTCGACAGCTGATCAACATCGAGCCGATTGATGACAGTGGGTGGTTTGGCGTGGCTATAGAGGGGGATACCCGCTTCGCCGTCAAGCCAGGCCACGAGAGCACCGCTCCTGATGGGTACGAGGACCGCCTCACCCCGCAGTCTCTTGAAGACACAGGTCGCCCTGGCGGGCTTGATCCTTGGTACGTTCCTCAGTCCAACCCCGAGACGGAGCGTCAGGCCAACGAGTGGATCGACCGGGATGGGATTGACGTCGTAGAAAGCACCATTCTAGGTCGAGTTGAGATGGAGGCGCGGGATGTAGTCGCGTCCATCAAAGTCCTCGACGCCCGCCAGGTGGCAGCGCAGGCCCTTGCGGCTGAGGCTGAAACAGCAGAGGGCGAAGAGAAGACTTCCTTAGAAGCTAAAGCCGACCTGATGTGGGATCGGGCCCTGGCGATGTCGACGGTGATGACTCAGCGGCTGACAAAGGCTGGGCAGTACGTGCAGTCCGCCTCGATGATCGCCCGCCTTTCCCCTGTGGGGGTGACTCACTGGGCGCAGCGCAAGATTGATGAGCACAACAAGGAACTGTCCGAGTGGGCCCAGACTCACGGCAAGCAGAAGAAGCTCACCCGCCAGCAGGCTGCGCAACTCCGCAACCGGGCGATAGATCTGCAGAAGTGGACGAACATCGAGGCTGAAGCCAAGGACGTGGAGTTGATGACGGGCAAGGTGCTTCAGGGGGAGGAGCTTACTCCAGAGAATGAGAACCACCTCTACGACCTGATGGATCGTATGGAGGATATGGCTGAGGCCCTCTCCGCGTCCGAAGATACCCGAGAGGCAGTCAAAGGTAGGAAGATGCAGGAGGACATCAGCAAACTGGCTGAGGTCGTGGACATCCTGATGACTCGTCCCGTCGAGCCGATCACTGAGAAGCAGATCCGGGCTATAGCTGGGGTGATCAAGAATCTTCGTCTCATGTCGGGAGATGCAGCCATCGAAGCCTCTCAGGAGATCTCAAGCACTATCGCCAAGATCACGGACCCGACCTGGCTGCAGAAGCTGTCAACTCTGCAGACGATGTTCCACTTGCTGAACCCGAAGACGGCCATCCGAAACATCGTTGGTAACGAGTTATTTTACCGGCTCGAGCGACTCAACATGTACCCCGCCTCGATGATTGACTGGGCCTACTCCAGTCTCACGGGGTCTGATAGGGTCATCACCTTCCGTAAGGCCGAGCAGTCCGGGTACTGGGATGCGTTTATGAAGGAGCGGGCGGCGGCGATGCGTGGCGAGAAGTGGAAAGATGTAGCCACTCGTCACGACCTCCCTGCTACGATGACCTTCAGGAACCCAGGTATTTTAAACTACCTGGAGAAGATCATGGCCGTTGAGCTTCGCGGCTTTGACTCTGCGGCGTGGAACAGGGCCTACTGGCAGCACCTCGGGGAGGTGGGCGAGCTTGCCGCCGACAAGCAGGGCTTGAGAGGCAAGCAGCGGGACGCATGGATCAAGAACTGGCTGGCTGCCCCGTCCGCTGAGGCAGTCAAAGCCGCCGATGAATATGGCCGGTACGTGACCTTCCAGGACGACAACATCCTGTCGACCACAGCGGTGAAGGCCAAGCACCTCTTGAACCTCGGTAAAGACTGGGGTGGTGGAGATCTCTTGATCAAGTACCCGAAGACCCCCAGCAACCTGGTGATGCGAGCCATTGAGTACAGCCCGATGGGGTTTGCGATCTCGCTGAATCATCTGGCGAAGCCCCTCTATGCGCCTGGCAAAGTCAACCGCCGTGCGCTGACTCTGGCACTTTCAAGAGCTATCACGGGCTCGTCTGGCTTCACGATGATGGGCTACTACCTGGTTGCTAACGGAGTCCTGACGGGCGGCGGCGAGGACGATTGGAAGGAGTGGGCCTTCCGAAGGGACCTGACGGGCGAGGGTCCGTACCGGGTGAACGTCTCTGCCCTGCAGCGGTGGGCGGCGAATCGCTTCGGAACACCCCCGAAGCCTCAGCAGGGGGATACCCTGATCTCCTACGATTGGGCCCTTCCTGTAGCCATGTCCATTGCTGTAGGGGCCAATGCCCGTGAGGCCACTCAGGCTAAGTCCCAGCGCAGGTGGGCGGGTCAGGTGGACAAGATGATACAGGCTGGTTTCAAAGGTGCGATGCGGGTGATGATGGATCAGCCTATGCTCGAGGGCTTCCAGACCCTCTTCGAGGGGTACGGCGGGCCTGACGGTTTGGGTGAGAACATGCTGCGAATCGTAGAGGGGATACCTACGCAGGTAGTGCCGACCTTCATCAACCAGATCCGCCAGATCAGTGACAACACCCGCCGGGAGACCTATGCCCCGACGCTCGCTCAGCGGTCCATCAATAAGGCGATGAACCGGCTACCCTTTATCTCGGACAGGCTCCCTGTAGCCTACAAGGCTATCGGGAAGAGCGTGCCGAGAGAGATCTACAACAACGGGGGGAACGACTGGTACCACGTCTTCTTCAACCCCTCGTTTGTCTCGGAGTACATGATCTCTCCAGAGGTCCAGATGCTACTCGACGTCTCGGATGAGTCTGGCGTCCGACTCCGTCCCCGGAACATCGGGCGGAGTTATGATGTGGGTAAAGAAGATTTGATGCGCGCCTTCCCCCGTCGGAAGTTTGAGCACGGCCTGAAGTTCGACATCACAGGCGAGGATAGAGCAGAGCTACAGCGTATGCTCGCCGAGAGGCTCACGGTGCGCATAGCGGAGCGGAAGATGAGTACGCTCAGGCAGTTCCCGCCCAAGATGCAGTTAGCCTTCTTGAACACAGCCTTACGGAAGGCCACGGAAGATGTGAAACTGAGCTTCGCCAAGAACATGGCCCAGGCTTACATGGACCGGGGGGATGTCGTGGAGCTTCGCACAGGAAACCCTTACGCCTCATTGGAGGACTAAATGGACTTCGTACAGCACGACATCGCAGACATCGCTACTCGATTCTTCGGCTACCTGGTATTCATTTTGGCTTACTCCACGGGCATCCATGGGGGAGTTCGAGCGGCTTTCGAGGTCTTCAATCTCGACCTCAAGAACACCTGGTGGGATGAGGTGGCTATTGCGGTGCTGGGGATCTTCTTCGCTCTGGCTATTGATCTCAATCTCTTCTTCTACATCGCCGGAATTACGAACACCCAGTACGCGATGTCCGTCTCAGTCAGGGCGGCAGATATGTCTCCCAGTGCCTTGTTCCCCGTGGGGCTGGTGATCACCGTCTGCAATGTAGTGACCGGTGCCATGGTGGTCGGAGGGCGTAAGGCTGTGGTAGGAATTGCCGAGGAATTCAAGCAAGGCCTGGAGGCTATCAAGGCCATCCGGGATCGATAGGAGAATCAGATGAGACGCTTCGCCAAATTACTGATCGTTTTCGCGCTACTGCCTGTAGCGGGGTATGCGCTCTCCTCGATCAGTGCCTACAAGACCTTCACCCGGGAGATCCTGACCAGCGCAGATTTGAACGCATCGTTCAGCCGATTGCTGGATGACGGGATCAACCCGCTAATTCTGAAGCACCCTGGGGACAGTACGAAAACGGTGTTCGGGGCCTTCGATACACTAGTTGCAAACCCTGGCCCAAACATCACGGTGAAGTTCCCGCTGGCTTCCTTGTCGGCGGACGACTCGCTCAACTATCACCTGGCTCATATTCGGCGGGCGAATGCGGACACGGTGGTGGTTGGACTGTTGTACGGTCAGTTCGGGTCTTCAACCACTCCCCTACAGGACACGACCAAGGTCCACAACTTGCGGGTGGTGTTCTCCAGTGACGGTTCTCATACAACCTTCCTGAAGGGAATCGACGCGCTGGAGGCGGACTCTCTGACGGTCTCCGGCCTGCTGACCGTGGACACGCTCACAGTAACCGGTCTGACTACCCTGGACAGCCTCACCGTCACTGGGCCTACCACCCTCGACACCCTGACGGTCACGGGCCCCACGATCCTCGACAGCTTGACTGCTCCGGGCCTGGTGCTCAACGAGGCCAACGACCTGCGCGATACGATCGGCGTGGCTCTCACGGACAGTCTGGGCTACAAGGCCCGGACGTTCAATGCTGGGGTCACGGTCACGGTCAACGGTACGCTCTCCGTGGACACACTGTCTGTCACCGGCCCCACCACAGTAGGCACCCTCACCTCCACCTCCCTGGCCATTCTCGACACGGCAAGGATAGACTCGGCCCGGATCACGCTGGCCAATATCCTGGGAGGGACGGTAACGGCGGCGCTGAACGGCACCCTCGGCGCTACGACGCCTGCCAGCGTGGCGGCTACGACGCTCACGGCCAGTAGCACGCTGGATGTCCTAACGGCGACCAACTTCAAGCTCGGCAGTGTGGCCTACACTGGCACGATGGCGAATCTGAACATCCTGCGCGACGACTCGATGGCGGATGCGCTGCACCGGCACTCGGAGTTGAGCGCCAGCGATGGGACGCCGAATCCGGCTGTGCAGGTAGACACCCCTGGCAACGTCGGCATCGGGGCGACGCCTGAAGCGTGGCATGCCGCGTGGACTGCCGCGCAGTTTGGTGGGACTGGAGCCCTGTCTTCCGCCACTACGCCGGCTGCTGGCGGCACTATGACCGTATCGCAGAATATGTATCGCAACACAGCGGGCGCGTGGTCCTACATCGTTACGGACGAGGCTTCTCGTTACGTGCAGAATGATGGTCGGCACTTGTTCGTTGTGGCTACTTCTGACTCTGCGGATGCGGCAACTTCGGGGAATGAGCAGTCCGCCTTCACCATCGACGTCTCGGGCAACGTCGGGATCGGGGGTTGGCCTGCTGCTTGGGCTGCAACAATGTCTGCCATGCAGGTCGGCGGGAGTGGGTCCATCGCTTCTGTGAAAACTCCCGCTGCCGGAAACTTCACGGCCCTGAGTAACAACTGGTATCTCAGCGGTGACAACACCTACATAATTGCAGATGAGGCTTGCCGCCTGGTCTTGCAGGATGGCACTTTCGTTTTCCAGAAAGCTGGAAGTGGCACAGGCGTCATCTCCTGGACCACCGCCCTGGCCATCGCCAACAACGGCAACTCTACGTTCGCCGGCAATATCCTTCCTGCCGCAGCCGACGCCTACGATCTCGGCTCCGTAGCCACTCCGATGGACAGCCTGTTTTCTAAGACCGCCCTGGTGGTAGGCGACATCCCGTTCCTTGATACGCTGCATCCCAGCGACTTGGCCCAGATCAGAGCCATCCGAGGATCTGGCGTCATTGATCCGGTGACCGGGCTGGAACTCGTCGATGACAACACCTTGCCCAAGGTGATGATGCACACGCACCGCAAGGACTGGGTGGAGACGGTAGTCACGAACATCAAGACGCGCATCGACACCATCGTCACTAAGCGGGAAGAGATCAAGCGGATCGACCGGGACACCTTGGTAGCTGAACTGGACAGTTTCCTGGACACGACCTGGGTAGCTCGGGTGGTGCAGGACTCCACAGTAGTGACGCTCTCTGATACGGCCCTAACTGAAGTGTTCGTCTCTGCGGACACGGCATTGGTGCCGCACAAGAAGGGTGACTTGGTACTCAGTTCAAGCGGCAAGCCCTTCTACGACATCTCTGCCACCTTTGGGGTCAATCAGGGAGCCATCCGGGAGCTGGCTGACATTGTGGACAGCCTGGAGGCTCGCACCGACGCGCAGGACGTACTCATCGCCAATCTGCTCTCACGGGTAACGAAGCTGGAAGGACGGTAATGGACACACAACTCCGACAGTGGCGGGACATGCTCCTCATCGCGGTGATCTGCGTGGCGGCCGTCTGGTGGACGGTAGGGCACGTAGTAGAGTATCGCGGGTTGCAGTCTGCGGTGGTGCAGCTGCAGCAGCAGAACCAGCAGGTGGTGCAGCAGGCCAACGCGGAGATCGCCAGGCTGAAAGGGCAGTAACGTGGAACTGGAACGGGATGGCAATGGGGGCAAGGTACTGCGCGTGCGCTTGCCGGTATTCGTGGGGGCCGTAGTGATCACTGCCTTAGTGGCGTCGACGGGAACGCTGTGGGCGCTGTCCTTGGCTAGCGCCGAGCAGCAGATCATCAATGCGGTGGTCGAACGCCGGCTGGACAAGGTAGAGGACCGCTGGGAAGCGGTATCCACTCAGCTCAACAAGATCGCCTCCACGCAGGCCGCTATCCTCGAGCGCCTGCCCCTGAGGCGGTGATGCCGAGACTCGGGGTTACCGATTCTCAAGACCCTCGATACAAGATCGTTGTCTCTACTGCGCAGCAGGCCATTCGGCAGGGTCAACTACTAGGACGTAAGGATCTTGTAGGGCTCACTGGTGTTAGCAGAGATCAGGTCCAGCGCATCCTCCGCGCAGCACGAGATCGAGGTGAACTGCCTGACAGGGCCCAGGGCAGCAACAGGACAGACCTGTCTGTCGGATTCCGCTCTCCAGATCTACCATCGCACGTCAGAAGCATCGAGGAACTGAAAGCAGATAGGCGTAGTGAGTTCACCCGTGTTGACACTGCAGAACAAGCACGCCACCTAATCCCCGTCGAGGTGTTGATTGATGGCCCGGTGGGGATCTGTCACATGGGAGACCCTCACATCGATGACCCGGGGAGTGACTTCCCTACTCTCGAGCGAGACATCAAGATCATCAACGAGACCCCCGCGTTTTGGGCTGCGACGGTAGGGGACATGCAGAACAACTGGTGCAACAGGCTGGCTCATCTGCACTCAGAACAAACTGTCACTTCTGAGGAAGCCTGGATCTTAGTAGAGTGGCTTGTTAGGAGTACGGACTGGATCTACATGGTTGGTGGGAATCATGATCTTTGGGCGAAGGGGTCGGACCCCCTGCAGTGGATACGCCGCCTGTCCTCCGTTGCGGTAGGGGAGTACTCAGGGGCAAGAATAGCTCTGCAATTCCCCAACGGCAAGGAAGTCCGGATCAACGCCAGGCATGACTTCTCAGGCTCTTCTCAGTGGAACTTAGCCCACTCGTTGATGAAGGCATTTACCATGGGCTTCAAGGACCACATCTTGACTGCCGGCCACCGGCACGCTGACGCCTACGGTCTGTGTGTTGACCCTGAGAGTGGGCTTATCGGTCATGCGTTACGCACTAGTGGATACAAGGTCCACGACAGCTTTGCCAAGCAGCAGGGCTTCGTGGATCACCGGGTGCGACCTTCGGTCTGCACGATCATCGACCCCTCCCGCGAGGATGACGATCCCAACCTCATCCAAGTGTTCTGGGACACGCAAAGGGCAGCCGACTACCTGACCTGGATACGATGACTAAAACCTTGATGATCCAGTGGAGAGACGCTGAGTCTGGCGGAATGAGCTGGACGGAGTCGGAGGTTGCTTTGGCCTGGGCTGTTGATCCCAACACAGCGATCTGCATTTCGACAGGGGTACTGGTGGCTGAGACGGCTGACTACGTAACCCTTGCAGGTAGTATCGTCAGAGGACACTATGGAGAGTTACAGAAGATCCCCAAGGGCATGATCTTAAAGCGAGAGGTGACGGGAACATGGCCGAAGAAGTCAGCCCCCCAGAAGCACTGAACGAAGACTCCTGGGGGACCCGAAGAGGGATCAGTATGGCCCGAGAGAACCGCCAGGTCATCAACCAGATCATCCGCTACCTGCAACGTCCTTGCGCATGTTCGCAGAAATCGGTCGTTTCTGCAAGTCATTCATTCGCAAAACTAACAAACTGGAGGGACGCTACGGCTGATCCCTGAATCACGCCGGCTCCTCTCGCAGGGTCTCCTGAGCCGCCTCTGCTGCTTTCCTGTCAACCTGCACGGTGATGTATTTGAGCCTGGAGTCGTTGTATTCCACGCCCCACTGCATGAGTTCCTCCAGCGCCGTCCGCAGCCGCTCTCGCTGCTCCACCACCAGCGCGTGCCGCTTCTGCCAGCCGTCTGCTCTGGCCTCGGCCTGCTCTGCCCGCTGCTGATGCTTACGGACGGAGTCGCAGGCGCTGTTGTAGTTGGCCTCCCAGACTGTGGCCCGCTCCAGAGCTTGCTTTACGGCCCTGGCGTCCAGCTGCATCAGGCCCTCCAGGTGGAACACCTCGGCCAGTTCCCCCCGGCAGATGTCACATGGCTGGGGTAGCCCATGCTTGCCGCACAATGGATGATCGCCTTGGTGCTGCGGGCAGCGATGATGCCTCTCGGCATTGGCAGCACAGTCGGGGCACTCCTCGCCCACCGACTCCTCGTCCTGCTTGCGCGCTCGAGCCTCCTTGTGGGCCTCGAAAACGTCCTGCTCCCACTTGCGGTCCTCGATGTAGTCCAGATCCTCAGCTCGCTCCTGTGCCGCCGCAACGCCATGCACCGAGCATGCGATGTTGTGACCGGCTGGCGGTGGCTTGCAGGTGCACGGGCCCTTGCCCAGCACCTTCTCAGCCGTGGCGTGGATCTCGGCCTCCTCGTCGGCGTCAGTCACAGACCGTAGCGCATCCACCTCTGCCTGCGACAGGATGCTCGGGCCTCGGCCAAGAGGGGCCGCAGCCGGGCCCGCAGGCGTAATCCCCGCGGGGCACTCCGGCGCATGGATGACTCTATTCCCGCAGTCGGGGCACCCACCCCGGCTCGGTAGGGCGTCCTCTGGTATCTCCTCCAGCCCTTCAGCCTCAACGCGGGTCGCATAGAGATCGAGATGAGGTGCGCCGCCAGTAATCAGGTCGGCCACGTGGCGAATGGCATAGGCCATGTCAGCGCGTCGATCAGCCTGCGCTTCGCGAAGTGCTGTAAGGGCCCACGACCGGGCTGCTGGCTCATACCCGGTGCCATCACACTCAAAGCAACCCTCGCCGACGCACGACCCACAGATGTGGCTTGTATCCCGCTCCTCGCCCTCTTTGGGCTCGTCCGCGATCGGCTCAACCCAGCCCAACTCCTTCATCGACTTCAGCCTCGCGTCCCGCAGGCCGGTCAGTATCCGTTGGGCCATGGGCACCGACAGGTTTACCCTGTCATTGTTGCAGCCATCGAATCGCACGCCGGGATCGCACGATACGAGGTCGGCCTGCAGAAGATCACACAGTGGCGCGGCAAATGCTGACCACGCATCTGCGTAGACATCGGGGTCACTCGACACAGCGTCGATGTTGCCCAAGTAGTATTCCGGCAATCTCCTATACTTGCCCATATTCCTACTCCTCCTCTCCAGTCTGGGTGGGCGCGGGGGCCAGCAGCATCTCATGATCTTCTCCCTCAAGGCAGAGGACGACGCGCCGCTTGTGGTGGCATTCGCAGCCATGCCCACTGTCTGGCTCAACCTCCCGCTGTTCGTCCCCCGTCAGGTTTTGTATGGGATCGGCGTTTTCCAGCCACCACGGGACTGGCGCTGCACACAGGCCCATCAGTGAGTCGTAGTACTTGCATGTGCTGCATCTGCGTTCAGCCATCAGCCTGCCTCCTTGGTGCCTGGGCATCACATAGTCTCCTCTGCGGGCTCCCCCGCCTCGATGGCCAAAGCGATGGCCTGGGCGTGGCCGTCTGCCTGATGGTCGATCACGCCGCACAGTTTGCCCCACAATTCGCTCGTACTGCCCTCTTCTCGGCGCAGGCGTTTTAGTAC
>Ga0180009_10006908_pt1 | contig 11760 bp, 11 predicted proteins | sample OS_PC_MetaG_FD_123537 | JGI IMG/M metagenome (GOLD analysis project Ga0180009, IMG submission 123537) | Groundwater microbial communities from the Aspo Hard Rock Laboratory (HRL) deep subsurface site, Sweden - OS_PC_MetaG | ecosystem: Environmental > Aquatic > Deep subsurface > Groundwater...
AAAAAGCTTTAAAGCAGTCTCAAGAGTTGCAATATCAACGGCTGCTTTTACCTGTTTTGCATCATCCGTTCTTCCCATCAACCTGGGCATGATCATCCCGGCAAGAATACCAAGGATGACAATTACGACCATCAATTCGATCAAAGAAAAACCTCTGTTATTCGTACCAATTTTTTTTAGCATATTTTTTTTACCCTTTGCATCATTTATTATTTACTCAACGCTGGTAACTCCGAAAGTTGAGTACTCAAATTTATAAATTTATTTTGGCATGAATTCTAAAATAGTCAAGATTTTTTCAGAATAGACTCTGAAAACTCTCTTCTGTCCGGCAAACGGAAAGCCAGGAATATATTTTTTCAATTTTGCTTAGAGATTTGCAACTATCTGAGATTGTATTAGGATTTAGGTTTTAGGATTTAGGTTAAAACTTAAAACCTAAAACTTAAAACTATGCCTGAACAAGGTTTTCGTTCAGGCATTAATTAAGGGAATATTTGATATAATGTTGCATAAAAATAAGCTATAGGATATAGAACTGACTTAGTATTTATTCGCCTTATCGTGGAAGAGAGCATGAGCAATAGAATTTTAGCAATTGATATTCAGCAGGATCAGATTTCATCAGTTTTGTTAACTCATAGTCTTAAGGGTATTCGAATTGTTGAAACTGCATGCAGTAAGATTATCCAGGAAACTAAAGGAGACAACCCTCTTCAGGCTGTTCAGGATACACTTACTAAAATTCTTGTGAAAATGGGCGATGTGCATGGCAGATGTATTGTCAGCATACCTTCCCATCATTTTTTTTTTAGAACTATAGAGCTGCCATTTAAAAATAAAAAAAAGAACAGTCTGATTCTTCCCTTTGAGCTGGAGAGTTATTTGCCATGCCCAGTTGAAGATGTTGAGTTTGATTTTTGTATGCTTGATAACCTGAAGGTCACACGTAACCTGAAGGTCACAAGTAAAAATTCAAAAAATTCTTCTAAAACAAATATGGCAGGGGTTGCCGGTATACAAAATGATGTGCTGAAAAAGTTCAAGAAGGTTTTTGACGACTGTGACATTCATCCGGATATGGTGACCCCAGGGAGCGGTTACTCTGCAGCTCTTGTTTGTGCCGGGGCAGCAGACCAATCCGGGCTTTTGTTTTTTATACACGTGGAGCCTCTTCTGGCAGCTGTTTATGTAGTGAGATTTGGTGAAATAGCTTTTAGCAGGAGCTTTTTATTAAATTCTGATGATCCGGTCCAGTCAGTAAAGACAAATCTTATACATACGCTCTTATCCTTTAATGAGGTTTTCAGCAATTCTTTGGAACTTAATGAAATTATTGTATCAGGTACTGCTTCTTTCATGCAGGAGTTGTGTGGTGATATTGAAAAAGAAATGAATGTGCAGGTTCATGATTTTAATATTTTCAAGGCTGAAAAAATAACACCTGTATCTGGACAGCTTGCTGATTATCAATATGACTCGATACAGAATGCTATTGCCATGGGAGTTAATGAGATAAAGGGTGTTGAAACTTATAATTTCACAAGGCAGGTTTCAGATTTTACATTATTTTACCATGAAAACAGATCCAATGTAATTGCCTTGGCTATATTGTCTTTTTTTCTTTTTATGGCATGGGCAATAAATCCGATTATACAGATTAACAGGATGGAAAGGCGTATAGAACAGCTTGACACTAGGACAACTCAAGTCTTTAAGTCGTGTTTTCCCGATGTAAAGACAATTGTTGATCCAGTGCATCAAATGCAGGTTAAAGTGGATGCTTTACAGGAGAAGAAAAACAGCAATTTTTTTGATGAATCTTTGCTTTGTATTGATTTGCTGAATGAAATCAGCAAATCATTACCTTCTTCCCTTGATATTATCTTTTCAAGATTTGTCAGAACAGAAAATAATTTGCTTGTTACGGGAAGTGCAGATCAATTTATAACAATTGATAAAATGAAAAATTATTTTAAAAATATTAAATTTTTTAAGGAAGTTGATATAAATTCAGCTTCAATGGACAAGATTGACAAACGGGTTAAGTTTAATCTTAAGATTTTGCTCTGAATTTGATTTTTAGGAGAAAAGAATAATTTGGCTTTAAGAATGAACAGTCGGGAAAAGTATTCTGTTATTTTTGCGTGTGTTCTAATACTTGTCATTATAGTGTATCAGTTTGGGATATCACCGTTTTTAGAAAAAAAGAGGCTTTTTGAAAGGCAGCTGGCATCAAAAGCCCAGTCTCTTAAGAAAGTCACTCTCTTAAAGTCAGAATATGAGAAAATATTAAATAAAAGCGAAAACTTAAAAAAAATCTATTCCCAAAGAGAAAAGAAATTTACTTTATTTGCTTTTCTTGAAAAGCTTGCAGTTCAAGCCAGAGTTGACGGGAATATTGATTATATGAAGCCGTCATCCTCTTTGGATAAGATATCAAAGACTGAATTATCCCTGGTCGAAATGAAGTTAAAAGAGATAAAAATGTCTCAACTGATGTCATACCTGTATCTTGTGGAGACGTCAAAAAATGTTGTTTTTGTAAAAAGGCTTTCTATTTCCACGGATGGGAAGAACAAGAAATCAATCAGTGCAGTACTCCATGTTGAGACAATAAAAAGCTGAAAAGAGAAGATTATTTAATGAAACTTAAATTTTTTGGTTATTTCATATTTATTGCAGTCTGCATCATTTATTCTTTGTATGCCCATTTCCCAAGCAAGACAGCATCAAAATATATTGAACAAAATTTTTCACAAATAAATTCTCAAATAAAATTACAGATAGAGAATATTTATCCTTCCTTTCCTCCTGGTATAAAAGCAGGCTCTATTCTGACAAGCTATGCTGGCGCACCAATAGTAAAGCTGGACAACTTCAAGTCTTTACTTGATTTGACCACTGTTTTCAGCAATGCAGTGACAGGCTCTTTTAAGGCAAGTGTTTTTGAGGGTATCATGTCAGGTATCGTACGCGTGTCAAGGGAGAAACCACGGGAGCTATATATTGAAACAGAACTTAAAAATCTGAATTTTAAAAATTTCCAGATGGGTAAAGATCTGCCAGACTATAAATTTTCAGGGATACTTAATGGAAAGGTAACAACAGGGTTTAAACAGGGACATATCCTGAAAAATTATGGTGAAGTAAATTTTACTGATTTTTCGTTACAATTTCCAGAGGCTCTATTCTCTCTTGAAACATATTCTTTTTTAACTGGAAAAGTAAAATTTATCATGCCGAAACATAATATAATCAAGATAGAAGAATGTATTATGAAAGGCCAGCAAATAGATATTCAATCATCTGGTGAAATTCGTGTAGAAAAGCAATTTCAAAAAAGTGTTTTAAATATCAAAGCCAGGGCTATATTATATCCCATGTTTTTTATGAATGCTGGAAATTCTATGCCTGTTGGCGTGGCTAAAAAAGATTCTGATAATGCAATAATTAATTTACATATTAAAGGAACAATTCAAAATCCGAAAATTATAGTGGGGCAGGGGATAAAATGAAGAAAATTTTCACTATAATAAATCTGGTTCTTATATTTTTTATTATAGATTTTTTCATATCAGCCCTTTATGAGCATTTTGCCCTGGAATTTGAAATTGATGATTATTCCAGAACCTTGGATGTGCAGCAGCAAAAGGTTGAAAAGAAAAATTTTCAGAATCAATCCTATTACAAAGCTATTGCCGACCGTGACCTGTTTAAGACAGGAGATATTAAAAAATCTGAAAATAAGCAGCCTGCAAAACCTGTAGTTGAGCCGGTCAAAGAGATCCAATTAACCAAGCTTAAACTTGAACTTAAAGGGACTGTCACAGGCACAGGATCAAAGCCCTTTGCTATTATTAAGAAAAAGGGTGAAAGAGATGAGAAGCTTTATACAACGGGTGATGCTGTTGATAAAGCTGTGATAAAGGCGATCTTAAGGGAGGAAGTTGTCTTATTGGTTGATGGCAGGGAAGAGACTCTTTTAATGGAAAAAAGCAAAATTCAAAAAAATTTTAATACTGATGAAGATGTCGATGCAGATGGCCCAAAAGATAAAATTGTTAACAATGTCTTGTTAACATGGACTGATGTCGATAAATTGACTGAAGATTTGGAAAATCTGAGAAAACAGGTCAGGGTTCGTCCCCATTTTGATAACGGCAAGATGGATGGCTTTCAGGTAACGGGAATAAAACAGGATTCTGTTTTTTATAAGCAACTGGGATTGAGAAATGGAGATATTGTGGCAGGGGTCAATGAGCAAGAGATCAACTCTGTAGAAGATGTTATAAATTTTTATAATGAGTTCAAACAAATGGATGGCAAGAGTGTCATGGACTTTGATATAAAACGCAATGGTTTACAGGAAAAAATTATATATTCAATAGAGTAAGGTATTCAGGATTATGAAAATGTTACAAAAAAACAGCAAGCCTTTATGCACCATTTTAGTTTTTTTCTTGATATTTTTGAATTTAAGTTTGGTCTTTGCCGAAGAAAAGAAAGAAACTATCCAGCAAAAATATGTCTCCATAGATTTTAATGATGTTGATATAAGGGTTTTTATAAAGTTTATCAGTGAACTGACCAATGAAAATTTTATTATTGATAACAAGGTCAAAGGAAATGTGAACATTATTTCTCCTGGTAAAATTACAGTGGAAGAAGCATATAAGGTTTTTCAATCCGTTCTTGAAGTCCACGGGTTCACTGCCATAAAGGCTGGGGAAATTTCAAAGATTGTTCGCACATCTGAGGCCCACTCAAAGAACGTGGAAACAAAATTTAAAACAGTCTCTGGTGTGACTGAAGATAAAATTGTAACCCAATTGATTCCCTTAAAATATGCTGATCCCGATGCTATTAAAAAACTTTTTGCACCTTTTGTATCCAAGGGAAGTGTTATCCTGGCATATACTCCTACAAATACCCTGATTATAACAGATGTGTATTCAAATATTAAACGATTGATTGAAATTATTAATGCCATTGATATAAAAGATGTGGGTCGTCAGATATCTGTCATACCTGTGGAGCATGCTGATGCCGTTAAGCTTGAGAAAACTCTGAATACACTTTTCCGGGCACAAATTGCAAAAGGGCAAAAGGTAGCGCCTGATGAGATGGTTAAATTTATTGCAGACCAGAGAACCAATACCATTATTGTTCTTGCTAACGAGTTTGATATTGCAAAGATCAGAGAGCTTATAGAGATCATGGATAAAGAGGTTCCAAAAAGCGATGCAAAGATCCGCGTCTATTATCTTGAAAATGCAAAGGCTGAAGAACTGGCAACAGTGATTCAATCTCTTTCCGGAAAGGTCCCTGCAAAAGAAAAAGGCAAAGAAACTGCCCCCGTGGTTTCTGAGGAGGTAAAAATTACGGCGGATAAAGCCACCAACAGCCTTATTATCATGGCAGACAAGGACGATTACCTGGTGTTGGAAACCGTTATAAAAAAGCTAGATATCCCGCGGCCCATGGTTTATATTGAAGCCCTGATCATGGAGGTCCGGGACACGGACGATTTTTCCCTGGGGGTTGAATGGATGGCAGTAGGCTCTGCCGGATCCATTGATGGACAGGCTGCCGGTGTTTATGGAGGGTTTACAAAGGAAAGTGCTAATACGGGTATCGCAGCTTTGCCTACCCTTGCTGGTGGTAGTTACTTAAGTGTTCCAGGCGGTCTTGCCATGGGCATCATGGCTGAGGCCATCACCATAGGAGGCATCACTTTTCCAAACCTTGGTGCTGCTATCAGGGCCATGAAAAAAAACGAACAAGTGCATATCATAGCCACCCCTCAGATTATGACCACGGATAATGAGGAAGCTGAGATAAGTGTAGGTGAAAATATTCCTTATAAGACATCCACTGGCACTACTGCTGCAGTTGATGCGTATACAAACTTTGAATACAAGGATGTGGGTGTGACCCTGAAAATCACTCCCCAGATCAGCCAGGAGCGGTTTGTCCGGTTGAATATTTATCAAAAAGTTGAAAAAGTTTCGTCAACGGGAGAAAATACGCCAACAACATTGAAACGCACGGCCCAGACAACGGTTGTGGTAAAGGATGCAGCCACCGTGGTTATAGGAGGATTGATCGGGGAAGACTTAAATTCAACGGATTACCAGGTGCCCTGCCTGGGCGGTCTTCCAATTGCCGGTAACCTGTTTAAATCAACCAGCAGAAAAGGGGTAAAGACAAATCTCTATATCTTTTTGACCCCCCATATTATTCAAAATCCTGCAGAGGCGGAAAAAGTTTATCAGGAAAAACACAAGCAGATTTCAGATATCACGGAGAAAACCATTAATTTATATAAGGACAATAAGGACAGCAAAAAAAAATAAATGCAGGCAGAATCTATGAAAATTGAGACACTTTCCAGTATACTACAAAACCGGTTCGGCATATCAGCGGATATGGTGATTGCTGCAGAAGATTCTGCTAAAAAGCAAGGAGAATCTCTTAAAGATTCTCTTATAAAGAAAAAGATTGTTACTGAAAAATTAATTTTAAAAGCATTTGAACTGCAATATAACATCCCTTTCTTGGAACAGCTGGATTTTAAAGGTATCAGTTCTGATTTTACAAATATTATTCCCATACATTTTTTAAAAAAATATTATATTGTGCCTCTGGTAAAAAATGATGAAGACTTGGAACCAGCAATTCAGAAATCTGTCATTGCTGTAAATGATCCGGCATCTTTACAGGCTGTGGATGATCTTGTTTTTTTACTGAAAATTGAAAATTATCAACTTGTGCTGTCAACCAAAGGTGAAATTCTCTCAACCATTAATAATTTTTATGATAAAAAGAGTGACAGTGCTCAGAAAATTGTTGATGGTATGGAAGATGATGATAGTATTATAAGTAAGATCAAGCAGACTTCAGACCTTCTTGATGATACTAGTGATGCTCCGATAATCAAATTGGTGAATCACATGATTTCACAATCAGTAAAAGCAAAAGCAAGCGATATTCACATTGAACCCGGTCGGGACAGTTTAAAAATACGATACAGAATTGATGGTATCCTTTATGATTTCCTCGAGCCGCCAAAATGGATACAGTCTTCCTTGATTACAAGGCTTAAAGTTATGGCGGATATGGATATCGCAGAAAAACGCCTTCCCCAGGACAACCGCATTGAAGTCCGTATTGGTAATAAGGATATTGATATCAGAATTTCAACCATTCCCACGACACTTGGTGAAAGGGTGGTGTTAAGGCTGCTTGATAAATCCAGTTCCCTTCTTACTTTGTCCCAGTTTGGTATCGCCCCTGAAAGGCTGAAACTTATCAGGAAACTTTCTTCCATGTCTAATGGTATTATCCTTATGACGGGTCCTACTGGAAGTGGAAAAACAACCACTCTGTATGCAATGCTTTCGGAAATAAATACTCCAGACATTAATATCATTACAGTGGAAGACCCCGTTGAATATAAGCTTGATGGAATTAACCAGATTCAGGTGAATTCAAAAATAGGTCTTACCTTTGCAAAAAGTCTCAGGTCAATAGTAAGACAGGACCCTGATGTTATACTGATAGGAGAGATCCGCGACCATGAGACCTCTTCCATTGCAGTACAGTCTGCCCTCACAGGTCATCTTGTGTTGTCAACGCTTCATACAAATGATTCTGCCAGCGCAATAACCCGTCTGGTTGATATCGGGATAGAACCCTTTCTTATTACTTCCGCAGTAAGGGCTGTGATCGCCCAGCGTTTGATAAGGGTTTTATGCAATGACTGCAAAGAAGAATATATGCCTGATACCATGGCTCTGAAAAGCATAGGTCTTGAAGAGGATGGGTGTGCTCAGAAAAAGATTTTCCAGGCAAAAGGTTGCAGCAAATGTTTTAATACTGGATATAAGGGAAGAACCCCTATATTTGAAATACTTGTTCTTGATAATCATCATAAATCACTTATTTTAAGGACATCTGATTCAACAAAAATAAGGGAGCTTGCCATTGAACATAACATGACAACACTGCTTCAGGACGGTGTTGAAAAAATATTTAAAGGCATAACAACAATAGAGGAGATTCTACGTGTTACTCAGGTATAATTGGTATTCTATTACATGTACCTCCATTGTTTTTATCCTGATATCTGCATCACTGGTCTGTTCACAAGAGAAAGCTCAATCAAATTATTTCCCGGACATTATCCATTTTTACCAGGAATATATTTCGCCTGTTGATGGTGACAGGTGCTCCATGTACCCGTCATGTTCGACATATTTAAAAAAATGTGTCAAAAAACATGGTTTATTGACAGGCTGGATAATGGGCCTTGACCGTTTTGTCAGGTGTGGCAGGGATGAAAAGAAAAATTCTCCTCCAGTTTGGATAGATGGAAGAAAACATACCTATGATCCTGTTGAAAATAATGATTTCTGGTGGTCGGATAAATGAACAGGATACCAGGGTTGATTTTTCTGGCAATTTTCCTTTTTTTACCCTTGTTTTTACCTGGTAACGGGGTTTGTGGTGATACAGTGATAGTGGATGCTAAAAAACAATATGAGCTTGCCCAGAAACTGTTTGAAGAAAAAGACTTTTCTGCTGCGGCCCACGAATATATAAGATTTTTTCACTTATTTCCTAATCATGAAAAAGTTGCCAGGGCCAAATATGAGACGGGTGTCTCCTTTTTTTACGGCGGCAGGTTTGAAGATGCCAGACGGCATCTTGAGAAAATAGCTGCCAATTTTTCTGATTCAGGATTTGCTCCGGATGCCATGTTTAAACTCAGTGAGGTTTACTTTGCCATGGATGACCCTGGCCGGGCTGCGGCTGTTCTCAGGGATTTGATCACACTTACCCTCAATACTCAGATCAGTGACAGCGCCTGCTTTATGCTGGGATGGCTGCTCCTTGACAAGGCTGATGTCTTTAAATCTCGAAGCGATTATAAAGTATATCCCATCAGGGAAGCTGAAAAATATTTTTCAATGATCAGCGTTGAAGGTAAAAAAAAATACAGGATTGAGGAAACCATCACATCCCTTGAAAAAATTTCCCAGGTTAAAAAGAAAAACCCCACACTTGCAGGTGTTTTGTCTATTATTCCCGGGGCAGGGTTTTTATATTGTGGAAGATATCGAGATGCCCTGATTTCATTTTTCTTAAATTCATCACTTATGCTTGCTGCATATCAGTCATTTGAAAACGATAATGATTTTCTTGGTGGTGTTATTTCTTTTGTTGAAGCAGGTTTTTACGCTGGTAATATTTATGGATCTGTTTCCAGTGCCCATAAATACAACAAACAAAAACAAAAAGAGTTTATTGATAAACTAAAACAGGAATATCCTGCCAATCAAGATAAAATATCTTTTAAGACCGGCTTTATCAACAATGGAGTTGCATTAATGTTTACATATGATTTTTGAATTTACGGGATTAAAATTATTTTACTAACTGGTTCATTTCAAAAATTGGAAGACAGATTGATAGAACAATAAAACCAACTACAACAGCCATTACGAGTATAATAACCGGCTCAAGCAGGGATGTCATACCGACAATCGTTGTTTCTATTTCATCATCATACACCTGGGCTGTTTTTTTCAACATGGATTCAAGATTGCCGCTTTGTTCGCCAACTTTTATCATTTGCACAGCCAGATATGGGAAATTAGTGTTTTGACTCAATACATCACCCAGTTCCCTGCCTCGTTCAACTTCTTTTTTGGCATTAATTAAGGCATTTTTAATTATTTTGTTACCTGTAACATTTTGGACTATTTCAAGGGCATCCAGCAAAGAGACCCCATTTTCCAGCAAAGACCCCAGGGTTCTTGTTAATCTAGCAACTGATATTTTTTGAACAAGTTCTCCAACCACGGGAAGTTTTAAAATGAATTTATCTATTGCAGTTTGAACAGATGGTTTTTTCTTTATTATTTTATATGAAAAAATAGTAAATATTATAAAACTGATAATCAGCAGCCACCATTGTTTTAAAATATGACTCGTGTTGATTAAAATTTGAGTGGTCAGGGGGAGAGACTGGTTCATTTCTTCAAAGATTGAAGTAATATTGGGTACGATAACAGTCAAAAGAAAGAAAAGGACCCCTGCGCCGATAAGGGTCATCAAAATAGGGTAGGCCATTACAGATTTGAGTTTGCTGTTCAATTTATGCTGTTTTTCAGAAATATCAGCCAATCGTTCTAAAACAATTTCCAGGGTTCCAGAGGCTTCCCCAGCCTTGACCATGTTGATGTAGATGTTTGAAAAAATACCAGGATATTGAGCCAGGGCGCCGGCAAAACTACTTCCTTCTTCAATGGAATCTTTGATTTTGGATAATACGCGCTTAAAAGATTCTTTTTTGGTTTGGGGAAGCATGGTGTGCAGAGCATTGGTAAGAGGAAACCCGGCTGCAATAAGGGTGGCAAGCTGTCTTGTCATCATTGCAATCTCAGAAATCCGGATTTTTGAATAGGAAAATGAAAAGCTTTTTTTCTGTTTTCCGACCAGGGCCTTTACCTCAGTCATTGAGGTCGGAAATATTTTAGAGGTGCGCAGTTTAATTTTTGCATGTCTGATGTTGTCTGCATCTATTAAGCCGGAAATATTTTTTCCTTTTTTGTTTAAAGCTTTATATTCATAAACAGGCATTATTTATAAACCTTTTGCAGGCTGAAACTTGTTGTTATATTTTTGCCTGCTGTTTCCCCCTCAGGCGCATAAAGGACATAATCGGTTCCGGTCATCAGCCTATTTTCTGGATTTAATTCAAGCCTGTCAAGCATCAATTTGCGTTTCATCGTAATAATTAAGATAAATGCTATAACCATCAGCAGTTTCATTTTAATTTTTGAGCGAGCCCTTAGTTTAACAATTATCATAATATATCCGTGCAATGATTTCTTTTAAGAGTTTTGCAGCCACCATGGATGTCATTTTAATTGAGTTCCAGTTTGATATCCTGGCTCCAAATATTTTTATCATCTATTTTTTTAACGGATTCACGGATGATATCAAGAAATGAATTCCTTGAAATTTCCATTGCTCCCATACTCACAAGATGGTCTGTGGTCACCTGGCAGTCAATTAAATCAAAATCCTGTTTTTTTAAATGGTTTGAAAGGGCGACCAGAGCAATTTTTGATGCATCACTTTCAAAGGAAAACATGGATTCTCCGAAAAAGGATCTGCCAAGACAAACACCATACAGTCCGCCAACTAATTTGTTTTCTCTCCAGGTTTCAATGGAATGGGCATATCCCAGTGTATGAAGCTTTGTATAAGAATCAATCATTTCATCTACAAGCCAGGTGCCTTCCTGTTCATTTTTTCTTGGTTTTGCACAGGAACGAATGGTTTGCTCAAATGCCGTGTCCACGGTAATGCTATAGATATTTTTTTTTATTTTTTTTTGCAGACTTTTTGAAATCTTAATATCTTTTGGGAATAATACCAGCCTTGGATCAGGTGACCACCAAAGAAGAGGCTCATCTTTTGAGAACCAGGGAAAGATTCCATTTTCATAGGCAAGGAGCAGCCTTTGGGGGGAAAGATCTCCCCCTATACATAAAAGTCCATCAGATCGAGCAAGCCAGGCCGGGGGAAAGTCTAATTTTTTTGATAACCTGAAAAGGGGCATTCAACTTTTAAAGATAAAATTAAGCGCATTATTCCGAAGGCCAATGGATATTTTACCGCCTTTTTCCAATTTGCCAAAAAGGATTTCATCTGTGAGCTTGTCTTTTATCCGGGTCTGGATAA
>Ga0180009_10006909_pt1 | contig 11760 bp, 15 predicted proteins | sample OS_PC_MetaG_FD_123537 | JGI IMG/M metagenome (GOLD analysis project Ga0180009, IMG submission 123537) | Groundwater microbial communities from the Aspo Hard Rock Laboratory (HRL) deep subsurface site, Sweden - OS_PC_MetaG | ecosystem: Environmental > Aquatic > Deep subsurface > Groundwater...
AGCGGCAAAAGATTGTCCAGATCCCGTTCTTTTGTGAGGGTGATTCCAATATGAACAAGTCCGTTCAAACGTTCATTTTCGATTGTCAGCTCTTTTATTTCTTTTTTTAGTTCGGCAATTTCTTTAAAAAATGCGGACTCCATTATGTTCCCCTCTATGGAAATAAAGACATCAGTTGATGACGACTCACAAGTTGACTTTCAGGCCTTTCTCTCGCAGATATTCTTTTACTTGCCTAATGCTTAGGATGCGATAGTGGAAGACCGAAGCCGCTAAAAGAATTTGGGCACCTCCCTTAACAACACCCTCATAGAAATGTTCCAGGGTCCCTGCCCCGCCTGAAGCAATTACCGGCAGGTCCACTGCGTCTGAAATGGCCTTGGTGAATTCCAAATCATAACCGGCTTGAGTGCCGTCTCCGTCCATGCTTGTCGGCAGGATCACGCCGGCTCCAAGTTCCTGGCATTTTTGGGCCCAAGCGACGGCGTCTTGCCCGACAGGTTTTGTGCCCCCGGAAACAACGAGTTCAAACCCGGAAGGCATCTGTTTATTCCTTCTGGCATCGATGGCCACGGTCACAATATCGGGGCCAAATTGCTCCGCTGCCCGTTTAACCAGATCCGGATCTTTGACGGCAGCGCTGTTCATGGAAATTTTGTCGGCACCGGCTTCAAGAACCATTTCAATGTCTTCCAACGTAGCAATGCCGCCACCTACCGTCAATGGAATGTCAATCACCGAGGAGACATCCTTGACCCATCCGAGTCTTGTCTTTCGGTTTTCCACCGTTGCCGCTATATCCAGCATGGCCAGTTCGTCGGCACCTTCCCTCTGATAATTTGCCGCATTTTCAACAGGGTCACCCGCATCTTTTAGATTAACGAAATGGACTCCCTTCACTACCCGACCATCTTTCATATCCAGGCATGGCATGATCTTTATAGTGCTCATAATGTCTCCTTTCCGCAACTTGTTGTTAAGCTTTGGTGAGATTTTACCACCAGGCGATTTATGGCAAGGATATCATCAAAGTTCCATCAGTCTTGAAAATAAGCTATTCGGAAAAGAGGCAGTTCATGTTTAAATTTCAACCCGACCTCACTGCCTTTTCTCCATACAATTTTTCCCTCGACGGCTGTGGATTCATCTTCTGAAAACTTAATTATTCCTTGAATCTGCTTTTCTATCTCAATTTCATTATTATATAAAAATCTAAGTCCTCCTCGGGAAATATCCAAAACTTCATATTCTCTATCGCCAACTATGAACTTTACTCTCTTTTTTGATAGATAAATAAGGTTGTACCTAAAATATTTTCTTCTTTCGAAACCGCTGTATTGTTCGTTGACCATAGACCGTTTAAGAATATGCGTTAGGTTAGCCGTTATTTTCAGGTATTATTTATCTTCGGGAACCAGGTAATCTTTCAATTTTTCCAACAAGGAATCGGGCAATTCTTCATTGTAAAGAAACGCCTGAGCTTCCTCTCCGGTAATCTGCTGTTTTATTTCAATGGGCAGCGCGCGCATTACCGCCATGCGTTCAGGATCAGGTTTCCCTTTACGCGGTCCGATCTTTTTATCCATAATCTCCTCCTAGATTACACCTATTTTTTAGGTTGGAAAGAGCGTGTTTATATCTTTTGCGGGCAGACCGGTAAAGGCCGGCATGTCCTTAAAGGGCGTTTGCAGTTGTTTGCGGACATTAGCCTCTGAAACCAGCCAGCCGCTGACCGGCCTTGCGGGTGGAGATACCCAGCTTTTTGTAATCTTCAATAACGTCGGGAAACTGTTTGGTGAATTTTTCATACACTTTGGGCAGGTACATAAGGCCTCCTCTCCATATGCGTAACGCGGTGAGACTTGCAATAAAGGGATGGTTTTTTAACGAATGGCGGAGCATCCGACTACTCCAGATAATTACTGAAAGCTGTCGGCAAAGTCAAGGAGTGGTTTTTTTGATAAGAACCCGCAGTTTCGGTCTTTTTGAGATTTATCAGCATTTTATTTACGATCGATTGAGGTTATAATGCTTTCAGCAGCCTTTCGTGGATATTGTCAAAGCCGCCGTTGGACATGACCAGAATCAGATCGTTGGGGAGGGCTGCTTGCACCAGAAAATCGATGATCGCTTCGGTGGTTGCGAAAAAGTGCGCTTCCTTGCCGCGGCTCTTTAGATCATCCACCAGTTTTTGGGAGGAAAAGCGCTCGTCCGGCGGGATCTTGTCAATGCGCGAGGGCTGGCGGATGCAAACAAGATCGGCCTGGTCAAATGAAAGCGGATAAACGTTCTGAAACACCTTGCGCATGCTGGAATTGGTGCGGGGCTCGAATACGGCCACCAGCCGGCCGGCCGGATAAAACGGTTTCACCGCCCGGATGGTCTCTTTTACGGCGGTGGGATGATGGGCAAAATCGTCCATGACGACAATTCCGTTCTTTTTACCGCGCACCTCCTGCCGGCGTTTAATGCCCTCAAATGTTTCCAGGGCCCCGGCAACAATCTTGGACCCAATCCCTAAAAGATGGGCCGCGGCAACCACGGACAAGGCATTCAAGAGGTTATGCTCACCCACCAATCTGGTTTTAAAAGCACCGAACACTTCGCCCTGATATATCGCCTCAAAAAAGGTCCAGGGCGGGTCGATGGATACCGCCCCCAAACGCCACCAGGATCCCGAATTTTTCCCGTAAGTTACTATGCGGCACGCTCGATCTTGAATCAGAGCGGCAACGTTGTCGTCGTCATTGCAGGCCAGCAGGATGTGCTGCGGGGCCACACCGGCAATAAAGGCGTCAAAAACCTGTTTGACATGCTCAACATCTTTGAAAATATCGGCATGATCAAATTCCACGCTGGTCAGTATGGCCGCAAAGGGATCGTAATGCAAAAACTTGGGTCCCTTGTCAAAAAACGCCGTGTCATATTCATCCCCTTCGATGACGACATACGCCCCTTGGCCGGCACGATAATTGCTGTTAAAATTTTTCAAAATCCCGCCGATCAGAAAGCTGGGATCAAGCCCGGCGTGATGCAGCATCCAGGCCAGAATCGATGCCGTGGTGGTTTTTCCGTGGGTGCCGGCTACAATCAGGGCCCTTTTGGCATCCGCCAAAAATCGGTTGACGGCCTGGGGCATGGAACAATAAGGGAGTCCCATTTGAAGCATTTGAACGACTTCGGGATTATCTTTGGAAACAGTGTTGCCGACAACCACCAGATCCGGGCCGTATTTAACATTTTCGGCATCAAACCCCTGGATAATCTCGATACCCTTATTCCTCAGAAAGTCACTCATGGGCGGATAGACATTCTGATCCGATCCGGTGACGACAAAGCCCAGATCCTTGAGCATGCTTGCCAGCGCCCCCATGGCCGTGCCACAGATGGCGATCAGGTGGATGTGTTTGACATTGTCCGGAATCCGGTTTTTGCTCAAATCCATACGCTTGCCTTTGCCGATGCGGAAACCTTGCCCGCCCGCATGTGTTGTGGTTTGATGAAATGTATAATGAAAATTTTTACCGCTACCACAGTTCTTTGAACATCGCTGCCGAGACGGATTTGCTGATCGTCGTGGGAACCTCCGGGGCCACCAGCCTGCCGAATCAGATCGTGTGGGTCGTAAAAAGCATATGAAATCATTTATTTTTAAATTATCGATGAAAAAATTTCATGAAATATTCGGGCTAGAGATCCCATCGACGAATCAGGGCTTCAAGATAACGGGATTTCATTTGCCGGCTGGCCAGGGCCTGCTTAACGGGCGGGAGTTTAAGAATGACGCCCAACACTGCGGCCAAGGCCCGATGGCTATAAAAAGCCTGCGTATCCACAATAAAATGCTGAAGGGTGCCGCGCTCAATGGCCATCAGCACTACCCGGTGGGTCGTGTTCAGCGGTGTTATCACCCGTTGCGGCCGGTGCTGCAAGTCGATGCTGCCGGAAGGACAAACCCTGGCGCAGATACCGCATCCCAGGCAAATCTCCTCGATAAGCCGGGCCTTTTTCTTTTTGGGGTGCCTGGGATCGTTGGCCGATACCAGGCTCATCGCCTCTACCGGGCATACATCGATACACTTTCGGCATCCGTTGCACAGCTCAGCTTGAATTCGCGGAATAAAATTGGTGGTATGGATCGGATGCAGCGTCCCGAATTTGCGGGAAACGATCATCGCTTCGCAGCAACACCCGCAGCAATTGCAGATAAAGTTCACGCCTTCCCTGACATTATCACCGAACTGCACCAGATTGCTCTCATAGGCGGTTTCCAGAAGCCCCAGGCATTCCGGAACCTCAACCCTGCGTGCAAAGCCGTGCTTCACCAGGGATGCTGCCGTAACGTTAAAGGTCATGCAGATTTCTTTGGGAGCGACACAGTCACGGCCCACATGGGCCATTTTATGGCGGCAATAACAGGTGCTGATGCCGATGGGTGACGCCGTTTTAATAATCTCGCTGGCCCTTTCATAATCAAAGACAAATAAGGCCTTCTCGCTGGAAAGCACCGGCTCATGAACAAAAACGCGTCCCAGTTTGGTCTCTGTTCCAAGAAAAAGATTCTTGATAAAATCCTCTTCGACATTGATGTACTGATAATACAGTTCGCTTAAAACTTTTTGATCGACATCGCCTCGAACCCGCATCAGCGCAAATTCAAAAAACCCTGCCATGGGTGGCGGCAGGCAGTAAACCTGACGGCCGTTACGCTCAAAATCCATCAGGATCGCCCGTCCGGACAGCTCATTTAGTATCTTTTGAGTACTGTCCGCATCCAATTTCCAGATCCGGCCGGCCTTTTCAGCACTGAATATCCTCGAAGGCAAAAGCGATACCAGTCCGGCCTCTTTTGCGCTGAAAAGCATTTTTAGAATTTTATACAACAGCTCTGAAGGCGGTGCACCCTGGGGGAATCGATTCAAGCGCTCCACCAGTTGCCTGTAACCGGATTTGATTGTGTGATGCGCCATCAACCCGTCTCGTCACTTTTTAAAATAGACACAGTAAAATTGACGCCGATTACCTCTGCGTGATAACGTGTTTATATCTGAATCTTGCAAGAAAATTTGTAAGGAGAAAACCATGCTCCTGACGAGAATGAAACCAGCCGTTTCCAAATACTGGCTGATTGCCCTGGCCGGCTTAATGTGGAGCGCTGTGGGAATAATGCTTTGCCGTCTGGCTTACGGCTGGCTGTCGGCAATCCCTTGGCGCCGGGCACTACCCCTGGGACTGTTGGGTATTGTTTCTGCGCTGATCGTCTATCGTTTCGGCTTCTCCAAGATCGCCCGTAAAAATATCGATCGGCTCTGCCTCCTGACAGATAAAAGCTGTATTTTCGCCTTTCAGGCTTGGAAAAGTTACCTGATTATCATTTTTATGGTCATGCTTGGCATGTTGCTGCGCTATTCACCCCTGCCCAAGCCTTTGCTTGCGGTCATCTATACGACCATCGGGGGCGCATTGTTTTGCTCAAGCTTTCCCTATTATCGGCGTATCTGGCGGGTAAAAGTCCTGAAGCAGCCGTGCCTGCCGCCCGGAGAATAAAATTTATTTCTTTTCCTTGAGCCAGTACGGATTGATCAGATCTTCAAAGATGGCAAGCGCGGCTTCAGCCCCCTGGCCTGCGGCAGTGACAATCTGCTTGTAACCGCCCTCCACATCTCCGGCGGAATAGATTCCGGGAATACTGGTTCGATGTCTTGCATCCCTTTTTATATAACCCTCGGCAGTTAATTTAACCCCGATTTTTTGGGCCAGCTTCACCTCCGGCATATAACCGATCGCCACAAAAACGCCGTCAATATCAACCGTCGATTCCTCACCGGTTTGGTTGTTATAGACAAGAATCTGCCGAACCCGTTCCTCCCCCCGAATCTCCCTGACTTCCGTATTCCAGAGAACCGGTATGTCGTTCTGCATCAGATTTTTAACCAAAACTTCCTGTGCTCTCAGGGATTCACGCCAGTGTATCAGCGTTACATCCACCCCCATGTGATACAGATGGAGGGCTTCGGTAACGGCGCTGTTTCCCCCTCCGACCATCACCACTTTCTTGCCTTTAAACAGCGGTCCGTCACAGGTGCTGCAATAGCTCACACCCCTGCCCGCAAGCCGCGATTCCCCCGGAACCCCTATATGTTTATGGCTGGCGCCGGTTGCCAAAAGGACGCTCTTTGTCTGAAATTTCCGCCGGCTGGTTAAAACGGTTATGGGATCACCGGGATGAATATCGCGGACCTCTTCACCCTGAAAAATCTGAACATACTCCAGGGCATGGCTGACCATGATGTCCACCAGAGTTTTGCCGCCGACCTGGGTGAATCCCGGATAGTTTTCAACCACCGGAGTCGTAGCGACCTGCCCCCCCAATACTCCCCGCTCGATCACTGCGGCCTTCATTCCGCTGCGAACCGCATAAATGCCGGCCGTCAGACCGGCCGGCCCTCCTCCGACGATGACAACGTCGGTTTCAACGAGTTCGGCATCGCTTTCCGGAATAAATACAGTCTGCGGTTCCATTTTCTCAAGGGAAGCCGCAAAGACTTCCTCAGACTGCGCCCCCATCCCGATCAGAATATCATTGGCAAACGTCTGAGGCACACTGTGGGCTGAATATTGCTGTGCTATTTCAGGCTTGCACTGGATATCAATGATCTCCAGGGAAATCAGTTCCGGCAGTTCAATGGCCGCTTTGACCGCATTGACGGCCTGCTGGGGACAGTAGGGACAGGTGGGGCTGACAAAGACCTTGATATTCCTGGGAGTATTGATTTTTTTTATCACCTTGAGGGCTTGTCCACCAAGATGGCTTTTGCCCAGACCCACAAGCAGCAGCGTTTCCATAAAGGTACGTCCTTCTTCGCCCATGGGCGCACCGAGCCACCGGATGGAATACCGCTCCGGGGAGATCATCAGTGTGGGTGAGCTGTTTACATTCCATTTACGGGCCAGATCGTGTTCCAAATCAAATTCCCGAAACGCTATTCTTGATGTCAGTTCACGAAAAGCCCTAACGACCTGTCGGTTGGCCTGAGTAAAAACATCATCGTTTGCCGCACTTGTGAACATATAGAGATCGATGTCGTAGGGCATATTCTCAAACGTATTTTTGATTTGGCTTATAACATGTTCACTTCCCGCTCCGGCAAGTTGCCGCCGATCCTCGGAATTAACCATAACCACCTCCTTTACTTCTTTAAGCCCTTCAGCACTTTTTCTGCCGCTCTTACCGTGGCGTCAATATGATCCAAACCATGAGCCGCTGAAACAAAAAAGGCTTCAAATTGAGAAGGGGCCAGATATACGCCCTCTCGAAGCATGCCTTTGTAATACGCTGAAAACATTTCAAGGTCGCTGGTCTTGGCATCCGCAAAATTCTTAACTTCGATGTCCGTAAAAAACAGGCCCAGCATTGACCCGGCCCTGTCGACCACGGCGTTGATGCCTGCATCTTTTACAGCTTTTTCAAGACCAACGGCCAGACGCTGTGCTTTTTCGTCCAAAGCATCATAAAAACCGGGAGCCTGGAGTTGCCTCAGGGTTGCAATGCCGGCAGCCATGGCCAGGGGATTCCCTGATAAGGTTCCGGCCTGATATACCGGTCCCTGGGGCGCCATGTGTTCCATGATCTCGCGCCTGCCGCCATAAGCTCCCACCGGCAAACCGCCGCCGATGATTTTGCCGAGACAGGTTACATCCGGAAAAATTCCATACACCGATTGAGCCCCGCCGAGCGCCAACCTGAAACCGGTCATGACCTCATCAAATATCAGGATGCTGCCGTAGCGGTCGCTCACCTGTCTTAATGTTTCCAGAAAACCGTCCGCCGGTGGAACCAGCCCCATGTTTCCGGCAACAGGCTCGACGATGATGCCGGCAATCTTCTGGCCCTGCTCGTCCATTACCTTCCTGACACGTTCGCTGTCATTGTAAGGCAGTGAAAGGGTATGCATTACAAATGACTGCGGAACGCCGGGACTCCCGGGGATACTCAATGTGGCAACGCCCGAACCTGCCGCCACAAGCAGGGTGTCGGCATGACCATGGTAGCACCCGTCAAATTTGATGATGGTGTCCCGGCCGGTGACCCCCCGGGCAAGCCGGATGGCACTCATGGTCGCTTCTGTGCCGGAATTCACCATGCGAACCATCTCAATGGAAGGAACGGCATCGATGACCATCTCGGCCAGTGTGATTTCAAGCTCCGTAGGCGCACCAAAACTGGTACCTCTCTTTAAAGCATCGGAAATTGCCGCCGTCACCGCAGGATGGCTGTGCCCGAGGATCATGGGTCCCCACGAACCGATATAATCGATAAAGCTGTTGCCGTCTTCATCATACACCCTGCACCCGTCCGCACGCTTGATAAAGAGCGGCTCCGTACCCACCGATCGACAAGCGCGCACCGGACTGTTCACGCCACCGGGGATTATTTTTACAGCTCGACCAAAAAGTTTTTGAGAATTTTCAGTGTTCATCGCTTCAGCATCCTTTCCCTTGAACCTTTGAACTCTTGAACCTTTTTCATCCTTTGCAACGGACAACAGACAATTATCAACGGACATTACACAAAAAAGGTGATCTAAAATACCTATTGACAAGCTATGATAATTGCATCGAAAATATCAAACACAGCTAGTCAGGTCAAGCAGGGTTTTTTAAAAAAATATGTCCCAACTGCGATCTCTCATACAACTGTCCAAGTTGATTGCCTATGCCCTGGGGCGCAAGCCGGACGAGTTCGGTCTCGTTCCGGATGCGGACGGATTTATCAAAATCAAGGAACTTTTAAAAGTGATCCACGAAGAGGACGGCCTGAAATATGTACGCAGAGCCCACCTCGAAGAAATCCTGATCACCCAGCCAAACCCGCCGATTGAAATTAAAGGAAACTTGATTCGAGCAACATACAGAGACAAACTGCCGCAGTACACCCCGGCTCAAGACCTTCCCAAGCTCCTTTACACCTGTGTCAGAAGAAGAGCCTATCCGATTGTTCTCGAAAAGGGCCTTTTCCCGACCACCTATTACCGGGTCATTTTGTCTTCTGATCGCGACCTTGCCGAAAGGATTGGAAAGCGGATCGATCCGATGCCGGTCCTGCTGACCGTCCAAGCCGACAAGTCGGCGCAGGCAGGGACAATGTTTTACAGCGCCGGTGATACTCTCTTTCTGACCGAATCGATTCATAAAGATTGTTTCACAGGGCCGCCCCTGCCAAAACAAAAACCGGCTGCAATCAAACCGGAAACATCCCCGGAAACATCCAGGGGATACGAATTGCGCAAACTTGCCGGCAGTTATTTGATAGATCTTAACGCTAAAAAAGAGCACCCGACCGCCGCTGGTCGTAAAAAGAAAAGCAAAGACATTATGTGGGCAAAAGATACCAAAGGCGCGAAAAGACGGAAATTGAAAAAACAGCCCCCGCCATGGAGGCAATAACCCGGCCGGGTAAACCCTATCGTTGCATTAAAAATATGCCAAAAATATATTATATTTAAACATTACTATATACTACGCATATCATAGAGAAGATTTTGGAATAAACCAATAAATTCTTTATGAAAAATCGGGGATAATAACTGGACGGCTTGAAATAAAAAAAATTGACAACCTGCCCTTAACTTGTTATCAGAATGCCTTTGTTATCGGCTTAAAAACCATTGAGGGCCGTTAGCTCAACTAGGCAGAGCAACTGACTCTTAATCAGTAGGTTGTTGGTTCGATTCCAACACGGCCCACCAATTAAATCAGCAGGTTACAGGCTGGCACTTTTCACCTGCAAGGGGTTTTGTGACAAATTGTGACATTCAACATTTCCAGAAGCAGTTAGCCCGTTCAAAAGGTTGACCGTTTTCTTTTTGTGCTCCTGGCTTAAATGAGCATACCTTAAGGTCATGGTCATGGTCTTGTGGCCCAGGATCTCTTGAACATCTTTTAAACTGCCTCCCTTCATAATTAAATGGCTTGCAAAGGTATGCCTCAAATCATTAAACCTGAAATCCACAATCCCGGCTTTTTTCATAGCTGCGTTAAAAGCTGTTTTAACGCTGTCAACGCGCTTTTTCTGGTAGGTAAACACATAATCAGAGGTAAGATGCTGATCTCTTCGTATTCGCTTAAATAGAGCGTTTAAATTGTCATTTATAGGTACTTGTCGGGATTCGTTGGTCTTGGTCTTTGTTAAATAGATATAGCCGTTTCTGATCTGATCCCATTTTAAAGACAGGATTTCGCCTTTTCGCATCCCGGTATTTATGGCACATTCAACAATTATTCTTAAATGTGGAGAACATTCATAAAGAAGCATCGGGATTTCTGCCTCTGTAAGAAATCGCAACCGTTGATTGTTTTCCTTAAGGAGAAGAGACTTGCCCTTGTCAAATGGATCCTGCTCAAGCATTTCCCATTCCACGGCTTTGGAAAACATATGGCGCAGGCATGATATACCCCTGTTGATACTGGCCTCTTCTCTGACAGTGCCCTTAACTGTGAGTGAATCCCTTAAGTGGTTCCGGTAGGTTTCAAGATCGACATATCGAATATTGGATAAAATTATATCTTTCCCAAAGTAGCCCCTGATATGTTCCACATGAAATCTTTTCCCGGTTATGTAGCCCGCCTGGGCCTGAAAGTTTTCCACGTATTTGTCAAGCAATTCCCCAAGGGTAGTTTTACACTCTTTTTTAACATCCAGGTATCGGCCCTCTGCTACCAGTGAAACCCGCTTGCCCAGCTCTGCCTCTGCAACCTTTTTTTTCTTGAATGATTTCCTGATTCGCTTTCCGCTGGGATCAAAGAAGTCAATTTGGTAAGCCTTGCCTCGTTTTCTAATCGTTGCCATAAAGCCCCTCACTTTCTCCCTGGTTATCCCAGGAAGCCGGGCAGGGTCCCCGGCTTTCGGCTCCGGTTTGCCTATCCTGGGTTTTTGCCGTTTTTACAAAACCCTTGTTTTTGGTTTATCAAAGATTTCCCAAAAGAAATCCGGCAATTTCTTTCTTTCTTCAAGGCTAAGTTGGGAATAGAATTTATTGAATTTGGCTTGCAGTTTTTTCCTTTGTTTAATTTCATTTTCCATCATTTTTATTATCTTCTCTCTTTTTGTCATAAAGCCCCCTTTCAAAATAACAAAGCCTGAGATTTTCCCCGGTTCCATAGGATACCGCCCGCAAGGTCACCCCTGCGAGAATCTCAGGCTTTTGGTTTGCTGATAAGGTTTTCATTGTCCTATGGCTTCGGGTTGGGAATTATTTATACATTTACATAAGTATATAAAATATTAAAGGGGTGCTGTCAACATGTTTTTTATTGCAAAAAGAAAAAATATGTAATATTGACCAAATATGAAACGAAAGCCATTTACAACCACAATAAACGAAGGCTCGCTTAAGGAAGTCAAAAAACTTGCCATTGACCTTGACCGATCTGTCAACGATCTCCTTGAGGAAGCAATCGAGTACTTACTCAAGAAGTACAAGAAGCCCCAGAAATAGCCCTTACTCTCGGTATGGGTCAAGGACAGATCGCCCGGCCTGCGACGCTACAGCGCTTTATACAGGCAAGCCTACGCGTTCCCGATACCATATATCGTCGAATTCGCGCTGAAGCTCTTTGGTCTCGGCTTTAAGCTGTTCCGGCGGCAAACCGGGATCAGGATCAACTTTGTGCCCAAGGCGAATCAGCCTGGCCGCCAGCCGCGCATCAAATTTAATTTGCCGTCTATTTCCGTCTTTAAAAGTTACGTATGACATCACA
>Ga0180009_10006910_pt1 | contig 11758 bp, 9 predicted proteins | sample OS_PC_MetaG_FD_123537 | JGI IMG/M metagenome (GOLD analysis project Ga0180009, IMG submission 123537) | Groundwater microbial communities from the Aspo Hard Rock Laboratory (HRL) deep subsurface site, Sweden - OS_PC_MetaG | ecosystem: Environmental > Aquatic > Deep subsurface > Groundwater...
CAATAATTTCAATTCTTTGAAAAATGCTTCTTTATTTTCATCGACTACCTTTTTCTCATCTCCCACAGAATGAGACATATTAAAATAAAACGGCGCTTTTCTGTCAAACCCAATTTTGGCGCTTAAACCGAACACAATTTCGGGAAATTGATTGAATAAACTACTTTGAAGATATACCATACAATGCAATATTATTATTTGATGCAGCTAGATTTTTATTTTTTATATCATCCAAAATTGATAAATCAATTTAGCGAATTAAATTCTCATCATCTTCCACCGAGATAATATTTTTATTGATAATTTCTGTTAGCGATTATTGTGGATTGAATTGTCATCTGGATTAAATGATTTCTGATTAAACCCTCATGAACGTCAATGATAACAGACCTAATATCCATTTATAAATGGATATATATTTAATTTTTGTATTTAGGATTTCTGTAAAATAAAAAATTTGACTAAGTTAACCCATCCTAAAATTAGGATAAATAAATTATTTATCAATTTAAGACAGGAGTAGTATTTTATGAAAACCCTTTTATATTCCCTTCTTCTTTCCATAATTTTCATTGTTGGGTGCAATAGTGATAAATCTACCGAGCCAAAATCAGCGTATGATGATGCAAGTATTTCAAAAGGTGGAATCATGTTTGACAAATTTTGGAGTGTTGAAGCCGAATTTAATCAAACCGACGCCAATATTGCAAAATTTAGCCAATATGGTGACTTTTTTAGATGCAAACAATGCCACGGTTGGGATTTGCAAGGAAGAAATGGCGCATATATAAACAGAGGTCCAAAGACATCAAGACCAAACATATCAGATCACGATTTATATACTTATGCGCAAACAAAAACTGCAGATCAAATTTTTGACGCTATTAAAAGTTCGATTAATAGAAGAGACATCGCTTATGATTTAGCAACTTATAATCCAACAACAAATAGCACCGTTGGTGATCAAATGCCGAATTATTCTCAATTGCTTACGGATGCGCAAATCTGGGATTTGGTTAAATTCTTAAAAGAAGGCGCAATTGATGTAACAAAAATTTATGACGCTACCTATACGGGTACTTACCCAACAGGCTCATTCTCTTTTTCTAACGTTGGAAAAGACGGCAACAGTACAAATGGAAATTCTTTTTACACTTCAAAATGTTTTGTATGCCATGGAACGGATGGCAAACTTATTAGTCTTGAGGCTGGAAAATCAGTAGGTAATTTTACTCGTACAAAAGCTTACGAAGTTCAACACAAAGTTAAATACGGTCAACTTGGATCTGCCATGGTTGGGCAATTTGACATCACTCTTAGTCAAATGAAAGACCTCTATAAAGCTTTAGCAGATACAACTGCATTCCCGAATTAATTTTTACACTTCCGCAAATATAGAAGCAGCCTGTTCTTAAGACTGGTTGCTTTTTTTTGCCGTTTGTAGAAAGATTATTGTAATGTCTGCTACTTATCAAACGAATTTAGGGAATCTTCAATATCCATCAGAATATCGTTTGTGCTTTCCAATCCAATTGCGAGCCGAACACCTCCGGCATCTAATCCTCTTTTCTCTAATTCATCCGGCGGAACCACAGAGTGAGTCATCGAAGCCGGGTGTTCAATTAATGTGCGGGTATGCCCAAGGCTTACTGCCAGCGTCATAGTATAAGCGTTATCAGCAACATAATTCATAAATTTGCTTCCGTTCAATTTACATTCTGCTGCGTCCTTTCCTTTGAGCGCGAAATAAATTAAACTGCCGGGTGCAAAATTTCCGTTGAAATCAATCATCTGTTTTTTTGCGGTTTCATAATGCTTATAAGATTCCAATCCAGGATAATTTACAAAAGAAATTTTGGGGTGGTTCTCAAGAAATTGAGCAATTTTCATAGCCGAATCAATTTGCTGCCTTTGTCTTAAACCAAGAGTCGGCAATCCGTAAGTTAAAATTGCCCATGCGCTTTTTGTGTTTAACACAGCGCCGAAATCCTTTCTATAAAGAAGCAGTAAATCGCGATATTCCTTTCTCCCTATTACTACTCCGCCCATATCCGTTCCAAAGCCGCCTATTCCTTTTGTGAGTGAATGAATTACAAAATCCGCCCCGAATTCCAGAGGTCTTTGGCAGAATGGCGTTGCAAAAGTATTATCAATCACAATTTGAATTTTGTTTTCATTGGTGCGGTTTTTATTAATTTCATCAACAACTTTTTTAAGTTCTTGAATATCGATTATATCCATATTCGGATTTGCGGGAGATTCAAAATAAACAACTTTCGTCTTTTCTGTTAAAACAGTGTGGATATTTTCGAGATTCGTCAAATCAACCGCATGAACTTTAATATCATACCTGGGATACCAATTATTGAATAAAGAAATTGTGCATCCGTACAGTGTGGCGTGGGTAATAATTTCATCTCCGGTCTTGCAAAGAATTCCCAACACAGCGGAAATTGCTCCCATTCCGGTTGCAAAAGTAACAGCCATCTCCCCATTTTCAACGAAGGCTAGATTCTCTTCCAGCAAATCTTTGTTGGGTTCGCCCAACCTGTCGTAAATAAAAATCGGACTCTCATCGCCGAACTCTTTAGAGTTTGCAAACTGCATAAATCCATGCGCGCCTCTTTCAACTGAATCGAGCCTAAAAGTTGTGGATGATGATATTGGAGCAGTTACATGATGGGCATAATCCCATTTGTTAGAAATGTTTTTTCCATAGATTACCTTCGTATCCATAGAATACTTCGAATTGTCAAAATCGGTATCCTTGCTTTTGTTATTATTCTTTGATGACATAGCATTAACTCCTCTTCAATTTTACATCAGAAAATTAAGGAAATTGAGATTGCCAAACTAGATATTTGGCAGGGAAAGGTTAGTTATTTCATTGCGTTTTCGATGTCCAATATCAAATCTTCAACGTCTTCAATCCCTACTGAAAGCCTCACTAAACTATCGGTAATTCCTAATCTTTCTCTTTCCACTTTTGGAACTGAAGCATGCGTCATGGTTGCAGGATGACAGACTAGACTTTCTACACCACCGAGACTTTCGGCAAGTGTAAAAATCTTTACATTTTTAAGAAAGTTTTTTGCTTTTTCTGCATCACCCAAATCCACAGAGATCATACCGCCGAAACCGCTCATCTGTTTTTTAGCCAATTCATGGTCAGGATGATCAGATAAACCCGGGTAGTAGATTTTTTGAATGTATTCTTTATCTCTGAAATACTCTGCGATTTTTATTGCATTTTCGTTATGCTGTTTCATTCTTACGGCAAGCGTTTTTGTTGCGCGTAGAGTAAGCCAGCAATCGAAGGGAGAAGGAATAGCTCCGGCGGCATTCTGTACGAATCTGATTCTTTTATGAATTGTATCACTGTTTGTAACAACCATTCCGCCTATTACATCGCTGTGACCGTTTAAATACTTGGTTGAGCTATGAACAACAATATCAGCCCCGAGCAGCAATGGGTTTTGGAAATAAGGACTCATAAAAGTGTTATCTACAATTGAGATGAGATTTCTTTCTTTGCAAATTTTTGCCAACTCGCTTATGTCCGTAATTGTAAGCATTGGATTAGTGGGAGTTTCCGCATAAACAATTTTTGTGTTTGGTTTTACTGCGTCAACGACATTTTGAAGATTATTCATATTTACCCACGAGAACTCGAGACTATAATCTGAAAGGAAATTCTCGAACAATCTGTAAACGCCTCCATAAACATTGTCCGAAACAACTATGTGGTCACCGGCTTTTACAAGGCTCATCAATGCGTTTATTGCGGCAATTCCTGACGAAAATGCAATGCCGTATTTCCCTTTTTCAAGCGCCGCCACATTTGCTTCAAGTGATTGACGAGTTAAGTTACTCGTTCTGCCGTAAGCATAGCCCTTATTTTTCCCGAGTTCTTCTTGAGCATATGTAGTCGTCATGTGAATCGGAGTTATCACGGCACCCGTTTCTAAATCCGGATGCTGACCGGCATGAATTGCATCAGTTGCAAAACCCATAATATTTTCCCGTTAATTACTTACAGTTTATATCCGCGTAAAAACTCGGCAGAAGTCATTCGCTTTCTTCCTTCCGGCTGAATTTCTAATATTTCGATCGTTCCGTTTCCGGTTCCAAAATATAATTTTTCAGCATCAACTTTGATTTCAGAAACCTTCAGTGAAATTTGGCTGCTCAATTTTGTTTTGTAAATTTTATACGATTTCTCTTTGTGCTCAAAATATGCTCCGGGAAAAGGTGATAAGCCTCTTACCTTATTATGAATTTCACTAGCAGAAATTTGCCAGTCTATTCTGCACATTTCCTTTTTAATTTTAGGAGCCGGTGAAGCTAAGCTATCGTTTTGTTCAATAGTTTTAACCTCGCCGCTATCAATTAAATTTGTTGTTTCAAAAACAAGTTCAGCTCCCAGCGCGCTCATCTTATCGTGAAGAGTTCCAAAATCATCTTCTTCATTTATCAACAAAAATTTTGAGGCAATGATGTTTCCCGTATCAACTTTCTCTTTAAGGAAAAATGTTGTAACTCCGGTTTCTTTATCGCCGTTAAAAAGCGCCCATTGAATAGGAGCGGCGCCGCGGTATTTAGGAAGCAGGGATCCGTGAAGATTAAATGAACCGGATTTGGGTAATGTAAAAACTTCTGCGGGAAGAATTCTAAACGCAACTATTATAAATACATCTGCGTTGTAAGATCGCAATTGATCAATAAAGACAGAGTCTTTTAGGCTTTCCGGCTGAAGAACTTCGATGCCGTTTTCTACTGCGAAAGATTTTACCGGCGTAAAAGAAACTTGCCTTCCTCTTCCCCTTTCTTTATCGGGAGCGGTAACAACTGCTAATACATTGTGTCCGCTCTCATGTAATATTTTTAACGACGGCACGGCAAAATCGGGAGTGCCAAAAAAGATAATATTCATTTTACTTTTCTGTGATTGGATAATTAATGTCTGCTTCTCTATTCATAATTTGAGCGAGTTCTTTTTGGAGCATTTTTTTTAATTTCTGATCTACTCTATCCGGAATCAATTTCCCAAGTAAATGATCGTATTCATGTTGAATAACTCTTGACAGCCAATCATCAACTTCGAGGATAACTTCTTTTTCGTCTGTATTAATATATTTAATTTGAATTGCATCCGGTCTTTCTACATCGGCGCGTAAATTCGGAAGGCTTAAACATCCTTCTTCATAAATTACGTTTTCATCGGACTCTGAAGTGATTATTGGATTTATTAGAACAATTGGTTTACTGTCCTCGTATCCTTCAACGGGAGAAAGGTCAACTATAAAAAGAGATTTACTTATCCCAACTTGATTTGCGGCTAAACCGATTCCCCCTGCGTTTCTCATTGTATCAAACATATTTCTGATGATTAAAATTAATTCATCATCAACTCCATTAACATTCTTTGTCTTTTCATTTAGAATCTTATCACCGTATACCGTAATCGGCAGAATAGCCATTATTTCTCCTTCTTCTGAATTTTTATTTCTGCATCAGCAATTTGGGCGCTAAGGTCTTTGTAAATATTTACTTCCGTGGAGCAGAAAACCATCCTAATTGCGAGGCGAAAAATAATTAACATCTGCTGAAGAATAAAGGATAACGCCAAAAAATAGTGTGGTGTTCTCGGAACAAAATTCTCAACAATATTATAAATAATTGCTCCGATTGCGCCTAAAATTGAGACTATCAGAAAAACAATAAAAACCAGCCTAAAGTTTCGAATGAAAAATTTTACAGCGATTATAATTCCATTACGCACTTTTAATTTATCTTCGATTGCCAGGTATACTTTTGTATAATCTGAGATAATGGTTATCAGCCCGATAATAAAAATTAGAAAAACATATCTAAGAGAACGAATTACAAAATCAGCAATTACATTATCCATATTAACAAATATCAGCGTGATCAAATCGCCGATGAGATCGTTTACTATAAATGCCGTTGCAAAAAATGCGGCGGAAATAAACAGAACTTTCGTGAATCTATACCAATACTTAACCCCGCTGTAGAAAAAGTCTGACATATGATTTTTGTTGATATTGTTGAAGACCGAAATTAGTCCGCCAAGATAAAACGTTTGAATAAAAGCATACACGGCAACAACGCTGTAAAGAATGGCGGGATAGTGTTCAACACTTAACCGATATAAATGCCTGAATTGTATGTACCAAAAATAATCGAACCTAACAGCTAGTTCAGCGCTTAAAAGTGAGTGTGCAAGGTTATCTGTAAATATAGTATAAAGCGGGAGGCTGATTATAAAAGCAAGCAGCGCATTCGTTGACCAAAGCAGCAATACATATTTTCTGTTATGAACGGTATCGCGAAACGACAATGTAATTATTTCTTTTATACTCATTCAATGCTTCCCAAAACCATTAACGCATTTTGAAACCAAAAAAAGCATCTAATTGCTAAAGAAAGCGATCCCCAATACTGCTGATCAACAGTGTATGAATTATTTGAAAAATTTTGATCGAGCAGATTTTTACGCATTGGATCCACCACCGCCGCGATTACAGTCTCGGATGTGTTAAAAACAACGGTTTGATATTTTTGTTTGCCATCCCATATTTTAACTAAAGTATCCGTCTCCGTAATAAGAGCAATTTCGCACTTTGCCCTTCCTTCTCCAATTCGCTCAACATAAACGCTGTACGTAGTATCGTTAATTGTATCAATACTTTTCACGGCATAATCAAATGAATAAGCATTTTGATAATAATTAGCGATAAAATATTCATGGTCGTATTCCGGAATTGATTTTATTTCATTGAAGAAATCATTTGCGGAAAATGTTCTGAACTTAAACGAGTGATAAATAGATTTTGCGATGGAAGAAAACTTCTCCTCCCCTAAAATGTTTTCGAGCGATTGTAAAATTACAGCAGGTTTATAAATTGTATTATTTTCAAAATTTTGATAATCATAATGAGAGGTTGAATTTTGAACAACCGAACCGAGCACAGGGACGGATAACATCTTTTCAACTTCATCAGCGCCCATCGGTATCTCATTTCTGACAAGAGTATACACAAGAGGCATCTCCTGGTAACTCAAAAAGTTGATCCCCAATACAGGATAATAGGTTGCAATCTTAAAACTTATTCTTGGCGCAGGATAATATTTATAATAAACCTTGCTGCCATAAAATCTACTCAATCCCCCGCTTATCCACGTTTCAGAAATTTTATCTGAATTAATTACGAATGAAAAATACTGTTCGGCAATCAATCCGGTTATATCAAGTTCAGGTTTACCCAATTCCTCAGGTGAAATTAAGTCTATATTAAATGCGCCGAAGTTGGATTTAGCAAAATTCTTGGAGTGACTAGTTCTGGGTAAATCAATTAATGACAAATTCGTAAAAGGAATTTCGCCGAACTCATTTGCAAAAAACGAAAGGGAATTTTTTACAGCCTTTTCGATTCGTTCAAAGTATTGATCGTGGGCAGATAGAAGGACTACTTCAACAAGAACATTTCTAAACTGATCTTTGAAATAGATATTTCTGTGAACCATTCCTTTATGCAAGGAGAAAGAAAAATCAGTAATATTAGCTGCAGTTACTTTTTCAACCTTTTGCGAGCTTTGCTTAATTGTTTCTTCAGTTGCACCGGAAGACACAAGGTTGAACTTATCCGGAAAAGAGAATTCAATTTCATAATCTGCGAATGAATTATAAACTCCGCCAAAACGAGAGTTAGGATTATGATGCCAAACACCATCTTCATAAACCGCTAATGCTGGGAAGCATTCGTAAAATAAATAAAATGATTCATCAGCATTATATCCGAAGCCGGTTTGCGCTCTTGGAATTGTGCAGTTCAATTCCAATTCCACTTGAATAGTATCGCCCGAATAATACTTATGCTTGAGCAGAATAAATCCACTCTCCGATCTATTTTGTTCCGCAGAAAAATTTACTTCCGCGCTTTCCTTATTAAGATAAGTCCTGGAAATGTTGACAGCCTGAACATATCTTTTTATATAAAAATTAATAAAGAGCGAATCTGAATTCAGATTTTCTTTGAGTACCCACCTTATTTTTTGATTTATATCAATCCTTTTTTTTTCGGTATCGATATTTGAATGAATATTGTAAGCGAGATTTGAGTTTGGGATTTCTTGATTGGTGAGGTTACTCAGATTAGGATTAAGATTAGGATTAAGATTAGGATTAGGATTAGGATTAAGATTAGGACTATGATTAGGATTTTTGAAAGAGGTATTTTCTTCTTGATTATCACTCAGTGGATTTAGGAGATAATTCAATCCGGCTAGAATTACTAATAATAATATCAACAATAAATTTTTCATGGCTGTAAGTTAATACTTGCAAAAATCTATTACAATTTCATTCAAATTTTATGTGCAAGGAAAAGATTCATAAAAATCTAAATCAAACAAAATCACTCATTATTAAATTTCCCTTGTAAAAAATACAATAAAATTTAATATTGATGCCTAATTTTAAGCGATCATTAAATATTCCATAAGGCGAAGCATGCAGAGAGAGCAATGGGGTTCTAAACTTGGTTTTATACTTGCGGCGGCTGGTTCAGCAATTGGCTTAGGCAACATTTGGAAATTCCCTTACATAGCAGGTGAAAATGGCGGCGCATCGTTCATCTTTGTCTATTTAATCTGTATTGCTATAATTGGTTTGCCCGTTCTAATAGCAGAAATTTTACTTGGCCGAACAACTCACAGGAATCCTGTTGGCGCTTTCAAAGCATTGAGTAAATCTAAGCTCTGGATAGGTGTTGGCGGAATGGGAGTGGTTAGTGGATTTCTTATCCTCTCATTTTATGCTGTTATTGCCGGATGGTCCTTAGGTTATATCTTTGAAGCAATAGCTGGAAATTTTACAATTTTTAATACAGGTGTTTTAGCGGCAGAGCATTTCAATACTCTTGTCTCTAATCTCCCATGGATTATTGGATACTTTACGCTATTTATGCTTTTAACAATGTTGTTCGTTTATCTTGGGATTCAAAAAGGAATTGAGCGCGGTAGCAAAATTATGATGCCAATTCTTTTTGTGCTCCTAATTGTTTTAATGATTCGTGGAATTACACTCGAAGGTTCTGAAGAAGGTATCGCTTTTCTTCTTCATCCTGACTGGAGCAAAATTAATGCTCAAGCAATATTAGTAGCGTTAGGACACGCTTTCTTTACGCTAAGTCTTGGAATGGGCGCAATGCTTACTTATGGAAGTTATATGTCTAAAAATGATAATATACCTTCAGCTGCTTTACAAATTATTATTTTAGATACAGTAATTGCTCTCATTGCCGGAGTCGCAATTTTCACTTCTGTATTTGCTGTTGGACTTGATCCTTCTGCTGGACCAGGATTAATTTTCCACACAATTCCTGCTGCCTTTGCAAAAATGCCAGGCGGATATTTTTTCTCAATTATATTTTTTATCCTTCTTAGTATTGCTGCTCTTACATCTGCAATCTCTCTGCTTGAAGTCGTTGTTGCTTATTTTGTTGACGAACTTGGCTGGGATAGAAAAATAGCCGTTATCATTTTAGGATTTGTCGTATTTCTTCTTGGATTACCAAGCGCCCTATCATTCAATGTTTTAGCCGATTATACAATCTTCGGCAAAAACTTTTTTGATATAGTAGATTTTCTTGCCTCTAATATTCTATTGCCCTTGGGTGGTTTACTAATTTCAATTTTTGTAGGATATATTTGGGGATTTGATAAAGTTCTAGTAAACCTAAAGGAAGGTTCACAGAACTTATTTGATAACTATCCATATATTATTTTAACATGGAAGTTTTTCTTAAAATATTTATCACCAATTTTAATTTTTATCGTACTTCTTCATTCACTAGGCATTTTAGATATAATTTTTTAACAATCAAATATATTTGGGCTTATGAAAAAATCAATCGCCGGCATAATCTCTTTATCAATAATTTTTCTTGTTTTAATCTTTGGTGGAGTTCCCTTCTTTGATACTGTATGGTCTTTCCCAGGTAATTTCGATTTCTTTAAAACTTTTCCAACTGAGGATATTCCACTTGGAATAATTCCTTTAATGATAATTGCATTAATTGGAACCGGAATATTTGCAAGTTTCAAATTAAATTTTCCACAGGTAAGACACTTCTGGCATGGAGTGAAAGTTACTATGGGAATTTACGACAACCCAAACGATGAGGGAGATTTAAATCACTTCAAAGCCTTATCCACAGCGCTCTCTGCGACTGTTGGAATTGGGAATATTGCCGGAGTAGCAACAGCCGTTTATTATGGCGGACCCGGAGCGCTCTTTTGGATGTGGGTAACCGCATTCTTTGGAACAACGTTAAAATTTGCCGAGAGTACTCTTGGGCACAAGTACCGCGAAATCCTTCCGGATGGCTCAACAGCCGGCGGACCAATGTACACAATAGAAAAAGGACTTGGGCCTAATTGGAGATGGATGGCTGTTGCTTTTGCCAGTTTTGCAATTATCTGCTCCTTTGCTACAGGTAATGCAATCCAGTCATTTACTGTTTCCGATCAAATTTATTCTGAGGTAACTCAACTTTTTGGCTCAACTGGATTTTTTACTTTAAAACATGAAATTTTTTCCGGATTTGAAGTATCGCTTCAACAAGTGATTAATGGATTGCTTCTCTCAGCAATTGTAGGCGCTGTAATTATTGGCGGAATTAAACGAATTGGAAATGTAACTGGTTTCTTAGCGCCATTTATGGCTGCATTTTATGTAATTGCCGGTCTCGTAATTCTATTCGCGTATATGGGTGAACTTCTTCCAAGTTTAGGATTAGTATTTGATATGGCTTTTAATCCTCCGGCAGAAATTGCCGGCGTTACAAGCGGGACGTTCCTTGTATTTATGAATACAATGCTTTGGGGAATTAAACGGGGGCTTTACTCTAACGAAGCCGGACAAGGAAGCGCTGCTATTGCTCACTCCACAGCAAAGACAAAATACTCAGTTCGCGAAGGCGCCGTTGCAATGTTAGGACCTTTTATTGATACAATAACAATTTGTTCTCTTACTGGATTAGTTATTATTGTTACCGGCGCTTGGCATCATACTCAATTTTATGTTGAGCGTATTGACCCAAATTTTGCCGGTGAACTTTACAATTCCTCCATTTTAACCTCATTTGCTTTTAAAGAGGGTTTAAGCTGGCTCTTTGATTACGGTGACAAAATAATAACAATCGGAGTTCTTTTATTTGCTATTTCAACTATGATTAGCTGGTCATTTTACGGCGATAGAGCTACATATTATCTGTTTGGAAGGAAAATGATTCTCCCTTACAAATGGATGTTTATCCTTTTTGTATTTATTGGCGCAATTGCTGAGTTAGAAGCAGTTTGGGCTTTTGGTGATGCTGCTCTTGGATTCATGACATTCCCAAATTTGATTTCAATAATTCTTCTTTCGGGAGTTTTAAGGAAAGATCTGAAGGCTTATTTTGCAATGAAGCATGTTCCATACAAGGATTTGGAAAAACAGAATTAAGTTTTTGTTAAAAAAAAATTATTAGTCCTTTGAGTTCTTTGTGAATCTTTTCCTTGGTGTACTTCGTGGTTAGACTTTTTTACCACGAAGTTCTACAAGGTTGACACTAAGTGCATAATTTCACAAATACAGTGACGTATAAAATAATGGCTAAATGTATTAGCTCTGTCAATAAGTTAACAAAAGTATAATAACTAATCTAGGGTATTTACTTCCTGCCACTAATAG
>Ga0180009_10006911_pt1 | contig 11756 bp, 10 predicted proteins | sample OS_PC_MetaG_FD_123537 | JGI IMG/M metagenome (GOLD analysis project Ga0180009, IMG submission 123537) | Groundwater microbial communities from the Aspo Hard Rock Laboratory (HRL) deep subsurface site, Sweden - OS_PC_MetaG | ecosystem: Environmental > Aquatic > Deep subsurface > Groundwater...
TGTTTTAATGTTTTAATGTTTTCTTGCTTTATGCCACTTCTCTAATGTAGCAAGCTTCACAATAAATTTTTAGTTGTTTTTGTTTTTCCGGCGGATAAGAGTCGTTCCAGAATGGACAAGCATTTTATCAAGACTATCTCCGCGATTAATTAAAAGTTATATTTCAAGGTTCTTTCCCTGTTTTAATTCGCACCGACCACCAATAAAATTATTTTGGAATAATTTCCGAAATTGTCTCCCCGCGAGGAATCGAACCTCGACCTAAAGATTAGAAGTCTTTCGTTCTATCCGTTGAACTACGGGGAGGTATATAAAAATAATCCAATAGGCCTAACTTCCAGCCCATTATTTTTCTAAACAAACTTTTATTATTTACGGTTATTGCGCAAGTGCCATTATACAATACATTTTTTCTTTGACGCAAAGTACTTTTTTTAACATAAATTTTATGAAATTGTTTTTTGGAAACATTTGTTATTTTTACCCAATAATTTTTTGCATTGCGGTTACAATGCAAATCGTGCACATGTAACGATATTCTAAATTTTTCTTCTGGCACATTACAAATTTCACGAAACCATTTCATCATCAATATTATCATTGCCTCGTCGGAATTAGTAACTTTAACTTTTTCGCTCCTATTTTTATCTCCTTCCGCCCAGTACAAAAGCAAGCCCGATAAAAATAATGGATTTTTTACCAGCAAGTAGAATTCTTTCTTGCTGTCGGCCATTATTTCTTCAGTCCTTTTGATCCTTTTTATTTGTTGCGCCTTAGCTCCTGCGTAGCGTGACTTTTCGCGACCTTTCAATAATTTTTCTTTTTGTTTTGGCGTTAATTCAATATCACGCAACCAACAACTCAGTGTAGATTTTGCCACTCTTACTTTTTTAAAAATTTTTGAGTAACTAAAACCTGCCTTGCGCAATTTTAGAGCTATAATTTTTTCACGGGATTTCATGATAATGACTTTATCATAATATACCGTATAATACAATGCCTGTTGTTCGATTTATTGCCAAACAAAACCCTAATAAACCCCAAACATTTGGGTGGAGATAAACTCGTCCCGATAAGCCCCGATTAGTGGGACCCGCTCCGTTTGAAAATAAAAACTTTCTGCGGGGCTTAATGCTCCATGGGAGGGTGCGGAAATTTATTGAAAAAATCGGGGTAGGTTTTATTTTTTGCTTCTTGAAAAATTGCTTCTCGTTTTTGATTGTCCAAAGAAAAATTTTTCATTAAGCTCTCATTAATTTTTAATGACGAACGATTTTCTAACTTTTCTTTTTGAAAACTATATTTAAAAAAGAAAATTATTGTAATCATTAAATCCAAAAACAAAAGAATGGCCAAAAGCAAAAACAAATTTTGCCAAACTTTTTTCAATCCCTTGATTAAAAAATTTTTAATTTTAAAAATAAACATAATTTAATTATCTTGAAAAAACTTTGATTTTCAAAGAAAATTGAGCGTTATTAGTTTCCAAATTTTTGGGCTCTCCTATTTTCCCATTTTCTGAAATTTTTTCAATTTTTACCTGTAAAATTTCCACCAACCAAGGGCATTGCTCTAATCGTTCTAAAAATCGCAAACTATTTAAAAAATTTCCTTGCAATAAAACTTGGAAGCCCATTGAAATCCAAGTTTCTTTTTTCCCAGAATCAACGGCTAAAGGAGAAATTTTTATTGAAAGATTTGCGTCTTTCGCTTCTTTTTCTAAAAACTCAATGAATTCAATGGGCGCCTCTTTGTCCACAAAAGAATTCTCAATTTTTTCAAAAACAGGATAATAAAAAGAATAATTTTTTTGAAAGCCCTTAAAATCCTCAATCCGCGATTCCAATAAATTTTGAACTTTTCTTTGTAAAATAATGCTTTGAGAAAGCCCTTTGAGTTCCCCGATAAAAAAGAAAATGCCGAGCTTCAGTAAAAAACAAAAAAGCGCGACCCAAAGAAAAAAAATAAAACATATTTTTTTATTAAAATTCATTTGTTTGAAAATTTAAAGAAAAACTAATGTCTGTTGGCTTTACCCAAGAGTTGGGAGAAAAATAAATTTCTTTGAAATTTTTTTCTGCTTCCATGTTTTTTTTAAAATAAAAAAGCTCCTGGCGATTTTTAGCCCAGCCAGAAAGATGAATCTGCCCAAAGGTTTGAACTTTTCCTTTACCTGTCGCGATTGCCTCGTCTTTCAAAGCAAGGGGTTGTTTAGCGATGTTGTCCGACTTAATTTCTTTAGAAACTTTCTGAAAAGAAAAATTTGTAAAATATATTGAATCGGAAACGATTAAAGAAGAAATTTTTTCAAGAATAGGAATAATTAAAATTTGTTTTTGTCGAAAAATTGAAATTTGAAAAAGGTTTTGATTTTCTTGCTCTATTGTTTTTTGAAAATTTTGAAACAAATCGCTTTTTAATTCTTTTTCCTTTTGAAAAATTTGTTTTTGCGAGGACTCAATTTTTGCAACAAGAAAAAATTTCAAAAAGAAAAGAGCAAAAATTAAAACAAGCGTAGCAATCAAAACAAAAAGCATGACAATAGAAATCTTTTTTAAGACCTCTTTGTTTTTAAGTTCGCTTTTCTCTTGTTCTGGCAATAAATTAATAGACATGTTTAATTTAAAATTCCCCTTAGCGCCAGTCCCAGGGACGATGTGTATCCCAAGGAATGCTCAAGGGATATTTTTGGCGTTTGCTTTAAGGGGGTTTTTAAAATATTGATCCATGGATTTCCCAAAACTATTTTTATTTTGAGTTGAGCGCTTAAAAAATCTTCTATGCCTTTAAGATTTGCTCCTCCTCCGCAAAGCAAAATTTTTTCCAATGGTTTTGCGGAACGCAAATTTTTGTTTTGATGAAAATTAAAATATTCCAAAAGGCCTTCTGTTTTTTTTGCAAAATTAATTAGCAAAGGAATTAAAATTTTAGAAACTTCTTTCTTTCCCATTAATCCTTGTTCGCATTTTATTTTTTCCGCTTCGTCCATAGAGACCTCCATTTTTTCCGAAAGAACTTTGGTTAATTGTTCAAAAGAAAAAAGAATGGTAGAAGTAAATTTTATATTGTTTTCAGAAAAAAATATAAAACTAGTTCTAGTTTTTCCTAAATCAATCATTAAAACGGGCTCGGCTGTTTCGTCTTTTTTAATCAATGCCCGGCTTATGGACAAACATTCAGGTTCCAGCGCCAAGGGACACAGCCCTGCTTTTTCCAAAACCCTTGAATACGATTCAGCGATGTTTTTGGGAATTGCGGCGATTAAAACCTCTTGATAATTTTTATGATTCGGCTGAATTTTTTCAAAGTCAAAATAAACTTTTTCCAAGGGAAAAGGAATATAATTTTCTATTTCAAATCTTATCGCCGCTTCAATTTCTTTTTGCTCCATCAAGGGAAGACGAACTCGGTCCAAAAAAGATTTTTCTTCTGGCAGAGAAGCAAGGACATATTTTGTTCTAATTTTTTTTCCTTTAATTTGGCTCAACGCATTTTTGATAATTTCGCTCAATTTTTCTTCATCTTTTATTTCTCCTTTTTCAATAATCCCAGAAGCAATGGCAGCGCTTCCGAAAGAAGCCAATTTTAAATCTCCTCGCTCTTTTTCTAAGACCGCTATTTTCAAAGAAAAATCAGAAATATCCAAACCAAAACCCTGTGGATTAAAAGAAAAATTAGTCATAAAATTTAAAACACAAAATATTAAGGATTATAAATTCAATTTTTTTTATTTTCAAACGGAGCCCCGCTTGGCGGGGCAAGCGGGTAAAAACAAAAATTCACCCTGTTAAATAGTTGCGGAGCAAATTTAACAGGGCAAGCTTTTTGCTTTCCCGAGCCTGCCTACCGCAGGCAGGCGAGTGCAGATAATACAAAGTATTTTCAAACGGAGTGAGATCCCGCTTAGCGGGACGACCCGCTTCGCCGTAGCTTCAGCGAGGCGAGCCCGCTTCGCCGTAGCTTCAGCGAGGCGAGGCGAGGCGAGCGCAGATAATATAGGGTTAATATCCTCTATCAAAATTGCGAAATATTTTTTTGTACTTCTTTATTTTAAAACTTTTTTAAAAATTTGCCAGTGTTTCCTGATGGAATTATGAATTAGGAATTAGGAATAATCACAAAATGTATTTTATCTTAACTACTTACAAAATTTTTATCACACTTTGAAAATTTTGTGGATTGTGATAGATTAAAAATATGTCAGCAGAAATCCAAACTTTTTTATTAGCAATGACGCCGATAGGGGAATTACGAGTCTCCTTGCCAATGGCTTTGGCTGTTTATCATATAGATTGGAAAATAGCTTTTTTCTTGTCTGTAATTGGCAATTTAATTCCTTCGGCTTTAATCCTTGCTTTTTTGCCCTTTTTATCAAAACATCTTTCCAAAAAATGCAAAGTTTGTCAAAAATTTCTCTCTTGGCTTTTTGAAAGAATTAGAAAAAAGCACAACGCAAAAATGGAAAAATATGGCGCCCTCGCCCTTGCCACTTTTGTGGCTATTCCTTTGCCGCTGACTGGCGCGTGGACCGGCGCTTTAATCGCTTTTTTGTTTAACATTCCTTTTTTAAAAGCTTTTCCTTTGATTGCTTTGGGCGTTGCAATGGCGGGAATTATTGTTTTAGGATTAACAAGCGCGAGTATGAGTATTGAGAGATATTTTGGCTGGCAGATTTTGTTAGGAATCATATTGGTGTCCAGCATTATATGGATTTTTTTGAAAAATTTTAATCCTTCACCTTTTTTCCCAAAGGAAAAAAGGTGAAGGATTAAAAAAACAACAACCAACAACAATGACTAATTTAGTTTTATATAGAAAATACAGACCAAAAACATTTGGCGATGTGATGGGTCAAGAACATGTGATTCGTGTTTTAACGAACGCTTTGCTCGCAAATAAGGTCTCTCACGCTTATCTTTTTACTGGACCGCGCGGCACTGGCAAGACCTCAATGGCGCGGCTTTTGGCTAAAGCAGTTAATTGCGAAAACCTACAAACTATGCCGCATAGCGGGACAAACTGCAAACTACAAACTAATTATGAGCCCTGCAATCAGTGTTCTTCTTGTCGGGAAATTAATCAGGGTAAAGCCATTGACTTGATTGAAATTGACGCTGCTTCTAATAGAGGAATTGACGAGATGAGAGAATTAAGAGAAGGAATAAAATTTGTGCCGGTAAAATCAAAATACAAAGTGTTTGTAATTGATGAATGTCACCAACTTACAAAAGAAGCGGCCAATGCTTTATTAAAGACATTAGAAGAGCCGCCCATGCACGCGATTTTTATTTTAGCAACCACGGAGCCGCAAAAAATGATTGCCACAATTATTTCCCGATGTCAGAGATTTGATTTTTGCCGCTTAAAAGCAAAAGAAATTTTTGAGACATTAGAAAAAATTTTGAAACAAGAAAAAATTGATTTTGAACCACAAGCGCTTAATTTAATAGCTTTGAGTTCTTGCGGCTCTCTTAGAGATGCGGAAACATTGCTGGACCAAGCAATAAGTTTTTCAGGCGCGGAAAGTTTGGTAAAAAAAGAAATAGTGGAAAAAATTTTAGGAATAACAGACAATGAAATAATTTTTAAATTTTTAAATTATGTTTTTCAAAAACAAACAAAATCAGCGGTTGAATTTTTAGAAGAAATTATCTATAAAGGAATTGACCTTCAAGAGTTCGCAAAAACCCTAATTATTTATTTGAGAGGGCTTTTGCTTTTAAAAATCAGTCCGGGTTTTCAAGACACTTTGATTTTGCTGAGCGAAGAAGAAAAAGAGAAATTTAATGAACTTGCAAAGAATTTATCTGAAAAAGAATTAAAGGATTTACTGGAAAAAATTATGGCTGCGGAAACAAAAATGAAATACTCTTCTTTGCCGCAATTGCTTTTAGAGTTAGCGATTATTGAATAATGATTGACGGACAAATGAAAGGTTATCACTTTTCAAATAATTTTTCTTTAGATTTTAGGTGGATCTTGAATGATATTTTTTTAATCAAAACCATTTTTTATGATCCAATTTGTAATTATCCGAGGTGAGAATGGTCATTCCAAATCCATAATTGCCATAATGGCTCGGGCTCTTTATCATTAAACTCTAAAATAGTTATTCCCGTATTTTCTATGCGAAGGCCACGAAAAAATTGTTCGCATTCATACGCAGTAAGTTTTTCCCCAAAAACAGCGTAGGCAGTTATAGTTTTCATAAAAAAATCATGAGTCACAACAAGGATATTTTCTTCTTGCCTATCGCGTAAAAACGCCAAAGCTCTGATAGCGCGATTTTTTAAATCGTCAAAATTTTCTTCGTCAGAAAACCGAAAACCCTTGATGGAAAAATTTTCCTTGATTGTTTTCCCAATAGCCAAAACCTTCGGGTCATTTCTCAATTTTCCGATCTGTTCTGTGGGCCCCTTCCGTTCAATAAACAAGTCAGAAATTTCAAGCGGTTTTCCTATTTTATCCACGATAATTTTCGCTGTTTCTTTTGCGCGATTCAACGCGCTTGATATAACAACTTCAATGGGAAACTTGGCGCAACGGTTCGCGATAAAAGCTGCTTGCTCTCTCCCCTTTTCCGTAAGCAAGCAAGTCGGGACTTGATGAACAGGACCTTTATTGCCTTCGCTTTCCCCGTGGCGAATAAAATAAATTTTTTTCATAATTGTTTTTTTTGCCCTAATAGCCATTTATATGTCGGCATAATAGTTATTATTTTTTTGTTTATTTTAACAACACTTTCTTCGTCTTCCGTAAGAATAAGCCCGTTTTTTAAATTTAATTCAGCCATTGCTTTAAATAGTGCCTGAATTTCTCTATCTTTTGTTTTTTTATCAGATAAGCTCCAAGCAACTTGAATTAGCTCTTTGATTTTTTGCTTTTCTTTTACCAAAAAATCCACCTCTAAATCGTCTTTGGTTTTGTAATAATAAATATCTTTATTTCTTCTTTTAAGCTCTATGAAAACCAAATTTTCCAATAATTTTCCTTTATTTTTTGAAAATTTAAAAGAAATCGCGTCAATAAATCCATTATCAACGCAATATATTTTTTTTGGCGAAACAAGCTGTTTTTTAAAAGAATTTGCGTAAATAGGCACTACAAAAAATAAAAAACAATTTTCCAAATAATCCACATAATTTTTAATAGTATTAACGCTTCCTAAATTAAAAAGTTTTTTCAAATTATTATAAGAAAAAAGAGAGGAAATATTGGTTAAAAGATAAAGCGAGAGCTCTCGCAAAGATTTAATATCTTTAATATTATATCTTGCGGCTATATCGCGATACAAAATATCATTGTAGACCTTTTTTAATGCCTCTGTATTTTTGTATTTCAGATATTCAGGCATTCCGCCTTCATTCAAATATCTATTAAAATGTCTTTTTATTTCTCCTCGTTTTTTTGTTTTGTATAAATCATTTTTATTAAATTTGTATTTATGAAACAATAAGTATTCATTAAAAGAAAAAGGAGAAAGATTATAAGTAATATGTCTTCCTGTTAATTTTGTCCCCAATTCTTTGCTTAAAAGAGAACCGTTTGAGCCGGTAATAAAAAATTTAAATTTATCGTCATACATTCTTCTTATAAATCGCTCCCAGCCAATCACATTTTGTATTTCATCAAAAAAGAATATTTTTCTTTCTCCGTAAAGCTCAATAAAAATTTCATAAACTCGGTTAAAATCCGAAATTTCAAAATCAATAAGCCGTTCGTCTTCAAAATTAAAATAATACCAATTTTTATTTAAAAGGCTCATTATTTGGCAAAGCAAAGTTGATTTTCCAGCTCTTCTTATCCCGGAAATAACAAGGATGTGCTGTAAATTAAAATATTTTTTAATTTGGTTCAGCCCTTCTCTTTCTATCCATTTTTCATTCTTTCTTGTTTTAATTCTTTCTTCCTGTTCTATAATTATTTCTTTTAATAATTGTTTATCCATAAATAGTTTTCATTATCAATGACAGCTTAACATAAATAGTTTTCACTGTCAACGAAAACTAATGCTACCGTTCGCAGCCCTAAGCGCATACTCCTTTTTACTCTTTCGGCCATTGTTCAATGACTAAAAGCGTATTGGTTTGAAGCAATCCCCAAATATGCTCTGTGATAAACGGCATAAAAGGATGTAAAAGTTTGAGCGATTGTTTTAAGCAATAAAGAAGCAAATGCTTAGTATTGTCCGCCAAAGCTTCATCTTTTAATTGGGCTTTGCTGGCTTCAATGTATTTATCCGCCAACTCGTGCCACACAAATTGATAAATAGCTTGCGAAGCTGAATTGAACCGAAAATTTTCAATGTCCCGAGTCATTTCCGCGGTGACTGTTTTTAATTTTTCCATAATCTGTTGATCCGCAGTGGTAAGAGCATTTGCCGGCTTATTTGCTAAAGCGTTTTGTTCTTGATTTTGCTCATTTTTTGCCAGAGCGTCCAATGTGTTGGAAATTATAAACCTTGAAACATTCCACAATTTATTGGCGAAATACTTCATACCTTTTACTCGGTCTTCTGTAAATGCCATATCAGTGCCGCCAGTTGTGTGCACTAATGCGAATCGCAATGCGTCTGTGCCATATTTATTCATTACATCAAGCGGATCAATAATATTGCCCTTTGACTTACTCATTTTTTGTCGTTCAGCGTCCCTAACAAGGCCGTGCAAATACACGGTTTGAAATGGTATCTGTCCCAAAAGACCGCACGACATAAGAATCATCCGCGCAACCCAAAAAAACAAAATATCATAGCCAGTTTCCATTACCGCGTTAGGATGAAAAAGTTTGAGGTCAGCCGTGTTTTCTGGCCATCCGAGGGTTGAAAATGTCCACAAGCCAGAAGAAAACCAAGTATCCAAAGTGTCTGCATCCTGCGTCCAGCCATTGCCTTTAGGGGCTTCTATCCCAACATAAATTTCATCTTTATTTTCTTGATTTCTTAATTCATTGATTTCTTGATTTTTTTTTCCATAATTCCCAATTCCTAATTCATAATTCACATTTCGGTACCACACTGGAATTTTATGGCCAAAAACAATTTGCCGAGAAATACACCAATCGCGCAAATTATCTATCCAATGAAAGTATGTTTTAACAAAGCGGGCAGGAATAATTTTAATTTGCCCCGACTCAACTACATGCCGCATCAATTGCTTTAAGGTTTTTTCAGCCCCTGATGGAATGCCCGCGATTTCAGAATGAGCAAGACGAAATGGCTTGTCCACCGCGATAAACCACTGCTCGCGAATTTGTGGTTCAATAATCCCGGCTCCGCGGCTATTCACGGCAATGCGATGAATATAATTCGGTTCAACTCGCGTCAACAAACCTTTTTTTTGCATTTTTTCAACAATGGCTGATCTGACCTTGCTAATATGTTGCCCAGCAAATTCGCCAGCTATTGGGAGCAAACACCCACGCAAATCAATCACTGGCTCAATGTCTAAACCATGCCTTTTTGCAATGTCATAGTCCGTGGCATCGTGCGCGGGTGTAATAGTCATCACGCCAGTTCCAAATTCCATATCAATAACATCATCCTTAATAATGGTTGCCGTTATTGAACCATTTATCCATTCAACTTCAATTTTCTGTCCGTGCTTATATGAAAAATACCGCGAATCCTTTGGATTCATTACCACATATTTATCGCCAAACTTTGTTTCTGGACGAGTGGTGCCAATAATAAACGGACCATACTTAAAGTAGTAAAAGTTCGTGGTTTCTTCTTTCCATTCAATCTCGTCATCCGACACATTTGTTTGAAGTTTTGGATCCCAATTCACAAGACGCGAGCCGCGATAAATAAGTTCCAACTCAAAAAGCCGTTTAAAAGCGGTTTGTACTGCCAATGTTCGTTTATCATCAAGCGTATACGCCAAACGGCTCCAATCAACACTCGCACCAAGCTGTTGGAGTTGGTTGAGAATAGTAGCTTGCGAATTCGCGGCGTACTGCTCCACAAGTTTTAAAAACTCCTCGCGGGAAAAATCTCGTTGAGTTTTCTTTTCTTTTTTATAAAGTTCGGCCTCAACTTTTGCTTGAGTGGCAATTGCGGCGTGGTCTGTTCCTGGAATATGCAAAACGCGAAATCCTTGCATCCTGCGAAAACGAATAATAATGTCCTGAATAGCAACTGTTAGCGCGTGTCCTATGTGAAGAACACCTGTCACATTGGCTGGCGGAAGCACCATACAAAATGGCGCGCCGGATTTTTGTTGGTCAGGATTAAAAATTTGCGCTTGTTCCCATTTCGCATTAATATCTTTTTCCACTAATGTGTGATCGTAGGTTTTAGATAATTCTTGCATAGTGTTTTTCTATTTTGTTGAGGTTTTTGTTGACTCCCTTTTTAATTTTTAAAAAGTTCCCCAAAAACGCCATCATTTTTTCTGTATCTTAAAAGATAATATAAAAAAATACCAAAAAAACAAGCAACAATGCGGCATTTTTAATAATATCTTGAAACCAAAACATTGCGCTTAGTCAACAGCGCTTTGTCCAGCAAGATATCCAGTGCTCCAGCAAAGTTGAAGATTATAACCGCCGCAAGGTCCGTGTAAATCAATAATTTCACCGGCAAAAAACAAGTTTTCTATCAGCTTTGACTTCATTATTTTTGAATCTATATCCGTTAATGAAACTCCGCCATCAGTAATAATCGCTGTTTCAAAACCTAAAAGCGAGCCGACTTTCATTTCCAATTTTTTTAATAATTTTAATAATTTATGCCTTTCTTGTTTTGTGATTTCATTGACTTTTTTCGAGGGATTAATCCCAGACATTTCAATAATAATAGGAATTAATTTTTGGGGGAGCAAATTCGCAAGAGAATTTTTTAAAAGCTTGTTTTGCTCTTTTGAAAAATTGTTTTGAATTTTTTTGTCTAATGTTTGGAAATCTAATGCCGGGTTTAAATCCAAAACCAAATTTACCTCTCCTTTTTCTAAAAGTTCTCCTATTTCTCCGCTTAAATCCAAAACCATTGGTCCGGTTATACCGAAATGAGTAAAAAGCAATTCGCCCACGCGCCCGCACTTTTTTTTATTGTTTTGGAAAACAGCAAGTCCAACATTTTTTAAAGATAAACCTTGCGCCATTTTTGGCCAATTTTCCTTGATTTTTATCGGGGTTAAAGCCGGTCTTATTTTATCAACTTTGTGCCCCAATTCTTTTGCCCACTTATAACCATCGCCAGTAGAGCCAGTTTTGGGATAGGATTTTCCGCCAGCGCAAATAATATAATTTTTCCCCACAATCTCTTTGCCATTGTTTAAAATAAGTTTTGCTATTTTGTTTTTCTTGCTCGCTGCTCCATTGAGCGGGGCAAAGTTCTGCTCTTTGATAATTTTTCTTACTTCTGAATTTGTCATTATTTTCACTCCGTGTTTTTTTAAAAAATTAATCAATACTCGCAACACATCGCTCGCTCTGTCGCTTTTTGGAAAAATCTTTCCTCCTTGTTCTTTTTTGATTTTCAATCCTTTTTTTTCAAAAAAATTAATTGTTTCTTTAACTCCAAAGTTTGTTAAGCAATGCAATAAAAAATCGCCCTTTCTGCCGTATTTTTTAGCAAATTTTTGTAAATCAAATTCAGCGTTAGTGATATTGCTCCTGTGATTTCCCGTAAGCAAAAGTTTTTTTCCTAAGCCCGCATTTTTTTCTAAAAGTAAAACTTTGGCTTTTAATTCAGCGGCTCTTCCCGCCGCCATTATTCCCGCTGGACCTCCGCCAATTACCACAACATCAAAAAA
>Ga0180009_10006912_pt1 | contig 11755 bp, 15 predicted proteins | sample OS_PC_MetaG_FD_123537 | JGI IMG/M metagenome (GOLD analysis project Ga0180009, IMG submission 123537) | Groundwater microbial communities from the Aspo Hard Rock Laboratory (HRL) deep subsurface site, Sweden - OS_PC_MetaG | ecosystem: Environmental > Aquatic > Deep subsurface > Groundwater...
CCCCGCTGGGAATTCCCTTTCATCTTCCCTTTCTGCTGTTTCCTGTATTTTGTCTTTTTTGGCTGTAACATTTATCTTAATGTTAAGTAGTTTATTCAATCATTTATCTTCTTCTGCCACCCCTTGTTTTTCTAGGTGCCTGTTTCTTCGGTGCTTCCTGCTGGGAAGGTACGAGTTCGGGTTTGCCGTAAATCTCACCTTTGCAAATCCAAACCTTGATACCGATTCTTCCATACGTGGTGTGTGCTTCAGCACGGGCATAATCAATATCAGCTCTGAGGGTATGCAGCGGGATCCGGCCTTCCTTGTATTGCTCGTTTCTGGCCATTTCGGCACCACCAAGCCTTCCTGAAATCATTACCTTAACGCCTTCTGCACCTATCCTGATGGTTGAAGCAATGGCAGTTTTGATGGCTCTGCGGAAGGAAATACGTCCCTCGATTTGCTTGGCTATGGTGTTGGCAACGATGACAGCATCCATTTCCGGGCGTTTGATCTCAGAAATATTGATTTGTACCTCTTTGGTGGTCAACTTCTTCAACTCTTCCTTGAGTTTATCTACTTCCTGGCCACCTTTTCCGATAATGATTCCCGGACGGGCTGTAAATATTGTAACCGTGATAAGCTTCAGGGTTCTTTCAATCAGGATCTTGGATATACCTGCTTTGGCAAGACGAGCATGGAGGTACTTGCGAATCTGGTTATCTTCCACCAGTTTAGTACTGAAATCCCTGCCACCGTACCAGTTTGAATCCCAACCGCGGATGATTCCCAGCCTGAGTCCTATTGGATTTGTCTTTTGTCCCATTAAAGTCTGATGTTTATTTTATTTATTAAGCTTTTCTGTTTCGGTATTTTCCACCGCACTGGCATAATCCAGCCTGTTTCCCAGGATGAGGGTAACATGGTTGGAGCGTTTTCTGATCCGGAACGCACGTCCCTGCGGAGCAGTCTGAAGACGTTTCAGCGACCTTCCTCCGTCAACGGATATCTCCCTGATGTAAAGCATTTGGTCTTCAATGCGCTTTCCTTCATTTTTCATCTGCCAGTTTGATATGGCGGAAAGGAGGAGTTTATAAAGACGGCCGGCGGCCTCTTTGGGTGAATGCTGTAGCATCCCCAGCGCCAGCTGAACATCCTGTCCCTTTATCATGTCAGCCACCAGCTTCATTTTCCTGGGCGAAGTAGGGCAATCATTCAACCGGGCAAAATACCGGGTTTTGTTTGCTTCTTTCTTTTCCTCGGCGCGTAAGCGTTTTCTTGCTCCCATTATCGAGTGTTTTTATCGTTAGCCATTATTATTTTTTACCCTTTTGACCGGCGTGGCCTCTGAACTGCCTGGTAGGAGCGAATTCTCCTAGTTTATGACCTACCATGTTCTCGGTTACGTACACCGGGATGAACTTATTGCCATTATGGACCGCAATGGTTTGACCGACAAAATCCGGAGATATCATGCTTGCTCTTGACCAGGTTTTGATAACGGTTTTTTTACCGCTTTGAATCTGGTCCAGTACTTTCTTCTCCAGTTTATAATGGATGTAGGGTCCTTTTTTTAATGATCGGCTCATACGTTACGATTATTTTTTCTTTCGTTCAATAATATATTTATTTGAATCCTTATGTTTGGAGCGGGTTTTATAACCCTTTGCGGGCAATCCTTTCCTGGAACGGGGATGACCTCCGGAGGCTCTTCCTTCACCACCGCCCATGGGATGGTCGACGGGATTCATGGCAACACCTCTGGTTCTTGGTCGTCTTCCCAGCCACCTGCTTCTGCCTGCTTTACCTGATTGCTCAAGGCTGTGATCCTGGTTTGAAACCATACCCACGGTAGCCTTGCATGTTTGCAGGATCATCCGGGTTTCACCGGAAGGTAACTTGATGATGGCAAACTTTCCTTCCCTTGAAAGAAATTGTGCATAGGATCCGGCACTGCGTGCCATCTTGCCACCCTGTCCAGGCCTCAGTTCAATATTGTGAATGATCGTTCCGAATGGTACTTCACTCAAATACATGGAATTACCGATTTCAGGGGCAACGCCTTTGCCGGAATTGACTTCCTGGCCCACCTTAAGGCCATGGGGAGCAATGATGTACCTTTTCTCACCATCGGCATAATGCAGCAGTGCAATACGCGAAGTGCGATTCGGATCATATTCTATCGATTTCACAGTGGCGGAAATGCCTTCCTTGTCACGCTTGAAGTCGATTACCCTGTACCTTTGTTTGTGACCTCCTCCACGGTAACGAACAGTCATTTTTCCTTCTGCATTACGACCTCCGGTCGATTTTTGCGGAGCGAGAAGGCTCTTTTCCGGAGTCGATGTCGTAATATCATCATATGCGCTGATGATCTTGAAGCGCTGACTGGGTGTTGTCGGTTTATACTTTTTTAAAGCCATTTATCTAAATATTGCTGTAAAAATCAATTGTTTCACCTTGTGCTAAAGTAACGACGGCCTTTTTGTAGGCTCTCGTTTTCCCGGTTATAAAGCCTGCTTTTGTGTAGCGGCTCTTGATCTTCCCGGGATAATTCATGGTGTTCACATCCAGAACTTCTACGCCATAAAGCTTCTCAATCGCGAGCTTTATTTCAATTTTGTTGGCGCCTCTATGGACGATAAAGCCATAACGGTTGAGCTTATCGCCCAGGTCTGTCATTTTCTCCGTGATCACCGGCTTTATAATTATTTTATCCATTTCGTCGGGTTTTATGCTATTTATTGAGCCAGTATTTTTTCTATTTCCTTGATGCTGCTTTCTGAGATAAGAAGGTTGTTGGCATTCAGAATATCATAGGTATTCAGGGAATTGGCCTGTACAACCTTAGCTTTTTTCAGGTTTCTCGACGACAAGATCACGTTATTGTCAACCTCATGGAGAACCAGAAGAGTTTTCTTGTCGATGACATTAAACTTTGAAAGCATGGAGATATAATCCTTGGTTTTCGGGGCTTCAAAACTGAAGTCTTCCAATACCACGATGTTGTTGTCTTTGGCTTTATAACTCAGTGCGGAGCATCTTGCAAGCCTTTTCAGCTTTTTATTCAATTTGAAGCTGTAGTCTCTTGGTTGCGGGCCAAAGATTCGGGCACCACCGCGGAACAGCGGGCTTTTGATGCTTCCGAACCTTGCTGTACCAGTACCTTTTTGGCGTTTCAGCTTACGGGTACTACCAGACACAGTGGATTTTTCCTTGCTGCTGTGTGTTCCCTGGCGCTGATTGGCCATGTACTGTTTGGCATCAAGGTAAATCGCATGGTCGTTAGGGGTGATGCCAAAGATGCTGTCATTCAACTCGACTTTCCTGTCGGTCTTTTCCCCTGATATTTTATATACTTCTAACTCCATCTTTCAACAATTACATATGATCCTTTTGGTCCTGGAACGGCACCTTTAATTAATAAAAGATTCTTTTCGGGGATGATCTTCACGATCTGCAGATTGATCATTTTAACTCGGGTATTCCCCATTCTTCCTGCCATGCGCAGACCTTTAAAAGTTCTGGACGGGTAGGAGGATGCACCTACTGAACCCGGAGCTCTCAAACGATTGTGCTGGCCATGAGTTGCATCACCGACCCCGGCAAAATGATGCCGTCTTACGACACCCTGGAATCCTTTTCCTTTAGTGTAACCGACCACATCGATATACTCACCTTCCGTGAAAACATCCACAGTGATGATGTCACCAAATTTCTTCTGGTGCCCTGTTTCGAAACGGGTGAACTCGCGAACTATCCTTTTCGGGCCTACTTCGGCTTTCTTAAAATGTCCCATCAATGCTTTGGTCGTATGCTTTTCTTTCTTTTCGCCGAAAGCAAGCTGAATGGCATCGTAACCATCCTTATCTTTGGTCTTTACCTGTGTGACCACGCATGGTCCGGCTTCAATGACCGTTACGGGAATGTTCTTCCCTTCCTGGTCATAGACGCTGGTCATCCCTATTTTTTTTCCAATTATTCCTGACATTATTTCCTGGTTTTTGCCAATTATCAGACTTTTATCTCAACCTCAACGCCACTGGGTAATTCCAGCTTCATCAGTGCGTCGATGGTTTTGCTTGTCGTGCTGTAAATGTCGAGCAACCTCTTATAGGTTGACAGCTGGAATTGCTCTCTCGATTTTTTATTGACGAAGGTTGACCGGTTTACCGTAAAAATCTGTTTGTCGGTGGGCAACGGAATGGGGCCACTGACAACGGCACCTGTCGACTTTACCGTCTTTACGATTTTCTCTGCGGATTTATCCACGAGGTTGTAATCGTATGATTTTAATTTTATTCTAATCCTTTGACTCACGTTATATTTAAGTTTTAAGGTTGTGATCAGAAGTTAACAACGTATCCTTTAATTTTATACAAAACATCTTCTACAATATCTCTGGGTGTTTCGGCGTAATGGCTGAATTCCATATTGGAAACTGCTCTGCCGGAAGTTATGGTCCTCAATGTGGTTACATATCCGAACATTTCGGCCAGAGGTACTTTGGCATGAATTTCCTGCACTCCGTTTGGTCGAGCCACAACGTTTTCAACCTGTCCCCTGCGTTTGTTAAGGTCACTGCTGACGTCTCCGATATAGGGATCGGGAGTAGTAACCACAAGTTTCATGACCGGTTCGAGCAGGGTAGGTCTGGCATTTCTGCAAGCATTGCGGAAAGCAATGCCGGCGGCTGCTTCGAAGGAGAGTGCGTCGGAATCAACGGGGTGAGCCTGTCCATCGGTAAGTTTGACCTTAAGATTATATAAGGCGAAGCCGGCCAGGATTCCGTTTTGCATGGAATTCCTGAAACCTTTCTCTACGGCCTTGATATATTCTTTAGGAATAACTCCTCCCTTGGTTGCATCGGTAAAATCCAGACCGGGTTTGCCATATTCGCCGGGGCCGATTTCCACGGTAATGTTGGCATAACGGCCTTTGCCTCCGGTTTGTTTTTTGTATAGTTCGTGGTGTACAACAGGAATTGCGATGGCCTCTTTATAGGCTACCTGTGGTGTACCCTTGTTTACTTCCAGGTTATGTTCCCTCTTCAGACGGTCGAGGATAATCTCCAGGTGGAGTTCTCCCATACCGCTTACCACTGTTTGACCTGTCTCTTCATCAATCCTGACATCGAAGGTAGGATCCTCTTCGGTCATTCTCGACAAGGCAGTACTTAGTTTTTCGAGGTCGTCCTGCCATTTGGCTTCAACGGCTAACCGCAGAACCGGTTCCGGGAAATTAATGTTTTCCAGGAGTATTGGATTTTTAAGGTCGGTCAATGAGTCTCCTGTACGGATTTCTTTGAATCCGACGGCGGCGGCAATTTCTCCTGCTTCAATCCGTTCAAGCGGCTTGCGCTTGTTGGCGTGCATTTGCAGTATTCTGGCGATACGTTCTTTCTTTCCTGTATTAACATTCAGCACAACGTTTCCGGCATCCAGTGATCCTGAATAAACGCGGAAATAGGCAATACGGCCGACAAATGGGTCGGATGCGATTTTAAAAGCCAGTGCGCTGAAAGGTTGATCGGGGGATGATTCGCGTATTTCTTCTTTTTCGGTATAAGGGTTGATACCTTTGATGGGGGGCACATCGAGAGGAGAGGGGAGGTAACGGCAAATGGAATCGATGAGTTTTTGCACCCCTTTGTTTTTGAATGAAGCCCCGCAGATAACCGGTGTAATTCGCATTTCCAGGGTGGCTTTTCTCACTGCGGAGCGGATTTCTTCGGGTGTAATGAGGGCGGGGTTGTCGAGAAATTTCTCAAATAGAGTTTCATTTTCTTCGGCAGCGCCCTCTATGAGACGGATCCTGTATTCCTCGACCATATCTTTCATTGACTCGGGGATGTCCATCTCGTAGAATCTGGCACCAAGGGATTCACCGTCCCAGGCCCAGGCTTTGTTCTCTATCAGGTCAACAACACCTTCGAAATTATCTTCTTCGCCAATGGGGAGCTGTATGGGTACGGGATTGGCATGCAGTCTTTCCCTGATTTGGTTGACCACATTATAGAAGTCGGCCCCCGAACGGTCCATTTTATTCACGAAGCTGATGCGGGGGATATGGTAGCGGTCGGCCTGACGCCAGACCGTTTCCGATTGAGGTTCGACACCGCCCACAGCGCAGAAGAGCGCAACGGCACCGTCAAGTACCCTGAGGGAACGCTCTACTTCAACCGTGAAGTCAACATGACCGGGTGTATCGATGATATTGATACGGTATTTTTCAAGGTCTACATCCCAGTAAACCGTTGTGGCAGCCGATGTAATGGTGATACCCCTTTCCTGTTCCTGAACCATCCAGTCCATTGTGGCGGTACCATCATGCACTTCACCTATCTTGTAATTGATGCCGGTATAATACAAAATACGCTCCGTCGTCGTCGTCTTGCCGGCGTCGATGTGGGCCATGATCCCGATATTCCGCGTATGTTGTAATTTTTCCTGCATCCTGATGATGACGTTGGCTGATTGTTAGAACCTGAAATGGGAGAAAGCCTTATTGGCTTCTGCCATCCTGTGAGTATCTTCTTTTTTCTTGAAAGCTGAACCTTCTTCCTTGTATGCAGCAACGATCTCACCGGCAAGCTTCTGACCCATGGTTTTCTCGTGGCGTTTGCGTGAGAAATTGATCAGGTTTTTCATGCCGATCGACATTTTTCTGCCAGGTCTGATCTCAGAAGGGATCTGGAATGTTGCACCACCTATCCTGCGACTACGGACTTCAACGCTGGGTGTAACGTTCGACAGAGCCTTTTTCCAGACTTCGAGACCATCTTCTTTGGTCTTTTCGCTAACAATATCAATGGCCTCGTAAAAGATCTTATAAGCAATATTCTTTTTCCCTTCGATCATGATATTGTTTACGAACTTAGTGACAAGCACGTCGTTAAATCTGGGGTCGGGAAGAATAATCCGTTTCTTTGGTTTCGATTTCCTCATATTATCTGAAGAATTTTATATTAATCTCTTATTTCTTAGGCTTTTTGGTGCCGTATTTCGATCTTCTCTGGTTTCTGCCATCCACTCCGGAAGTATCGAGTGCTCCGCGGATGATGTGATAACGTACACCCGGAAGGTCTTTCACCCTGCCTCCACGGATCAATACTATGGAGTGTTCCTGCAAGTTATGGCCTTCACCGGGAATGTAGGCATTTACCTCTTTCCCGTTGGTTAGCCTGACCCTGGCCACCTTACGCATGGCGGAGTTAGGCTTCTTGGGGGTTGTGGTGTAAACCCTTACGCAAACACCACGCCTCTGCGGACAACTGTCGAGGGCAGGTGATTTGCTCTTGTCGGTTAATTTCTGACGTCCTTTTTTTACTAACTGTTGTATCGTCGGCATATACTATTTTTGTTTGTCCTTAATTCCTTCTGCAAGGAATGAAGTTTGCTTTTATTGATCCTGAAATACTTTGGGAAACTTGATGATAGGGTGGCTTTGAGACCACTCCCGGCACCCGGGATGAAACCTTTAGGTGTCTCTTGTTATCAGGTTTCCGTAAAGTTTTTACAGTCTTGAGCTTAAGATGCTTCCATCCAAAGCGGGTGCAAAGGTAAAAAGATATTTTATAATTGCAAGGGAAATGATAAAAAAATGTTAAGTTATTGGGGGCTGGGGGCTGGGGACTGGATACTGGGGACTGGGGACTGGGGACTGGATTGCTGGGACCTGGTTATCCGGCTCCCCAGCAACCATTCCCCCAGCTCCCAGTTCCCCAGCCCCCAGCCCCCAGTCCCCAGCCTCCAGCCTCCAGCCCCCTCAATAAGTCCAGTTCAAGCATATTACCTTATCCTTTATCTTTGCGTCATGAAAACAGCTTATTTTCAGAAAGAAAACATTAAGGAAGTTTCAGGGGAGATTTTGGAGAGGATCAGGCCATTTTGCAAGTCGTACAGGCCTGTACTTGATAAGGACAGAATGGCCTTACTGGTTGTTGACATGCAGCATTTTTTTTGCGATCCGCATGCTCATGGGTTTATTCCTTCTGCCCCGGCAATTATTCCCGGGATAATGAAGCTCCAGAAACAATGCATGGAAAGCGGCATTCCGGTCATTTTAACACGGCACGTGAATACTGAAGCAGACGCCGGCATGATGGGTATACGGTGGAAAGAGGTCGTCACGCGGGAGAATCCGCAGTCTGCCGTGATTCCCGAGTTGCTGCTTCCCGGAACCACCATCCTGGAAAAATCACAGTTTGATGCTTTTTTTGGAACCATCCTGGAAGAAAAGCTTAAAAAGGAAGGACGGGATCAATTGATCGTTTGCGGCGTGATGACCAACCTCTGTTGTGAGACAACGGTCAGATCGGCATTTGTAAGGGGATTTGAGCCGCTATTTCCTGTTGATACCACTGCGGCCTATAATTTTGAATTTCACCTGTCGACCTTTATTAACCTTGTTTACGGGTTTATAAGTCCTTTGAATGCCGATGAAGTTATACAAGTTATTATAAATGAGACATATTGATGTTGTTATTGTCGGGGCCGGGCCTGCCGGTATAGCCTGCGCCATACAGCTTAAGCGTCTGGGCGTTGAATTTTTATTGGTCGATAAGAATAAACCCGGGGGATTGCTTCACCAGGCCGGTAAAATTGCCAACTACCCGGGGTATTACCAGGCGGTGACTTCATCAAAGCTTATCGGTGATTTTCTTCGTCATTTGGATACCTATAATATTAAGGTAGAAAAAGCAGAAGTTTCAGGAGTCAGGGAGAGCAATGGGATTATTGCCATGGCTTTGAATAACGCCACCTCGTTTGAACCGGAATTGGTTACCAGCAGGATACTGGTTGTGGCAAGCGGAACCAGGCCAATTACACAGAACCTTCATAAGCCGGATTCGGCAAGGGTTTTATATGATGTTTCCCGGCTTCGCAATAAATCAGGAAAGCAAGTTGCTTTTGTTGGTGCCGGTGATGCAGCCTTTGATTATGCACTGCAGCTTGCAGGAAAACATTATATAACCGTGTTTAACCGTTCCAATCGTATACGTGCCCTGCACGTTTTGAAGGAAGAATTCTTCAGGAACCATGAAATCACATATCACGAGAACTTTGAATTACAGTCAATAAGGGAAAGTGTAAACAACCTGACACTTACATTCATGAATTCAGGTCGGGAGCAAGTTTTATTATACGATTATCTTATTTTTGCAACTGGAAGGGAACCTGAGCTGGAGCTTTTCAGCGATGGAGTAAAAGATGCATTAGATCAGTTTATTAAAGAAAAGCGGATCTATATCATCGGAGATGCAGCAAACGGCCGCTGCCGTCAAACTGCCATTGCCGTGGGTGACGGGGTGAAGGCGGGGATGGAGATTGGGGGAATGTAGGGGAAAAGGGGACTGGGTACTGGGTACTGGGGACTGGGGACTGGGGACTGGGAACTGGGGGAATGGTTGCTGGGGAATCGGATAGCCAGGTCCCAGCCCCCCAGCAACCCAGCTCCCAGATTCCCAGCAACCCAGCTCCCCAGCCCCAATTAACATAGTTTTACAACAGTTATTATTAAAGCCATCATGAACATAATTGCAAAGACGCCTGAAAGCAGCATAGCGCGTGTTTATGTTGCGGAGGACGAGGCAGGGCGGAAGTTCGAATTCGTGGAATCTACACAGCCTCCACTTACCATACAGGATAAATGGGTGCTTATTCTTTCTACTTTGTATGGGTGTCCGGTTGGTTGTACATTCTGTGATGCAGGAGGGCAATACAAGGGTAGGATAGGACTGGATGGATTGCGTTTCCAGGTTGACACACTTGTTAAAGAAAGATGGCAGGACGGACTGATCGACACAGGAAAATTCAAGATACAGTTTGCCCGTATGGGAGAACCCTCGTTTAACCCACATGTCCTGGAGTTCCTGGAAGAAATACCCACACGATACCTTTACCGCAGCTTTATTCCATCCCTCTCAACAATTGGTGCTGCCGGAACTGAAGGCTTTTTTACCAAACTCCTTAGCATAAAAAAACGTTTGTATGACAGGGATTTTCAGTTACAATTTTCCATTCATACCCTGGATGAGGCCCAGCGTGATTTGATGATACCGGTAAAGAAAATGGGTTTTCGGGAAATCGTGGATTATGCGGATAGATTTTATTCTCCGGAAGGAAAGAAAATCACTCTGAATTTTGCTCTTGCCGAAGGATCTCTGATCAACGCAGAAACCATGCTTAAACATTTTGATCCTAATCTGTTTCTCATCAAGATCACACCGGTTAATCCTACATTCAAAGCAATAGAGAACAATGTATCCTCCCTTGTGACCAAAGATCGGCTGGACATTTCCATTGTTCAGGAATTAAGGGAAGCAGGTTATGAAGTCATCCTCAGCATAGGCGAATGGGAAGAAAACCGCATTGGCAGCAATTGCGGACAATACATTCAAAGTATGGAACAAGGGAGATTAGAAAACGCGTATTGTTATGAAATTAAGGGGTAAACGCTACTTTTATATTGATATATAACCATATAGCCATATATTTTTGAGCGGATAACGGGATTCGAACCCGCGACCCTCAGCTTGGGAAGCTGATGCTCTACCAACTGAGCTACATCCGCGTTGGGTGGCACAAAGATAGGGATTTGGCGGATATCATGCAGGGATTTTATGGATTTTTTTTAAACGCTGTCAGGACCTGCCGGCGATGACGCTGCAAGCAATTGCGGTGATGATCACTGCGGTTGCGATAGCCGCTTCACCGGCATCGACATACACCTCGCTCCGCCGCCACCACGTGCAAGCTCTGAGCCTTCGATGGTGATTACGGTTTTCCGGAGGCCGTCAGGACTGACTTTTCCGTTGATGATCTCTTCTGCCTTGATGATATTGAATCCGTTGTTGCTTAGCTCTTCCATAGTATGGGTGTTTCGGCCGTAACCGATAACCACACCGGGTGCCAGAGCCAGGAAATTGGCCCCGCTATGCCATTGTTCACGCTCCTGCACCCAGGGATCGGAACTGCCTCCGCAGAATAGAGGTTTGATATCGAATCCCAGATTGTTGAGCGCTTTTAGCAGGTTTTCTTCCTCGCGTATCCGGGTTACCCTTCCGTTGTCGACTTCTATATGCACTGTCTGTAACTTATTCGGTTTCAGGATCACCGGGTCGTATACCATGCAGTGATGATCGTCGATAAAGGTGAATACCATATCAAGATGAATGAACGATTCGGGTTGCAGGGGGAGTTCCTGGACAAGGATATGCCTTGTGGTGTTTTGTTTCTTCAGCCGTTCAATCAGGAAGTCAACTCCCTGGGATGTGGTTCGGGCTCCGATGCCGGTGAGGATCACATCCTCACGGGCAACTAAAATGTCGCCTCCTTCAATTGTTGTGTTTTCCGTAAATACAGGATGCCTGACAGGATTCAGGGTTTGAGCGGTAAAAAGGGGATGATGGGAAAAGATGGCTTCCATGATGAGTGCTTCCCTTTCCCTTACCACACTTGCCATACGACCAATGAGCACCTTATCAAAGATGGTGATGGCCGAGTCACGGGTGAAGAAGAAATTGTGCAAAGGCCTGAGTGAATACCTTTCCTTACTCAGGAACTTGGTTAGGTTGTCTTTTTTCATCACCACCCCTTCAATGAGTTGGCGCGAAAGCTCCTGCTTGCTCAGTCCCGATAAACAGGAAGAAAGAGTGCCGGCCATTTCGTTGCGACAGATGGTGGCAATAAGCTCCTCGCGCACTTCCGTGATCTCAAGGATGTCAGATAATAGGTCACGAACCTCGTAAACCGTACTGAACTTCTTCAAG
>Ga0180009_10006913_pt1 | contig 11755 bp, 7 predicted proteins | sample OS_PC_MetaG_FD_123537 | JGI IMG/M metagenome (GOLD analysis project Ga0180009, IMG submission 123537) | Groundwater microbial communities from the Aspo Hard Rock Laboratory (HRL) deep subsurface site, Sweden - OS_PC_MetaG | ecosystem: Environmental > Aquatic > Deep subsurface > Groundwater...
CCTTGCTGGTCCATCTGACCCGGGCCGGGTTCCAGTCCGCCTGGCTGAACCGGATATTCGACCGGCCCTGCGTCCGCCTGAACTACTCCGTGCTGACCCTGCGCCTCTCGGTCCGCGAGTCCCGCCTCGACTACGGCCGCTTTCTCGAAGAAGCCCCTTTGAACGAGGCCCGCCAGTTCATGGCCCGCCACCGGACCGCCCTCGATCGGGCCCAGGCCGAATTCGAGGTGCCCGGTGAAATCGTCGTGGCCATCCTGCTCGTGGAAACCGCCCTCGGAAAAAAAACGGGCCGCCATCCGACCCTGGCCGCGCTGGCCACTCATGCCGCGGCCGACCAGCCCGACGTAGCCGAACAGACCTTCACCCGGCTCGACGACGACGTCCGGAAACGATATACCCAGGAGTCCGCGGCCCAGCGCCTGGCCGGACGGGCCGCCTGGTCCTTCAAGGAACTCAAGGCCTTCCTCGCCTATATCCAGAAGACCCGGGACGATCCCTGCCAGGTCATGGGCTCCTATACCGGCGCCATCGGGCTCTGCCAGTTCCAACCGTCCAACCTCAAACCGTACGGACGCGACGGGAACGGCGACGGCGTCGTCGATCTGTTCCAGGTCGAGGACGCCGTCTTCAGCACGGCCAGTTATCTGAAAAAAAACGGCTGGCGCCCCCGCCTGACCCAAGCCAAACGCCTCCGCGTTCTGAAACGATACAACAACAGCGAACCGTACGCCCGGACCATCCTCGACGTGGCCGAACGACTCCAGCCGTGACCGTCTTCCCCCCCGGCCTGATGCTCGTCCTTCCCTCCGCCCTGGCGGCGGCCCAGGAGCGGGGACGGCTGATGGACCGGACGCCGGACGGGGTCCTGCTCGATCCCCGAATCTACACCTTCGGTCGTCTGGAAGCCGAAATGAGCCCCTGGTTCATCTCGGACCGGAAACCGATTCCGCCTCTGGGCCGCGAGATGCTGCTGGGCCGGATCATCGACGAGGAGGCCGACGATTCGAGCCCTTCGGGCCGGACCATGGGACCGGGTCTGCGACGCCGCCTGCTGGACCTGCTCGACCAACTCAAACTCGGCGGGGTGTCTCCCGAGACATTCGACCGGCTGCTGTTGGAATCCGGACGGGACGCGGCCCGGCATCTGGCCCGCATCCATGCGCGCTACGAGGCCCGCCTGCTCGACCAGGGGCTCATCGACCACTCCGGGATCCGCCGGGCCATCCTCGAAGGCTTGCGAAGCGGACGCGTTCCCCCGTGCCTGGAACGGATTCGAGAGGTGAACCTGGTCGGGTTTTCCCGCCTGACGCCGTTTCAGACCGAACTGATCGGGGCCGTGTCCCAGGCGGTCGACCGGGTCCGCCTCGAGTTCAGCGGCCCGGAATGGCTGTTCGAACTGAATCTCGAACAACATCCCGACTGGCCGGACAACCCCTTTCAGGAGTCCCTGGCCGCCCTCCGCCACCTGGAAGGACTGAATCCGGCCGGAGGGGGGGCTTTGGAGATCGTGCTCAGACCGCCCCGCGACCCGTCCTCGCCCGCGGGCCGCTGGATGGCCGCCGGCCTGTTCCGGCCCTGGCCGCCCGAGGGCCGGGCTCCCCAGGCCGAACCGGGCCTGGCCGTTTTCGCCGCCCCGGGCCGGTACGCGGAAATCGAAACCATCGGCCGGCGGATATGGGACCTGCTCGACCGGGGCGTCCGACCGGAAAGCGTGGCCCTGGCCCTGCCCGACCTGGGCCGGACCGGCCCCATGGTCGAGGACGTCTTCCGCCGCTTCCGGCTGCCCCTGTTTTTTCGACGGGGCGAGCCCCTGGCCGTCCAGGCCCCGGTGCGGACCCTGCTGGCCCTGGTCCGCCTGGCCCGTTCGGACTGGGAAAGAGAGCGGGTCCTGGACCTGTTGGCTTCCCCGTTTCTGAACCTGAACTTCGACTGGACCCGGGCCGCCGGCCTTTGCGCCCGGGCCGGGGTGACCGACGAGCGGGCCGGCGGCGGCTGGGAGTTCAACCTGCGCCGCCTGGCCGGGAACTCCCGCAAGGACCGCGCGGACGCCCTGGCCCTGCTCGAAGTCGTCAACCGGCTTCGGGTCCGGGTCGAGCCGCTGGCCGGGGAGCAGACCTGGCCCGAATTCGCCCGGGCGGCCCGGTCGCTCCTGGAGGAACTCGGGCTCGATGAGGCGGTTTTCACCCGGACCGGGCCCCATCTGGCCCGAAACGCCTGGGCCCTGGCCGCTCTGTACGAATGCCTCGACCAGATGGTCCAGGCCGTCCGCCAGACCGGATTGGCCGAAGAAAAGCGCAGCGCCGACGACCTGACCCGGGACCTGACCCTGGCCTTGCGGGAACGGAACATCGGCCGCCAGGGCCAGCCGGCCTCGGGCGTTCAGGTCCTCAATCTCTACGACCTTCACGGCCTGCGCTTCGACCATCTCTTTCTGGCCGGCCTCAACGAAGGCGATTTTCCCAGGCCCCACCCGGAAGGGGTCCTGATGGACGACCCGGACCGGCGCGCCCTGAACCAGGCCGCCGGCGCCAAGGTCCTCCAGACCTCGGCCGCCCAATACCGCCAGGAAGAACTCCTGTTCTACCACGCCCTGACCGCGGCCGATCGACAGGTCGTCCTCTCCTACAGCCGACAGGACGACCGGGGCCGCCTCCGGCTGCCTTCGGCCCTGATCGATGAAGTGCTCCGGCTCTGGCCCGAGGGCGAGGTCCAGGTCCGCCAGACGCCCTTGCGGATCGCGGTCCCGCCCGGGCAGGCCCTGTCCCGGGACCAGTTGATCGGCGGACTGGCCCGGACCGTCCTCCGAAACACCGGCCCGAACGAGTCTCCGGACGGGGACGAAGCCGGAAGCCGGGACGAGCCTTCGGACCGGGAAATCCTGGCCGCCTTGAAGGAACGGCCCGAGGAGGCCGACCGCTGGCAGGACCTTTCGCGCCGGGTCCGGATGTTCCAAGGGCCGCCCGAGGAATCCGGAGGCCGGGTGGCTCCCGAACGTCTGGTCCCCTGGCTGGGCCATCTCAAGAAACACGAGGGGCTGCCCCTGCTTTCCCCGACCCGCCTGGAACGCTACGGCCGCTGTCCCTTCGCCTTCTGGGCCCAGGTGGTCCTGGGGCTCGAACCCATGGACGACACGGGCGACGAGATGTCGGTCCTGGACGAAGGCGCCCTGGTCCACCAGGTCCTGCGCGATTTCCTGTCCGCCTGCCGCGATCGCGCCTGGCTGCCGCTCTCGGGCCGGGACGGGGAAGACGAACTGCTGCGAATCACGGCCCAGGCCGTCTGGGACCGGGCCGAAAGCAGCCGGCCCGTGGGCCGGCTCCCCCTCTGGCAGGTTCGCAAGACCGGTCTGACCCGTTTGCTGGCCCGGTGGCTGACCTGGGAGAAGTCCCGCGGCTCCGAATTGAGCCCGGCCCATTTCGAGTGGGCCTTCGGTCCGGAAGGCCCTAATCCGGTTCTGACGGTTCCTTTCCTCGATGGCGGCGGCCTGGCTTTTCAGGGCCGGATCGACCGGATCGACCGGGACGACAACCTGGGACTGGTTCTGGACTACAAGCTCAGTTCCAACCAGACCCGGTACAACCGCCTGCTCGACCCGGACGAACTGGGGCGGACCAGTTTCCAGGCCCCGCTTTATCAGGCCGCCGCGGCCCAGGCCCTGGGCCTTCCCTGTTCGGCCGCCTGGGTCCTGCTCGGAAGCCTCAAAGGCCCGCGCCTGTCCACCACCCCGGCCACGGACGATGACCTCTTCGCCCTGGACCCGGACCGGAGGCGGGCCCTGGCCCAGTCGGGCCGGGACAACGTGTTCAACCGCCTGGAAGCCGTCTGGCTCGAACTGACCGGAGGCCGCTTTGCGCCCCGGGACCGGGACCCCGACTGCGAGTATTGCGAGTTCCAGCGGTCCTGCCGCACCACGGCCGGAGAGGCTGAACCATGACCGGCCGGCTCGTTTCGTGGACCCGGGGCCAGCTCCAGGCCCTGGCCTTTGAAAGCAACCAGTGCCTGATCGCCGGGGCCGGGTCCGGTAAGACCCTGACCCTGGTCGAACTCGTACTCCGCCTGCTGGAAGGCCGCGTGCCCGGTTTCGAGCCCGGTCCGGACCTCGGCCGGATACTGGCCCTGACCTATACGGAAAAAGCGGCCCGGGAAATGCGGGACCGGCTGCGGGCCGCCCTGAACGAAAAGATCGGCCGGGCCGAATCCGGGACCCTCGGCTTCTGGCTTCGACAGCGGCGCCAACTGGACCGGGCCGCCGTATCCACCATTCATGGCTTCTGCCTCCGGGTCCTCCGCCAGTTCGGACCGGAACTGGGCCTGGACCCGGATTTCGGCATACTGGAACAGGAGACCGATTTCGAAAAGCAGGTCAGGCGAAACACCCTGCTCGACCTGCTGCAGCGCCGCGACCCGGACCTGATGGGACTCCTGGACTACTTCCCCTGGCTGAACCGGGGCCGGGTCCGCGGGGTCGAAGGGCTCCTGGCCCGCCTGATATCCTACGCCCGGACCTATGGACGCACGCCGCGCCCGGCGACCGTGGCAGAGGCGGAAGTCCGGCCCCTGATGGCCGGCCTGACCCAGGCCGCCGACCTGGTCGAACAATTATACCAAGCGGGCCGTCTCAACCCGGCCAAGGCCTACTGTCGGGACGCCCGGGGGTTCGCCTCGGCCGTGCGCCGGCTGGTCTCGACCCGGCCCGACAACGAGGCCGTGTTTTCGGCCCTGCCCGAAATACAAGGCTTTGTCAAAGGCAACTGGCAGGCCGCCAAACCCGCCAAAGACCGGGCCGTCCAAACCCTCGGCCTCCTGACCGCCGAACGAGACCGGCGCCTGGCCCGCCCCCTGCAAGACAGCCTGCTGGCCCTGGCCCAACGCCTGGACCTGGCCCTGGAAACGGCCAAGACGCAACGACTGCTCCTGGACTTCGACGACCTGCTCCTCAAGACCCGCGACCTGCTGGCCCAACGGCCGGACGTCCGGGCCCGGATCAAATCCCGCTTTCAGGTCGTCCTCCTGGACGAATTCCAGGACACCAACCGGCTCCAGGCCGATATCACGGCCTATCTGCTCGAACCCGAGGACCGAAACGTGGTCCTAGCTCCCGAGGCCTCGGCCTTGACCGACCTGGACCGGGACCCGCGACGACTGGTCGTCTTCGGCGATCCCAAGCAGTCCATCTATCGCTTTCGCGGGGCCGAGGTGTCCGTGTTCGAGAACCTGAGGGGCCTGATTACCGGAAGCGGGACCGGTCAGGTTATTTCATTAAACCACAACTTTAGATCATCAAAGCAATTAATTGATTTTTATAATTTATTTTTCGAATCGATCATGACCGGACCGGCGGATTTCGAGGCCCGGTACGGACCCGAGGACCGCCAGAAGGCCAACCGGCCGGGACATCCCGGCCGGACGGCCGCCGAACTCATGGTCACGCCGGCCGGAGACAGCCAGGTCCGGTCCCGGGAACTGGAGGCCCGGGCCATCGCCCGGTATGCGGCCGGGATGACGGCCGGAGGAACCCGGGTCCGGGTCGGTGATCCCGGCCGGGTCCCGGTCCCCGGGGACATGGCCGTGCTCCTCAGGCGCTTCACTCATCTCTCGGTTTATGAACAGGCCTTGAGCCGGGCCGGTCTGGCCTATTACACGGTCCGCGGCCAGGGCTTCTTCCAGTGCCCCGAAGTCCGGGTCCTGATCAACCTGCTGTTTTTTCTGGCCCGGCCCTGGCAAAGGCCGGCCCTGTTGGGGCTGCTGCGTTCCCCGCTCTTCGGGCTCTCGGACGACACCTTGACCCGTCTGGTCTGGCCCGCTCCGGGGGCTCCGCCCGTGGACCTGGGCGCTTATTTCCGGACCCCGCCCGCGGACTGGCCCGAGGGGCTGCCCGAGGCGGAGACGGGGCGCCTGGAACGGACCCGAACCATTCTAATCGAACAGGCCCGCGAAGCCGGTCGCGCCTTTCCCGCCGAACTGGTCGAGGGGGCGGTGGAAGCGACCGACTATCTGGCCTGGCTGATGGCCGGGGAGAATGGGGAACAGAAGGCGGCCAACGTCCAGCAGTTTATAGAAATCTGCCGCCGGATGCCCGGCGAGGCCTTGTACGCTCCGGGTGAAATGGCCCGTTTCCTCGAGGAGCGTCTGGAGTCGGCCGGTGACGACCCGGAGGCCCAGATCACCTCGGAAGCGGCGGACGTGGTCCGGATCATGACCATCCACCAGGCCAAAGGCCTCGAGTTTCCCATTGTTTTTGTCCCGGACTGCGGCCGGCCCTCCGGGAGTCGTTCCACCGAACCCCTGGTCTTCGGGCCCGGGGACTATTTTTCGCTTCGTTTCAACGATCCGGACACGGGACAGCGGCGGGTTCCGGCCGATTACGAAACCTTCCGCTTGGAAAACGATCGCCGGGAACGGGCCGAACATATACGCCTGCTTTACGTGGCCGCGACCCGGGCCCGGGATCATGTCGTCTTTTCCGGTTCCGAGGCCGGTTCTCGTCCGGACCCCGACTCCTGGCTGGCCCGGCTTTCGGAATTCTCCGATCTGCATCCCGGACTGCTGGCCCCGGCGCCGGTTCCGGAAACAGACCCGGACGAACCGACCGCAGGCGCAGACCCCGGGACGGCGGAAGACCCGGCTCCCAAGGAATCCCGGCCAGGTCCCCGAGCCCGCCGGATCGTGTCCCGGGCCCTGGACCCGGCCCCGCCGCATCCGGGGACCCTGACTGTCACCGCCACGGGCCTGGCCGCCTTTCTGAGCTGTCCCCGGCGCTATTACCTGGAACAGGTCCTCGAACTGCCCGACCGGCGCCCGAATCCGGGCACGGCCGGCCATGCCCCCGGCCTGGACCCGAGGCAGAAGGGCCTCATTTTCCATTTTCTCCTCGAGACCCTGGACCTGACCCGCCCGGCGACCGGGCCCGCCCTGATCCGCGCCGTCGAGTCCCGGGCCGCAAGCCAGGGCTGGCCCGTGACCGATGGCCAGTCCGGGGAACTGGCCCGCGGCATCATCGAGTTCCTGGAAACCCCCTGGGGCCTCGACCTGATCCAGGCGGCCGGCCGGGGCAGCGTCTACCGGGAACAGCCCCTCTGGTTCAGACTGGCCTCGACCGGCCCGGAAGCCCCGGCCGTGATCCTGACCGGCGAGATCGACCTGTTTTACATCACGCCCGAGGGCCGGGTCCGCCTGGTCGATTACAAATACGCCGCCCCGGACCGGGCCGGCCGGTATGAACCCCAGGTCCGGGCCTACGCCCTGGCCCTGACCCGGGCCGGGCTGTCCCCGGACCTCGAGGCCGGACTCTGGTTTGCCGGGGCCTCGGGCGGCCGGCTGGTCGGGACCCCCTTCGAGCCGGGCTGGATGGAGACGGTCGAAAATCAGATTCGGGCCATGGGGCGGGAACTGGCCCGCCACCTCGAGCCGGCCGGGGAAGGGCCCCCTCCGCCACGCGAATGCCCCCTGGGGGAATGCGGATGGAAATACGCCTGCCACGCCACCGGGACGTTTTGATCGGAACCTGAATCGATATTTTACGAGCCTGGAAAAGATTATCGCCTCACCGGCTTGACACCGGGGTCGGGACCCGCCTATAATGGCCCATTCAACAATATGGTGACGGCGTGATCTTCGAGATTCTGATCTTCGCGAATTTTCGCTTTGAAATCCTCGAAGTGCCGGTCAAGGTCATAACCCGCGACCGCGTTCAGGAAGAGAATCGCTTTGTCCTGAACTGGAAGGAATACTCCCGGCATCTGAAGGAATCCGGCCTGGACCCCGATCCGGCCTGCCGGCCGTTCTTCAGCCGTTACGAAGCCCCCCGGCCCGACATGCAGTTCATAGACCAACTCCTCGGCCTGCAGGCCGAGGTCCGTGAGGTCCTCGATCGGATTTCCGGGGAACAGGTCATTCCCCTGGAGTTCTGGCAGACCATCTTTCGGGAGGCCGACAAACTGACCGAAACCGTGGTCCCCAAACCCGCCGTCCGGTCCGACGTTTCCGAAGACCTGCTCAAATACCTGATCTTTGAAAAATCCGTGACCTCCGAGACCTACCGGGCCTATTTATACGGCGAGCTGCGGGACATGATCCTGGGCAAGAAGATATTTCTGATCCGGAAGTGTCCGGAATGCGGGGTCTACTTTCTGGATCAGACCAAGAATCGGAGCAAGGTATATTGCAATTCGGAGACGTGCGGCAATCGGGCCAAACAGCGGGCCTTTTCCGAGCGCCGTCGGGCCCGGGAAGCCAGATTCCAGCAACCTATTGATTTTATGCATCAATATACGGAGTGACCGGCAAAACGATTTTGCCGGTTATCCTTCAAATCGGTGATTTTACGCGGTCCCGGACCCGATTTCAGCCGGAAAAGCACAGACGCCTGAACCCGGCCGGAGGGGCAGGCAGACATCCAGCATCTCGTCGAGCATGATCAGACGCTCTCGCAACGTGAGCGTAAAATACAAGGGACTGAGCATCAAGACCGCAATGAGTTGTTTCTTGCTCATCGACTCCTCCTCCTATATATTATGTATCGGCATACACGGGAAACAGGTTGAATCAAACCATGGTCAAAAGCGCCGAACAAAGAGAAGTCAATCGCATCCCGTTCAACTCGACGGTGCGGTTTTCCCTGGACGGCAAGACCTGGCACGAAGACCGGGCCCAGGACGTGAGTTCGACCGGCATCCTGCTCAGGACCCCGATGCAGATCGAATCCGGCACGAATCTGCTGCTCTCCTTTCATCTGCCCAATCTGCCCTATCAGGACCCCATCGACGCCGAGGCCAAGGTGATTCGAACCGTAAGCCGGGCCGGGAAGCAGATCGGCCTGGGCCTTCAGTTTCAGACCCTCAAGTCGAGTCACTACGGAATCCTGGAAGAGTTCGTCAGCCGGGTCATGGGCATCGATATTGGAGACAATCTCAAGGCCGAAGACTTCAAGAACGCCCAGGGCGGATTTTCCTTCAGCATGGCCAGGCTGGCCCAGGAGGCCGCCGACCGCAAGGCGGAACGTCAGGCCCGGCTCATTGAAGTTCGGGCCAGGGCGGAACGCCGCGCCTTATACGCCAACATCCTGAAAAAAGCCCTGCTCGGGGCGGTCGTCCTGTTCGTGGGATACATGCTTTACCAGATATTCTCCGTGATCATGGATTTCGCCCTGAATATCACCGAGGTTCCCAAATGAAAAAACTGTTCGTCATTTTGCTGATCCTGGCCGCGGGCCTGGCCTATGCAGCCCTGAACCATCACTTCATACTTTTTGACGATCATCTTAAAATACTGAAGAAAAATAATTATTCGCTCCAAAACACCCTTGTTGACGGCCGAGGGGCCAAAAAGCTCAAGCTCCTCCTGGAACCCGATCTGATCCAGGCGGGCATCAAGGACCTGATCGGCCAGACCGAAAGCTACAAGATTCCCACCAAACCGCCGGCCGTTTCCAAGTAGGCCCGATCATCCCTTCGCCCGTTCGATCAACGGGGCGAAGGGCAGGGGACCTGCCGGCCGCCCAAGCGTTTCATTCGCCATGGTTATGCCTCTTGGCTGTTTCAAGCGGGTAACGTGGGATTTCATTGAATTGGAAATACCGACCCTAGGGATGGGGAAGTGTGGACTGGCTTTGCCGGCCTGGTACAGGTATGGCACGATCAGGCTCCTGACTGCCGTCATTCGACCGAGTTGTTGCCGCCGCAATATGGGCATGTTTTATGAACGGGGCCGCTGTACCTGGAACGGCCGGCCGGCCTGGCTGTGCGGAGGGGTATCGGTCAGTACGTGGCCAGTACCCGGGGAATGACGGCCCGGAGACCAGTGGATTTCTATCCACACGCTTGATGAATTGACATGGACCCGAGATTGCCTTAGTCTACTTTTACTATCATTCAAGAACGCACCAAGTACTTTCAGATTCCTTCCGGAGTGATCTTGAGCGGGAGCCCAGCATGGTACTTGAATCATTGCTTACCGGTTTTATAACCAGCGGAGTCTATTACGCGGCCCAGCAGCACAAGGACGAGCTGGACGTGCCGCTTCAGACCCACGAGGAAATCAAGATCAACGTGAGAAGGGGCCTCAAGAAGCTTTTGCCCCGAATCGCCGAAAAACTTCCGCAAATAGAGGGATTCGACAAAGCGGAGATCAAGGCCTTGGAGGACCTCTTCAAACGCAACAACGAACTGGGGCATTGGTTTCGCAAAATCATTGTGGACAAGCTCGATATGCTGACGCCCATCAGGCACGGGACCTACATCGACGTGTTCTCCGTCGAAGAGGTCAGGGGCGTGATTCAGAAAATCCAGGACGTCCAGCCGATTCCCGGGCTCAGAGAGGAGACGGTCAATGTGGTCATTCCCCATCTGATCGTCCTCATACTTCAGGGGCTCATATCGCTTCCGGAACTGAGACCGACCTTGGCCATGATCCGCTCCATCGAGTCGTTTCGGATTCAGCATGCCCTGCATGGCATCCTGAGCCTGGATGATCACGAGAAGCGCAAGGCCATCGAATCCAGCCGGCGGTCCCTGTACCTTCATGCAGGCGAGGCCTACGCCATCAAGCTGGCGGGCAAGGAGCCCGACCTGATCGGGCGATTCGACTATTTAGCCCCGGGAATGCGAGCGGTGGTTCGGGAACCGGACGGCCAGATTCCGAACGACTTCGAGAATGAAGACAGCACCGAGCCGATCGGCATGGAATCGTTTTTCTCCCGGCTTCGCGATAAGAAGCGCATTCTATTGATAGCCGGGGCCGGCGTGGGCAAGACGACCTTTCTCCGGCGGCTTCACCTGGTCCTGCTGGATAAACTGATTGAGGAATCGCCGTTGCCTATTTTCCAAGAGGCGCGTGATTTTCTGAACGACTCGGACGACCTTTTCACCCGGGTGACCTCCCTGCTGGAAAAATCCGATGAAATAGGCGGCCTGATACACGACAAGGCGACCGAAATAACCAGGAGCCTGAATAATACGGGGCGGCTCTGTTTCCTGCTCGATTCGCTGGATCAGGCTTCATTCAGTAACATGGAGCGTATTTTTCAGGTCGAGGTCAGCCGCTGCCTGGGCGCCAATTTTATGATGGTGGCCTGCCGGAGCGAACAAATCAAAAGTGATCCGGGGTTGTACCGCCGGATATTTGGAAATTTCGAGTGGATCGTCTTAAACAAGTTCAGTGAAGAGCAGCTTTGCAGGTATTTGGGGCCGGATATATTAAACTGGCTGGATTATGAATCCCTTTCCGATGATTTCAAGGAAATTCTCCAAACCGCCTTCTATGCCAATATAACAAGGCGTATTGGCCTTAAACCTGAAGGGCAGCGCGCCAAAATTGAAAATCGATCCGAACTTCTTGAAGCATTCATGAATGAGCTTTTCAGGGAGGCCCATAAGAGGGTTGAAGATATTGACCTGGATCGGGAAGACATTCTGGATTTTCTTTACCGCCTCTCATTGGATACCTTGTCATGTGGGTACAAGCAGTTGTTTCCAGTCAGTTTTGTACAAAAAAAATATAATACCGATTTAAGATATATTTTTAAAAAAATTTTCAAAGCCCAATGGATCAGCCGGGCAATATTTGAAGGAAAGAGCGATAAAAACTACACCTTTTACCATCAGCTCATCCAGGAATATTTCGCTGCCTGCCATCTCAGGAAGCTCTTCGATGATGACCTCACGGGTTTCCACAAGGCCCTGGTCAAACTGCCGTTCAGCGAGGTGGTCCTGGACCTTCTGGACGAACTGCTGACGGACCATGAACGGGTATTCAACCA
>Ga0180009_10006914_pt1 | contig 11752 bp, 10 predicted proteins | sample OS_PC_MetaG_FD_123537 | JGI IMG/M metagenome (GOLD analysis project Ga0180009, IMG submission 123537) | Groundwater microbial communities from the Aspo Hard Rock Laboratory (HRL) deep subsurface site, Sweden - OS_PC_MetaG | ecosystem: Environmental > Aquatic > Deep subsurface > Groundwater...
AAAGAAGGTCTCGGCCACCATCCGTGCCGTCCGCGAGGCCGGCATTGTCCAGGCCCGGACCGGGCGTCCGGTGCATTCCCTGCTGGCCCCGCCCGAGCGCCCCAGGTCGTACATCTTCCTGGTCGGCATCCCGGTCCACAAGCCGATCAAGCTGCTGATCGCCAACACCCTGGACTCGGAACCGACCATGGCCGCAAACCGCCGCCTGTTCCTCGAGAACGCGGCGGACCTGGCCCTGGGCGTCAAGCTGGTCCAGAAAATCGCCGGGGTCAAGTCGGCGGCCCTGGTCGTCAGCGACGACATCGGGCTGGATTCTCCGATTGTGCGGCAGTTGAGCGGCGAAGGTCTGGCTCCGCTGGCCGTCAGGAACCGGTTTCCGGTGGCCTGGGACGAACTGCTGACCACGACCGTGACCAGCCGCGAGGTGCCCTGGCCCGGCGGTGAATCCCGGGACGTGGGGGCCCTGGTCCTCGGCGCCGACCTGATCCTGGGCATCCTGGACGCGGTCCGGAGCGGCCGCCCCCAGATCGACCGGGTCGTCTCCGTGGTCGGCCCGGAGATGAGCCCGCGCAACCTTCGCGTCCGCCTGGGCACGCCGATCAAGGACGTGCTCGCCTTTGTCGCCGGCTCCTTCGACCGGGCGGCCAAGATCGTCGTGGGCGGTCTGATGGACGGCGCGGCCCAGTTCAACGACCAGGTGCCGGTGACCAAGATGACCCGGGCCTTGCACGTGCTGGGCCGGCGGGACCTGGTCAGTTTTTCCGAGCATCTGTGCATCAAGTGCGGCCGCTGCGTGGCCGTCTGCCCCATGCGCATCCTGCCCAACGTCATTACCAACTTCTGCGAGTTCGGCCGGTTCGAGGAAGCGGCGGAAGCGGAGTTGTTCAACTGCATCGAGTGCGGGTGCTGCGCCTACGTCTGTCCGGCCAGGCGCCCGCTGGTTCATTACGTCAAACACGGAAAGGCCGAAGTGACGGCCATGAGGGCGGCCCAATGAGGAACATACTTTCCGTATCATTCGCGCCTCACATCCAGGAGCGGACATCGATCCGGGCGACGGCCTACCGCACCATCGGCGCGGCCGCGCCGGCCGTGCTGGTGGGGTTCTACTATTTTGGATGGCGGGCCATCATTGTCACCATCCTGGCCATGCTCTCGGCCATGGCCACCGAAGCCGGCATTCAGCGGCTCATGGGCCAGGAACCCAGCTACAAGGACGGGACCGCGGCCCTGACCGGCCTGCTGCTGGCCATGCTGCTGCCTTCGGCCACGCCCTGGTGGGCGGTCATCATCGGCACGGCCGTGGCCATGTTCATCGGCCGGATGCTCTTCGGCGGATACGGGGCCAACCCCTTCAACACGGCCCTGGTGGGCCTGGTCGTGCTCCAGCTTTCCTGGCCCCATTCGGTCAACGTGTTTTACGAGCCCACGCCGCTGTTCCAGGGCCTGGGGGCCCTGTCCCCCCTGGACGCCTCGGAGCTGCCCCTGGGCATCCTGGGTTTTGGCGACAAGGGCGGCATCCTGGACATGTATCCCCTCCGGGACGCGCTCATCGGCGGGATTCCCGGCGGGATCGGGTCCACCAGCGTCATCGCCCTGGCCCTGGGCGGGCTCTACCTGATCTGGAAGAAAATCGTGGCCTGGCAGATTCCGGCCGGATTCCTGGGCGGGATGTTCGTTTTCGCCCTGATCTGCTGGTATACCGATTCGGCCGGCGAAACCTATGCCAACCCCTTCTATCATTTGATATTCGGCTACTCCATGATCGGCGCCTTCTTCCTGGCCCCCGAGCTGACCACTTCGCCCTACACGAGCGTAGCCGCCTGGCTTTACGGGATCGGGGCCGGCGTTCTGACCATGATCATTCGCTACTGGGGAGCCAACCAGGAAGGCGTGATCTTCGCCATCCTGTTCCTCAACGCTCTGACCCCGATGTTGGACCGGCTGCGCGTGCCCAGCTACGGGCGGGTCAAGACGGCCTGATAACGGTTGAATAGGAGAGCGCACCCGTGAAAGATATCATTAAAATGGTCGTGGTTCTGGGACTCATCTGCCTGGTGGCCGGTCTGGCCCTGGCCGGCGTTCGTCAGGTGACGCTGGAACCGATCGAATACCAGCGTATCAAGAACGTCATGGAGCCCTCGGTCAAAGCCGTCCTGAGCGGGTATGACAACGACCCGATCAAGGACCGCTTCAGCATGCCGGCCGGCAAGGACAAAAAAGGCCGGGACGTGTCCAAAACGGTCTTTCCGGCCAAAAAGGGCGGCAAGCTCATGGCCGTGGCCCTGGACGGCTCGGGCAAAGGCTTCAACGGCGCCATCGGCGTCATGGTCGGGATCATGCCGGACGGCAAAATGACCGGCATTTCCATCATGAGCCACAGCGATACGCCCGGCATCGGCTCCCGGGTCGCCGAACCGGTCTTCACCGATCAGTTCAAGAAAAAAACGGTCGACGACCCGACCTCGGTGGACGGGGTCAGCGGCGCGTCCTACTCGACCAAGGGCGTCTTCGCCGCGGTCCAGGCCGCCGCCAAGTTCTACAAGTCGAATCAGAAGGAGCTCCTGGCCAAAGCCGGCCAGTAGCCTATACCGGAGGCATCATGGGACTGGCACAAGAGTTTACCAAGGGGCTGTGGAAAGAACTGCCGCCCTTCCGCCTGGTGCTGGGGCTCTGTCCCACCCTGGCCGTAACCACGGCCGCGGAAAACGGCATCGGCATGGGGCTGGCCACGACCTTCGTCCTGGTCTGTTCCAACGTCCTGGTCTCCCTGCTCAGGAAAGTCATTCCGGGCAAGGTTCGCATCGCGGCCTTCATCGTCATCATCGCCTCGTTCGTGGTCATTGTCGAATTGCTGATGCAGGCCTATTTTTATTCCCTGTACCAGGTTCTGGGCATCTTCATCCCCCTGATCGTGGTCAACTGCATCATCCTGGGCCGGGCCGAAGCCTTTGCCTCGAAAAACGGCGTCATGCCCTCGATCATGGACGGTCTGGGCATCGGCCTGGGCTTCACCATTTCCCTGGGCTTCCTGGGCGCTTTTCGCGAGATACTGGGCGGCGGAACCATCTTCGGCCATCACATCTTCTGGTCCGGCTTCGAGCCCATGGCCTTTATCCTCAAGCCCCCGGGCGCCTTCGTCTGTCTGGGTTTGATCCTGGGACTGATGAACATCATCAGCTCGCGCAAGGCCTGATATAGGAGCGTAACATGGAAGAACATGCCATGAGTTTCGGCGGTTATATCCTCTTCGTTCTCGGGGCCATCCTGGTCAACAACATCCTGTTGGCCCGCTTTCTGGGCAACTGCCCCTTTCTGGGCGTTTCCAGGCGCATGGACACGGCCACGGGCATGAGCATGGCCGTCATCTTCGTCCTGACCATGGCCGGGGCCATCACCTGGATCGTGCAGGTCTATATCCTGGAAAAAATCGGCCTGGAGTATCTCCAGACCATCGCCTTCATCCTGGTCATCGCGGCCCTGGTCCAGTTGGTCGAGATCGTCATGCAGAAGACGGCTCCGGGTCTGTATCGGGCCCTGGGCATCTACCTGCCCCTGATCACGACCAACTGCGCCGTGCTGGGCGTGGCCATCATCAATATCCAGGAAGAGTACACCTTTTTTCAGACCCTGATCTTTTCCTTTGCCAGCGCCGTGGGGTATTCACTGGCCCTGGTTCTGTTCGCCAGCATCCGGGAACGCCTGGCTCTGACCCACATGCCCAAGCAGTTCGAAGGCATCGCGATCGGCCTGGTCACGGCCGGCCTCATGGCCATGGCTTTCGCCGGGTTTGCCGGCCTGGTTTAGGGTAAGTTACAAGGAACTTTAGACTCGAACATATCGAGATGAGCTCGAGGATATAGAAAGGAAGGACCAGTGCTGGCAGCAGCATTGACCATGGGCGTTCTGGGCGTACTGGCCGCGGCAGGCCTGGGGTACGCCGCCCGCATATTTTACGTGGAAGTCGATCCCCGTGTCGAAGCCGTGGAACATGCCCTGCCCGGGGCCAACTGCGGCGGCTGCGGTTATCCGGGCTGTTCCGGGGCCGCCGTGGCCATTGTCGAAGGCAAGGCCCCGGCCAACGTGTGCGTGGCCGGCGGTCCGCCTGTCTGGTCGGCCGTGGCCGAGGTCCTGGGCGTGGAAGTCGAGATTCGGGAACGCGAGGTGGCCAAGGTCAAATGCCGCGGCGGCGTGAGCCGGGCCGAACGCAAGTTCGACTACCTGGGCGTGACCGACTGCCGGGCCGCCGTGCTTCTGGCCGGCGGGGACAAACTCTGCGACATCGGCTGCCTGGGGCTGGGCACCTGCCAGGCCAACTGCCCCTTCGGCGCCATCGCTCTCGGGCCGGACCGCCTGCCGATCGTGGACGAGGAAAAGTGCACCGGCTGCGGCACCTGCGTCCGGCTCTGCCCCAAGGGCGTCCTGCGCCTCGAATCGGTTTCAGGCAAGCTCATCCATCTGAATACCAATTTCGAGTGTCTGGCCCCCTGCCAGGCCACCTGCCCCGCCCAGATCGACATTCCGGCCTACATCTCCCTGATCGCCCAGGGCCAGTATGAAGAGGCGGTCAGGAAGATCAAGGAGCGCAATCCCCTGCCCCTGACCTGCGGACGGGTCTGCCCGCACCCTTGCGAGAGCGAGTGCCGGCGCGGCATGCTCGACGAGCCGGTCAACATCAATCACCTCAAGCGCTTTGCCGCCGATTACGAACTCAAGTCCCAAAAGCATATCGTGCCGCCCCTGGCCCCGGAATCCGGCAAGCGGGTGGCCATCCTGGGCGGCGGTCCGGGCGGATTGAGCGCGGCCTACTATCTGCGCCGTCTCGGACACGCCGTGACCCTGTACGAGGCCATGCCCAAGCTCGGCGGCATGTTGCGCTACGGCATTCCGGAATACCGCCTGCCCAAGAAGATTCTGGACTGGGAGATCGAAGGGATCACCAGTCTCGGGGTCGACGTCCATATGAACCAGAGGCTGGGCAAGGACTTCACCTTCGCCGACCTGCGCCAGCAGGGCGTTGACGCTGTCCTGGTCACCACCGGGGCCTGGGAAAGCCGCAAGATGGGCGTGGACGGCGAAGACGCCCTGGAAGGCGTCCTTCCGGGCACGATATTCCTGACCGACCGCGGCCTGGACAAGGACACGCCGGTAGGCAAGAAGGTCGTCATCATCGGCGGCGGCAACACGGCCATCGACGCGGCCCGCACGTCCTGGCGCCTGGGGGCCGAAGAGGTCACCGTCCTGTATCGCCGCTCGCGTAAGGAGATGCCGGCCAACGACATCGAAGTCGAGGAAGCCCTGAAGGAAGGCGTCCATTTTCACTTCCTGGCCGCCCCCACCCGCATGGTGGGCGACGAAAACGGCAAGGTCACCCATATCGAGTTCATCACCATGGAACTCGGCGAACCGGACGCGTCCGGCCGTCGCCGGCCCGTACCGGTCGAGGGCTCCGAAACCCTGCTCGAAGTGGACAACGTCTTTTCGGCCATCGGCCAGTTCGCCGACATCAGCTTCGTCCCGCCCAGCGGGGACGACAGTCTCAAGATGTCCCGCTGGAAGACCATCGACGGCGACGACAAGACCTTGCAGACCAGCGTGCATGACGTTTTCGTGGCCGGCGACACCTTCACCGGACCGGCCACCGCGGTCCAGGCCATCGGCGGAGGCCGCCGCGCGGCCCGTTCCATCCACCTGCTCCTGACGGGCCATGACGTGGAAGCCCAGCCCGACGAATTCAAGGGGCCGGTCGTGGACCGGGTCCATCCGGACGAACTGGCGCATCTGGAAAAGGCCCCTCGGGCCAAGATGCCTGAACTCGAACCGAAAGAGCGGTGTCTCAACTTCAAGGAGGTCGAACTGGGACTGACCGAAGGTCAGGCCAGCCTGGAGGCCAAACGGTGCCTGAACTGCGGCCTGTTCTGCTTCGGCCACGGCGAAATGCCGCTCAAGAAAATTGCCTGAACCCGAGTCTACAGAGAGGGTTGAGATGAATCATAAGATGAACCGTCGCGATTTCATGAAGTGGAGCGGGGCCCTCTCCCTGGCCCTGGCCGCCCCCCTGCCCCTGGTCTCCCTGGCCCGGGCCGGAACCGACGCCGCCCTGTCCAAGGAGACGCGGCTGAAGATGGGGACCACCGTCACCATCAACCTGCTGGCCTCCTCCAAGGACCAGGCCTCGGAGGCCCTGGACCGGGCCTGGGCCGAAATGGACCGCCTCATCGCGGTCTTCGACCGGCACCGTCCCGGGACGGCGATTTCTGAACTCAACCGCACCGGCAGCCTGTCCGATCCCGGCGTCGAGATGATCGAGGTCCTGAACCGGGCCCGGGACATGAACCGGATATCGGACGGGGCCTTCGATCCTACGGTCCTCCCTCTCCTGGACCTGATCGAGACGAGCTTTTTGAAAAACGGCCGCCCCCCTGAAACGGCCGATCTTCACCAGGCCCTGTCCCGGGTCGGCTTCGACCAGGTTCGGTTCGGCCGTTCCGGAGTCAGCCTGGGAAGCGGCCGCCGGATCAGTCTGGACGGCGTGGCCAAGGGCTACATCGTGGACCGTTGCGGGGCCGCACTGGCCGAGGCGGGTATCCGCGACGCCCTGATCAACGCGGGCGGCGACGTTCTGGCCCTGGGCCGCCGGCCCGGGGGCAAACCCTGGCGGGTCGCGATCCAGGACCCCTTCGAACAGGGCCGCTTCGTCCGCGTCCTCAATCTGACCGACCAGGCCGCGGCCACCTCGGGCTCATACGAAATCCATTTCGATCCCGAGCGCCAATATCACCACCTCATCAGCCCGAAGACCGGAATGTCGGCCGGGTCCATGGTCTCGGTCACGACCGTGGCTCGCGAGACGGCCCGGGCCGACGCGTTGTCCACCGCGGCCTTTGTCCGGCCCGAGACCCTGAACCAGGCCCTGGATGCCGAAGTCCTGCTCATCAACCGGCTCGGCCGCCAGAAAATGACTTCGGGATTCAAACGCATGCTCGGCTGATCCATCCAGACGCAAGACAACGGCGCCTCGCCGGAACGGTTTCAGGCCGTTCGACGAGGCGCCGTTTTTATTGCTTCTGCCAGGCTTGCCCGCCTCTGGAGGGGTGAGGGCCTTACGTCGTCTCGCAGGCCAACCCACTTTCATCCTTTTGTTGTACCCGTCTCGCCCTACATGGGGCTCCGGATCGACAACCTCCGTCTCTGCAAGTATCCGGCCTTCGATAAGTTCGAAGGTTATTACGGGTAGAAACAAATCATGCCATTGGGAGAGGTCTGTGGTCAGCTTTTGTGTAACTATCTTACGTGATATATGCTCACCTCACCCCGAAACCGAAAAATTTGTTTCCTAGGAGCCGGAGGTGACGAAACAGTCACACGAATCCCAAGACTTCAACATTGATGGTCTCGTAAAAAGTCGATTTCTCGTAATCGGCCCTAGTAAATCCAGGTGGTTACAAGTGCGAAAACTCGATTTTCGGACTTTTTACGAGACCATCAACATTCCTGACTACTTTTCCGGGTGCCGCCGTTTGACCAGGTATCGGTGCATGCCCTCCAGGACCCGTTCCTCCTTCTGGTTGTGGACGGTGGCCCGCATGGTCACCAGGCCCGTTGAGCGCTGGGGGGTCAGTTCGGTGATGACGAGCATGGGATAGAGGGTGTCTCCGGCGTAAACCGGGTTGAGGAAACGGGCCGAGACATCGAGGAAGGCGATCAGGGACTCGCCCAGGGCGTGGGGAAAGATGCCGGCGCCGGCCGCGGTGAAGCACAGGACCTGAAGGCCGTGGGCCAAAAGCCCGGAATGGCCGATCCGGCGGCAGTATTCGGCGTCGTAGTGGATAGGGTGATTGTCGCAGGATACGGTCTGGAAGGCCGCGAAATTGGCCTCGGTCAAAGTGCGGGCCGGGATATGGAACCGCTCCTCCACGGCCAGGTCCTCGAAGTACCGGGCCGGCCCGTACCGATGCATGGCCACGGAAAATTCCGGATCAGGCATTTCCCCTCCCCCGGAGATCGGACATCCGGTCAGTCTCCCGAATAATACCCGTATTCCCGGGCGTTGACGTTGTGGCGCTTCTCCCAGGCCAGGGTCGAACTGGGGGTCGGCCCGTAGTGGTGGCCGGGCCAGACCACGGTCCGGTCCGGCAGTTCCATCAGGCGCCGGATGGAAGCGCCCAGGGTGGGCCGATGTCCGCCGGCCAGGTCCGTGCGTCCGCTGTCGCCCACAAAGAGGGTGTCGCCGGTGAACAACTGGCCGTCGGCGTACAGGCAGATGCCGTCAGGCGAATGGCCCGGCGTATGGAAGACTTCGAGGACGACCTCGCCGACCCGGAACTCGCGGTCCTGGTCCAGCCGGGGATCGTCACGGGAGACGATCTGGGCGCCGGTCAGTTCGCGCAGGCGATCGTTGTCCGAGGTGTGGTCCCAATGGGCGTGGGTGTTGATGATGTGGCTGATGGTCAGGTCCAACTCCTGGGCTTCCTTGGCGATCCGGTCCGCCTCGGCGCCCGGGTCGATGACCAGGGCCTGGCCCGTCTTTTCGCAGGCCACGATATAGGCGAACACGGCCATGGGCCCGACCAGCAACTGTTTGACGATCATCGGCTCGTCCCTTTCCGCTTTTCAGCTCCGGCCGCCCTGGCCCTTGGCCACGATCTTGGCCCAGGTGTCCCTCAGGGTGACGATACGGTTGAAGACCGGCTTTTCCGGTCGGGAATCCTTGATGTCGGCGATGAAGTAGCCCAGACGTTCGAACTGGAAGCGGCTGCCCGGCTCCACCCCGCCCAGGCCGGGTTCGAGCCTGGCCTGGACGACTTCCAGGCTGTCCGTGTTGAGGGCCTCCCGGTAGTCTTCGGGACGAGGCTCCTTGAACAGGGGATCGTAGAGGCGCACTTCCGCTTCCACGGCGTGGGCGGCCGAGACCCAGTGGATCGTCCCCTTGACCTTGCGGCCGTCCGGAGCGCCGCCCCCCCGGGTTTCCGGATCGTAGGTGCAGTGAATTTCGATGATCTCGCCGGTCTTTTCGTCCTTGACCACGCGCTCGCACTTGACGAAATAGGCCCAACGCAGACGAACCTCCCGCCCCGGGGCCAGCCGGAAAAACTTCTTGGGCGGGTCTTCCATGAAATCGTTCCGCTCGATATAGAGCACCTTTGAAAACGGGACCTTGCGGTGGCCCATTCGGGACGGATCGTCCGGAAAGTACGGAGCTTCGAACTCTTCGACCCGGTCCTCCGGAAAGTTGTCGATGACCAGCCGCAGGGGCTTGAGCACGCCCATGACACGCTTGACCTTGGTGTTCAGGTCGTCCCGCAGGGCCTTTTCCAGAACGCCCATCTCGATCCAGGACTCCCTTTTTCCCACGCCGATGCGTTCGGCAAACAGACGGATCGATTCTGACGTGTACCCCCGGCGACGCAGCCCGACGATGGTCGGCATGCGGGGATCGTCCCATCCGCTGACGTGGCCGTCCTGGACCAGACGCAGCAGAATCCGCTTGCTCATGACCATGTATTCCAGGTTTAGGCGGGCGAACTCGATCTGCTGGGGGTGATAGACGCCCAGTTGGTCGAGGACCCAGTCGTACAGGGCCCGGTTGTCCTCGAACTCGAGGGTGCAGATCGAGTGGGTGATCCGTTCGATGGAGTCGGAAATGCAATGGGTGAAATCGTACATCGGATAGATGCACCACTTGTCCCCGGTCCGATGATGGGCCACGTGCTTGATCCGGTAAATCGTGGGGTCCCGCATGTTCAGGTTCGGCGAGGACATGTCGATCCTGGCCCGAAGCACCCGTTCACCGTCCTTGAACTCCCCCCGCCTCATGCGCTCGAACAGGTCCAGGTTCTCCTCGACACTCCGGTTGCGGTAGGGGCTCTCCCGCCCCGGTTCGGTCAGGGTGCCCCGGTATTCCCGGGTCTGCTCCGGACTCAGGTCGCAGACATAGGCCTTGCCTTCCTTGATCAACCGCACGGCGAATTCGTAGAGGCGGTCGAAATAGTCGGAGGCGTAGTACAGGTGTTCGCCCCAGTCGAAACCCAGCCAGCGAACATTCTCCAGGATGGAATCGATGTACTCGATCTCCTCCTTGCTCGGGTTGGTGTCGTCGAAGCGCATGTGGCAGCGGCCGCCGTACTCGGCGGCCAACCCGAAGTTGATGCAGATGGACTTGGCATGTCCGATATGAAGATACCCGTTGGGTTCCGGGGGGAACCGGGTGACCACCCGGCCGCCCCATTTGCCGGTCCGGTTGTCCTCGTCAATGATATTCCGAATAAAGTTCGACGCGGGTGCAATTTCGTTCCCGGCCATTTCTAACTCCCTTCACCACGAGCGGTCGATCTCGGCCTGGCGCCCGGTGCTTAAACACCACAGGCCTCAGAAGGTGCATTGTCGATCAATCATGGGTCATTGTCAATGCCGACCATTGGCCGGTCGGCGAGAAAAGCGGCGTGTGGAAGCCTCCCCGGCAGTCCACGGGGAATGCACCCGCCTTGTGCGCTCAATCCGTTACGATCCGGAAACCCAGAGAACGGATTTTGTCCATGACGCTGTTATGGTCGAAGGGCTTGACCAGGTACCCGTCGCAGCCGGCCTGGATGGCGGTAATGACGCTGTCCTGGTCGGAATGGGAGGTGATCATCAGGACCCGGGAGGGCTTTTCCTTTTCGACCCTCAGTTTGGACTCCCGGTTCCTGATTTCAAACAGAACGTCCAGACCATCCATTTCCGGCATGCTGATGTCCAGGCAGATCAGGTCGAAGGGGTGGCCGACACTCCAGGCCTTTTTGAAGGCCTCGACCGCCGACCGCCCGTTGTCCACGGTTCGGCATTCACCCAACGGGTCCAGGATTTTGGCCAGTTTTTTGCGACTGACCACTTCGTCGTCGGCAATCAGGGTTTTCATTCGTATGTCTCAATGCGAAATTTTATGCAGCAGTTCCCGGGCTTCATGAAATTCAGGGAAGACCTTCAAGGCCTTCCGCAGGGACGCCGCGGCATCGCCCCGGTTCCCGGCCGACAGGTAGGCCCGGGCCAGGTTGAAATGCAGGTTCTCCTCGTGCGGGGCGATCTCCAGGGCCTTGTTGAAATAGGCGATGGCCTCGCTGAACTTCCGTTGTCGCCGGAAGGCCATGCCCAGACGGTTGTAAAGGATCACGTCGTCCGGGTTGACCTCGATAAAGGCCTTGAACACCATTTCCGCCTGTTCGGGGAACCCGCGGCTCAAATAGGCCTCGCCGATCTCCATGGGCAGGTCCGCGTTGTCCGGGTCCAGGGCCAGGGCCTGGTCGAAGGCCTCCCGGGCTTCCCCGATCCGCCTCTGATCGAGGAACTGTCTGCCCTGCTCGATGCGCGCCTTGGCCTGGCGGGGCGAGGTGATGTTCTCGGCGAAAATGTTCCGGGCGCTGGCAATCGCTTCCTCGGCTTTTTCCGGCTGCCCTTCGGCCAGATAGACCAATTGCCTGAAGTAATCGACCATGGGCGCACGCTCGTCCAGGGCCTTGGCCTGATCCAGTTCGTGATGGGCATCCGTGAACCGGGCCTGGGCCATCAACCGGCCCGCGGACTGAAGGTGCCGGTCCAGGGGCGTGGGTTGAAGGTTATTGAAAAGCAGTTCGACCATTTTGTCTTCAAGGGTCTGAGGCAGAAGCGGCGGCGCGATGAATCCGTCATGGCTGGTCAGGCCGTATTGGCCGGCCGGGTTTCCGCCTTCGGGCGCGATCAGCAGCAGGGGAATGTGTTTGAGCCGCTCGTCGCCGCG
>Ga0180009_10006915_pt1 | contig 11752 bp, 13 predicted proteins | sample OS_PC_MetaG_FD_123537 | JGI IMG/M metagenome (GOLD analysis project Ga0180009, IMG submission 123537) | Groundwater microbial communities from the Aspo Hard Rock Laboratory (HRL) deep subsurface site, Sweden - OS_PC_MetaG | ecosystem: Environmental > Aquatic > Deep subsurface > Groundwater...
CTCCCAGTCTGCAAACTTCCAGCCCGGCGTGTATTCCTCTCTCTGGTCCAGATAAACACGCACGCCGCTTTTTTTGAGCCCGGCCGCCAGTTTTCCAGCAGTGGGAAGGATGGTTTCTTTCCAGTCGCCGATGGAGATGGGCACGATCACGACCTGGATGGGCGCGATCCGGGGAGGAAGTCTCAGGCCGGAATCGTCTCCATGGCTCATCACCACGGCACCGACCAGCCGTGTGGACACTCCCCACGACGTCTGCCAGGCATACTGAAGCGTCTGTTCCCTGTCCTCAAAACGGATCTGAAAAACTTTGGAAAAATGCTGCCCCAGATTGTGAGAAGTTCCCATCTGAAGCGCCTTGCCGTCTCCCATGAGGCCTTCGATGGCATAGGTGGCCTCGGCCCCGGCGAATTTTTCCCGGTCCGACTTTATTCCGCTCAAAACGGGAATGGCCAGTTCGGTCTCGGCGAACTCCTTGTAGAGGGCGAGGATCTTCATGGTCTCTTCCTGGGCTTCCTCCGCCGTTTCGTGCACGGTGTGCCCCTCCTGCCACAGGAATTCCGTGGTCCGGATGAAGGGGCGCGTCACCTTTTCCCAGCGAACGATGTTGGCCCACTGATTGATGAGCAGGGGCAGATCGCGGTAGGATTTGATCCATTTGGAATACATGCTTCCGATGATGGCTTCCGACGTCGGGCGAACCGCCAGCCGTTCCTCCAGTTCTTCCGTTCCGCCCTGGGTAACCCAGGCCACTTCCGGAGTGAAACCTTCCACGTGCTCAGCTTCCTTTTGAAGGTTGGACTCGGGGATGAACAACGGAAAATAGGCATTGGAATGGCCGGTCTCCTTGATCCGCCGATCAAGGCCGCTCTGAATGTGTTCCCAGATGGAATAGCCGTAGGGCCGAATGACCATCATCCCCTTGACCGGGGCGTAATCCGCCATTTCCGTCTTTCGAATAATCTCCACATACCACTTCGAAAAATCTTCACTTTTCGGTGTTATCTGCTTCACTCGTCGATCTTCTTTGGTCAAGTTGGACTCCCGTCTTTTTAATCCCGTTCATTCTATCTAGAGGGCCGATTTTTGTCAATTGAACGAGCATACGGACGAGATCCCGCCTTATGCGAAAAAAACGGATATCACCCCTAAATTTCATCCACAGGGGTGATTGACCGGACCCTTCCGTTGTGCGATTCTATGCTCGCCAAACATGTGAAAAGGAAGTGTTATGCACAGGAAAATTCGAAAGGAGACCTGCGGTGACAGGGGCGTCAATGAACAGGGTTTCAAACTTCCTCTCAAAACCATTGTCCAGGGGATGGACGGCTCGGGACGCCCCTTTTCCGAAGAGACCGTTCTCTCCTACATCAGTCATAACGGTTCGTCTTTCCGGATGTCGACACCAGTCCTGATCGGCACCGATCTGCGGCTGACGGTGGATCTCCCCCCTCAGCTTTCCGACAACGAAGACCTGAAGCTCATCATCAAAGGAAAAGTGGTCTTTGTCGAAGCAGCGAAGGATGACCACTCCATGCAGAGGGTCTCCCTCAAATTCGAAAACAGATACATCATCCAGTCGGATAAGGATTGACGAAGGCCCTTTCAGCCATCCTCTCCGGTATTCCGTCTTTGGGACGATTAATCCCTCACCCCCCCATTAGGATGAGACGAATGCGTCAAATCTCACCCCTTGAATCATCCGGGTGAGGGATTGTCCCCTCCGGCCTCGCAGGGCACAATAGGGGCAACAATGAATACTGAAAAAATGATGCAGCAAACCTCCAATCCAACCCTGTCCGGAGCGCAGAAGAGAGAGCGGCTTTTCCAGCTCTCTCTTCCCGCTTCGGTCTCCGGACTGGATGCCTCCGATCGGATATTCGAGGAAAACACCAACCTGAAAGCCATCAGCTCACAACATGCCACTTTTCGCCTTGAGGCCCGTGTGCTGATCGGGTCCTGCCTCCACCTGTCCCTAAAAATTCCCCGAACCCTCATTCTTGAAAATCCCCTCTTTCTGAATATATCGGGAAGAGTGATTCTTGTCAGAACAGAAGCGGAGGGGAATTCGCAGCTCATCACCCTGCTGCTCAAACGCGCTTTCAACATACAGAAAACATCCTGAACCCTTCCTTTTTAATCCATTTCAATCCCCGTTGCCATGCTTGACAGAACAAATTTGTTTCTATAATATTATCAGGAAATTATGTCAAAAAAGTCATCACCATCTCAGGGGGATTCCAAGAAAGTCCTGCCGATGAATAAAGACAACTCACTTCCCGACAGCAAAGACCGGATTCAGGTTCTTCTGTACTGCACATCGGATTTTATACTTTCCGGCATCATGAAGGCCCTGGAATCCTATGAAGAAATTGAAATCATCAACGTCGAGAAAAGCACCATCGAAAATTTTCTTCAGTCCATCCGCAGCCTGAATCCCAACGTCATTCTTTTCACCAACACCGAAACCCTTCCCAATCTCCGCGAGATCTGCAAAGCGGTTCATGAAATCTCCAAGGAACACGAAAAATCACAGATGATCCTTCTCGGGAGCATCCCTTCACAAGAAGAAATCGTGAGCCTGATCAACACCGGAGTCCGGGGATACTTTGATTTGAATGAGTCCTCCAATCAGCTCGGAGAGGCCATTCGCGTCGTCCATCGAGGGGAGATCTGGCTGCCGAGAGATAAAATGAGCAGCATCATGGACAGAATCGTTTCCGTAGTCGGGCGGGATCTCAAAGAAAAAACGCTCGACCAGCTGACGCCGACGGAATTCCGGGTTCTCCGGCTCATCGGGCAGGGAAAGAGCAACGATGAAATCGCAGAGGCGATGTTCATCAGTAAAAACACCGTACGTTCGCACATCAAAAGCATTTACGCCAAACTGGACACTCACAGCCGGCTTCAGCTCGCTCTGTATGCCATTAATTCCGCTCTTTTCTAGGCGGTCTCGATTCACGAGGTAACTATGACGAAGACAGCAACTTCAAAAAAAAAATCGATTCAGAACACGGCAAAAACCGATAAAAAAAAAGGCGATGTGACCGTCGACCGTAGAAGGGAATGGCGCCTCGATCTGCCGCTTACAGCCGCGGTGGAGGGCACCCTTCCGGAAGGACAATCCTTTCGGGAAGAGACCATTCTTGAAAACATCAGTTCCACCGGAGCCTACTTCTGCCTGAATTCCGGTGTCACGGTCGGATCCCGGCTGACCCTCGTCATCGAAATTCCCGACAAGCTGACGGAAGGGAAAAAGCTCAAACTGCGGCTGAAAGGCATCACCATTCGACTGGAGGAGCCCCTCCGAATGGGGAAAAAACAGGGAGTCGCCCTTCGATTCGATGAGGAATTTCACTTCATCGGCGAGACTTCCGCCTGACCGGCTCCCGTTCCCGTCAGACGGCGGACAGAGACAGGGCCGTTTGAGACAATGCTATCAAAACCCTCTGATTTCAGAATGCTTCTTGTCGCCCTGACCGGCGGAATCGCCGTTGGAAAATCCGTAGCCGCCGCAGTTTTGAAGGACCTCGGCTGCTACATCCACCATTCCGATGAGGCCGCCCATGAACTCATACATCCCGATTCTCCCGCCTGGAAGGAGATTGTCGTCCAATTCGGCCGCGGCGTCCTGAATCCCGACCGGACCATCAATCGGAAGCAGCTGGGCCGCATCGTTTTTGCAGGCGAGCAGGAACGCCTTCGGCTTAACGGCATTCTTCATCCCCGTGTGATGGAAGCCCGGCTGGATCGCCTTGAAGCCATGGAGCGGGACGGGAACCACACCATTTTCATTTCGGAAGCGGCCCTTACGGTGGAGGCGGGCTTCGCCTCGTCTTATGACAAGGTCATCGTCGTTCACTGCAGGGAACCCCTTCAGATACAGAGGCTGATGAGAAGAAACCGGATCGACCGTACGGAAGCGGAACGGATCATTCAAAGCCAGATGTCCCAGGAAGAGAAAAAAAAACAGGCCCATTATCTGATCGACAGTTCCGATTCCCTGGCTGAAACCATCGAGCGGACGGAAACCGTCTACCGTCTTCTCGTTCAGGACTACGAAGCCAAGCGCCGCATTCAGAACTGAAATCTCTCCCCTGTCGGGCTCTCCCCGCTGTAGGATTCAGGTGATGTCCCCGGCCTTGAGGGAGGCGGAGAGAAGGGGGATCATCAGTTCGTGATGACCGATAAAATAAAATCCCTCGCCGCCTGTCCCGGGAGGGCGTCTGACCACATTCTGATCGGGACGGTAGTGCCTGTTGAAATCGAACACAGCCGTCGTCAGGTTTTCGAGTTTTTTCCCTTTGTTCCGGGCGAAGGTGACACTTTTTAAAAAGACTTCGGGCAGAATAACGCTGGAACCCACATTGCAGAAAACACCGCCGTCCATGCCCTCGACGAGGGCACAGAACAGAAAAAAATCCCTGAGGGTTGTCTGCCCGATATCCCGTCCGTCCACATCGGGATGAAAATGAATAAAATCCGTTCCCACGGCCACATGGACGGTGACGGGAAGGTTGCGGTCATAGGCCACCGCCAGAAGGCTTTTGTCCCTGTGCGGAAAATCCGAGGAAGAGATCATACGGCCGACCGCTTCACCCAGGCCGATATTCGCTTCCGCCCCGTCCCTGATCGCGCGGTGGAGGAGACGGCCCGTTTCCTCCGCCATGCCGAAACGGCCGTCCCCGATCCGGGAATCGACATCCTCCGAGGTTTGTCCGACCAGGGCGATCTCGAGATCATGAATGATCCCCGCCCCGTTAAGGGCCAGAGCCGTGATCCAGCCGTGTTCCATCATGTCGATAAAGACCGGACTGAGTCCGACCTTGATGACGTGGGCCCCGCAGCCGAACACAAGGGGCTTCCCGGCGGCCCGCGCGTTTCTCATTTTTTGGAGAAACATCTTCATATCCCGGCCCGCCAGAATATCCGGCAGACCGTTCACAAATTCGGTAAAGACTTGCGAAGCGGGTGCGGGCCGGGCGAACATATCCACCCGTACTTTGCTCGGGCGGGACCGGAGGGAATAAAAGGTCAGGCCTTCCGGATCGGCGGGATGAATGCGGTATTTACTCACGGTTAAAAATCATCCTAGGAGAGAAAATGAAGATAAGAATATCTATAATTTTTTCAATTCCTGTCCGGAGCGGAATTTGATCCGTTTTCCTTCTTTGATCTTGATCTGTTTTTTCCGCCGGATGTCCCGTCCGTAACCTGTTTTTTTGGAAACAACTCGAAAACTGGCGAATCCACGTATTTCAATTTTTTCGTCTTCAGCCAGCGCATCTTTGAGGGAGGTGAGAACGGACTCCACTATTTTTGAAGATGTCGCCCTGTTGAAATGTGACTTCTTTTCAATGGCCAGGGCAATATCATTTTTGATCATAAAAAACTCCTCTTGGACGAAAACACAATGTTTTAAACAAATTATAATTAAGTTATACAAAAAGAAAAGTCAAGTCCAATTGTATTCCAATTGTATTTCGTCATGAAGATCCATCCGTTTCCACGTATTGACTTTGAACGCCTCCCCCTTCTATAATTATAAAAAGTGAAAAAAGCACCTGTCGTCCTTCTCTTGGTCCTCCTTGCCGCCGCCACTCTATCCGCTTCCGTGCTGAAGATCACGGTCAACGCCCCCATTCACCCCGTCACATCGGAATACATCCGCCAGGCCGTCGACCGGGCCGCGGAGGGGAACCATGACCTGCTCGTCCTCGTCCTCAACACGCCGGGCGGCCTCGACTCATCCATGCGGGAGATAATCGAAAAAATTCTCTCATCCCCCGTCCCCGTCGCTGCTTATGTCAGCCCCAGCGGATCCCGTTCCGCGTCGGCCGGTTTTTTTATTGCCGTCGCTTGTGACATTTTTGCCATGGCTCCGGGAACAAACACCGGTTCCGCCTCTCCCGTCGGCGTGTCCCTCACCGGCCAGGAAATGGACGAAACCATGTCTAAAAAAGTGACCAACGACGCCGCCTCCTTTATCAAGAGCATCGCCGAAAAAAGAGGACGGAATACGGCAATGGCCGAAGCGGCCGTGCGGACGGCGGATTCCTATACCGAGCAGGAGGCTCTGGAGGGGGGACTTATCGATCTCGTCGCCGGAAACCTGGAGGATGTCCTCTCCTATGCCGACGGCAGGACCATCACCCGCTTCGACGGTGAAGAAGAACAGATCGACCTCCACGGCAAACAGGTCGTGGAAATGGAAATGACCGCCCGGCAGAAATTCCTCCTCACCATATCCAACCCCAATCTGGCCTATCTCCTTCTCATGATCGGCCTGCTCGGCCTTTACTTCGAATTTTCCAATCCGGGGGCCATTCTGCCCGGAGTGCTGGGGGGGATCTCGCTTCTTCTGGCCGTCTTTTCCTTTCAGATTCTCCCCATCAATTATGTCGGGCTGATCCTGATCCTGCTCGCCATCGGTCTTTTTCTTCTGGAAATCAAGATTCAAAGTTATGGAGTCCTGTCTGTGGGAGGAATAATCGCCATGCTTATCGGATCCATCATGCTGATCGACGCCCCCATTCCGGAACTGAAACCCAGCCTCAAGCTCATTATTCCCATGGTGATGGGGCTCAGCCTGATTTTCATCTCTCTGGTCGTATTGGCCGTGCGCGCCTATGCCCGGAGGTCCGTGACCGGGAAGGAGGGTCTTGTCGGGGAAATCGGCCTGGTGTTGTCCGTCCTCAATCCCGAAGGCAAGGTGTTCGTCCACGGCGAGATATGGAAAGCCGCGGCGGATGAAAAAATCCTGAAGGGCGCCAAAGTGGAGGTCATCGAAGTTCTGAAGAACCTGAGCATCAAAGTAAGAAAAATCTGAAAGGAGGAGACAATGATCACATATCCGGCGGTAATAATAGGACTGTTGTTGCTTTATCTGCTCAACTGCATCAAGGTCCTGAAGGAGTACGAACGGGGGGTTATCTTTCGTCTCGGGCGTGTGCTTGAAAAACCCAAGGGGCCGGGACTCATTTTTGTGTTCATTCCCCTCGATCGAATGGTCCGTGTCAGCCTGCGGACGGTCGTTATGGATATCCCGCCCCAGGATGTCATCACCCGCGACAATGTGACGGTCAAGGTCAACGCCGTCGTCTATTTTCGGGTGATGGACCCGCAGAGGGCCATTCTCGAAGTGCAGGATTACCTCTACGCCACCTCCCAGCTCGCTCAGACCACCCTGCGCAGCATTCTGGGTGAGGTCGAGCTGGACGAGCTTCTTTCCGAAAGGGAGAAACTGAATCTTCAGCTGCAGGAAATCATCGATAAACACACGGATCCCTGGGGTGTCAAGGTGCAGCTTGTGGAAATGAAGCACGTCGACCTCCCTGAAAACATGATCCGGGCTATCGCCCGCCAGGCGGAAGCGGAGCGCGAACGGCGCGCCAAGATCATCCATGCCGAAGGCGAGTTCCAGGCCGCCGGCAAGCTGACGGATGCGGCCGACATCATCTCCCGGAATCCCCAGGCTCTTCAGCTCCGTTATCTGGGAACCCTTGCGGAAATCGCCACCGAAAAAAATTCAACCATCATTTTTCCCATCCCCCTTGAAATTCTTGAGGCCTTTAAAGGTTCAAAAAAGGACTGAATGGACAATGTCAATGAGTGACAGAGAATACCGAGAACTTCAGCTTTCCAGCACACATCTATTATTGATTTTTGTAGGACTCTTTGCCGTTCTGATCGTCGTTTTTCTTCTGGGTATCTCCGTTGGGAAAAAGCAGTCGGATGAGGTCCAAAAAACGCAGCTGACCGCCAATCCTCCCATCGAAACAGTGCAGACCGGTACACTCCGGCCGGCACCCGAGACGAAAGAGGACGTCCCGCCGCCGGTCACCCGGACGGAGACGCAGGAACCGGCTGCAGAAAAGGTCACCGCTGAACAGACACCTGCCGTTCAACCGAAAAAGGCCGAGCCCTCACCGGCTAAAGCCGAACAGCAGTCCGGCAACTATTTCATTCAGGTCGGAGCATATTCCAAAAAGGACGGAGCCATGGCCCTGGCCCAGGACTTCCAGTCCAAAGGATATCCCACCATCATTCTTGATCCTCTTTCATCGGACCGGAGGGCCATTTTCCGGGTGAGAGTCGGCGGATATGCCAGCCGGGAAGAAGCCAACAGGGTTCTGTCCGAACTCCTGCGCCTGAAGGGAAAAAAAGAAGGAGATTATTTCGTCAAGTTCGTCAACTGAGACGGCTGTTCTCCCTCTTCGGACCAAGACAATGAAAAAACGCGGATCCCGCTCATCAACCGGACTGCATGATTACGGCTTCGCCGTTCTCAGTGGAGGGATAGCCGCTCTGACCTTTCCCAAATTCAGGCTTTTTTTTCTCGCCTGGGTGTGCCTTATCCCCCTGATCGGGACCATCCTGAAAAAAAATCCCGGACAGGCATTTCGACTGGGAATGGCCGCCGGATTTGTATTTTACGCCGTTCTCCTGTACTGGATTCCGGCCGTGCCCGCCCATTACGGCAACCTCTCCTGGGGCTTCAGCTTATTCATTTATCTCGTTCTGGCCCTTTATCTTTCCCTTTTCTGGGGAGGATTCGGCTATGTCACCGCCCGCATCGCCCGGCGCTATCCCATCGCCGTCTATCTCCTCATCCCCTTCGTCTGGACGGCGTTTGAATACCTGATCACCCACGTTCTCACAGGTTTTCCCTGGGGAATCCTGGGATACAGCCAGCAGCCCAACATCTATTTCATTCAGACCGCGGCCGTTTTCGGCGTTTACGGCATCTCCTTTGTGCTTGTCCTTTTTCAGAGCCTGTTTCTCTGCTCCATGCGATTGGGCAAAAAATCCCCTTTTCTGGCCGCCGTGGCCTTTGTCCTGTTCATCCATTCGGCGGGATTCCTGGTGCTTCAAAATCCCATTGAAGGGAAGGACGTCCTTCGGGCGGGTGTCGTCCAGGGAAATGTGTCCTCCGAAACCGACTGGAACAGCATCACCGAGGACGATAAACGGGAGCTTCTCAACCGGCATCTTGATCTTTCCGACTCCCTCCTGAGGGAAGGCGCGGACCTCATCATCTGGCCCGAATTTTCCGTCTCCCTCTGTTTCAGCTGCAACTATGGCATCTATGATGATTTCAGGCGGATTCTGGAAGACTATGCCCGCACCAACAACGTCAGCTTGGTGCTCGGGACAAATGAAATCAGCAAAAAGGCGGACCTCTTTCTCTATCACAACACGGCCCTGGCCCTGCATCCCAGCGGAGAAATCACGCAGTACAGCAAGATGCATCTTGTCCCTTTCGGCGAATACACCCCCTACAAATGGGCGTTCGGATTCATCCAGAGGCTGACACACGCCATCGGCGAGCTGACTCCCGGGAAGAGCTATGTCCTTCATTCCGTAGGGGGAACGCATTTCGGAACCCCCATCTGCTATGAAATCATCTTCCCCAACCTCGTCCGGGGTTTCGCCACCCGCGGAGCCCGTTTTCTGGTGACCATCACGGATGACGGGTGGTACGGCACCAGCGCGGCCCCCTATCAGCACTTCGCCATGGCCGTCTTTCGAGCCGTTGAAAACAGACGCCCGCTCCTTCGGGCAGCCACCACCGGAATCAGCGGTGTTGTCGATCCCTACGGTCGTGTTTTGGAAAAAACCGAGATGAACACCCGCGCCTCACTATCGGCCGGGATCAGCCCTGTGGAAGCCAAAACCCTCTACACCCGGTGGGGAGACGTTCTGCCCTTCATCAGCTTGACTTTGGCCGCGGTTTTCCTTATTCTGGCTTCATTCAAACGACACATTCCGAACGACCGGCCGATGAAAAACGGAACCAAGAGGCAACCATGAGCGACGATAATAAAAACGGCACTCCCCTCGTTGAGGACCTTCAGCTGCGGATCGACAGTGCCGAAGCCAAATTCGAAGAGCTTCGAGGTTTTCTTTGACCTCGCAGAGAAAAAAAAGAAACTGGACGATCTGACCGGGCAGCTGAGCGAGCCCGAAGTCTGGAAGGACCAGAGCCGCTACACATCCCTTCAGCAGAAAAATAAATATCTCACACGCGAGGTGGCGTTTCTGGAGCTCCTTTACACAAAGAAGGAAGACATCGATGTGCTGCTCGAGCTGTCCGAAGAGGGGGAGAACATCGGCCGGGACCTGGAATTCATTCTGAAGGAATTTGAAAAGGCGCTGGACACGGCCGAACTTCAGACTCTTTATTCCGACAGGGATGACATCCGGAACGCCATCCTCACCATTCACCCCGGCGCAGGAGGCACGGAATCACAGGACTGGGCGCAGATCCTTCTCCGCATGTACCTCCGCTACGGCGAGCGTATGGGCTACAAGGTCGAGGTGCTGGACCTTCAGCAGGGAGAGGAGGCGGGCATCAAAAATGTGACCCTGCGGATCGAAGGAGAGTACGCCTACGGCAATCTGAGCCGGGAATCAGGCGTGCACCGCCTGGTGCGCATCTCCCCCTTCGATGCCAACAGCCGCCGTCACACCTCCTTCGCCGCCGTGTTCACCTTTCCTGAAATCGATGACGATATCGAGGTGGCCGTTTGCCCCGACGATCTCAAAATCGACACCTACCGGGCCTCAGGCGCCGGCGGACAGCACGTCAACGTCACCGATTCCGCGGTCCGTATCACCCACATCCCCACCGGAATAGTGGTGCAGTGCCAGAATGAACGTTCCCAGCATAAAAACAAGGCTTCAGCCATGAAGGTCCTGAAAGCCCGCCTGTACGAGCTTGAAAAGAAAAAACAGAACGAAAAGCTGGAAAAACTGGAAGATGCCAAATCGGAGATCGCATGGGGAAACCAGATCCGTTCCTATGTCCTGCATCCCTATAAAATGATAAAGGATACCCGAACAAAGGTTGAGGTCAGCGATGTGGACCGGGTGCTGGACGGCGATATGGAAGAGTTCATCAAAGCCGCTCTGTTACTCCGCAGCCGCTCGGCCAAGGACAAATTCGGTTCCTGACCTATTCTTTCATTTTTGATTGGTTCCAGAGCGCATCCATTTCCTCCAGGGATGCCTGTTCCGCCGTTCGGCCCCGTTTTTTCAATTCCCGTTCGATGAACTGAAACCTGTGAATGAATTTGTGGTTGGCACTTCGCAGGGCCAGTTCGGGATTGATGCGGCAGAGCCTGGCGACGTTCACGACGGCGAAAAGAAGATCTCCCAGTTCCTCTGAAATGTCTCGAATTTCTCCTCTCTCAATCGCCCTCTCCACCTCGTCGGCCTCCTCAGTGACCTTTGCCCAGGCATCCCCGGGATTGTCCCAGTCAAATCCGACGGAAGACGCCTTCTGGGTGATCTGAAACGCTTTGAGCAGGGACGGTCCGGTCCGGGCGAACCCGTCATAAAGGGAATCCCTCTTTTTTTCCTTTGTTTTCTGCCGGTTCCAATCCTCGAGAACCCTTTCCGGTGACTTTTTTTCAGGGGAATCGAACACATGGGGGTGGCGTTTGATCATCTTTTGATTGATCCCTTCCAGCACATCTTCCATGTTGAACTGCTCTTGTTCCTGAAAAAGACGAGCCAGAAAGACCACTTCCAGGAGAACATCACCCAGCTCCTCGGCGACCGACCGGATCGAGTCTCTCTCCAGGGCATCGATGGCCTCATAGACCTCTTCCAGGAAATAGCTGGTGATGGAGCGAACATCCTGTTCTCTGTCCCAGGCACACCCGTCCTCACCCCGAAGCGTGTCCAGGATTTGAACGAGCCGGGCAAACTCCTCTCCCGTCCGCTTCCGCCCGGCGGAAAGGGGCCTCCC
>Ga0180009_10006916_pt1 | contig 11752 bp, 6 predicted proteins | sample OS_PC_MetaG_FD_123537 | JGI IMG/M metagenome (GOLD analysis project Ga0180009, IMG submission 123537) | Groundwater microbial communities from the Aspo Hard Rock Laboratory (HRL) deep subsurface site, Sweden - OS_PC_MetaG | ecosystem: Environmental > Aquatic > Deep subsurface > Groundwater...
AACTGATTCGTCTCCTATACTCACATCGTCAATACCTGTGATGTCGACGACTGTTACGTTCATCGAAATCTGGCCGATGATTTTGGCGCGACGACCGCTTATGAGTGCGTAGCCGTAATTGCTGAGGCCGCGATCGAGTCCGTCGTAATAACCGATCGGGAGAATCGCTACATCGGTGTCTCGGCGGGTTTTCATTGTGCAGCCGTAACCTACGCAACTGCTTTCGGGGATTGTCTTGAGGCCGGAGACTCTGGTTTTTAGAGTGAGGCTTGGTTTTAGTTGAATGCCTTTTTGATTGCTCCATTTTTTAATCTCCTTATTGGGGAAATATCCGTAAATTGAAAGACCGGGGCGAACGAGATTAAAATGGCTGCCCGGATACCTGATGGTTGCGCCGCTGTTGCTTGAATGAATATATTTGGCGCAGATACCCTGCGACTTGAGAGTGGATAAGAGATCGGTGAGCACATTAAATTGCTCTTTAAAAAAGTGCGTGTTGCCAACATACTCGGATGTGGCGAAATGTGTGCCTATTCCTTCTATTTCGATGTTTTTTAGTCCGTTAATGCTTCTAATCGTTTCGAGAGCTTTTGAGGGCATAACTCCCCTTCTGCTCATTCCTGTGTCTATTTTTAGATGCACTTTGGCTGTTTGATGCTCGAGTGCGCATTGCTCTGAAATTTGCTTTGCGTCGTCTAAACTAAAAATAAGAAAACTTGCGTTCAGGGCTGCTGCCGCTGCAATTAGCTCTTTTTGAATTGTGCCGATAATCAAAACCGGTAAATTCACTCCTTGATCTCTAATAATTTGCAATTCAGTAAATGAATCAATACAAATCCAGTCAACTTGGCTCTCGGCGACAATTTTGGCTACACCCTCAAGCCCATGACCATAGGCGTTGCCTTTAATACAGGGGGCCAGCAGGCAATTGCCGCCTATTAAATTACGCAGCGCAGACACATTATGCTTGATGTTTTTTGAGGATATTTCGATCCAGGTTAAATCGTTTGTCATCGGGGTTTTAACCTTCAAGTTATTATTCACTGTGATTTGTTTATATTTTTGCAGAAATTATATGAGGTTATTTTGTTAAACGCAAGCCTTGTATTTCAAAAAACACCATGATTTACGGTGATGATATTCTTTTTCTGTGATTTTTTAAATTTCAAAGAAATAGTACCACCATTTCCCTGGTGTGCTGAGCCTGCGGTATTTTTTTATTGAATCGGCCTCTTTGATTGAGACCTCGGTTTCGCTGACCACTTCTTCATCCAACAACACTATCACCTCTTCGCCGGGCCTGATTAAACCGAATTGTTCTTTGGCGATTTTTTCGGCATAAGCATCCGACTCAAAATAATTCAAATCATCGAGATTCGATTGGTATTCTGCGGTTATCTCTTCATTTTTATTCTTAAAACTATCAATATGGCGATCCAGTAAATAGCTCGTGTAGACTGAATTCGTGAGCGTGTAAATCATGTATGCCACGATAACAAATCCCATACTTAGGAGTATTTTTGAGATTTTGTAGTTATGATGATTTGTAACCATTGGTGTTTTTTTTAGCTCTAAAAAAATATCACAAACGAATATTTTAGTAAAAAGTAAATATCTGTGATTGCGTTTTTACTCCTGCAGAACCAGTCTACCGATATACTGCTGAATTTCTTTATAATTGCCTTTATTCGGCAGCAAAATGTATTGACCCTGAATATTTTTATTGGGATAGAGATAGTTTGAGGTATCAATAGTATTGCCTCTCTTAAGCTTAAAACTCTTATAGTTATTGATAAATTTTGCGCCGTCCGTGAGGCCAATATCCGTGATCAGATTTTTGGAAATTATTTTATAGATGTCTTCTATCCTGTCGATGTTTTCTACGAAATCATATTGTTTTGCTTTGTTGATGAGTGCCTGAATAACGGCTTGCTGCCTCTTGGCGCGATCGAAATCTGAAGTGCTTTTGCGACTTCTGGCAAATTTTAGTGCCGTTTGTCCATCTAAATGATGATTGCCTTTTTTGAGCGAAAAAGTTGAATAGGTATAATTCGGGCCCGGGTAAAGAGTGTCGTTTAGGTCTTGCTCGTTGTAGATGTCTATTCCTCCCATAAGATCGACAATTTCTATGAATCCCTGCAAATTCACCACAACGTAATTGTTAATCGGCAAACCGCTTATTTCGGTAATATATTCGGCGATTTTATTTGCGCCGTATAAATTATAAACCGAATTGATTTTGCGACCGTGAACAAATAGATCGCGCGGTATGCTGATCAGGGAAATCGTCTGAAGTTTGGGATTGATGGATGCTACCATAATTGTGTCCGTGAGAGTACCGTGTGTGCCAAGAATTAAAATATTTGTCAGCTCTTTGTACTCCTCTTTGTCGATTGTTATGAGTTTTTCGGGAGGAGTAGTCGCAGTGCCGGATTTAGCGCTTCGATTACTAAGAAGCATATTTGAGAGCGAATTCTGGACGGTTTTCATGCTTTTGACAGCCTCGGCTTTATTGATGCTGTCGCTGATTGAATTTAATTTGTCGTCGACGTTGTTAATAGAATTGATGGCCAGATTGAGGTAGTTTTCTCCATCAGTAATTTTATTGTTCAGGAGGTTGTTCTCATCTTTTAGCGTTCCAATTTCATCAATAAGTGAATTAACCTGAATTTCTTTTAAAGATAATTCTTGATCAATTTTTTGGTTCAAATGGACTACTCCTGAAACGAGAACGGTCATTGCCACGCAGATAAAGGCGATAGCCCATTTAACGTCTTTGTTGCCCAGCATGAACTTGGCTTTGCGGGAGTAGTTTTGGGATGCTCTGTAGTCGGGATGATCTTTGGAAACCCTTTCGCAAACGAATAGCAGCCTTTCATATTCTTTGTTTTCGAACATGTGCTTCAAGAGATCCGGTAGATTTTTGTTTTCGTTTTGCATAAATTTATTGATCACCTCCAAGTAATGCCGCCAGCCCTCCATCTGAGGGGGCTTGTGGTGGTGGCGGGCTATCATCGCCTTGCGGAGCACCGGACATATCAGGGGTCGCACTTGGCTGATCAAGGCCTGATTTAACCGGGGTTGTTACGTCAATTCCTATTCTGGAACAAATTTCTTGATCAACAAACATTCGTTTCCTAGCATACTTCATCCTGGAGTACTGTTTGGCAATTTTGTAAATTTTTTCGTTATGGTGTGGATCCCAAATTGTTTCAAGTGAGAATGGCCTTGATGTTGTGTTTTTGATATTTAGCTTTATATAGGCCTTAAAATTGGCGATTGAAATAATGTCTGATTCTGTTAATACGGGGGCGTACTCCTTACTTAAATATTCCGCATCCTCCGCACCAACTTTAAATGACATAAGTGTACCCACATTACCAAATACGGCGTCACGAATTTTTGAACTTGTGGATCCGTATTTGGTCGAAACCAGCTGATTAATAAACTGATGCGCCATAATTAGACCCAGCTTGTACTTTCTGGCTTCAGATAAGATTGAGCAAAAACTGTCGGTTGCGAAGTTTTGGAACTCATCCACATAGAGATAGAATGGTTTTCTGTCTTTTTCTAAAGTGTCTACTCGGCCCATTGCAGCCATTTGGATTCTGGCGACGATAATCAAGCCAAGTAATTGCGTATTTAAATCTCCGATTCTACCTTTGGATAAATTGATCAGAAGTATTTTTCCTGAATCCATACATTCCCTAATGTTGAATGAGGATTTTGTCTGGCCTATGGTGTTTCTCATTATTGAATTCGTGATGAAAGGGCCAAATTTGGAACTGAAATAAGGGATCATCTCTTGTCTCTCTCTTTCCCCTGTATGGGCGTATTCATGCTCCCAGAAGGATCTGACTACGGGATTTTTTGTCTTGGCTACCTTGTGCTTCATAAAGGCGTCATCTGTGAAAATTCTTGGTACATCGATTAATGTTGCTCCTTCCTCTTGGTCTTCCATCAGCGTTAAACAGGCATTTCTGAAATAATGCTGGATACGGGGACCGAAGATTTCATCTCCAAACAACTTGATAAATATCTCGGTCGCTTGACTTGACGCCATATCTTGCTGCTCGGGGGTTTTGGCTTCAAGAATATTAAGACCCATTGGCCTTTCTTGATCTGCGGGATCAAAATATATAACGTCTTTAACCCGATTTTTAGGGACGTAACCAAGCAAATCTTCAACTAAATCGCCGTGGGGATCGACCACGCATAATCCTTCTCCATTAGCCATATCTTGACGCGCCATATAATTGATAAATGCCGATTTACCTGTACCCGACTTACCAATTACATATTGATGGCGAGTTCTGTCGTCCTTGAGGAATCTGACCTCTTGTTTATCGCCGCGAAAAACATTATAACCAAGAAGAACTCCCTCTTTGGGCAGATCGGGTGGTGCGGGTAAAACCTTATATTGAAGCCATCTAATGACCGGAGTGTAATTATATCTGCTATTTGGAAAATGAATCACGGTGGCCAATTCTTCAGGTACGAGGATGTTTCTTTTTTTCTCAAGGAATCGCATTAAGCGGTATCTGTAATTGTGATAAAGTATCGGGAAACTGATTTTATCGATAGGGACAATTCTGCGGTTCTGGAAGTAGTTCATTGAGGCATCCTTGAATAGATTGAAGGCTAAAACCATATTATTTAAGATTTCGGTGGTTCTGTGATCATTTTTTGCAGAGGCGAAAATCCTTATTGCCGTATCGAAGCCCACTTTGCCGGATTTTTCTCCTATTTGTTTTGCCACCTCTTCTTTGGCCGCAAGCATACGAACCAATGGATCGCCTTTGCTGCTGTCACCGGATGATGAATCTTTTATGATTTTGTCGTATCCCATAAATAGGCCTACAAAAAGATTATAGAAAAGTCCCAAACCGGGGATTTTAAATCTTCTTCCCCCCTTTTTGCCTTTAAACATGGCTGTACCAACATCCTCGGCTTTTTTTGCCCATCTGTCTGAGCGTGGCATTATTACGAATTGCATGCAGGCTCTCTCCCCTTCTTCAAGTTTTGAAAGCACGTTTGTCATGTCGTTGAGCGGGTCGTTTTCGATTTTTTTGTAGGTTTTGATCGGGAACCAGAATGGCTTTTTCTGGTACATGTAAAACCCTTTGTTGTAGTTATTTTTCTCGATAATTTTAGGCTCATCGGTAAACTGTATATCCGCATTCGGATAATATGAAGTGACTTGTTTGATAAGCATATCTGAGTAATAGGTATCAGTAATCAGATAAAAATCTATCAATTTGTTTTGAGCGACCATTTCTAATGAAATCCAAGCATGTTTGAGGATTTTTACTTTGATGGTGTTCCATAAATTAAGCTCCTCAATTTCATGAAGGGTTCTGTATAGTTGCTCCATAATTGCGATTTTTTCTCTGAAATCTTTTTCCGTAGCCTTATCTTTATCTTTTGGAGAATCCTCGCGAGGTAGCAGTACGTGCAAAAAAACCAAATTCTTGTGCTGATATCTGGTATATGCATATCGAATGCCAAACCAGAGCAGCTTCCAACCGTAATAAATCACCGCAAGTATTACTAGCGTCCAGATGGATGCTGAAATCCAATTGGCTTTAAAGGCGTTTATAACGAAATTTATCAATTGTTTTTTTTATTTAATCTTTTTATTTTACCATTTTTAAGCCATTTTGTTAACTTAATTTAGGAGCTTTCGGTTTTCTATGTCGTTTTTTAGGTTTTCGAGCATTTCAGATAGGGATATTTTTATGAATTTGCGTAAATTCTCTACGTTTACGTCTTTTAGAGACATTCCTTCCAAGTAGTCTCTTAAAATGTAGGCTGCAAGTTGGACAACTATAAGTTTTGGCTTATTCTCGCCTATTTCAGTTGGTTCAAGTACGGTTTTTATTGTTTTGTGAGGATAATTAATCATGGCGTCGTTGATGGTCTGAAACCATAAATCCAGGGCGATTTTGACTTTTAAAGGCAAACTATCTTGGCTAAAGGCTGCAAGAGCGCGCTTATTAACTGCGTCTTGCGTGTTTTGGTAATTATTATATGCTTCGGTTTGAGATGCGGATAGGTGTGAGTTATTCGGATCTAATGCTCCAAAATTGCCATTTTGAGACTGAATCCCGGTATTTACGGATTGTGGCGGATTTTTGCCTTCAGGCAATGTATAACTCACATTTATCTCTTTTTGCACATCCAAGTTATCAAGTGAAATTATGCTGAGAATTACTGCAGCCGGTATGTTTTCGGCTAGCAGCTTGGCGATGAGGATCAAAATATTTTTTTTGCTTCCTGTTCTAATAAATTTAAGGAGAATCGAAACCAAATCATCCTCTTTTTTCTTCTGTTTCTGCTCCCCTTTTTGCATTGCTGCAATTTGGGCGGCATTTTTGCGCATTTGTTCTCTAAATGCTTCATATGCCTCGGGGCTCATTGCTCCGTCATTCTGATCCAACCCAATAAAACTGTCTATTCCACTCATTTTTGTAGGTTTAAAAGTAACACTATTTTATTTGTTTTAGTGCTGATAAGCAACGGTTGCTTTGTATTTGAGGAGGATAGAAGCGTGTAATCGGGATAGGACATTATTTTGCAAAAAAAGCCACCTTGACCGGTGGCTTTGTATAATTCTTTTTTTGATCTCTTTTATTTTGCTTGAACCGCCTCAATATTAATTACGGTGTTTTTGATGATGCGTCCGTCGTATTTTTTCTTCTTCTGCTTAGTAAATTTAACTTTACCATCAGTTAGCGCAAATAAGGTAAAATCCTTGCCTGTGCCAACGTTTAGTCCTGCATGAAATTTAGTTCCTCTTTGGCGAATCAAAATGTTACCGGCCACAACCGGCTGACCACCATATTTTTTTACACCGAGTCTTTTCGATTTGGAATCTCTTCCATTCTTGGTAGATCCACCTGCTTTTTTATGTGCCATACTGAATTTTAATTAAAGATGTTAGTGCTTTTTAGCAGCGATAATGTACTAGATTGATGGTCTTTTGTAAAGCTATTTAGATAAAGCCTCCAGCTCGACGACGTCAAAAGTGTATCCTCCCGCTGAATTATTGGTTCCTACTACTCTGATGTATTTAACGTCTTTGTCACCAATCTGATGATTTTGCAAACCTCTATGTTCACCGCTTGTTTGATCAATAACTCTTTCCCAAGACTTATTATCCTTGGAAATATCAATAAAATAATTGTAATAACGGTTGTCCAAATCCCAAAGATTAATATTGATTTGGTTAATGTTGTAAACCTGATCAAGCTCAACGATAAGTGGTTCTTTTGCAGTAAATATGGATTGAGCAAATCCACTTGAATAGGTATAACCGGTCTTAATTCCATCAATCATTTTGCTAGTATACTTGCCGTTATATACCTTGGCTCCTTTGCTTGCCAAAGCAACATCACTGCTTGGTTTTTCGATAATTCCGTTATAATAAGCCTTTAATTCCACGATATGAAAGACATTATTTGCAGAACCATATGTTCCGACAACTCTAATATACTTAATTTCTCTTTCATCAAAATGAATATTCTGCCAAGATTTGTGTTCTCCGGTAGTTTTATCTACGATCTTTTCCCAATTTCGGTTATCCTTGGAAACCTCGATAAAATATTGATAGTAACGATTGTCCAGATCCCATAATAGAAGATCAATTTGATTAAGTTTGTATACTTTGTCGAGTTCGATGATAATTGGCTGTTTCCATCCACTAACGGCTGAAGTAAATCCCTTGGATATGCTATATCCGGTTTCTATTCCATCAATAATTTCAGCTGGATGGACAAGTGCGTTATAAACTTTTGCTCCAAGAGAAGATAGAGCTACATCTGAACTTGGTTTTGGTGCGTTGGCATTATAGTAGGCCTTTAATTCAACTACATGGAAATAATAGTGAACTGAGCATTTTGTTCCTACCACTCTAATGTATTTAACCTCTCTATCTCCAATGTAGTTATTCTGCCATGATTTATTCTCTCCTGAAGTTTTGTCTACAACTTTTTCCCAATTTTGGTTATCTTTGGAAACTTCAATATAATATTGGTAGTATCGGTCATCCAGATCATAAAGGAGGAGGTCTACATTGTTAATTGTGTAAACTTTATCCAGTTCAATTGTGATCGGCTGTTTAATTGAAAAACCCGCACTGGTGAATCCGGTACCGGTATTATAATTAAATGAGTCTCCATCAATAATGAAATTAGGATAATTCGGCTGGGAAATAACTTTGGCCCCTGCGGAAGCTAATGCTACGTCGGTAGCGGGCTTTGGCGCATTTGTTGCATAGTAGGCATTTAATTCAACAACATTCAAATAATAATGAATTGAATTTTTTGTCCCAACCACTCTTATGTATTTAACCTGTTTATCTCCAATATAATTATTTTGCCAAGATCTGTTTTCTCCTGAAGTTTTATCTATTACCCTCTCCCAACTCTGATTGTCCTTGGAAACCTCAACAAAATATTGATAATAACGATCATCCAAATCCCAAAGGAGGAGATCTATATTGTTAATTGTGTAAATCCTGTCCAATTCGATTGTAATCGGTTCCTTGCCTGCCGCTGAAGAGACTGTAAACCCATCCCTGTTGCTGTAATTGAACGTATTGCCATCAATTAAATATTTTGAGTATTTATTAAGTGTAGTAATTATTTTTGCCCCCTTTGAAGCCAATGCCACATCAGAGGTCGCTTTTGGTGCGGTAGTTTGATAATAAGCTTTTACCTCAACCACATGGAACCAGCTGGATGCGGAGCCATTTGTTCCCACTATTTTTATGTATTTTACATCCATATCCGGAATATTTAAAAACTGCCAAGAGCGATTTTCTCCTGAAGTTCTATCTACAACTTTTGCCCAATTCTGATTATCCTGTGATACCTCTACATAATACTGATAATAACGATCGTCTAAATCCCAAAGGAGGAGATCCAATTGATTGATGTTATATACCTGATCCAATTCAATAACAATTGGATTATTGTTGTAGGCATAAGTAAAACCGTTTTTGGCATCGTAGTTTACTATGTCACCGTCAATAATACTGCTTGGATTTGTACCGGAAAGAGTTATTGCCCCTTTTGAAGATAATGCCACATCTGCTGATGGTTTTGGCGAAATTGACTGAGTTTTGTTATAAGCCTTGAGCTCCACAACATGGAACCAGCTGGATACGGAGTTATGAGTCCCAACGATTTTGATGTACTTAACATCATTACTTCCAATATCAAGATATTGCCAAGAGCGATTTTCTCCTGAAGTTCTATCTACAACCCTATCCCAATTCAAATTATCCTGTGATACCTCTACATAATACTGATAATAACGATCGTCTAAATCCCAAAGGAGGAGATCCAGTTGATTGATGTTATAGATCTGATCCAATTCTACGATAAGAGCATTATTATTATAATGATATGTGAATCCCTCTGTAGTTGAATAATTGTTTATGTTTCCGTCTATGATACTGGCAGGGTTGGTGCCGGCAAGAGTTTTTGCTCCTTTTGAAGATAGCGCCACATCTGCCGATGGTTTTGGATAATTGCCTATGGTTATAATTTCTTTGCCGGCTACTCCGCTACCTGCAATCTGTGAGCCGTTAATTTCGACGTTGCTGTAAGGTAGTATTGTTAGCCAATATTTTGTACTAGCGCTTAAGTTTTGTACTCCGAATACACCACCTTTAATTGTATCGGCGGTATTACAAAATACGTCTCTTTTGGCGGTCTGGCTTGGAATTTTAATGTAATTACCATCAGAATATTCGTAATCTAAAATTACACAAATCTTATCGGCGTATCCGTTTAATGAATAAGTGCCGTAAATCCTATTATCAGTTTTATTGAATGAATCGAGTATGACTGAAGTCGTATCTTTTGTGCCTTTAACTGTAACCGAGTTTACTGATTGAATGTCGTAAGTATCGAACCCGGAACCTGAATCAAACCCTTTATGGCTGACTCCCATGTTAAAATCGATATAACTGTGATCAGTGATTGAATCAAGTAATTCAATATTAGCTGTTGCCGGATATGAACCTAAAATGTCACGATCGGCTTTGGGGAAAGTGTAGTACAAAAGTTTGTGCCCCGGCTCCGATCTATATATGTTGATACATTGTGAAGGTGGGTTTAACATGCCAGTTGTTGCGATTGACATGCATGCTTCATGCTTTAAAATCCCTTTTCCTGTTATATCCCCACTGGCAATAGCGCTTTGGCCCATTACCAATAGTAGGATTAGCGCGAATAAAATGGTACTGAAATGTCTGCTAATTGCTTTCATATCTTTTTGTTAAGGTTATATAGTATTAATAATTTTATTAGGTATTTTAGGATAATGCTTTTTTAAAATAGAGCAAATAAATTTTCATTAAAATATCTTACTCCTATTTACATATTTAATCTTTTATATCTTAATATGAGTATACTGATTAATTGAAGTGAAAAATCAGGATAGCCAATTTGATGACTTAAAATGATAAAGATAAGTAAAACTGGCAAAAATTGTTTTAAATATGGTATAATTATGTGATTGGCCAGTTTTAGATTTGTAAGGCATTTGAATGATTAAGATTATTGAAAAAAAAGGCGTAATAATTGCGAGCATAATCCTGCTTAGCCTGAGCTCTGTTATGCCGGCTGCCGCTATTGCTCAAATGGCAGACACAAGCCTTATCAAAAGTAGTTACCAAGAGGAATCGATGTTTTTTGAGAATGAGGAGGCCAAGGTTAAGGCTGAAACAGGCTTGCAGGATCCAAGTGAGACTCCCCTGCCTTTAACTAAAAGTGAGGCTTTGTTGGAAAAACTTAGCGATCAGCTTGGCGCGACCGAGTCAACTTACTCCCGCCTGAGCTCAAATATTGAAAATGCGCAGGATAAACTTTGGGATACGGGGCGGAAAGTTAAGACGCTGAATGGGCAGCTGGAGATTCTTTCGGGTGAAATTGAGATGTCGGAAAATAAAGTTATTAGTGTGAGAACTCAGATTTCGCAGCTGGAACTTGATTTGAGGGATATGTTTGAGGAAATTGAGATTAAAACGATTGAAGTGGAGGATTTGAGGCGGATGCTGAAGGATTATTTGCAGTTAATCTATTATAAGAAGAATCTTTATTATACCGATGCTGATAATGGGCTGCGTGTGATGAAGCTGCTTTTGGCTGATGCCAGTGTGTCGGAGTCACTTAGAGAAGGGAGATATATTGCTTTGATGGAGATGCAGGGTGAGAAGATTTTTGATGAGCTGAGTAAATCCAAGGAAATGCTGGATGTGAGGCTTAAGGAATATGATGATAAAAGGCTTAAACTAGCGGGGCTTAATGATCAGCTGACTTTGGAGCATAATATGCTGATGGAGCAAAAGATGGCGAAGGATGAGCTGTATAATACTACTAAAGGGCAAGAGGATCTGTATAAGCAGCTGCTTGTGTATGCGAAAATTGAGCAGCAACAAGTGCTTGAGGAAATTAAGAGTCTGGAGACGAATGTGGAATATATTAAGGAGAAACTGAATACTTTTGATGATGATGAAATTGATAGATTGGAAAAAGACGTAAATGAGCTGATTAAGAAAAATTATTTGGTTGGAGTGACTGCCGGGGATATTGCTAATTTGCCGCAATTCAGTTGGCCTGTTAGGCCTACTCGTGGTTTGTCCGCTTACTTTTTGGATGGCGGATATGAGAAGCATTTTGGCATGAAGCATTTTGCGATTGATATTCCTGTGCCTCAGGGTACTCCTATACATGCGCCGGCG
>Ga0180009_10006917_pt1 | contig 11750 bp, 10 predicted proteins | sample OS_PC_MetaG_FD_123537 | JGI IMG/M metagenome (GOLD analysis project Ga0180009, IMG submission 123537) | Groundwater microbial communities from the Aspo Hard Rock Laboratory (HRL) deep subsurface site, Sweden - OS_PC_MetaG | ecosystem: Environmental > Aquatic > Deep subsurface > Groundwater...
AATCACCCGATAAACTCATACTGCAACTTCGTCAGCCAACTCAAGTGCATGAAATTTTGTGTGATACCGCATTATTTGGACCTATTAGCCTTCTACCTTCAGTCTATCCACCTGAGTAGTTACTTTCACATAAGAAAAGGGGTTATCATCTTATAGGACACCTCTTTTTTTGTTATTGAGGTTTTGGTTGGTCTATGAAACCATGAACTTTGCTGGATTTAAGTGTATGGCAAGTACCTAGTACTCGCGGTCACAGAGGTCAGGAATTCCTTCACCCCCATATCTTGTGGTTGGCTAAAGAGGGGGATCTCCGGATCTCCCTCTCTTATCAACGTCGGTTACATATCAGCATGTCATGTGTCAAATTTTGGGATGCGGTGAATTCCTGACCTATAGTGGTGCTATATGCACGATTTTTGAGACTTGGGCATGTTCGGATCTATAGCAGATAACGCAGATTCCATAACGGCAACCTGAGGGGCCGGGCGGCTTCTGAGATAAACTTCGCCAAGAAAACAAGAAAATGTCTAAAACATCACCAATTTACACCATAATTTGGGTAGTCATAAGCAGCCGATTTTCAAGTATTGGAATGCTAGTCATAATAGGATGGGGGCCATTCGAAGTGAGCCATCCGGCAAGGACAGGAAAGCTACAGAGATCTGAGCGGGCCACAATATTTTCCCTTCTATCCATTAAGCTCCGGCTTGGAGGTGCTATGGAGAACCACCTAAAACTGTGCCAGCCCTACTCTTCACGTTTCGAATTATATGCCAGGGCTTGAGAGAAAAAAAGTATTGACAAAACCTTTTCATGTGAAGTATAAATTCCTCAGGATATGCATCATGAAGATGCACATTGTGTTTTAAAACAACAGCAATCTTTCAGCGAAAGCAAAGCCACGAAGGCTGAACGGCCCAGCATAAAGGCCAGATCTCGTGGCTTTTTTTCATAGAGTAACCTCTAATCCGAGTCTGAAGGCTCAGAGCAAAACAAAAATCTAATTGATAATTGAGGCCACGAAGGCTGATCGTGTCAGGAAGATGCGGAGCTTCGTGGTTTTTTTTGAAAGGAGGACGAACTCAATGAAGGCATCAAATTGGATTTTCCGGGTAATACTTGCGAGTCTGCTTCTTGCAAGACCGACAATGGAACCATTTCGGGATAATCGTCCCTGCTGATTCCATACTTGATTGGTCAGATTCTAAACGTTACTACCCGCTTACGTGAAGGAGAACGATAACGTGAAGAATATCTTGGGCATCTTGGTGATTATGATTGTGGCCATATTCGGAGGGAACGCCTGGGCCGATGAAGCGCCCACGCAAAAGGAGATTGATCAATTAAAGCACCGGGTGGAGGAGTTGGAAAAGAAGAAAGAAGAAGCATCCGACTCACCGAGCCCGGGCGCGTTGAAAAGTTTTGCGGACAAGGTGACATTTGGCGGTATCATCGCCGGGGCCTACCAATATGAAGGCGTTAGTGGCTCGCAGAATGCCGAGGACTTTGGCCGCGGCGCATTACCGTTGCAGCCGGAACTTAGCATCAAACCCACGGAGGCTGACGAAGTCTTTCTCAAGTTCGGCTTTGCTGCCGGAAACGGGGTGAACACTGAGAACCAGTTCGTTCTGGCCCCCTGGGCGGCCGACCTGGAGGACAACGTCAAAAATATCAATGGCCGGAATCGGGACTACCTGCTCACCGCCTGGTACAAACACACATTTCAATTCGGTGAGGGTCACACGCTGGGTGTCACCGGAGGTATCATAGACGCCACGGATTATCTCGACGAAAACAGGTATGCCAACGATGAATACACGCAGTTCATGAACGAGGCGCTGGTCAACGGCCCCAACGTCTTTCTGCCCTCATATGACATCGGCGGCGCCGTGGTGTGGGAGATGGGCAAGCTTGCGATAAAGGGTGTGATCATGCAGGTGGGTGAAAACGACGAGGGCAATGCATATAACTTCTACGGTATCCAGGTGGGCTACACCGTCGAAACGTTCCTCGGCGAGGGGACCTACCGTGTCCTTTTCAATGCAACCAGCGACGATTTCAACGATCCGGATGGGGAGAATAAAGAATCATTAAAAGGCGTCCTCATCTCATTCGACCAGTCACTCGGTGAGATTCTAGGTGCATGGATCCGTTTCGGATGGAGCGATGACAAAGCAATCGACGATTTCAAGGACTTGTACTCCGGGGGAATTAATATCAGCGGCAAGCTGTGGGGCCGAGAGCAAGACAACATCGGCATTGGTTACGCGCGCCTGAGCGGTGGCAACCAGGACATTGACCAAACCCAGGTGGCTGAAGGGTACGTGCGATTTGCCCTGAACGAGATATTTGCCCTGACCCTTGATGTGCAGTACATGGATGACGGGTACAAAGAAGGAACCGGGGATGACGTTGACGGCTGGATCGCTGGCATGCGGCTGACAGCAGAATTCTAATCGCCGGTTTGTGGAATTGCGGTGTTCACGGAGGCTGGCGATATGAGTATTAAGAAGATTTCCTTCGTTTTCTTATGGCCGAGCTTTAGAATAACGGAAATTTTCTATAAGGACTAATAGAAAGGAGAGATTGCTATGCATATGGCGGATGCGTTGATTTCACCGGCCGTTGGAGGAGCTATGTGGGCAGTCACGGCTGGGCTTATCGGGTATAGTTCAAACAAAGTTAAGAAAGAATTGGATGATCGAAAAGTCCCCCTTATGGGCGTTTTGGGCGCGTTCATTTTTGCGGCGCAGATGATCAATTTCACGATACCGGCCACAGGTTCCAGCGGTCACCTCGGGGGCGGAATGATTTTGGCGATTTTGCTTGGTCCCCATGCCGCCTTTCTCACAATGGCGTCAGTGCTGACGATCCAGGCGCTTTTTTTTGCAGATGGCGGTCTGCTGGCGCTGGGATGCAATATCTTCAATCTCGGTTTCTTTCCCTGCTTCGTCGCTTATCCCTTTATTTACAAAAAAATTGTCGGTGACGAACCGACCCAGGGCCGAATCATGATCGGTGCCCTCATCGCAGCGATCGTAGGTCTGCAAATAGGCGCGTTCTGCGTAGTGCTGCAAACCTTCTTTTCTGGGATCTCAGAACTGCCGTTTGGCACATTTGTACTTTTGATGCAACCTATTCATTTCGGCATCGGTCTTGTGGAAGGGTTTGCGACTGCTGCCGTGGTCATTTTTGTCTGGAGAGCACGGCCTGAAATTCTGAGTTCCGCTGCCATGTCTATGACCATCGGAGGTCTTTCCATTCGCCGGGTCCTTATCGGGCTCCTTGCAACCGCTATCTTTACCGGAGTTGCATTGAGCTGGTTTGCATCTACACACCCGGATGGATTAGAGTGGTCCATGTTCAAAACGGCAGGGACCGAAGAACTGGAACAACCGGAACATGGCGTACATGCTTCACTGGCCCATATCCAGGAGAAAACAGCCTTTTTACCGGATTATTCATTCAAGACCAAGACCCCCGAACATGAAGCCGAAGAACAGCCCTCATGGCCGGCCGTTGATCCGGGGACTTCCTTATCCGGATTGGTGGGCAGCGCCTTGACGCTCTTTGTGGCCCTGCTCATCGGGCTGGCGCTGAGACGTCGAAGGGGTACCAAGGCTTAGACGTTGCGTGAACAATCTTTTCACCTCAAAACAAAAGCAGAAGGCAGCAGGGATGACCGTTGCTGCTCTTTGGCCTTATTTCCATGACCAAAATCGGCAACCATTTTTTTGATATCGGATATATGGATACCCTCGCCTCCGGCGACAGCCCCCTGCATCGCTTGGACCCGAGGGTAAAATTGATTACTACGCTTGCGTTTATTGTGACGGTGGTCTCATTTGACAAATATGCGCTTTCGGAACTGATTCCATTTTTCATCTTTCCAATATTCCAGATTTCCCTCGGTGGTCTGCCGACAGGCTACTTGTTAAGAAAGGTTTTGATGATTTCACCGTTTGCCGCCTTGATCGCAATTTTCAATCCCTTGATGGATCGTGAGATCCTTCTTCAAATCGGATCCATCAGTGTTTCCGGAGGATGGGTTTCATTTTTTTCCATCCTGACGCGATTTCTACTGACTGTGACGGCCGCTCTTCTATTAATCGCCGCAACCGGCTTCAACACTGTTTGCACAGCCCTGGCAAGGCTTGGCGTGCCACGGCCATTCGTTGTACAACTCATGTTTCTATATCGATATATTTTTGTTTTGACCGACGAAGCGTCGCGGATGGTTCGGGCCATATCACTCCGGTCATTCCATTCGGGAGGGATGAGCTTCAAAACATTTGTGCCAATGATGGGTCATTTGCTGCTGCGCACCTTGGATCGGGCGCAACGCATCCATCTAGCGATGCTCTGCCGGGGTTTTGACGGTCGTATTTGCATCGTCAGGTCGATGAAAATCGGTTACAACGAGGTTGTATTTGCGATAGGATGGTCTGTTTTATTTGTAATATTGCGTTGTTACAATATTCCAAAGATGTTGGGCGCTCTGGTTATAGGATTTTTCGGATGAGTCACCATATTGTAGAAGTCGAAGACCTTCATTACAATTATCCTGGCGGTACGGTCGGATTGAACGGTGTATCGTTTCGTATCACCCATGGGGAGTCCGTGGCATTAGTCGGTGCCAACGGCGCAGGAAAATCCACGCTATTGCTTCATCTGAATGGCTATTTAGTTGCCACCCGAGGGCAGGTCAGAATTGGCGATTATCCGCTGACTCGAAAAAATCTGAAAATCGTGCGCCGTTCGGTGGGTATGGTGTTTCAGGACCCGGATGACCAGTTGTTCATGCCGACCGTTTTTGATGATGTGGCCTTCGGACCGTTGAACCTCGGGCTGGCAGAGGCCGAAGTGGAACTGAATGTCATGCAAGCGCTTGAGACCGTCGGCGTGCCGCATTTAAGGGAACGTCCGCCTTACAAGCTCTCTGGAGGAGAAAAGCGGTCTGTGGCCATCGCAACGGTCCTGGCCATGTCGCCGGACATTCTGGTAATGGATGAACCCAGCTCCAGCCTGGATCCCAAGTCACGCAGACGGTTGATAGGGTTGCTGAAAACCTTTCATCATACAAAAATTATCGCCACCCACGATCTGGATATGGCACTGGATCTGTGTGAGCGGACAATCGTTCTTCACCGAGGAAAGCTCACTGCCGACGGACCAACGCTTGAGCTTTTTCAGGACGAAGATCTCCTCGCCCGCAGCGGACTTGAAAAGCCACTGAAAATGCAGGGATGTCCAATATGCGGTAAAAAGGGGGAAGAACAGACCCCCCTACCCGATTCAAAAACCTGCAGTGGCAACCGGTTAACAGGTTAGGCATGAAAATGAACGTCTTGTAGTATAGAGTGTTTTGGATGTTTGCTTTTTATGTTTGTCGGAGGCTTTTTCACACCCGTCCAGGCCGATGACTACAAATGGGGAGCGCAGAAGCAGAAGAAAGTTGGGGAAAGAAACGGACTCAGTCAGACAATTTGATGAAATATCAGGGGTCCCCTGCACGTGTCCACGGATTGCTGTAAGATCCAGACTTAACAGGCGACGAAAGCCTGTAGGTCTATAAAGGTGACACCTTCATCCCCCTTCGATTATTGAAGGACAGCTCCGGCTCCTGGGCGCGGCTGAGTCCGGGCTTTCAATGATATTATCCTATTCGGAACCTCAGGCAACCTCTAAGAATCCAACACTACCTTGAGTAAGTTACACTTTTCCGGATCTGAACTTTCCTGCCATGATACTTGAATCTCGTTTTTTTTGAGTATTGTGTTGGCAATCGCTCGGTTTTCACGCTGGCTAGGTTGAAGTATACGATACGTAAAGTGGCGCCAAGGCGGAATATAGATTACATCACACATTCTTCAGGGCGCTCTCGCCCAACCTGTGAAACCTTGCCACGACATGACCCTTTCCCCTCTGCTATTCTCATCTTGGATAGCATCTCGATTTGTCAGCTCCGGTCAGGTTTGAGATATGGACAGGGTACCTGAAAGGGAGCCTATTCTTCAGACAGAGCCTTATAACCTGAAATGGGCAACCACTGCATCTTGTGGGTAACCCCTCCATTGGCTGTTGATGGAGGACTTTCCTATCCTGCTATAAATATTCAGTCCTTGACACCTCCAAAAGGTTTTGATTGGTAGATTAAATCTTCAATAGAATCACCCGCTGGTTAGGGATCTTCAGCGGGTTTTTTTTCTGCCATATAAATCAAGTGGGTGGTTTGACCAAACCAAGCCAACACACTAAAATTACTTCCTTAAGTTCCTGTTTTTATTTGCCATTTTTTTGAGATGAACCTGGATGGCCATGATGGCTGCAGGGGTTATACCCGAGATTCTGGAAGCCTGGCCAAGGGATATGGGTTTCACCCTGCTCAGTTTCTCCCTCACTTCTCTGGAAAGGCCATAGACATTCTCATAATCAATGGTATCAGGTAGCCTCACATCTTCCATCCGTCTCAATTTCTCAACCTGCTTCTCCTGGCGTCTGATATAGCCGTCATACTTTATCCTGGTCTCAACCTCTTGGGCTATCCCCTCGTCTATGCCCGTGAGGTCCGGATCAAAAAGCGGAAGATTTTCAATAAATATCTCATTTCTTCTTAACAATTGAGCCAGCGAGGTGACGTTTTTGATTGGAGCGGAACCCAGATCCTTCAGTCTATCCATAACCCAGGGCTCCGGTCTTAGTGTGAAATCATTTAAACGTTTTGAGAGTTTTTCAACCTCCTCCCTTTTCACGCAAAATTGTCGGTAAACGTCATCGTTTACCAGGCCCAACTCATGTCCCAGTTCCCTGAGCCTGAAATCTGCATTATCTTCCCGTAATAGGAGGCGATATTCTGCTCTGGATGTGAACATCCGATAGGGTTCATTGGTCCCCTTGGTGACCAGGTCGTCGATCAGGACACCCATATAGGCTTGTGATCTGGGAAGAATTAAGGGTGCATCACCGCGGATCTTTAACACGGCATTAATCCCTGCCATGAATCCCTGGGCTGCCGCCTCTTCATAGCCTGACGTTCCGTTGATCTGACCGGCATGGAATAGGCCTTCTACCAGCTTTGTCTCCTGGGTGGGTTTCAATTGGAGGGGGTTGATATAATCGTACTCTATGGCATAACCCGGCCTGAGTATCTCTGCCTTTTCCAGACCTGGGATGGATCTGATCATTTTAATCTGGATATCAATTGGCAGGCTGGTGGCCAGTCCGTTGGGGTAAACCTCCACCGTATCCAGACCCTCAGGCTCCAAAAAGATCTGGTGCCTCTCCTTGTCTGCGAAGCGAACCACCTTATCCTCGATTGATGGACAGTATCGAGCCCCAACCCCTTTGATGACGCCGCTGTATAGGGGAGAACGATCAAGACCTTCCCTGATGGCGTCATGGGTCTTTCCATTGGTATAGGTGATGTGGCAGGGAATCTGGGGTAATAGTATCTTCGTGGTTGTAAAGGAGAAGGGTTTCGGTTTTTCATCTCCCGGTTGGATTTCCAGGTTACTGTAGTCGATTGTTCGGCCGTTCAAACGGGGTGTTGTGCCTGTTTTAAGTCTCCCTATCTCGAATCCTAACTCTCCCAGTTGTTCTGAGAGACGCGTGGACGGAGGGTCACCCATGCGGCCTGCCGGAAAATGGTCAAGACCGATGTGGATTAGACCCCTTAAAAACGTTCCCGTGGTAAGGATAACGGTTTTGGATAAGAATCTTTCATGGATCTGGGTCTCTACACCGTAAACCTTTCCCTCTTTCACCAGAATCACGTCAACCATTGCCTGTCTGATATCCAGGAAGGGCTGTGCCTCCAGTATGGACTTCATGCGTTTCCGGTAGAGATCTCGATCATTCTGGGATCTTGATCCCTGCACAGCAAGGCCTTTTCGTGTGTTCAGCCGTCTGAACTGGATACCCGTCTCATCAGCATTTTTCGCTATCTCACCGCCCATGGCGTCAATCTCTTTTACGAGGTTGCCCTTTGCCAATCCTCCAATGGCGGGATTGCAGCTCATGACGGCAATATGATCCAGATTGATGGTGAGAAGAAGGGTGGGATGGCCCATCCGGGCCGCAGCAAGTGCGGCTTCACAACCCGCATGACCTGCACCAACCACGATTACGTCATACTCTTTGTCAAAGGTAGGCATGATTGGATAAAAATTTTAAGTTCATGGTTATAGGCTGGGGGCTAATAACGAATCTCTTTTTCTGCATGAATTTAAATTAAAAGGGATTCATCAACTCGATTGTCTCCCCTCGATTGGGCCCCACGGAGATGAAAGAGAAGGGGACTTTCGTTATCTGGTTAATCATTTCCAGGTAATCTCTGGTTTCCTGGGGTAACTGGTCCATATGTCGTGCAGAGGAGATATCGTCCTTCCACCCCGGCAGATCCACATAGATGGGCGTACACTGGGCAAGTCTTTTTAGGCTTGCGGGTCTGTAATCGATTCTTTCACCCTGGAAGTCATATCCCACACAGATCTTCAATCTTTCCAGCCCCGTAAGGACATCCAGCTTGGTAATGCTTATGCTGGTAAGACCATTGAGGCGGATGGAATCCCGCACCATAACGAGATCGAGCCACCCACAACGTCGGCGGCGACCCGTGGTGGCTCCAAATTCCGCTCCCCTCTCCTGGATATAGTCCCCTGTTTCATCCAGCAGCTCTGTGGGGAACGGACCGGCGCCCACTCGCGTGGTATAGGCCTTTACAATGCCGATGATGTGATGGAGTTTGTCAGGTCCAACACCCGCTCCAGCGCATACTGCGCCAGATACAGGGTTGGAGGAAGTTACGAATGGATAGGTCCCGTGGTCTATGTCCAGGTGGGTACCCTGAGCCCCTTCAAATAGGATATTTTTCCCCGATTTTAGGGCCTGATCAATCTCTAACGAGACATCAGTAATATAAGGTTTGAGATCTTCTGCCATGGAGAGGTATTGATCAAAGATGGGCTGAAATTCAAGAGACTCCGCTTCTAAAAATTTTGTGAGGAAAAAATTTTTCTCTTTAAGATTGGACCTGATCTTCTCCTCCAGCGTTTCCGGTTCCAAAAGATCTATGGCCCTGACCCCTGTCCTTCCCACTTTATCCTCATAGCATGGTCCGATTCCACGGCCGGTTGTTCCAAGTTTGTCTCTTCCCTTGGCCGCCTCTCTGGCCTGGTCCATGGCCTTGTGGTAGGGCATGATAAGATGGGCTTTTTCGCTTAAAGAGAGTCTTTCAGGAGAAATGGTGACACCCTTATCCCTTAAGTTCTTCATCTCTTCCAGAAGGACTTCCGGATCAACCACCAATCCATTTCCGATAAGACATTTTTTCCCCTCATGAAGAATGCCAGATGGGATGAGATGGCAGATAGTCTGCTCTCCGTTCACCACAAGGGTATGGCCTGCGTTATTTCCCCCCTGAAACCTGACCACCATGTCTGCCCTGGATGCGATGAGGTCAACAATCTTCCCCTTGCCTTCATCTCCCCACTGGGTTCCCACTATAACCACATTAGACATTCTATTCTCCCTTCTTTTCCTCGTTCCTTCATACCCCAATTTTGGAAACAAAGAGGAGCTAAGTTCCGGTTTCTTATACTAATTCGTTGCTAAACATGTGTCAAGGTTAATAAAGTGAGTATGTATACCCCAATTGAGCGAAAACGTAATAGCTCATTATTCAGTGGAAAATTAAAAGGCTTACGCCTAAATTCCTTAAGGAGTTCACCCCTGGCCCAGACCTGATTCGAGATGAGCTTTTTCTTGAGCCCCAGATTCGGAAATATTTCAGGGACATTAGCTACATATCTAATTGTCGCGCCAGGGCGGGCCGTAAGGGTTTTATCCCCCGGATATTGAGAAGATACGCGAAAACGCTCAATTGTTAGTAGGCAGTAAACAGCAGTAGACAGAAGAGTCATCCAGCTAAGGTTTTATAATACATAGATTTCTCATTTTTTTCCTCTATACTTTTTCCGAATAATGATAATCGATATGAACAGACCGAAAAGAAATAGTATGGTCATATTGTACTTCATCAGAATGCCGGACATCTTCGCTTCAAATGCGTCCCAGTTAGTTCCCAGAACGTAACCCAGCGTTATCCATAGAATATTCCACACCCCACAGCTTATAAGTGCCAGAAACATGACCCCGGTCACCTTTAATCCTGAAATTCCACCCGCTATGGATATTACGGAACGGATGCCGGGGAAAAATCGGTTCAGGGCGATGAGAAAGTAACCGTACTTTCTAAACCAATCCTCTGCTTTAACAATATCCTTGGCCTTGAAAAATCTATAATCTTTCTCAATAAAAAAACGTCGCCCCAGATAACCGCCAATCCAGAACAGAGACATAAATCCCGACAGACTCCCAAGGGTGGTGGAGATATAGACCCCCAAAAAGTCCAGTCTTCCTATCCCCACAAGAAAGGCACCGAAAGCCGTAATGGTATCGCCGGGAATGGGGGGAAATACGTTTTCCACAAAGGCACTCAATCCAAGAAAGAGATAGATGAGGTAATCCGGAAGAGAATTGAGATAATTTAAGAATCCGTCCATATGAATTATATGGCTTTTAAGATAATGTTTTTGGGTTAACTCGGCAAATCATCTTCAAAAAGGTCTTATGGACATTTCTGGTAGAAACTGGAAACTTGAAACTGGAAATTCGATAATCCCTACAAATCTCAAAATATCTATAAGTTTTCGGTTTGAGTATTATTCCTTTAAAAGGGAAAAGACAAGAGATCTTTTTACCTTGACTGGACATGATGCTTCTGTTAGACAAATTAAACGCTAAGCGAAAACGTGATAGGTAGACAATGGAAAAGAAAAAGGTATCCCGAAAAGAACTTTTAAAAGCACCCGATGAGTTCATGACCCTTTCATCAAGGGCTGTACTCTTTGTAAGAGAACACTCGCGGCATTTTGAATACCTTGGAATGGCTATAGCTGCCATCATACTCATATATCTTGGAATCAATACCTACTTGAAGTATGTCAATAAAAAGGGCCAGAATGTCTATAATACGGCCTATTCCACCTTTTATAAAAATATGAATCCTAACATGAATCGAGAGGAGTTGAAACGCTCGGCAGAACTATTTAAGGAGGTCATTGACGGATATGGATTATCAAAAGTGAGCCAATTGGCCCTTCCCGAGTTGGCTTACCTCAAATTCCTTGAAAAAAAATATGATGAGGCTATCTCTCTATACCAAGAATTTTTTAATGAAGTATCTGAAGGTTCCCCATATCAATCGGTGGCAAGATTGGCGTTGGCTGCTTGTTACGAGGAGAAGGGTGAATTTCAAAAGGCAATAGAAACCCTTGAACAGATCATGTCCGGTCCTGATGCGTTATTCAAGGAACAGGCCATGCTGAACCTGGCCAGGGTTTACAGGCTTGCACATCAGAAAGAGAAGTCCAAGAAGATTCTCAAGGAATTCATTAAGAAATACGAAAACTCTCGATTTTTACCCATAGCAAAGGCTCAGGTTGATCAATCACTATAGGATACCCCTACCTAAAATCCCTTCGCCCACGCATATCTTATCCCTAACGATGCATAAAATCGATTAAACTGTCATTGTAGATATGCTTGAGACAGTTGACTTTATTGGACCGATGCTGGATGCTGGATGCTCGATGCTTGATAACCTGCATGCCATCAATAGTGGAATCCATAAACATCCAGTATCCAGAAACCAGTATCAAGGATCAGCCAATGACAGCAAGGTTTTTCGT
>Ga0180009_10006918_pt1 | contig 11748 bp, 6 predicted proteins | sample OS_PC_MetaG_FD_123537 | JGI IMG/M metagenome (GOLD analysis project Ga0180009, IMG submission 123537) | Groundwater microbial communities from the Aspo Hard Rock Laboratory (HRL) deep subsurface site, Sweden - OS_PC_MetaG | ecosystem: Environmental > Aquatic > Deep subsurface > Groundwater...
CTCCTCGAAGATAACCGCAAGCTTCTCCTCCAGCACTTCCCGGACACGGTGTTCGACCGAAGCCTCAAAAACGAAATTAATGGCGCGTACCACATGGTTTTGGCCGATACGATCCACCCGGCCGATGCGCTGTTCAAGCCGCATTGGATTCCAGGGGATGTCGTAATTGATCACCACATGGCAAAACTGCAAATTCAAACCCTCGCCGCCTGCATCGGTGGAGATGAGAATGCGCGCCTCCCCGGCAAAGATATCCTGGGCCTTTTTGCGCTCATCCATGTCCATGGAGCCGTTGAGACAGGCAACCGTAAAGCCACGTTCAACCAGGAACTTCTGCAGCATCTCCTGAGTCGGTACAAACTCGGTAAAAACCAGAACTTTCAGTTCAGGGTCGTTTTCATCGGCCTGCAGACGATAGAGCCAATCGAGCAGAGCCTCTGCCTTGGCATCCGCCCCCGCCTGTTCGCAGCGGGTGGCGGCATTGAGAAGCAGTTTTACCTCGGCACGTTCGTTTTTAAGCGCTTTTAGGCGAGTGGTTAGAAGCGTTTCGACTTGCTCCTGACCGTCAAGATCAGCCCACTCTTCAGGCGAAAACCGCGAATGCACGCCAATAGACACGAATGATTCATTTTCTTTATTGATTAGCGTTAATTCGCATTCATTTGCGGTTCCTTCAAGCGCATCTAACCTGCGTTCCAGCGTAGTACGGATGGCACTTGTGCTGGAAACTACAAGGCGCTGCATCAATATCATGAGGAATCCGATGTAGCTGCGCTTCTCGCGCATGGCCTGGTTGTAACCTTCCCGCACATACTCTGTGACCGCATCGTAGAGCTGCCGCTGGTCCTGATGCCGATCCTCCCAGGAGACAGCAGCAAGCTCGGTATTCCGGGGTTTGAAGAGGGGATTGCCCTCGGCGGTGATAGCACATCGTTTTTCAGTCCGAATCACATAGGGTTGAACTCGGTCCCGCGTAACGCTGCTCACATCAGGAAACGCCTGGGTATCGATCAGGGAGACCAGTCTATGAAAAGCATCGGTCTTACCCTGGTGCGGGGTTGCCGACAGCAGCAGGAGATACGGTGCGGCCTCGGAGAGCCCCTGGCCCAGCTTGAACCGGGCCACCTGGTCGGTACTGCCGCCGAGCCGATGTGCTTCGTCCACAACAATCAGATCCCAGCCAGCGGAGATCAGATCCTCAAAACGTTCCTGGTTGTATTCGGCCATCTGCTTGTCCGACCATCCGCGACGACTTTCCAGCGGTTTGACAGAATCCATTGGGCAGACTACCTGCGGATGACTCTGCCAGATGTTGTCCTCTTTGGCGATGCGCCGATAGGCCGAAAAATCGCTGGGGATGAGAAGCCGGAAGTCCTCGTTAAAGTGGGTACGCATCTCGGCCACCCATTGGGTCACCAGGCCTTTTGGAGCGACAACCAATGTTCTCTTGGCCAGTCCCCGCAGCTTGAGCTCACGCAGAATGAGTCCAGCCTCGATGGTCTTTCCCAGGCCTACCTCATCAGCAAGCAGGTATCGCACACGATCACCTGCAATGGCGCGAGACAGGGCCCGGATTTGGTGTGGAAGCGGGATGACGGATGATTCAATGGGTGCGAGAAGCATGTCTTGGGTCAGGGCATCGGCCACTCTCGCGGCAGCAGTTACATAGGCAATACCGTCAGCGGTGCCGGTCCCAGCATCCGTCAATGGGGCGAGTCTGGACACAGGAACACGGACCACCGAATCGCGGTCTGGCAGCCACACCCGGCATGTCGTCTCGCCCCAAAGCGTCTGGGACTCAATAACCTTACAAAGTTGCCCATGGTCCGGGGAATAGAACCACTGATTTACACGGATGGACTCGGATGGATTCATAGTACAATCCTTTTCCATTCCAGCCGTGCCCTCCGAAAGTTCAGGATCAAACCGAGTTTCAACTCGGTGATCTTCAAGTAATTGAGAACCTGGCCAATTTCATGGTCAGTTATCTTTTCGATGACCTTGGTGTCCAGAACGATTTTGTCGAAGACGATCAGATCCGGAATGTATTCGCCCACCTTGATGCTCTTGTAAATCACATCGAAGCGCGGTTGTTGTTTATACGGTATACCCCTTAGACCAAACTCAACGACCAACGCATTTTCATAAGGCTTTTCAAGTAAACCGTGTCCAAGCGTATTGAGAACTTCCATCCCGCATCCAATGATTTGCCTTGTCTCATTTTCAAATGCTAATCTGTGTTCATCCATGCCCATCCGTGGTTCTATCCCCAAGGCACATTTTCGGTTTGCCCAACCCACCGCTGTTTTAGTCTATTTCCATAAGTCCCCGAATAGCTACACGCAGCCAAAATACCCATTTCCAAGTACCACAACCCCAAATTCCACGCCTCATAGTAAGCAGTTCCAAACTGCCCGCGGTGCTTATGTTCCGGGTGAACAAGAGAATTTCGTATTTCTGTGAGGGCATGAGGAGCGTCTATCCAATTCATTTGACCAGAAGGAGCTAAACTCTGCAAAGTTGGGGTCGCGGTGGGTATATCAAGGGGAATTTGCAGAGAAGAGAACAACAAACGGAACTTGTCCGATGCCCAAAGATCCTTGAACCCCTTCACCGTGAGAAGCCGTTTGTCCTTCACCGAATATTCGTAGGAAAGCCTCTCAATAGCCGCTTGAGTCAAAATTATACCAGCATCTATACCACGGGAAGAAAAATTCGCGTTCAAATACCAGTAAATGACTTCGTGCAATGCTTCACGCCAGTCATCATTTGCCCATCGCTTCATGAAGCCAGGAAACAATGTTGACAGCTGAGAACCGTTATGAGGATCAAACCAAGATAAAGGTGCATGCCAAGGTTCTCTGGGCGATGACCAGGATTCCCAAACGCGGCTGCCAGATGCATCGAATCCGGCCGCACATATAGGCTCACACCAACCACCTTTGGCAAAGGAGAGAAAAAACCGAAGCGCTTTAAGGCATACAGCCGCTTCCTTACAGGAAAGTGAAGTGCCATCGGTCTTCTGAATGCAACCGATATGAGTTAACCTGTATCCACCTTCTTCTTTTAGAGACTTGATATTCTCCCGTGTCGAAAGTAGCGACTTCAGTTCAACCTTCCATTCATCGCAAATCAAATCCACATGCTCAATGGCATGCATCGTCGATCCGTTTTGCTCTGTGGTTCGCCGAGCCCCAAATAGATCAACGAAATTGAACAGGTGGAATACAACCCGCGTCATCTGTGTCGATTCGTCGCCAACCCCGATAATCGGCTCAGACTTTGGACGCCATTTCAGATTATATTCTTGGGAATCTACGTCTCCTCCGCTGCTTAGTCTGAAACCTTCAATATGGCGACCATTAATTGAAAAGGAGGATATCTCCTTCTGGCCTATGTGTGCCTCCATCGCGTTTTTAGTTGAAACACCTTTGAAATAACCATAGAGATGGATATTTGCCCGTGGCAGAAGATCAAGACGAACCTCACCATTACCTGCATACCTATTTCCGTCAATACACATTTCTGCCTGGCCTTGGTGAATTAACACACTTGATTCACTATCAGTGAAATCAAATGCAGGTTCTAATCTGTGTATATCTGTGTTCATCCGTGGTTCAATCCCCCCCTGAGCGGGTAAGCGCCTGGTCGTACCACATGAGCAGCTTGGGATCCTCCTGGAGAATCTTCTCCGGAATCTTGCGGGCCACCGCGATGATGATGGCGTAGTCGCGTTCCTGCCAGGCCTTCTTGAACCCGGCGCGGACGGCCTCTAAGCGAAACACCTTCAGGCGTCTCTGCTTCGATTCGCGGTATTCCTCGAACTCGCGCAGCAAGGCCCGTTCGCGCAGTTTCTCCAGGTCACCGGCCTTATTCGGGTCGGGCACGTACCAGCGGTCCTTGCCTTTAGCCCTGAGTGCCGGATCGTCTTTAGCCAGGTTGCGCAGCTCCTTGAAGTTCGAAGAGAGGTAGCTGTGAATCTGGCTGGGCACATCGCTCTTACCATCGTAACGTAAGTAGTTTTGTTCCAGCAGTTCATCAAGCTCAAGCATCTTTTCATTCTTTTGCCAGACACCTATCTCCTGCATAAACTGCGGTTTCAATTCACCCGAGGTTTGAGGCTTCTTGGTCAATTGCTGTCGGAGCCATTGAATGGCCGAGGATTCGTCGTTGACGAATAGCTGTAGCTGCAAGACCTCACGGACGGTCATGCGCTTCCTATCGTATTCGGCAGCTTGATCCGACAAAAAATACATACCATCACGCGAGGGAAAGCGTTGTTCCAGACCGGCGTAGAACTCAGCAGCAGACAAGGGAATCGTTACGCCACGCTGGACGTGAAATGCCACCATGCGGTCAAAGAGCAGGAAGTTTTGGCGCTCTGCGATGGCCTCGGCCTGGCCGTCCTTGGAGACGAAGACCGGGAGTTGCTTCAGGTGCGAACGGACAAAATCCCAAACGCCGTCCTCCGCACCTGCTTCGAGCTTAAAGCGTTCTTCAAGACCGCCGTTGGGCTTGTAAGCTGAGATGATGAGGTCCTGCTTGACGGCTCCGCCACTTGATACTTGCTTGAATGTACCTTGCTGTTTATCAAGAGTCCTAACATCAGCGATGACGAATCCAGCATGCTGCAATGCCTCTTGTATAGCATTCCAGACGCTGTTCTTGGAATTATGGAACTCGACGGTCATCCAACGACCAGGTTTTAGCACACGGTAGTATTGTTTGAAACATTCCGTCATAAGATGCTGATAGTCAACCAGTCTTTTTTCCTGCACGCTGTTCTCTATAGCTTCTGGTTTATTGCTCGTGAGAACCCTTAGCCAAGCCTCCCAAAGGAAATTCAGCTCGGAATACATCAAGTTACCGCCAAATGGAGGATCTGTGAAAATGTAATCTACTTCAGAAAGGTCATCAGATAACATTGCGGTATCTTGTGTTGTCATAACTCCGCTGTAACCTGAGATGTGATTCGAAAAGGCTTTAACAAGTCTCTTGATCTTCTGTGATAGGGCATAACGCAAGGAAACTTCAGATATCTGTGAGCCGATATAAAGCGTTCCGCTCAAGTTTCTGTTATTCTGTGAATAGTGATGAGGTGAATACCGATTTAGTCTTGAAAATCCTATAACCCATTGTTCAAATAAAAAACGGAGAAATGCTTTTGAGTGCGAAGTCTCTGACTTGGCAAGCAAGGACGCGAGAACCCATAAAGTGCGCTTTCCATAGAAATGATGTACATGGGTGATACCAATGTCATCGTTGCGTCGTGATTCTTCACCCTCGGGCATACGTTCGGTAGGAAACCAATACGGGATGTCGATCTGCTCGATCTTTTCGATAAGATTCAGATCGTGTTTATCAAGCCTTTTTTCGTGGCGTTTCTTACCAATACTATAATTAATAAGCACAGGCACTTGTTTGGCTTGGCGAATGGTCTGGTTGATGAACTTGTCGAATTTCGTCACCCAGGCACGTTCCATATGTCGTTTGGTGAGAGAGACGTGGCAGTTCGGACAGGGGAATTCTTTGTTCACTTTCCCCACATCCTTATCAACCGCTGCTTCCCAGAAGACCACCTCGCGGGTGCATTGCGGACACACGAAAACATCCGACCAGACGGTGTAATCAATGCGGCCTTTGGTCTTTCCGTCCGTGTAAAGCGTCTCATACATCCATCCGCATTCGTCTTCGACTTCCTTGAGAATACGTTTGGCCTCGCGCTCAAATTCGCGGACATCCACGGGCGTGTTGTAGTTGTAGGCAATGAACGTGGCCGCTGGTGAGAGGTCATTCAAGACCGTACGTCGCGAGCCGAGCTTTGAGAATGGCTTCCAGACTTTTTTCCCGTTCTCTTCTGTCTCCTGCTGAGAGATAATGCCGTCCTTGTCCACTCTATAATCCAAGGATTCTACTGTCGGTTTATCTCCACAAAGTTGAGCCGCAACACCTGTCATACCTGTGCCGCAGAATCCATCGAAAACCACATCTCCCGGGTCAGTGTAATGTAATATATACCTCATAATGGCTTTGTGAGGCACCTTGGTGTGATAAGAGTGCGCGTTGTAGATCGGATCATTTTTCCCCTCACTCACATCTGCTGCAAAGGGTTCTCGCTTGTAATCATCTGTATCGGGATCATAGGTTTTACCGTAATACTTGATGAAATCCTCAATGAATGGGTTTGGGCAGGCGGTGTAATGGGGCGGATCGGACAGCGACAGGATGTCCTCATCCTCACCAATCGGGAACCCCTCGATCTTGCGGAATTCCGGGTCCTTGAGTTTCTCGCGTAGTTTTTCCAGGAAATATTCCCGACGTTTCTCGTCGTTCTCAAATGTCATGCCAAGACATTCCACCGGCCCTTTATCCACCACAAATTCTTCTTCAAAGAGGTTGCCCGAACCTGCTTTGCCGGGGACAATCTTTGTTTTGAACAACTGTTTCTGTTTGCCGCTCATATTGCAATCCCGTTTCGAACCGCTAATGGACGCGAATGAACGCTAATAATTCGTTTCTGGTCACACTCATTCGTGATTTTCATTCTCAACTTGGTCACGCTTGCAACACACGCCTCTATACACATGTGTATAGAAGTGAAAACATGCGTGTATAGGCTATGCTTTCCGTGTATAGACGGCATAGCGCTTTTTTCCCTTTTGACGAATTTTTCCCTGCTCCTTCAGGCGTTTAAGCAAGTGGTAAGCTTGCGGGCCGGAAATCCTGCACAAATTCAGGCATTTGTTTACGTGCGCGCTCATACTACCGCTCGTAAAATACGAGCGCGCACGTATTTTACGAGCGTCGCACATAAACAGTTCCCTTGCCCTTGCCTTTGGGAATGATTTTACCGTTTTCGGCCAACCGTTTTAGCAACCGAGTTGCCTGAAACAGGCTGATCTTGCATAGATCCGCAGCGTCTGCACGTTTGATAGAACCGTGTTTTTCAATGAATTTAAGCACCATTTGTTCCTGCTGAATAGGATCGAATCCGGCTTGTCGAATATAGGCTGCTTTCTGACCTACATGCCGATACACTTTAGCGCTGAGGGTATAAGTTCGCCCCCGTCCTGTTCCATGGGCCTCAACAAGGCCTGCTTCCACCAGCTTCTCAAGCGCGGTCCGGGTTGCCTGTTCGGACTTCTGGGTGTCAGCGGTGAGGTCCGCAGTTGTTAGGCGTCGCTCATGGCGCAAGCGGGAAAGGATAATCAGGCTGTCGATCGGCATGGCAGTCCCGTTTCGCTCCTCATGGCGTAAAATCATCTCCAGAAAGCCGGTATCGGCATCCGACGTGAGCAGCATGACTATGACTGATGTGGTATCCGACATTTCGTAGTCCGGAGCTGGACGTCCATATCGCAGCATGCCTTCGTAAATCCGATCAATGCCACGACCGGTACGTTCTGCCAGCCCGATCCGCTTGACAATATCGGCCAGCAAGGGATTGCGGGAGCGTGGAGCCGCTACAAGAAGGTTATGCATTGTGATGCCTTCGACAAAACCACCCGGACTGGAAAGAGTCAGCCCATCAACGTCAAGGCGGACATGAACAGCGCCCAATCGTGAGTAATCGCGATGCACCAGTGCATTGATAAATGCTTCCCGGAAGGACCGACGGTCGTAATTCGGGATTGGCACACGGAAAAGTCCCACTTGAATCTCCTCCTCAACGACACGGGCTTTGAAAAGAAGATCTACTTCTTCGAAAGTCTGAAGCAGCGGTTTTCTGAAAAACTCATTAACCCGAACATCCGTGCCTTCCAAAACCTGAAAAGCGACTTCATGGGCAGGCACATGCTTCCGCAGGATTTCTTCGCGACCCATGAGGAGTAACCCTGCCACGGTTGGTCGTCGAACGCCTTCAACGGCAGTAACGAGACCCAATGCATCGTCTAACTCTTCGTCAGCCAGGGGAAGCAACGCTGTGTCACCGCCATATCTGCGGATTGATTCCCGTATTCTTTGGCGCTCTAAGGGATTTAGATCTTCGGAGGTGAGTGATATAACAGGAATTGCCGAAGGATCAACAAGCCCCATGGAGGATTGGCGCTGTATAAATTCGTGTGGGTAGAAGGGCACAGCTTCGGGTTTTCCGTTTGTCAACAGGCGACGGCGTAAGAGCAGACCTTCTGAAGTGGAGACTATAGATCTGGTTTTCGGTACCTGGACTACAACAATCGGTTTTCCATCTAAATCAAACAGTTCTGCTTTCAATGTTATGGATGGATTGGTCTTATTGGCAATCAGTGCAGCAAGCCCACCGGGATCTTGGTGATTGGGATGGGTTCCGGTGACTGTTCCGTCATCTTCCACACCAAGAAACAATGTACCCCCCTCTGTGTTGGACAGGGCGACAATAGCCGCTACCAGTTCCCTATCTGGTAATGGTTTTCGATCGCTCTTGAACTCAACCGTGAGCGTCTCGCCCCTTATCAGAGCATCCCTCAATTTGCGTTCATTCGCGTCCATTCGCGGTTCCTATTCCAACACGATCCGTACTTTTCCGGGCACACTCAATTCGCTACCCATCGGGTAGCGAATTTCGGGCTTACGATCCTGGAACATTACGTAGAATTTCCTGAAATTCCTAAGGTTAGGAACAGAAAAGCCTTTTCCGTAGCGTTCTGTAAGCCGGTTTGACAAATCCTCAATCACCCGTTTGCCGTATTCCGCCCGTTCCTCGCCTTTTTGTAGTTCCTTTACGATTTCCCGGCCAATCAGCCAATAGGCTACAACCGTGTTGCTGTTGACTGCGCGCACAACATTGCTGCGTGCCTGTTCCAAAATAGCGACAATTCGGTCGAACAGAGCGCTATCATTCATTTTTAATTCGTGTCTATCCGTGTTCATTCGTGCTGTTCGTTCCCCAATTTGCGTTCATTCGCGTCCATTCGCGGTTCCTATTCCAACACAATCCGCACCTTACCGGGTTCCTTGCCCTTGGTGAGCCCGTCCAGGTAATCCTCAAACCGTTGCTTCATCTCCGCAGGCGTAACTGGTGAACCACCGGAGAGCAACGCTGCCCGCAAATCTGCGATCTTGATCGGAACCTTCTGAAGACCTGAAAGCACTTCGCTCAAAGCATGGATAAAATTTTGGTCGAGTTTGTCAGGCAAGGAACGTTTCTTGATAAAACCGTTCACCAATTTCTTTGGCTCGGACTTTAGTAGGTTCAGATTACCCTTGGTGGTTGGGTCCTCCAGGTTGGTCAGGAGCGTCTGGGTCCAGTTTTCCACCATTTTGTCCAGCTCTTCGTCCAGACCATCCAGGACCAAGCCAGCAGGTGCGGCGGGCGGCTCCGAGCCGGGTTTAAAGTTGCAATTTGGGCAAACAGGCGAAGCGTTTAGATCTTGCTCAGTAAGCGCGAAACAGCTTTTCAAACCAGCGAGACGGTTCTGGAAATCGGTCAGGTGCTGACGGGGCATCAGCTCAATAGTGGAAAACTTTTGCAAAACCTTAAGCCGCTCGTCTGCCATAAGTTTGGTCTTACGTTTGTCCTCATTCACGCCCAGCCTCACTTTGACATGCAGCGCCAGGTAGGCCCGCACGTAGATTTTTTTGAGATCACTTAGTTTGCGCTGGGTCTGTTGGCGGAAAGTAGCTGCGCTGCGTTTGTCCGGATTGCCGACTTGAGCGAGCACCTCTTCACGCGCGGTCTTCATCTTGGCCACCCAAGCGTCCTCCGGGGGTAAGACTGCCTCGGCTGTGGATAGAAACGACGCTGTGGAACTGAGGTCGACCACCAGTTCTTGGAGGGATTCAATTTCGGTCAGGGAATTGAGCCCGTCCCGATAGGACATCACCTCCTGGGTGTCGTAGCGGAAGTTCTTGAGCTTGCCGGGCGAGGTATAGGCCTGAAGTGATTCCAGGAACGTCTTGGTCTCATCGAGCCGGGTGCGGAGTTTCTGCGCTTTTTCCTCAGCCAATAGGTTTCGGCCCCAGAAGAGCAAACCGTTTTGTAGGTTCTGTTGCAGGAGCACGAGCTTCTCCACCAACTCAGAGATTGCCTTCTGTAGCTGTTGCACCGGTTCGTCCTTACCCTGTGTGACCAGCTGGGCCATACCGGGCGTGAGACCGAGCAGTTCGAACATAGCCTTCAGGGCCGGCAGGTTCCAGTCTTTGGGTCGCTCAATGTGCTTAAATTGGGTCAATTCATCCACGCTGTTCCCTGACAGTTGAGAAAGGCCGGTGGCATCGAACTTTTTCCCTGGTATGGCCAGCACCAGATCACCGGAGTAGACCAGCGCAGCCAGAACAACAATCACCCATTCCGGTTCCAGCCGATACCGGTCCTTGTCCAGATATTCCAGGCCCTTATCGTCCTGGATCAGCTCAGAGCGATTGACCACCTGGCCGTGGCCCTTCTTTTTTAGCAGGGCGAGGATATGCTTGGCATATTTCGATTTGTAGGGATCGAGCCGTTCACCGTCAAGCAGCTCCAGGGCATCCAAAACCGCTGTTGCCTGTTTGGTGCGGTTCTGTCCGGCAATGGCGCGCAGGGCGTCCTGTGCGGCCTGGTCCCGGTTGGTTCCGGTTATGAGCACCGAAAAGAAGGGGTATTCGGGCGCCTGATCTTGGAAATGAGCCCCAAGGCAAATACCGGCGATGGTGTTTACCAGGTCACGGAAATTGATGCGCTCATGGGAGCCGATACCGGAAAGTTCGCGGATCGATTTACCCTTGGCCCATTCGGTAAGCGACTTGGTGCGTCCCTGGTAGGTGACTTCAAAAGCGGTGGCCATATTCTTTTGCAACCATTGTACAAGATCTCGCAGGAAATTAGAGGTCTTAGATTCATAGGTGGATTTGGCTTGTCCAGATGATGTTGATGCCAAATCAAGGGCAGCGGCATAATTGCTTAGTGTGATGCGGAATTCATCATCCATATTTGTAAGCCTTAAAAACAGTTCGTCGGACTTCTTTTCGTCCTTGAAGTGGGGTGGATCGAATGGTTGGATAAAATAGAGGTAAAAGTCCCGTGGAGGGACTGCGGTAGAGCGTTCGTTTGGCGCACCGAAAAATAGATACCCTTGCCGCGCAGCCTTTCGTTCCAGCCATTCCATCTCGTTCTGCCAGATTTTATATCCAGTGACGTAGGTTTGGTCCGTACACTCCATAACCCGCTTCAAGGCCTCATAATAATAGCGATCAAGCTGAGAGGAATCGAGGACCTCAGCGCGCTTTTCGATCAGCGCGTCGAAATCGTCGGTTTTTTTCAAGTCAAGGTAGAACTGACGGTTATCCGGGTTGGAGGAGATGAACTGTCCGTTGACCGTTTTATGGATTTCCCGAAGGACGGTTTCCACCTGGGAGAGCAGATCATCAGCCGGGTCACCGCCTAGCTCCTCGATGCCTGGCTGATAAAGGCAAAGCCCGTCCCGCAGCTCTTCGGCTGTCGCTCCAATCGTAGCATAAATATCACCGGTGGTGAGCCGGTGGATCGACAGGGCATGAATAACACGCAACGCCATAGGTTTGTAGACCGGACGCGTGAAGGCCTGCTGGATGCGTGATTCCAACACCTGGCTGCAGTCGATGACCGCTTTGATGTCCGGCACCGCTCGGAATGACGGGTTTTCTCGTAGGTTTGTCCAATAGGAATCATAAGCGATGAGGCCTGGCCGATCATCCGGCAGTTCCTGGCCAAGCAGCTTCTTCATGGCCAAAGACAAGGTCTTTAGCACTTCGCGTTTCTCCACCACGGTGACTCGCTCAAAGGAATCGATATAATCAGGATGCACCGGAAAG